>ENA-ORXT01000309-ORXT01000309.1-marine-metagenome-genome-assembly--contig:-NODE-309-length-81815-cov-6.635200_pt1 | contig 81815 bp, 76 predicted proteins | sample MGYA00237868_ERZ511482 | MGnify/ENA metagenome assembly ERZ511482 | reverse complement strand
GTGGAACGTCGCGCCGTTGTCTATTCGGGGTGATCAAGGATTCCTTCGCTGGCTCGGGGGAGCAGTTCGCTAAGAAGTGCGTCGAAGTAGTCGCCCTCGAGATTGAAGCTGCGCACGGCGATGTCCCCGAACTCGACGAGAACTTGCCGACAAGCACCGCAAGGCGTGACCGGTGTGCGACTGTCCGCAATGATTGCCACAGCCGTGAATCTTCGGGCGCCTCCAGCGACGGCAGAGACGAGGGCCGCCCGCTCGGCGCAGAGGGTGAGACCAAAAGAGAGGTTTTCGACATTGGTGCCTACGTGAATCGCACCGTCGACATCGAGAAGGGCTGCGCCCACTGGGAACTTGGAGTAGGGGGAGTAGGACCGGTCCCGCACCTCGGCAGCCGCGGTCATCAGTGATTCCCAGTCAATTTTCATGATTCAACTGCTGCGGTTGGGGTCTGACACCTCGGCGGCCACCTGTGCACGGAGTTTTCGGGCAGTGGTCCAGCGACGAGCGAGGAAGAAAAGGACAAGGAACACGTTCAGAAAGAGCCAGAAGTAGCCGGAGATGTGGAGGTGTACGGCCTTGCTGGGCAAATTCAGGAGAGCGCCACTGATCGAGAAGAAGGCAGCCGGGGTGGAGGGGGTGAGTGCATAGATCGCAGCCACAGGTAGGCGCATGACGCCCAAGATCCCGGATATCATCAGCGGGACAATCCACACAAGAAGCAGGTAGATCCAAGTGCCTCCACCCTTGCTTCGACCTTCGAGAATCGCCCAGAAGCCGACCACGGCGATCATGAAACTGAAAAGCATCATGGGCAGCGCCCATCCGGGTAGAGAGTGATCCGGAGTCCATGAGGAGTTGAAGAGAGTCTGGGCGAAGAACCACCAGACAGTACCACAGGCAAGTCCGATGAGAGAGACGTGCCAGAAGGAAGTGGCTGGATCTGAACCGAGGCTGGGACCCCGTTGACCAAGCTTGCGGGCGCGTCTCATGCCCTGCAGAAGTCGCTCGCGACTTGGGGTGATCGTGCCCACAATGAGGCTAGCGAGCTGAAAGGTGAAAAGGCCGGTGAAGGAGACGAGCGCCCAGGCTTCGGTAGGACTGGCGCTGAGGCCGGCGTCCTGAATGATCTTCGTGCCCCGGTTTTTAAGCGCCAGCGTGGGGAAGATCATTCCGCTATGGATGATGGGGAGAACGGTGCCGAGAAAGAGAAAGAGCACGCCACCACAGACGAAAATCGAGAAATGCTTGCCGAGCAGGTGATGGTTTTCATCTCGCCAGCGGCGGTGGATGATGACGAGAAAGACCAGAATCAACCCAGATTGCACAAAAAGAGAAAATAAATAGTTGGGGATTTCCCAGTGGTAGAGCTGGACTCCGTCGGAAAAATGCGTTCGGCCTGTGTTCTGGGCGAACTCGACGAAGGCGGGGCCAGTCTCGGACCCAAGCTTGAAGAAGAGCTCCATCGCAACCGGCCAGATGGTAAGGTGGGTGAGAAAGGCGTAGCCTTTGCCAAGACCGGTCATGATGAAGGGAAGCACCGTGTTGATGGTGATCACGAGAGAAGTGGCGATCATCCCCGCGAGGAGTCGCTGCTTGACCACGGTGCCGGCCAACAGCCCCGTCAGGTGGTAGAGAATGGCTGACATCAGAAACACCGCATAAAGCCGGACTAGAAGAATCGGCTCGATTTTGCCAATCACGGCCGCAAACAGTGTGAAGGGAACGGTGAGTAGAAACAGGGCGTAGCACCGCACAGGGAGTCCAAACAGAAAGCCGAGAACCTTGGCTAGGGGGGAGGAAGGCGTGAGCCGCTGATATTCGGTCACTCCCTCGTGGGCTTCTCGAACATAGCCGAGGGTGGTGCTAGTCGTCCCGAGGATCATCATCACCAGGGCCTGGATGGCAAGGGTAGGGATGAGAGTCATCCGAGCTGCCGTAACTTTATCAACCCCAGCACGCTGGCCGCCGAGATAGACGAGCAGAAAGAAAAAGAGGGTAAATATGAGGATGCTCAGACACCAGACGGCGAGGCGTGCCGGTCGAAGCTCGGAGCGCCGGTAGCGCCGGAAAATCGGGTTGGACCAGAGTTGCCACCATGCGACGGGTTTTAAGAGAGCCGGGGAATGAGAAGCGGGATCCATCAAATTTATGTTCTATTGAACATCTGTTGGGGCGGAGAGATCAAGGAAGATGTCCTCGATGCTGGATCGGCCGACCTCGAAACTGGAGGGGCGAAAGCCGCTGGAAACCATCGCGACCAGCAGATCGGCCTGATCGCTCTCGGAGCCCTCGAAAGGGAAGGATAGCGTACCTCGCTCCGTTTCGACCACCAGATCGGCGCCAAGCTTTTGGCGGAGCCAATCCTGCACTTGGTGGCTTTGGCCAGCAATTCGGATTCTCAGCTGCCGAGTCGATCCACTCAGGCGATCGATGACCTCGTCGACGGGGCCCGAATCGATGAGGTTCCCGTCTTTCATCAGACCGATGGAAGTGCACATGTCGGCCAGTTCGGAGAGTATGTGCGAGGAGATGATGACGGTGCGCCCTTCACCAGCGACTTCTCGAACCGTGGTCCGGAGCCGGGCACGCCGGACCGGATCAAGCCCGCTTGCCGGTTCATCGAGAATCATGACCGCAGGGCGATGAAGCAGCGTCTTGGCGAGCACGAGTCGCTGGGTCATGCCGCGTGACAGCGTCTTGCACATGGCATCCCTCTTCTCGGTCAGCTCGACCCGATCGAGGCACTCGTCGATGCGATCTCTACCGGCTTGACCCCTTAGGCCATAGGCGCCTGCAAATAATTCGAGGAACTCCCAGCATTTTAGGTCGCTGGGTAAAGGTGCAAGATCGGGCATGTAAGCCAATTTCTGTCGCACGCGGCTGCGATGAAGTGCGGCATCGTGGCCACAGACGAAGACATCCCCGTAGGTGGGCTCCATGAGAGTCGCAAGAACCCGAAAGGTACTTGTCTTGCCAGCCCCGTTGGGACCGACCAGTCCGTAGACTTCACCTTTGGGAATGCGGAGATCAATGCCGCGAACCGCGACAGTGTCGCCGTAGTCGACGCGCAGGTCGCTGGTATGGATGGCGAGGTCGGCTGTGGAGGCTGAGGCGATGTAGAAGGCTAGGTGAGTCCTTAATAAAACCAAATTAAATCTGTGAATCGGTGAACTCTTCAGGCACCCGCCTTGCCATCGCTCTCACCCATGAGAGGGTAGGTGGTGCCAGCGATTCGACAGAGGAGGGTTTTCCTTCAGCTCGGCTTCCTCGCCTGTCTGATCTGCATCATCTGCTTGAGGCCGGGATTTGCCCAGGAAGAACCCTCGGCTACCAAGCACCACAAAATTGCTCTCGCGGTTCGACCGCTCGGTTTGCAGGCGAACTCCGGTCTTTCGCTTGCCATCACCTCAGCGACTCGGCGGGGGAATCGGATTTCTCTTCGCGTGGGTTTTCGAAATCAGGGACCGGGCATCTACGCAAAACCACTTCAACTGTTTGAGGATGATTTCCGTGTTCTGGCCCATCGCTCGTACCGCCCCTTGCCGATCGCGTCCGTGACGCCAGTCCTGCTCACGCCCATCCCGTCGGGGGGCTTGCCCCCGAGTCTTTCTGTGCCTGGCGAGGTTGTGTTCGAGGGAGTTTCGCAGGTGAACCGCTACGAACTGCAGCTCACGGGATTTGCTTCTCTCAAGTTTGCGCTCGACGCGGAAAACGAATTTGAGCCGCCGCCCGGAGGGAAACCGGTCAAGGTGGCTAGCAGGCTTCGGCTCGAACCTGTCGAGAATGCTCTCGGCGTCATCGATCTACATCTGCATTCGCTCTCCTACGATGGGGAGAACCTTCGCTTTGACATCGGTTTTCGCAACGGGGGCCGAGCTCCTGTGACCTGGAACGGGCCACTCACTGGCGCCGCCGCCCGCTTTCTCGACACCGAACGTCGTTTCCACGTGCCGGAGAGGGTGGAAGGCGCGATCAAGGCCGGAGTTGGTCCGAAGGGAGCTGCTTGGAAAGTGGGAGTCGAGAATGGAGGCGCCGTGATCTTCCGAGGCGTGCACCCGCACGCACTCCTGGAGAGTCGCTTTCTATTCCCGGGTTTTCCAGCGGTTCACTTGTCATGGGACTCTGCGGCGAAGACCTTTGTCGTCGCTCCGGTCGCCTCGCCGGCGGGGAGCTCGAGTCCTGCCACCCGCCAGCCGCTCCAGGCGCGGGCCGAGCAGCAGCGGTTTGAGGATGTCCGGGGGCTTCTGTCGCGGATCAACCACGCGATCTCCGCGAATGATCGGGTGGGCTACCTTCTAGGGTTCTCGGACATCGGTCATCTTCGTGCCAGACAGACGGAGCTGCTCGAGACCTTCGACAAATTGCCGGTGAAAAACCTCCGCTACCATGTGCCGTCCCACCAGCAGATCCGGGCTGATCCCGATGGTGGCGCAAGCAACGTCATGGTCGAGCTGCGATACGAGTTCGACGGGGTCTCGCGAGAGAACGTCTTCCGGTCGGTGCTGCGCTGCGATTTCACCCGTGAACCGAAAACCGGGGCCTTGATCATGCGGGCCCAGCGGACCGAGAGCCACCCGCCGTTCTGGACGCTGGGCTACGTCGCGTTTGAGGCCACGGAGCATTTTTTGCTTTTCTACCGTCCCGGCACAGCCAGTCAGGATCTTCTTCACAAGACAATCCGTCAGGTCGAGTCTTCGTATCGCGCGCTCCAAAAGCGGAAGATGACCCTGGAGAACCGCTACGTTGCCTTTTTTCTTCCGGTCAAGGAGGACTTCATCGCGTTCACGGGCCGCGATCCAAATAAGTTCAATGGCGTCGCGGCCACCTTTTTCGAGGAGGACGACGGCCAGATCCGCACGGGTAACCGTGCCATGTATATCAATGACCATCGATTCCTCGTGGAACAGCAGACCTGGGGCCTGCAAGACCGACAGACCACGATCACTCACGAGTTGGTGCACTTGGCGCTGGCGCACGATACGCGCCCGTACTCGCCGGGTTGGTTGGTCGAGGGTGTGGCCTTGAATTACGCGAAGCAGATGAACTCCTTCACTCAACACGCCTTGGGTACCCGGGGCTGGCTGAATCGAGTCAGCCTTCAGGAGCTGAGCCAGTCACCGATGGTAGGCAAGGGCATGAAGAACCAGGAGCAGATCACGATGCAGTACTACCTGAGCGGAGAGGCTGTCGCCTGGCTGACCCGAGAGTTCGGCGATGCCAAGGTGATCGAGTTCTATCGCGCTTTCGGAGAATTGCGGCCCAAGGAAGTAAAGTCGTTCGCCCCGGGTGGGGAGTTCACCGCCAAGGCGATCCCGCTGATCACGCGAAAGCTCACGGAACATCTGGTCGCGAATCATTTTGGCATGACGCTGGCTGAAGTGGACGTTCAGGTGCGGACGTACGTGGCGAAGAAGACCCGCTGGGCTCGATAGAGAGCACGCCCTCTTTCGTGAAGAGGTTTCCAAGCGCTGGGAAATCGAAACCGTGCGAACGGTTTCCGCGTTGCATTTGGGGTCGGCTCTTCGAATGATGCTCGCAACATGGCAACGATCGGCACTCCCTTCTCTCCCTCGGCAATCAAGGTCCTTCTCTGCGGATCGGGTGAACTCGGAAAAGAGGTCACCATTGAGCTGCAACGCTATGGAGTGGAGGTAATCGCGTGCGACTCCTACGAGAATGCTCCGGCCATGCAGGTGGCGGACCGGTCCCACGTCTTTTCGATGCTCGACGGGGCGCGGTTGAGAGAGGTCATCGAGTTGGAGAAACCGGATCTTGTCGTTCCGGAGGTCGAGGCGATTGCCACCGACATGCTGCTGGAGATCGAGGCGGCAGAAATGGCAGTCGTCATTCCGACAGCGCGCGCAACGAGTCTGACGATGAACCGGGAAGGAATCCGACGTCTTGCCGCCGAGGAGCTCGGGCTGCCGACCTCGCCCTATCGCTTCGCAGAAACGGAGGACGAGTACGCCGAGGCGATCGCGGAGATTGGGCTGCCTTGCGTGGTGAAACCGATCATGAGTTCGTCCGGGAAAGGTCAGAGCACCCTCCGCACCGAGGCCGACGTGGGTCCGGCCTGGACCTATGCACAGGAAGGCGGCCGAGCCGGCGCGGGCAAGGTCATCGTCGAGGGCTTCGTCGACTTCGACTATGAGATCACCCAGCTGACGGTTCGGCACGAAGGTGGCACTGCGTTCCTCGATCCGGTCGGTCACGTTCAGGTCGACGGCGACTACCGCGAGTCGTGGCAGCCGCAGCCGATGAGCGCTGCTGCCCAGGCCGAGTCACAGCGGGTCGCGGAGGCGATCACCACGGCACTCGGAGGACGTGGCATCTTCGGCGTCGAGCTTTTTGTCAAAGGGGACGAGGTCATCTTCTCGGAGGTTTCACCACGACCGCACGACACCGGAATGGTGACGATGATTTCGCAGGACCTGTCGCAGTTCGCGCTCCACGCTCGGGCCATCCTCGGGCTGCCGATTCCCGAGATCGTGCAGCACGGGCCTTCGGCTTCGGCGGTGATTCTGGTTGAGGGCGATTCCGAGAACGTTTCATTCTCGGGACTCGAGCACGCGCTCTCAACCCCCGACACCGACCTGCGTCTTTTCGGTAAGCCCGCCGTCCATGGCAAGCGACGCATGGGAGTCGCCCTGGCGCGAGGCACCGATATCGAGGATGCGAGGGCGAAGGCGCGGGCGGCCGCCAGCGCGGTGAAGGTTGATCTTAGGTAGGGCCTTGCCGGCCAATCGTCGGAGTTTTCAATCCCCCCTAGAAAATTGCGACGAGCGGCGCAATGATGAAGGCCGTGTCCGAGCCCGAAGACATCGAACCGCCTGAAGAAGGCAACTTTTACGAAGCGAGCGTTTCGGCGCCTGTTTCGGAGTTCGACATCTCCCTGCGTCCGCCGGTCCTCTCCGAGTTCCACGGTCAGGACAAAATCAAGGAGCGCCTCGATCTGATGATCACCGCGGCCAAGGAACGCGGAGACGTTCTTTCGCACGTGCTCCTCTGCGGACCTCCGGGTCTTGGCAAGACGACCCTCGCCAACATCATCGCCTCTTCGGTCGGGTCACAGATCCACGTCACCAGTGGACCGCAGATCGACAAGGCGGGTGATCTCGCTGGTATCCTGACCAATCTCGAAAAAGGCGACATTCTGTTCATCGACGAGATCCACCGACTTCACCCGGCCATCGAGGAGTACCTCTATCCCGCGATGGAGGACTTCCAACTCGACATCATCATCGATGCGGGACCGAGCGCGCGCAGCATTCAGCTGGCGCTGCCGCGTTTCACGCTGGTGGGGGCGACGACACGCGCCGGGCAGCTGACGGCGCCGCTTCGTTCGCGCTTCGGGCTGGTGAATCGGCTCGATTACTATTCCGCGGAAGAGTTGGTCTATATCATCGAGCGTTCGGCGGCCTTGATTGGTATCGAGGTCGATCCGGGTGGGGCGCTTGAAATCGCCTCCCGCTCACGAGGGACGCCGCGCGTCGCAAACTCGCTGCTCCGCTGGGTACGCGACTACGCCCAGGTCCGGGCGGGCGGGAAAATCACGCGGGAAGTGGCCGACGCCGCGCTGGCGATGATCGAGATCGACAAGGATGGTCTCGACGAGATGGACAAGCGCATTCTTGAAGCGGTTTGCCACAAGTTTGCCGGGGGACCCGTCGGGCTCAGCACGATCGCGGTCGCGGTGGGCGAGGACAAAGGCACGCTCGAGGAAGTTCACGAGCCGTACCTGATTCTGCAGGGCTTCCTGCAACGCACCCCGCGGGGTCGAGTGGCCACGCCGAGCGCCTACGCAAAGCTGGGACTCAAGCCGCCCTCGGGCACGGCGGGCACGCAACCCGAGCTTTGGGAAGAGTCGTCTTAAGCTGCCTCGGCAACGAGACCTCTACTCAGCGAGTAGAATGGCGAGCACAAAGGCGGTGCCGTTGGGGTACTTGTCGGACTTGGAGATGCCCCTGATCTCGAGGTGGCATTCCTGCCCTACCTCGTCGCACTTTTCCTTTCATCTTCACCCCGAAGACACCGTAGTGAATTCCATGGCCGGCGCTCTTCAAGGGGAGCGTCAAGTCGCTTCCGTAGGCCATGTACAGCGGCGGGTCATCCTTGCTGACATGGTTGTGCGGAGAGAACTCCTTGAAAAGAGCCTTGTGCTTTCGGTAGTCCCCTTTGGCTTCCGCAATGCTCGTTGCGCCGACAGCCTTGAAGATCATGGCGTGATCGTTCACCTTGGGCCCGAGCCATCCCTCGATGAGCGGCGGATCGATCGCCGTCTGGCCGCCGCGAACCATGGCGCCCTGCACCCGGGTGGATTCCCGCTCTACTGGATCGCTCGAGTGGGGGTCGGCATCATGCACGGGAGCAGGCAGAATCGCCTCGCCGGTGAGCCGGTAGTCGATGCTTGCGTAGCTGATTCCCTTGTCGAGAAAGCTCTGCACCTCCGCCGGCTTGACTTTGCGAGTACCGCCGATCCATCCGACTCCATGAATGGATACGAAGAGCGGTCGCGGTCCTTCTCCTCTGGCCTGCCAGAAGTCGAGTCGACAGGCATTGTGGGAGTCGTAGGCGACGTCGGCGTGAGTCGGTGGGAGGCCGGCAGCGGTCAGCTTCTCGTCTTGCGCGGACAAGGCGGAGAAGGAGACCACGAGCAAGGTCGCGAGGAAGAGAAGGTTCTTCATCATGGGCCAACCCTAGCTTGGAGCCGCTTTGCGGAACAAGCTCGGTCGGCTGCGAAAAATTGAACGGGACAGCCCCGTCGCACTCAAAGACCGGATGCTCCGGATTCTTCCTTTCCTCACCCTCGCCTTCCTCGCGGTTTCATCTCTGCACGCGCAGGAGACCGTTCTTCGCGCCGGCCATCAGGTTCAGCTTCGCATCGCGAACGTTCCCGCCTCCGAGCAGAGCCAGATCAACGGCCTCTATCATATCGATGATGACGGCAAGGTGAAGATTCCCCACCTCGGAAATCAGCCGGCCGCCGGACTGACCCCCTCGAAGCTCGCCAACCAGATGGAGGCCGCTTTCCGCAACGCTGGAATCTTTAGCAGACCGGTCATTATCGCTTCGACGTCGGCCACTGATGAAAGACGCAAAGTGAGCGTCTCCGGCGAGGTCGGTCGGGTGGGGCTGGTCCCGTTTAGCGACGGCCTCCGCGTCAGCGAAGCAATCACCGCAGCCGGTGGGTACTCAGATTTTTCCAGAGGAGAAATCCGCCTCACTCGCGCAGGCGAGCCCTACAAACTGTCGAGAAAGCAGATCTCCGCAGACCCGAAAACGGACATCGTCCTCGAGCCGGGCGACGCTCTCGAGGTTCGCTAAATCGTCCAGGCTTCCTCGCTGGGAAGCGCGCAGGCGTTGGAATGAGAGAAGTGGGCGTAGGGAACTGAGACAAGGCCTTCATTGCCCGGAGCGCTTCTGTCGTGAGGGCCCGGATCGAGCGGATAGGCGATTCCCATTTCAATCGTTCCTTTTTGACGCAACCCCGAGGCTACCGAGGTCAGATTGCGGGGGGAAGTTCGCGAGATCTGCGGGTCTGACTTGGTCGCGAACGGGCTCGAGGACGGCCAAGGATCGGTTGAAGGTGAAGTCGCGTCCTGGCTTGTTTGGGAACCAGTTCTAGGCGGCGTCATCGGGGTCGGTGAGAGGCTCCGCGGCGCCGTAGGAAAGTACAGCGAGCAAAACCGCTTCGGCGGGACCTTCGCTCCGGCGGCGAAGGCCATCGACTCCGACCAGGGAAGGGGAGGGAAGGGAAATACCGGAGGCACGAGGACGGTGCGAAGATTCATTGCGGAACTGAATCCTCACGGTTCCATCAATTTTCTTCACTTTACTTTGCTTGACTCTTCTCGGTATGATTCGAACGAATGAAACCCTTCTTCCGCGTCCTCGGTATTGCCGCTGCTCTTGCTTTGAGCTCCTGCTCGATCAACCTGAAAAATACCGGCCCTGGTTTCGGGCCTCCAGGCTGGGCGCCGACTCGCCATTTGCACGCCCAGGAAATCACCGGTTCGCCTGAGGCTTCGCCGCAAGTGGAAGTCCCCGTCATTCGGAAAGGGGTTCCGATTGAGATTCGAACTGCCCGCATTCACATCACCGACTGGAACGACGCCCCTCCCTCCAAGGGAACGGACCCGGGTTATTACGGTCTCTGGGAAGGATTCCGCGATATGCTGTTCATTCTCTTTTACGGGGAGTAGTCGCGACGGTTCTAGCGGGTCTGAAAGGTTTCGCTCAAGACGATTTCCTCCAAGAGCGACGACCGGGCGCTCTCCCTCGACCAGAGTGAAGTCGTGGGCTCGCCGTGCGCTGGTGAGGTAAGTCTGCAGTTGCCTCCCGGACATCTCTTTCAGATACCCGTCGTGGTCGTGTCGGCGGCCGCTGCCAGCGATGCTGCCAGCAGCACGGCGGGAGCCAGAACGCGACGCATGGCTATGCCTTGAAAAGCTCTTCGATCCGACCGGTGCTGTCACCGTGGGCCTCGACTCCGATCCCGCTGCCCTGCAGAAGACTGAGCCAGAGATTCGCCAGCGGAGTGTTCTCGTCTTCCATGACCAGATGGCGCCCGTGCTTCACGCCGGCCCCTCCTCCGGTGATCAGCGTGGGGCAGTTGTTGAGCGAGTGTACCGAGTGGATGTTGCTGCCGAAGCTGAGGCTGACCCGATCAAAGAGACTCGATCCGTCCGCTTCCTTCGAGGCTTTCAACTTGTCGATGAGATAGGCGAGAAGCTCGCTCTGCTTCTGGTCGCGCTGCTCGGAAACGTTCCGGCGTTCACCTTGATCGTAGTGACTCATGTTGTGTCCGCTGATGGTCGCGCCGAGACTGCGAATGAAGGTCTCCACGGGCTGGCGGTACGACATCACCCGAGTGGCATCGGCCTGAAGAGCAGCCACGATCAGGTCGTACATCACCTTCACCTCCTCGGCTCCGGCGATACCCTCGCCGGGCGCTGGAACTGGATCACTTGGCTTGTCCTTGGGAACTCCGAGCCACTGCTCCTCCTTCGAGAGTCGGACCTCGATGTCGCGGATCGACTGCTGATACTCGTCGAGCTTGTCGGCGTCATTGCTGGCGAGACCACGCCGGAGCGAACGCGCATCCTCGAGCACCGCATCCAGCACACTCCGCTTCTGGAGCAGCATCGCCTGCCGATCCTCGAGAGGGGTGTCGTCATCGGAAAACAGCCGATGGTACGCGACTACCGGATTGTCCCAGCCGGCCACTGGCTTGCCCTGGCGGCTCCAGGCCAGAGAGAGACCGGGCCCGTGGCCCGAGGCGGCAGCCTTCCCACAACCAAGTTGAACCGAGGTGAAGCGGGTCTCCTGCCCCAGCACCTCGGCTGCCACCTGATCTGCCGAGATTCCGTTGCTGAAGCTCTGCCCCGGCTCGGCATAGCGGTTGGCGCCGGTCAGATAGAAGGTGCTTCCCCAGTGCGCCTCGTCGGAGAACTGATTGCAGAGATTCTGGACAACGGTGAAGTCTTTCCTGTGACGCGCCAGCGGAGCGAGGCCCGGGGGCAGTTCGTAATCGGACCCGGTCTGCTTCTTGGAAGGATACCAGCTTTCCTTGGTCACGCCCCAGCCGAAGCTGAGGAAGACCATGCGCTTGGCTGGGTTCACCGCGATTGCTTCGGCGGCTGCCGTCGTGGAATGGAAGGGCGTCCAACCGAAGGACTCGAGAAAGGGAAGAGCGACCAGTCCCTTGCTGGAACGAAGAAAGGCGCGGCGGTTGAAATCAGTGGTCATGGCGGGAGAAGTCGGGACCTACTAAAAACCTTCTTCAGCTCCTCAATCGTTCAAGCGATCTAGGAGGAGGCGAATTCGCCCCGGGCAACCGCGCTCGTGAGACTTACTAAGTCCGACAAGCTCCTCTCGCCGTGACCCGCCAGCTCTGGTATCATGCCTCCGCTATGAACCTTCGCGTGCTGTTGCTGCTCCTCCTGGCCCTGTCAAAATTCGCCCCCGCCGCCGAGCGGCCCAACATCCTGCTCATCCTCGCCGACGACATGGGCTACGGGGATCTCAAGGCCTACAACCCGAATTCGAAGATCCCGACACCTGCACTTGACCGTCTCGCTGCCGAAGGGCTTCGCTTCACCGACGCGCACACCACCGGCTCGACCTGCATTCCCGCGCGCTTCGGCCTCCTCACCGGCACCTATCCGCACCGCCAGCCGAGCATGAGGGACAATGTCCCGCTCATTCCCGAAGGCATGCCCACCGTGGCTTCACTCCTCAGGGGGGCTGGGTATCGCACCGCCATGATCGGCAAATGGCACCTTGGCTTCACCGACAAATCAAACCCCGTCGAAGGACGTGCGCTGCGCGGCGGACCACTCGACCGAGGCTTCGATTCGTTCTTTGGAATCCATGCCTCCACCGACATTCCGCCCTATTATTTCATCGAAGGCCGCCTGCCAACGGGCATGCCTCTGACGACCATCGAGGCGAACAACGACGACGAGGCCGTGACCGGCTGGAACAGGATTCAGGGCGCCTTCTGGCGCGGCGGCGGAGTGGGCCGGAACCTCTCGCTGCCCGACGTCACCCCACTCTTCTTTGAAAAGGCCCTGACCTTCCTCACGACCAAGATCGAGGGTGACCAGCCCTTCTTTCTCTACCTGCCCCTCCCGGCTCCTCACACGCCCTGGCTGCCGACTCCCGAGTTCGTCGGCAAGAGCGGGGCTGGCTCCTATGGTGATTTTGTCATGACCGTCGATGACGGCATCGGCCAGCTTCTCGATCAGCTCGAAACCCAGGGAATTACCAACAACACCCTCGTGCTCTTCACCTCCGACAATGGCCCTGTCTGGCTCCAAAAAGACGTCGAGAAATACAACCACCAGTCCGTGGGTCCGCTTCGGGGCATGAAAGGCGACAACTGGGAGGGCGGTCATCGGATGCCCTTCCTCGTTCGCTATCCCGGAACGGTCCCCGCCGGTGCATCCACCGATCAGCTCGTCTCCTTTCTCGACGTCAGCGCCACCCTCGCCGAGCTGGTCGGGGCCACTGCCAATCTTCCCGCCGACTCCATCTCCTTCCTGCCCACCCTGCTCGGAAAGGAAAGTCCGGCGGCCCGAACCAGCGTTGTTCATGGCAAGGGCAAGAAGTTCAGCTTCCGCGACGGCCGTTACAAACTGCTGCGCCACCAGGGCTCCGCAGGCTTCAGCAAGCACGACCCCAAAGAGGGTGATCCCGTAGGCCAGCTGTATGACCTCGAAAAGGATCTCGGAGAAACCATCAACCTCTGGAACGACCGTCCGGAAACCGTCGCGGAACTGAGCCGCAAACTGGACCGAGCGCTAGCCAGGTAGAAAGGCTGCTTCTCTGGGAACAGCCTTGTGACGCAGGGCTCGGGAAGGCGCGGGTATGTTGACCGCGAGATTGAAGTCAAAGCCGCTGAGCCGCCAATCCCCTCATCCCCTCCTGCATACTGAATCGTGGCCACGCCAGCCGGGAGAGCACCCGCGTTGGCACCGATTCCATATTGTGGGCTGGCGTTGCTTGCCGTCACTAGGCTATTGCGCGGATTTCCATCATACACGTCATGGAGAATGGACCCGTTGATAATCCCCTTACCGGGAATGTTGACGCCGTCGCTGAGGTCCGCTCAAGTCGGTGCTCCTGGCGAACTGTCTGGCATCAGCGTCCCGAGGGCGTGCGTGCCACGCTCGATGGATTTTCTAGAAGGAATCGGAACCCTTGATGCAGCCCAGCTCTTTCTTCAAGATCAGGTCCAGGTCGCTTTCGCTGGGCTTGAGGCACTCTGATTGCCCGAGCTTCACGATCTGTCCCCCTTCTTTTGTCAGGCCGATGGCGAGGAAAATGTCCGTCCCGACGGGAAGACCCGAATACCGGGTTGCGACGACCTTTCCCATGAATCGGCCATCGCCTTCTGCGCTCGTCAGCATCTCGCCCGACTCCGAGCTGTAGTTGTCAAAATGAGAATTGATGGCTGCTTCGATGTATACCTGGATTTCCTGAGTGGTCATAGAGGGTCGATGGGACTAGTATTCTCACCGAGCATGGCAAGCGAAGCGAGTGCTGATGTTGCACGGCGCTTCCAGAATGGGCAGTGAAGAGTAGACGAGACGCATTTACGCGGCGCCGGAAAGTGTCGCCGTATGCCAAATGACCGCCTCCGTCCCGGAACGAGGTAAGATTGTCGCGACAAGCCATCTACTACTTGGGACGCCTTGAGAGAGGGCTCTGCCGGAAAATATTCGTGTGGCAGCCGACAGCGCTGGAGCAGAGAGCTCAGTCTCCGACCCCAAGTGAACCCTCGACCAGCGGATCTCCAGACGGGACGGCAACCGTCTCCTTTACTTCCCTTCTTGGCCCCGTAGAATGTGCCTCACTCAGGAGAGTGATGGGTGCCTGGTGGCCCCCGCGGTCTTCAAAACCGTTGAGACTTGGTGTTCCCGGGTCTGGTTGGTTCGATTCCTTCCCTCTCCGCTTTACATTCAGCGCCTGCCGGTTTTTAGGCGGCGCATAGATTTTAGGCGGCGAACAGCTAGCTCTCGTTCGACCGAGCGATGTGTCTGGATATGAAAGCTCATGTCGCCAACAGGCCCGACAATGATCATCAGGAACTAGGACTACCGCAAAAGCGGTTCGCTGATCACAATCCACAAATTGCGGTCGAGGATTTGCGAAACTGTGGTATTGGGACTTTCAGGGCCGGTCCACAGATTTGGGCCGATCGCGTCCGATCGAGGACTTGAAGGTGAGCCATCCTCAGGATCAGACCGATGCGGCAACCTGTTGCTGGTCGTCTTGTCCCCTTGTGATCGCCGTACCGGGGGACGCACCAGCACCCGAGAAATCTACATGAGAAAAACGGTCGTGGCCCGAGGATAGCGTCCAAATCTGATCACCTAATTCTCTGTCTGGAAAGATGATCGAGATCATCATAAATTTCGTAGGCCTTACTTCTGATCTCGTGGTCTTGTGTGGGTAGGCGGTTCTGCGAGGTTTTGCGGAAGCTTGAGGGAGGTCTCGGCAGATTGAGCCGCGCGCAGAGTTTTTCCCAGTAGCCAGTCTCATTGCAGAGCCTCTCATAACTGACTGGAATCAGATGTGCAGATCCGTTTTGCAGTATTTTCGCCAAGTAGGCATAGGCCTCTGTCCACCGTTTCCACCAATACTCCTCTTCATCGGGGTGATGTCCCTCCTGAAATTCTCCAAGATGAAAGGGCCGATGGGTGGCACCAAATTCATAGTGACCTAGCCACTTCATGTATTTCTGAGTGAAGGGATCCGACTCCGCAAATCGTTGATGCTGCGTAAGCAGACTTTTCGCCTGTTGGTCCGGCGAACGGAAAAGGATTAGGATTTGCATCTCCTCTGTACTTTGAGCGAGAGATTCGAGCCGTAGAATATGATTGTTGTTTTTTGCGAGATATCTTGCCTTTTCGTACTTGGTGCAGACCAGATTTTGGAGTTGAAAGTAGGCTTTAATATCGTCGGCACCGACAGTATGCGGATATAGGCCGTCGGCCCTGAGATAGTCCTTCTTCGCCTTCAGTAGCCAGAAAATTTCCTCAAGGGCTTCAGGGGAGTCGAAATCGACTTGAATTCCGTCGCCGTGTGCCCGTTCTTCCTTCTTTCTTGCCTTTTGCCCGATGGAAACTTTGTTCCAGAAATTCGGGGCCAGCACGCAAGGCATATCCTTATAAGTTAAGGAGGCGAATTCCCCACTTTCGTAGAGTGAGCGCATCAGAATCGTCGTTCCAGCACGAGCTAGACCGGTGATCAAAACCGATTGATTAGGAGTATCGGACGGTTTGGTAGTGGCCAGTTCCAGGTCGAAGAGCATTTCCGAAACAATCGGCATTCCGAGAACAAGCTGATGTAGAGCTCTGTCGAAAAAGGAATACTCAGCCATGGGAGCGTTGTCGGACGACCAAATATACTACGGAGAGTACCAGCATTCCGGCAATTCCCCACATAGAAAGGGTGAAATCGATCAGGTCCTTGCTGGATTGCCCCATGATCACTAATGCTACCAGCGCGAGAAACAGCGGGATCAACCCAATAAGCAAGAGGATCGGCAGCAACAGACTAGATCGGATCAGTTGGCCGGAATAGGTCGTCATGACTAATTCCTTCCAGTGGTCAGAGATCCGCTTGGAGCGGAGCACGTGCATCGCCTTCCTGGCCACACCGGATATGCCTTTCAAGGTCGAAGCGACGGGGAGGCGACAAAAAAACTCGACCGACAGGATCGTCCCAATCCCCAAGAGACCGAAACACCAGAAGGGTAGTGCTAAATCTCCCATGATTCGTCGTCAGATCAGCCTGATCTACTTTTTGTTCTCTGGCTCGCGGGCAGTTTCGGCGCCGGACTTCTTCTTTTTCAGTACGCGCTTGATGGGGTAGTAAAGAATTCCAACGATAGCCAGGAAAATAGCTCCAAGAATGCCCAAAAGAGATGCAATCGCACCTGCGGCCATTCCGGGTCCGACATAGGCGTGGGCGGCAGATGTTGTAGCGAAGATGGAAATGATAATAGCTAAATGGACTCGTTTCATAGTTCCGTATGCAGTTGATGCTGAAAAATAATATCGGGAATTTGGAACTTAGTCAAATATCGGCACCAATGAAGCGCGCCGACGCGGCCGTCTCCGACATGATGAGTGTAGGTCCATCTTACTTCGCCGCTCGGTGAAATCCTCATGGCTCGTACGGCGTCATCGACAAAGACATCGCCATTCTCTAGAAATTCCTGCCGGCCCTGCGCGTTTGCCACGACAGCTGCCTTTTGAAATTCCAGCACGCGGTCCGTCTTGTTGGTGTTCACATCATAAACCCAGGCGGAACTGTAGGGATGAACGCCTCGGACAGGATTATCCTCGAGCAGCTCGCCGCTCCGGATATTGTCGTTCCCAAAAATGGCAAATCGACCTTGGCCGAGGTAATCGATGTCGTGCTGGTTAAGAAAAGGACCTGTTTGGAGCCAAACTACTTTCTCGGTGGAGGGACGGTAAAGCAAAACGGATGAGAGGTTTCGAACACTCAACATGAGGTCGCCCGCCTGAACAAATTTGTCCGTAGTGAGAATTTCTTCGATGTCATTCAGGTGGATTCTGTCGGTTTCGAACTGTCCGACACCGTAGAGAATTCCAGCAAAGCCGGCGTTCAGGAGGATCTGGGTAATGGATTGCTCTTTGAGAATTCTTCCATCGGGGCTGACCAAGGCAATGCCGTCGTTGCGCATTGTCAGTTCGACTTCTCTCCCAAAGCGGTTGGTGATGGGTGACCCCTCCATGACGATGGGTACCCAATAGCCCTGATCTTCACTGGCCTTTTCGATGGAGTGGTGAAAACCGCGGTCAATCGCCCATTCCACCTGAGAGTCTGCGCCCAGTTTCACCAGAGGCCCTTCACCACTGGTGACCAGGACCCCGCCATCGGTCGTGAGGAGGGGGTGCTGCGCGCGATAGTTTTTTTGAATATTCAACTCTCCTCGAAAAGAGCTGAGGGCATGAATTTGATCCATGTTCGGAACCCATTCCTTGATGAGCTTCTGGGAACTGAGTTCATAGAGGAAAATGGTAGAAATCTTGTTCGTTTCATCGTAGGCGGAGGCTAGGAGATAGCCTTCCTCCCTGAGAGTGGGGTCGGAGAAGACAAAACCGGGTTGACCATCATAGGGGAAGATCTGCGGGTTCCCGGAAGCGACCTCGCGGATTGCCACGAAAAAAGGGTGGGGCACGCCAGAAAGCTTATGCAGCATGCGGGTGACAGCCCCGCCTAGACGACCCCCAGTCGCGTAGTATTGCGCACTGTAGGCGAAGACGAAAGAGCCTAGAATTCCGAAAATGGTCAGGATTAACACCAGCCACAGCGGGAGGCCTTTGAACAGTAAGTCCTCAAAGCTGAATTTTTTTTTCATCACCGTTCGCCGGGGAGCGAGTACGACTGACTATAGGCGCATCAGATTTCTCGCAAGGTCGAATCAGAACTGTCTCAATGGGGAGTATGGATGGTTTTGGACGAGGCTTTTGTGAAACGGGTGGCGGCAGATTCAGTTTGGGTGATTGAGTGAGCGGCCCGACAAGAGCAGGGACACGCTGAAGAGATGGCACCATGTCTCGTTTTCCTTGGGGCTGGCGGAGTCGAGTCGCTTTGAAATCGAGCCTCTGGATTTCGATTGATCCCGACGGGCGACCCGTCTTAGTCTGCCCTGCTCGGCTCTCGCCGAGCCTAACCATCTCCGCCATGAAACACGCACGCCTCCTTTTCGCTCTCATTGCTCTCTGCTGCCTCGCGCTATCTTCCTGTGGCAAGAAGCAGGTCGATGATCCCCTTTCCGAAGGGGAGGCGGACGCTGGGATTGTGAGCGAGAGGGAAGTTGGCGAGGGAGAAGTCGCTGAAGGCGAAGCCGTGGTGGACGCAGCCGCCGCAGAGAATGCAGAAGGCGGGGGCGCGGACGCGGACGCGGCTGAATCGGCTGCTCAGTCCAAAGACGCAGGCGCAGGCGAGGGCGACGCACAAGTTTCCGGTAATCAGCCCGCCGCGAGTGACGAGGCGCCAGCCGGAGAGACTGTCATTCCAGCCGATCAAGTAACCGAAGAGATCGACCTTTCCAAGCTCGACGGTGCCGGCGGCAAGGCGGCGATTGCCGCTCAGGGAGCCGAGCCTCACAAGGAACTCGATGCTCCCGCTATGGAAATCGAAGCCGCCGCTGCCGAAGAACTCAGGGAGTCCGAGGCTGCCGCCGACAAGCGTCTGGCCGAAGCTGCTCAGTCAGGGTCCTCCGAGCCCTCCTGGTGGTCCTACGCCTGGCCTTGGCTTTTCATTCTTGCCGGTCTCGTTCTTGTGCTGATCGACTACCTCTTTCCCACCGACTGGCCCGCCTACCTGGGCTATGTGCTCTTTTCCTGGGGCATATTTGGTCTCTCCGGGATGGGTACATTCGGCCTGCGCTTCTGCCTCGGCCTGGCGACTCTGGTCGGACTCCTCGTGCTCCATCACATCTACCTGAGTCGTTTTCTCACCAATGCGGACGACGACGATCAGCCGGAACTCGCGCGATAACGTGACCAAATCGGGGGGAGAGCCTCTCTTTGAGGCGAACTCTATTCTTATGAAGATCCTCCGATCCCTGATCCCTGCCACCGCCGCGCTCGCCCTTCTCTCCTGTCAGAGCGCCACTACGACCCCAGTTCCGAACGCCGACAGCAATGGCGACGGCACCATCGACCCCTACGAGAACCAGCAATACACGCGTGCTCTTGAGATTGCCCAATCGCAGACGGAAGGCAACATCGCCGACGCCAACCGCGATGGCCGAGTCGATGATCTCGAGTACACGAACTGGCAGCAGCGCGAGCGGATTCTCGCCGATCCCGAGCAGTCGGGAAGTGGTCGCGGACGTGGACTCGACACTGCCTACAAAGCGCTGGGCGTGGTCAACATTCTGCGCTCCGTCAGCGGTTTCTAGATTCTCCCTCCTCGGGCTCGCGACCCTGGCCGCTGTTCTCGTGGGCTGCGGCGCAGACGACGAACCGAAGCCCGAGATCCCGGAGGAAGAGGTCGTCATCATCAAGGAAGACGGCGTCCTGCTGGAGATCCGCCTTCATCCGGTCCCTCTGTCTACCTCCGGTCTCCTTCAGGTCCGAACGGAAGGTTCGTTTCCTCCCGGACACCGGCCCTTGGTTCCAGCCGCTCCGTTGGGCTTTGGAGATCTCTCCCTGCGCGAGGCGAAGCCGGCCAGCGAGCGGCTCGATGCAGCCACCGGTCGCACCGAGATCGCACTCACCTGGGTCTATGAACCGTTTCTCCCGGGAAAGACGGAGTTTCCCCCGCTTGAGTTCGCCACCCACGTGATCGGTGAAGCCTCTGGGGCGGGGGCCGGGTTGCTGGTCCGCACCCCGGCCGTCGCAGTCGAGGTGGTCTCGGCGTTCCCAGCAGGCAAGACTCCGGCTGGGATCGGATCCCTGGAACTGCCTCCCGGGACGATGGACACGGGGGCCACGGCCACTCAACCCGACAGGACCAGTGCGCTCCGTCGGAAGAGAACCTGGATCACGGTCCTCGTGGTTGGCCTCCTCTGCTCGTTCTGGATTCGTGCAGGTCGTCACCTTGATCAGAACCCTGAGACGCCGCCCCTCAGCGCTCAAAGTCTCGATCGGCTTCGGGCCCTGATCGAGGAAGACAAGGCCGACCCCACCACTCTCGGGGCCGTCTTCGATGACCACCTGCGGCAGCTCCGACCACCGCCCCCTCCCGATTCACCCGCGGGCCGACTGCGCGAGGAAGTGGAAGACCGCTTGCAGGCCCTCCGTTTTTCACGGGAGAGCCGCCCGGACGAAACCGCAGCGGCCGTCGCTCTCCTGCGCCGCTTTCTCGTCGCCACTCCGAAATGAGCTTCGTTCACCCCGAGTATTTCTGGCTCCTTCTGCCGCTCGTGCTTGTCTTTCTCTGGGCGAGAAAACGCTGGGCCGGCGTTGCGCTGGAGCTACCTCTTCAGGGAGAGAACCGAGGGCCTCGATCGCTTCGGCAGATCCTTCGTCCCGGCGCGAGCGCGCTTGGTTTTCTCGGCCTCGCTGCTCTATTGGCCGCTCTGGCCCGACCCCAGCAGATTCTCGAGGAAGAGGCGATCGAGCGGGAAGGCATCGCGATCATGATGCTCGTCGACGTCAGCAGCAGCATGGACATGCGGATCGACTATCGAGGCGAAGAGGCCACCCGGCTCACCGTGGCCAAGGAGGTCCTGGAGCGCTTCGTCAAAGGAGATGGGGAGAAACTCAATGGGCGACCTGACGACCTGATCGGCATCGTCACTTTTGCCCGCTACGCCGACACGATCTGCCCACTCACCTTGAGTCACGACGCGGTGGTCCACTTCGCGCGCGAACTCAAGATCAACGACCGCCCCAACGAGGACGGCACCGCGTACGGCGATGCCGCCGCGCTCGGTGCCGCCCGCCTCGAAACGCTCGAGAAAGCTCTCTGGGAACGCAGCGACGAGGGCGAGCGCGAGATCAAAAGCAAAGTGATCGTGCTGCTCACCGACGGTGAGAACAACTGCGGGCGGCACCTTCCGCTCGAGTCGGCCGCGCTTGCCCGGGAGTGGGGTATCCGGCTCTACACGATCAGCCTGACGGACCCGCCCCGAACTCGGCGGCTCGGCACCGGCGACGACGCGCTGCAAGTCGCCGCCGGCACGAGTGCCGCCGAGCAGACGCTCGAGCGGATGGCTGAAATGACCGGCGGCCTGCACCGCACCGCGCACGACTTCGACTCGCTGCAGGCGGTCTACGGCGAGATCGACGAACTCGAGCGCAGCGACATGCACTCGGTGAAGAAGAAAACCCTGCAGGAGCGCTTCGGGCTGTTCGCTCTCGCTTCCGTCGGCCTGCTTGGGCTCGAATCCCTGCTCCGCTCCACCTGGCTCCGCCGTGCGCCCTGACTTCGATCGATGACCGCGACTTTCGCCATGGCCTTCCTAGAGCCCGCCCGACTTTGGCTCCTGCTGCTGGTGCCTGCGCTCTGGCTGCTGTTCTGGTGGGCCGCCCGCCGCCGTCGCGCATCGCTGGAGGCCATGGCCGGGCCGCGCGCCGCCCGCTCGACCTCGGGTGCTCGCTCCAGCCGACGCTGGAGAGAGGGCTGGCTGCTCTTGGGGATCATGCTCCTCGCTCTGGCAGCGGCTCGTCCCTGGTGGAAGAAGGAACCCGTGGATGCCAGCGCTGGTTCGCGCGACGTGCTGTTCATGCTGGACGTCTCGCGATCGATGCTCGCTGCCGACCTCTCGCCGAACCGTCTCGAGAATGCACGGCTCGCCATCTACGACTGTCTCGAGCGGCTCGACGGAAACCGCGTCGCCCTCGTCACTTTCGCTGGCTCGAGTTCGATCGAGTGTCCCTTCACCACCGACTACACCTTCTTCCGGGAACGCCTCGCCGCCGCTTCACCGGACAACGTCGCTCAGGGCGGCACTCGGATTGGCGATGCCCTGCAGAAGTCGATCGATAAGATCCTCGAGGAAAAGCGCCGCGGCCAGCAGGACATCATTCTGCTGAGCGATGGTGGCGACCAGGAGAGTCGGCCCAGCGAAATCGCGGCCTCTCTCGGGGACCTCGAGGTTCACTTTGTCGTCGTCGGGCTGGGCGACTCGACCGAGGGGGCCCGCATTCCGGCCCGTGCGCAGAGCGAGCTTGAAATCGGCCTGGCAAGGCCGTCCCGCTTCACCATGCATCAGGGTCGCGAGGTATGGAGCAAGTTGGAGTCTGCGAACCTCGACATCCTCGCGAAGTCCTGTCCACTGGGTGTTTATCTGGCGGCGGGCACGCGTCCTCTCGACCTGGGAAGTGTCTATCTGGATCTCGCCCGGCATTTCGAGTCCACTCAGATGGGAGCCAACGAGAATCTGCTCCGCGAAAAGGACGAGTTCCCCGGTTTTCTGCTGGCCGCACTGGTGGCACTTGGGCTGGCGCGGACGACCTCCCCCGTTTCCCGAGCGACTTCTTTCCGTAGACCGCTGGCGGCGCTCGCTTCGCGGTCCTCCGCCGCCGCGCTCTTTCTCGTTCTGGGTCTGGCCCTGTTTTCGCTGGCAGCGTCGCCTGAGGACCCGAGCCACGAACTCGCCGAAGAGATGGAGGAGCAAGCCAACCCGATCCCCAAGAATCCCCGCGAGGCGTTTCGGGTCGGTGCCGAGCGTTTTGAAGAAGGGAGCTATGCTTCCGCTGCCGACTGCTTCCGCGCCGCCCTCCATGGGCTGGGAACGGACCCCCTGCGCGAGGCGGCTGCCGGCAATCTGGGGATCGCGCTTTTCCAGCAGGCCGAGCAGGTACGGATCAAGGAACCGGCTCTCGCCGCCGAGATTTTTCTGAGAAGTGCCGCTGCCTTCCGGAGTCGACTGGACTGGGATCCCTCGAATTCTTCGGCAGCGATCCACCTTGAGCTGGCCCGCACTCGATGCCGGGAATGCGAAGAAGAGGTTCGCAGGGCCGAGGAGTCGCAGGAGAAGCAGGAGCAGGAGGAGCAAGGCGAGGAGAGCGAAGAGGGCGACCCCAGCGAGGAGGGTGAGGAACGCGATGACGAAGGCGAATACGAGGAGGGCGAGTCCGAGGGGGAAGCCGACTCCACCAACCAGAGTTCGAGTCAGACCGCCATGGACATGGACAGCCGCGACATTCCCCCTCCGGCCATCGATCCGGAGGACATCTTTCAGGAACAGGCAGAGAACGCCGAAGCTCGGGAGAAGAAGGGCCCGGGCAAGTACAAGGCGGTCGAGCGCGACTGGTAGGCTTGGCCTCGGCGGTCCTCCGCTCGCGTGAATTCAGAGCCGCTCTTTTTTTCGGGCAGAAGCGAGCAAGGCGGTCCAAGATGGTCCCATGCGCGTCGATGGAAAAGACTACCGGACCATCTGGCTCTCCGAAAATCCGGAGGTCGTCCAGATCATTGATCAGCGGCATCTGCCGTTTCGATTTCTCATCGAGGACCTTGTCTCGGTGGGCGACTTTGAGGCGGCGATCCGCGATATGCACGTCCGCGGCGCGGGCTGCATTGGAGCCACAGCCGGTTGGGGCATGTATCTCGCCGCTCTCGAGGCGCGCCAGGCTCCGGACCTTCAGGCTTCCCTCGCCGCCTCCGGTGAACGCCTCAAGGCGACCCGCCCGACGGCGATGAATCTGTTCTGGGCGGTCGACCGACAGCTCGCAGCTCTCGCTTCTGCGGCAGACGCGGCTGCTGCCGTTGAGATCGCCCGCGAGACCGCCGTGCAGATTGCCGACGAGGACGCCGACTGGTGCCGGCGCATTGGCGAGCACGGCCTCTCCCTGATCAGAGAGATCGCGGCGAAGAAAAACGGCGAACCGGTCAACGTTCTCACTCATTGCAATGCGGGGTGGCTTGCCTTCGTCGACTACGGCTCCGCGACCGCCCCGATCTACGCGGCCCACGACGCCGGCATCCCCGTTCACGTCTGGGTCGACGAAACGCGCCCTCGGTCCCAAGGCTGCCGTCTCACGGCCTGGGAACTCGCCCAGCATGGTGTTCCCCACACGGTCATCGTCGATAACGTCGGAGGTCATCTGATGCAGCACGGCCAGGTCGACCTCTGCATCACCGGAACCGATCGCACGACGTACACGGGTGACGTCGCCAACAAGATCGGCACCTATTTGAAAGCGCTCGCCGCGCACGACAACGGCGTCCCTTTCTACGTCGCGCTCCCGTCCTCGACCTTCGACTGGGAGACCCGCGACGGGGTCGCCGAGATCCCGATCGAGCAGCGCGGCGGCGAGGAAGTGACCGTGGTGGAGGGAATCAACGCCGAGGGCGAGATCGTTAAGGTGCGGATTCTTGGCGAGGGCAGCGAAGCGGCCAACTACGCCTTCGACGTCACCCCTCGAAAGTACGTCACTGGACTGATCACCGAGCGGGGCATCTGTGACGCCAGCGAGAAAGGTGTTCTCGGGCTCTTCCCCGAAAGGAAGCCGTCGTGAGCCGAGGCGTTCTCGGGCTGGGAATCGACGTGGTCGAGACCGAGCGGCTTGATCAGCTGATGGAAAAGTCGGGCGACGCCTTCAAGCGGCGCGTCTTCACCGATGCGGAAATCGAGTGGTGTGAGGGCATGGCCAATCCGCTTCTTCATTTTGCGGCACGATTTGCCGCCAAGGAAGCCGCCTCGAAGGCGCTCGGGACCGGGATCTCCGGCGGGGTTGGATGGCACGATCTCGAAGTCGTGCGGGAGGAAGATCAGGCGCCCCAGCTGATCATGCACGAGGGAGCGCTCAAGGTGGCGAAGCGCCTCGGAGTCGAGCGAATCCTCTTGAGCCTAACTCATACCGACAACTATGCGGCCGCCTCGGCGGTCGCGGTTGGCGACTGATGCGCAGGCTACTCGACTGAGACGAGACGGATGACCTGGTTGTCTTCCGAGTCCGTCGAGCCCATTGCGTGCTGCGAAGGGTCCGCTTCCGAGCTGGGAAAGGACACGACCATGGCGTCACGAACTTCGATGGCCGGACTCTGATGGGGTAGTTCACCCGCTGGAGCGGCCACGGCCACGGTGGAAGCTGAAGGCTCTGTGCCGGCCGCCTGCGATCCGAGGTGAAAGCAGATCGCCGTGCCGAGCAAGATTGCAGCGGCGACACCAAGGATCAACCGGCTGATTCGAGCGGGCTCCACCTTCTCCTGCGCGGGAGGAGTGATAAGATCGGGAAGTTCAAGGCGATGGGTCTGGTTGGGCTGATTCATGGAACTGTCACCAATAGGTAGACTTAGTGAGTTTGTGAGTAGGAAACGTCGAGGATGAGGGGGTGGGGAAATCCCTTAGAGCATATAAAAAGTGAGATTACTGGAATCGGCGAGACCCCTTTCGCACTGTGTAGCCGCGGACGGGGAGCAGGGCCTGCCCCGCGACGAGGACGCGACATCCTCAGCGGCAGAACGAATCGCCCTCCAGATTTTCTCGCCGCAGGCGCTGAATCTCAACCCACTCCAGTTCACCCTCTCACCAGGATCACTTTGCAGATGGTCTAAGGCCTATGGCGCTTGGTAAGCACTTGAAGTCGCCTTGGAGTCAACTGACATCGGAGCCCAAAGGGGGCGTCCCATAATAGCCTGGGGCAACGCCCAGGAATCAGGGGGCAGTAGAAGTTCAAGCCCTGTAGGGGCGCTCCATACCTGCGGGGGCGAGGTAGTTGGGCCGCCCCTTCAGGGCTCATGTCTTTTACCGTCCACGAACCCCGGGCGATGCCTGGGGCTCGATGAGCATGCCCCTTTGGGGCGTCTCTACCGTCGAAAATCCTCGACACCCCCCACTAATCAAGCGCCATTGGGTCGAAGGCCACGTCGATTGGCACTCCACCTCTCTAGGGATTCAACCTGTCCGTGGCGGAGTGTGTTCACCTCCTCAGTGATTGGCAACACATGAATCGAGCGCAAGGTTCTCTTCGATGAATTCAGCTTCTGCCAGCGCCGTGATGGCCGTGCTTCTTCCTGAGGCAACGGCGGCGCGTTCAGACATTGATGCGATTCGCGAGGCCCTCGCGAAACAGACGCTAGGTGAAGTGCCGCTGGTCGGGCCGGGGGAACTCGATGCCGAAGACGAGTCGGAGTTCGTCTGGTTTCCAGGCTCGGAGCCAACGCTTCAGGCGGCCGAGATGCTCTGCGCCTTTCTCCGTTGCCACCCCGACTACGCCTTCGTGAGAGGTCGGCAACCGGGGCCCGGCGAGTTCCGACCACGGGAGTTTCGAAAGCGTCCGGCGCAGGCTGGCTTGGGATTGCTCGTTCGCCGTGCCGGTCTGCGCGGCGTTCTCCCCGATTCCCTCGACGAACTGGCACGAGCTTTGGGACGCGCCGTCTCTGAAGGAAGAAAGGGTGCGTTTCTTGCGGCTCGTACCGAACCCGGCGCAGTGGAGACGCCTGCTCTTGATCCTGCCGAAGTACTCGCGGGGCTCGACCTCGAGGCGGAACCCTTTGAGTCACGCGGCGGACGACCGCGACATGAAATCCGCAGGACGGTGCCTCTGGCGAACGGGGGAGCCCCCTCGCCTGACCCGAAAGAGATCCTCTTCCTGGTTCCGCACTTTGCCATCGGCGGGTCGGACAAGTTCACGCTCGACCTGGCGGAGCGGCTCGCAAGTGACCACGGGTTTCGTCCGTCGTTTGTCGCGACGCTCTCCAAAGAGGACGCCTGGCGCTCGCGCTTCGAAGAAATCAACGAGCGTTGCTTCCTGCTTCAGGAGTTTCTCACCCGGCCGCACTTTCCCAACTTCATTGCGGATCAGATTCGGCGACGCCGAATCGGCACGGTCGTCGTCACCCACAGCGCCCTCGGCTACCAATGCCTCCCATGGCTGCGTGCCGAGTTCCCCGAAGTGCGATTCGTGGACTATCTTCACATCGACGAGGCCTGGCGCGACGGAGGATACCCCGGGCTTTCCCTCGACTACGGCCGCTGTCTCGACCGGAGCTTTGTCAGCAGCCAGCACCTCGCCGAGTGGATGACCACCCGGGGCGCAGACCCCGGACGCATCGAGGTGGTGACCACGAACATCGACCCGATGCAGTGGGACCCTGCCGGGATCGACCGTGACGCCGTTCGTTCCCAGTACGGGGTTCCGGAAGCGGTTCCCCTGATCCTGTCTGCCGGTCGACTCGAAGCGCAGAAGCAGCCGGAGCTTCTGGCTCGCGTCGCCGAGGAACTCGCGGCTCGTCGCGTGCCCTTTCACTGTCTCGTTGCGGGAGATGGAGCCCTTCGTCCTACTCTTGAGAGAGAGGCCTCACTGCATCTTCTTGGCAATGTCGACCCGCCCGAACTGCGACGTCTCATGGCTGCCGCGGACGTCTTCTTCATCCCTTCCGACAACGAAGGCATTGCCCTGGCCAACTACGAAGCCATGGCAATGGAATGCGCCATCGTCGGGAGCGACGTCGGGGGTCAGGCAGAGTTGGTCACCCCGGACTGCGGGATCCTTGTTCCCTTCGATCAGCGTGGGGAAGTGGCGCCCTACGTCGACGCGCTTCAATCGATTCTCGAGGACCCGGCTGAATGCGCTGCGCTGGGCCGAGCAGCCCGCCAGCGAGTCTGCGATCACTTTCGGCTCGACCAGATGGCGGCCTCCATCGCCAGTTCCCTGCAGGACCTGCCAATCGCGACTTCCATCAAGGTGGGCGCCGAGGTTCTCCAGGATCACATGGACCTCATCATCGAGGAATTCCGTGTCGATCAGGAGCTCTATCATCACGAGCCGCAGAGCGAGCAGGGCTTGCGTCTTGCCTCCGATCTCGCAAGGCTCTACGCCGAGGAGCGTGGCATCTGCCGAGAACTCTTCGGTTATCGATCATGAGCGAAACACGAGTCGACATCGTCATGAGGACCCGCAACCGCCCGCACTTTCTGCGGCGGGCGATCCGCTCCGTTCTCAACCAGAGCTGCGCGGACTGGCGCATCCAGCTGGTCGCGACCGGCGACCTCGCGCCTGTCGATGCGCTTCTGGCCGAATTCGAGCCCGAGCTTGCCGGCCGGGTCGTCCGAGTACCGGTCCCCGACAGCGCCGTCGGGGTGCTCGGCGAACTGATCAATCTCGGCATGCGCAGTGCCACGGCGCCCTTTGTCGGCATGCTCGACGACGACGACAGCTGGGAGCCCCGCTTCCTCGAGGCCTGCCTGGCCGTTCTTGAAAATCCGCCGCACCCCTCCGCCCGGGGCGCCGTGGCGCGATCCAACGTCATTCAGGAGTCGATTGGCAACGACGGCAGCTTCACGATGCTCCGAACCGACCCGCTCAATCCCGAGCTGCGCAACCTCACCCTGTTCCGCATGGGCGGCACCAACCGCTTCCCGCCGAACAGCTTCGTTTTCGCGCGCGAGGCTTTCCATGAGATGGGCGAGTTTGATGCATCGCTCCCCGTGCTCGAGGACTGGCACTTCAACCTCCGCTTCATGGAGAAATACGAGATCGTCCTCCTCGACGAATACCTCTCCAACTACCATCAGCGCCCCGCCTCCACCTCGGCCGAGGGTTCCAACTCGAACACCGTCACCGGCGGCGAAGGTCTCCACCGATTCCACGAGGCACGCATCATCAACGAGCGGCTCCGCGAGGAAATGGCAGCCGGCCGCCCCGGCTTGGGTTTCCTCATGAGCCAAAGCCAGGCCCTGCGCGAGGCCGACGACGAGATCCGGCGCCTGCGCAAGAAGCTCGACGCCATGAGCGACAAGATCGGCAAGATCGACAGCCGCACCCGCCAGCTCAAGGATCGGGCGGGGAAATAGCACAGCGGGGCGGACGCAGCGCGCACAAACGATTGCGGGACGGCGCTGAATTCAGGGCCAACTCCGAATCACCTTAAACTTGTAGGAAGACCGCACCGTCGGGCCGATGTCGGCGCTGTGCGCCGACCCCCGAGCATCAGGGCAGTCCGCCGTAGAGGGCCGATCTAGTTTGGTTGAGCCTTACTCGGGTCCTGCTTTGCGGTAGCGCTCAAGTTCCTCGAGCAGCCACTTGCCCGTTTCGTGGGTAGTGCCATCGGGGAGCTTGACCGTATATTTCTTGCCAGAAAGCGCGCTCTTGGTGGCAGAGAGCCTGATGAAATCCTCCGCGCTCGAAATCTTCTTCAGGTAGTGATCGCGCTTCGCCTTGATGTGCTCGACGGCATCGGCGGTCTTGTGGGCGTCGCCGTTGCGGATGAAGGTCGCCTTGGAGTCGGTGACGTACTTCAAAAGGTGATCGATTTCGGCTGTGGCCGTGGCATCAGGCCTTGCTTGAGCGACGGGAACCCCGACCAGAAACGCCATGGCGGAAAGGCAGGAGACGAGAGCGATGAGCAGAGAGCGGCGGTTCATGGTCAGTTGGGGGAAGGGGGTCTTTCCAAGCATACTATCCCCTCATCGACACGGTGCGCGAACGCAGTTTCAAAAGATCAATCCGGCGAGCGGAGCCCTCTACTCCCCGCTGGGAACAGCCGTCCCCTTGAGCTGCTTCAGCACGAAGCGAATGAAGGTCGCCGGGTCCTGCCCGTCGCCCTTGTGCTGCACGTGGGCCTCGACCCCAAGGGCATCAAGCTTCTCCTTGAGCATGAAACCGAACTCCGGGTGATGAATGGACAGGTTCACGTTCGCATCGGCCGGTACGGGCACCTTGCACCGCTCCCGGTTGAAGACGGTGAAGGTCGGTGGATCATCGGCGGAAAGATGGGTAAAGGGGTCCGCGTACCGAAGCAGCGCCGCCTTCTCCGGATTTTTTTCGAGATCGGCAATTTTCTTGATCTGGAAAAACGGCAGGAAGGCGGGGTGAAGTTCCGGTGAGCCTCCGATCCGCTCGAGGATCAACTTTGGATGGAGCGTCGTCGGGACGTCGGTAGGAATCAGGCAGGTCACCCGCGTCGAGATTCGCTCGATCGGGTCCTTGCTGTCGGGAATCCGCATGTCGTCGCGGGTGCCGATCCACAAGGCCATCACCGCTCCCGCCGAGCTCCCGCTCAAGGCGACCTTGTCCGGATCGAGATGCCACTCTTTCGCCTTGCTGCGCACAAACTGAAGCGCCCTCGCTCCGTCCTCCATCGGCGCGGGATACGGCGCCGCGTCGGCGTGGCCAGTCGTGAAACGGTAGTTCACCGAGACCACGGAAATACCCTGCCCGAGCCAGATCGTCGGCTTGCATACCTTTTTGTCACCACCGACCCAGCCGCCGCCGTGGTAGAAGATCAGCACCGGCGCGGGATTCTCCGCCGTCGCCCCCGGCGCCTGCCAGAAGTCGAGCAGGTTGCGGTCGTACCTGCCGTAGCGGACGTCGGCCGCCGTGGGTACGGGCCGCTTCTTCTGCGCAGAGAGGGCCGCAATCCCAACGCTCATGTATGTCGCGACGAGCAGGCACAGGGTTTTCATGGCAAGAGAACGGCCAAAACCATCGTCACGATTCAGCAAAGATCCGGTTTCCCATCACGACACCGACAGGTCCTGCGTCGCATGCACGCACTCGAGCCACTGATCGGCCGCGGCGTGCCCAGCAAGGAACCGACGGTAGAGACCCGCAGCCGTCGACGACAACCTGTCATCGGCGAAGAACATCTCCGTCGTTTCGACGGACCTCATCCCTTGCTTGCGCAGACTTCTGCCAGCGGCTTGGTTTCCGCGTGCGTGGAATGCAATCAAGGATCACTGGTGGAACAGCGCACCCCTGGCTTGTACTGCTGCTGCTCCTGCCTGTTCTGATCTTTGCCGCCGGATCCCGTGCTCAGGGGGACAAGCCCGCCGAGAAGAAGAAACCCATCGAGCGACCCGACTGGCTCGACGAAATGGACAAGACCGGGCCGGGCACGGTGATGCCGCTCGACCCCTGCACTTTCGAGCTGACCTTCAGTTGGAGCAACCTGGTCACCGCCGGACGTGCCAACGTTCTGATTGGCGATACGGAAAACCCGGAATACCCCGGGCACCTCATCGCCCGCGCCGAGGGGGGCAGCGCCGGACTGGCGCGGGCACTCTACAAGTACAACTTCACGATGTGGGGCGCGCTGGATCCCGACAGCCTCAAGGCGGTGAAGTTCAACTCTGTCGAGACCGGGAAGGACGACGTCACCAAGACCGACAACAGCCGCGACAAATACGGCGTGCTCAGCCTCACCGAGATCTTCGACAAGAAAGGCAAGAGCCTGAAGACCCGGCGCATCCGCTTCCCCTTCGACGAGGCCTATGATCTGCTTGGCGCGCTTCTCTACCTGCGCAGCCTTGAGTTCACCGAACTCGGCGAGACCGCCTCGGTCATCGCCCACCCTTTTGGAGGCGCCTACCTGGTCCACCTGACCTACGAGGGCCGCGAGAAGCACGACACCGCCTTCAGCACGCACGACTGTCTCCGCTTCAAGATCGGCGTGGAAAAGCTGACCAAGGGTGACGGCGTACTGATCCGCAAGAAATACGAGAAGTTCGAGCGCGCCACGCTCTGGGTCAGCGACGACGAGTATCGGCTGCCGATCGAGGTCGAGGCGAAGATTTTCATCGGCAGCATCCGCGCCACCATGTCGAAGCGTTTCTGGCTCGACCCTGCCAAGGCGACCGCCGAAAAAAAGGCCACCAAGAACAAGAAATGAATACCGAAACCGCCACGCTTGCCGCCGGATGCTTCTGGTGCGTCGAGGCCGTCTTTGAAAAGCTGAAGGGCGTTTCCGACGCCCGCTCAGGCTATATGGGCGGCGAAATCGAGAACCCGACCTACGAACAGATCTGCACCGGGCGGACCGGCCACGCCGAGGTCGTGGTCATCACCTTCGACCCTGCGACGATCTCCTTTTCCGAGATCCTCGACTGGTTCTGGCGCAGCCACGATCCGACCACGCTCAACCAGCAGGGTGGCGACCGCGGCACGCAGTACCGCTCGGCGATTTTCTATCACGACGAGGCGCAGAAGCAGTGCGCTGAACTCTCTAGGGCCGCGATGGACGAGAGTGGTCTCTGGCCCAACCCCGCCGTGACGCAGATTGTTCCCACCGAGACCTTCTGGCCGGCCGAGGAGTATCATCAGGACTACTACCAGCAGCACGGGCAGACCCAGGGATACTGTGTTGCGGTGATCGGTCCCAAGCTAAAGAAGCTCGGCCTGGAATAGACTGCCGATTGGCCCAGAAAGAATTCCGTCCCCGCATCCTGCGTCTTGAGCACTCGGTAGGCGCCGGAGTCATTTCGCGGCCGGAGCTGGGCGAAGCGATGCACCAACTGGAGTTGCAAGAATACTCTTTGGAGCTTGGCCTCGCCGATCTCACCGCGGTTCTTGCGCGTCATTAAACCCCGAGATCAGCGAGACATCCTCAGGCCAGCGAGGAGTCCGTCGCACTTGATGCGTTCGCTGGCGAAGGAGCCGCCTTCGTAAGAGACTGTTGCATCTCCGAAGGCTCGTCTAGGAATTTCCATCAGTGGTAGGGCGCGGGCCTCCGGACCCGCCGAAGGGAGCGCCCAGCGACCGCCTCGCGCTGCCTGCTTGCGGCGACGGCGGGTCAGGGATGCCCCGCCCTACCCTTACCCTCGATTCGGCAGTCTTCGGTCCTTGCGGTTGTGCCGAGTATCACCCCAAACCAAGCGCCATTGCCCCTCGAGCGGTCCCTCGCTGAACCCCCTGGCATTTGATGGCGAAGGACAAGCGCATCCCCTAGGTGCAAAGAGCAAACACAGGAGCCTCCTGCGGACGAGGAGCGGGGCCGGTCCCGCGACGAGGAGGCAACACTCTCAGCGGTAGAAGGATCCGCCGTCTATAAACATACGACGCGGGCGCTGAATCCATCCCCACTCAAATTCTGGTCTGAATCACCCCACTCAGGTCGGCGGTCCCGACTCGGATCAGAGTTTGATCTCGAGTTTCTCGAGCTCGTAGCACTGAATGACGTCGCCCACTTCGTACTCGGTATAGTCGCCGACGCGGATTCCGCACTCGAGGCCGGCCTTCACTTCGGTCACTTCCTCGGTGAATCGGCGCAGGGTGCTGAAGCCGCCGTCGAAGACCGCCTGGCGACCGCGAATGATGCGGGCACGCGCCGTCTGGACGATCTTGCCGTCGTTGACGACACAGCCGGCCACGCGGCCGCGGCGGGCGAGCTTGAAGATCTGCTTCACCTCGGCGGAGCCAAGGGTCTTCTCGCGAGTCTCGGCGTCGAGCAGTCCGAGCATGGTGTCGCGAATCTGATCGATGAGCTCGTAGATGATGCTGTAGGGACGAATCTCGACGCCCTCGCGTCGGGCCACTTTGACGGCTTTGCTTTCGAGCTTCACGTTGAAGCCGAGAATCACGGCCCCGGATGCCTTGGCGAGAATGATGTCGGACTCGGAGATGGCTCCGGCTCCGGCGTGGAGGAAGTTGAGGTCCACCTTGTCGGACTCGATCGAGAGAAGCTCCTCCTTGATCGCCTCGGCGGTGCCTGCGACGTCGGTCTTGAGCAGCAGGTTGAGGGTCTTGGGTCCGTCGGAATCGAGGCTCTTGATGAAGTCGGCGACGTTCGTGCCGCCGTGGTTGTTGACGCCGCGGGTGAGTTTTTCCTTCCGCACCTCCTCGATGCGCTGCGCACTGAGCTTCTTCGCCTCGCGGGCGCTGTTCATCTCGATGAACTGATCGCCGACGCAGGGCAGCTCGTTGAAGCCGATCAGTTCGACGGCGATGGAGGGGCCGGCTTCCTTGACCTGCTCGCCGAGATCATTGAGCAGCGACTTCACCTTGCCGTCGTGGAGACCGCAGATGAAGGGCTTGCCGAGCTTGAGAGTGCCTGAGTTGACAATGACGGTCGCGGTCGGGCCCTTGCCCGCCTGCACGCTCGCCTCGATGACGGTGGCCCGGGCGGGGAGCTTGGGGTTGGCCTTGAGCTCGAGAACCTCGGCTTGAAGAAGCATCGTCTCGATCAGCTGCTCGACGCCGGTGCCCTCGGTGGCGGAAACGTCGACGGACTCGATTTCGCCACCCCAATCGGTCGTGGTGAGGCCGGCTTCCTGAAGCTGCGTCTTCACCCTGTTGGTGTCGGCTCCGGGCCGGTCGATCTTGTTGATCGCGACAATGATGGAGCTTTTGGCGGCCTGAGCGTGGCTGATGGCCTCCCGGGTCTGGGGCATGAGACCGTCATCGGCGGCAACCACTAGAATGACGATGTCGGTGACCTCGGCGCCGCGGGCGCGCATGCGGGTGAAAGCGGCGTGGCCCGGGGTGTCGAGGAAGGTGATTTGCTGGCCCTCGTGCTCGATCGTATAGGCCCCGATGTGCTGAGTGATGCCGCCGGCTTCGCCGTCGGTGACCTTGGACTTGCGGATGGCGTCGAGGAGGGAGGTTTTCCCGTGATCGACGTGACCCATGAAAGTGATGATGGGCGGGCGGGTGATCGATTCGTCCTTGGCGGGCGTGTCGTCGCCATCGCCCTCGCTGGCAGCTTCCGGTTCCTCTTCGGGGATCGGCGGGACTTCGATGACTTCATCGACCTTGTGGACACCGGCACCCTTGGCGCGCTGCTCTTTTTCGAAGGTGAACCCGTGCTTCTCGCAGACCTGAGCTGCGATGTCGGGCTCGATCGATCCTTTGGCATTGGCAAAGACGCCGAATTCGATGAGATCGGCGATGAGCTTGAAGGGCTTCAACCCCATGCGCTCAGCGAGGCTCTCGATCATGATCGGAGACTTCAGGTGAATGACGGTTGGATCTTCCGATTCCGATTCCGACTCGTCTTCCTGCACCTCCTCGTCCTTTGACTCGCTGTCTTCTTCGGCTGGGTCGCGTGTCTCATCAGCACCGTGGAGCGCAGCCTGGAAGGCGGCTTCCTTTTCGGCCTGAATGATGGAAATGGGGGGGAGTTCGGCGTTGTCGGCCTTTTTCTTGGTCGTCTTTTTTGCCTTCTTGGGCTTCTCGAGCAGGTCGAGAGCTTCAGGCTTGGCCTTTTCGATTGCCGCCGCCTTCAGCGTCGCAAGGCGCTCGGCCTCGACCTTGGCGGCTGCTTCCGCCGCAGCTTTCTTCTCGGCCACGGCTTTTCGGGCCGCGACCTTCTTGTCACCGCTTTCGTCCAGGAGGTCGAGTACCTCCTTTTTCTTGGGCGTTTCGCCCGCTTCTCCCTTGTCCTTGGTATCTGCCATGAAATCTATGTTGGGTAGCCTTCAAGAGACTACTCTTCCTCCGTTTCGGTGCTTCCATTTTCCGCGACCGCCGCAGGCTTGCTCTCTTCCGCCTCCACTTGCGCGGGTGCTTCCGCCTCTGCAGGTGCCTCCGCTTCCGCCGGTGCTTCCGCCTCCGCGGGTGCTTCCGCCTCCGCGGGTGCCTCCGCCTCTGCAGGTGCCTCCGCTTGCGCAGGTGCTTCCACCTCCGCAGGTGCTTCCGCAGCCTCTGCAGGCGCGTCCGCTTCCGCAGGTGCGTCCACGTGACCACCGGCAATGAGCTGAGTCTTGGCTTCGGCGAGCACCTCTTGAGCTTCAGCCGCGTCGACCTCGAGAATTTCGGCGATGTCGTCGGCCTCGACACTCATGAGGATCTCACCGGTGGTGATGCCTCCGGTGACGAGCTTGACGGCGTGCTCCTCGGCCAGGCCGCTCTGGCCTACGAGAAGATCCACCGCACCCTGAATCTGGGCGGCAAGACGTTCCTTGGCGGACTCGTCCTTCTGAATCTGCACGTCCCAGCCGACCAGCCGCGAAGTGAGTCGGGCATTCTGACCGCGCCGTCCGATCGCCTTGGAAAGTTCTTCCTCTTCGACCGTGACGGTGATGACGTGGTTTTCCTCGTCGATGTCGATCCGTCGAATCTCCGCAGGCTTGAGGGCGTCGAGCACGAATTCCTTGGGGTCTTCACACCAGCGGATGATGTCGACTTTCTCGTTGTTCAGTTCGCGGACGATGTTTTTGACGCGCGCGCCGCGCAGGCCGACGCAGGCACCGACGGGGTCGACTTTGTCGTCGGAACTGTGGACGGCAACCTTGGTGCGGTAGCCGGCCTCGCGGGCGATGGCGCGCATCTCGACGGTATGATCGGCGATCTCGGTGACTTCCGACTCGAAGAGGCGGCGCACGAAGTTGGGGTGGCTTCGGGAAAGGATGACCTCGGGGCCGCGAGCACCGTTTTCCACGGCCACGACGTAGGCGCGAATGCGGTCGCCGACATTGTAGTCCTCGGTGGAGACCCGCTCGCGGGACGGCATGATGCCCTCGAACTTGCCGAGATCGAGAATGACGTCGGAGCGCTCAAAACGGCGGACGGTGCCGCTGACGATGTCGCCGGCGCGGTCCTTGTACTCGTCGTAGATCTTTTCCTTCTCGGCCTGGCGAAGTCGCTGGATGATGGCCTGCTTGGCGGTCTGGGCGGCGATCCGTCCGAAGTTGCCGGGGGTCACCTCGACGTCGACTTCGTCACCAATTTCAGCCTCGGGCTTGATGCGCTGGGCCTGCTGGAGGGTGATCTCGTCGTACGGACGTTTCACTGTTTCCGCGACGATGAGGGTCGCGATGGCTTTGATGTCGCCGCTTTCGGGATCGACGCTGACGCGGAGCTCGCGGGCAGGCCCGACGCTCTTCTTGGATGCGGTCAGCAAGGCTGTCTCCAGTGCCTCCACCATGGTGGCACGGTCGAAGCCTTTTTCCTTTTCGAAGTATTCGAAAATGGCAATGAGGTCGCTGGTCATGATTGCTGCTCTGTAAAGACAAAGAGGGGCGGGGTTGAAAACCCGCCCTTCGGGCCCCGCAAATCATCAGAAAACGACTCGCGAGGGATCGTGAGACTAGATGACCGATTCGGCAGGGGCAAGAGGAAATCCCTAGGGCGCTCCGGTCATCGACAATGCCCTTGCGGAGCCCAATCCAAGGGATAGATTGAACATCGTGCACGCGCCTATTTCGACCCTCCTGCTGCGAGGGCTTCTTGTTCTGGCTCTCGGCTTGGCAGGAATCGATGACAGTCGGGCTCGGCCCGCGCCAGAAGGCGCTGTCGGGGACGCCTGCTGCGAGAATTGCACCTGCTGCGACGGGTGTTCCCCGGGCGCGCCTGGTGAAGACGAAGATGAGGCGCCCTGCTCCGGCGGCTGCGATGGCTGTGGAGAACGTTCTGTCCCGCCGCGTTTCGGCCCGATGATCATGCTTCCGCCAACGGAGATTCTTGATCTGGCCGCCTCGGTTTCGCACCCCGTCGGCGAGGCCTGTGGAACCCGGCGAAGCCTTGCCCCACCGTTTCGACCTCCCATTCGTTAGGGAAGTTCGACCTCTCCGGCAGCCACGCTGGACCTCCGAGCGCGATGGCGTTCGGAACCGCCCCTTGGGCGCCGTGCCCCATACTCATGGGCCACTGCGCCATGGGCCACCCAATTCAACTCGGGCCAATGCGCCCATTCCCTAACGAAACAATGATCAAGACCACAACCACACTCGCCGCGACGGCTTTCGCCGTCCTCACCCTCAGCAACTGCGCCACCACCACCTCACCCACGACGGGCACGGGCGGGGGAAGCACGACGACCCCTTCAACCACCGCCACCAGCGGGGTTGAGGCCTACCCCTTCGACACCTGCATTGTCACCGACAACGAACTCGGCTCGATGGGTGACGTCATCACGATCGCCCACGAGGGCCAGGAAGTGAAATTCTGCTGCGCTCCCTGCATCAAGAAGTTCAATAACAACCCCACGAAGTACATGGCCCGGCTCGACCAGTGGAAGACTGAAGGCCTCTAGCCACCACTGCCCTGCCACTATGCAAGCAAGGCGTCTCCGCCGGGAAACATCTCGGCGGAGACGACCTCTTTTCTTTTTTTGCCATGAAACTGGTCTTCACTCTTTTCACTCTCGCCTTCCTTACATCCTGGGTTCACACCCAGGCCGCCGTGGTGGAATACGAACTCACCATCGACGAGACACCCTTTCAGCCGACGGAAGGCGCCCGCACCCGCGAAGCCCTCTCGATCAACGGCTCGATCCCCGGCCCGACCCTCCGCTTCCGGGTCGGTGACGTCGCTCGGATCCGCGTCCACAACCGACTCGAGCACGAGGACACCTCCCTCCACTGGCACGGTCTCCTGCTTCCCAACGCGATGGATGGCGTGCCCTACCTGACCACGCCCCCGATCCCGGCGGGCGGCTCCCGCCTCTTCGAGTTCGAGCTTCGCCACTCAGGCACCTACTGGTACCACTCTCACACCGGACTCCAGGAGCAGCGCGGGGTCTACGGATCGATCGTCGTCGAGCCCGCGGGGGCGGACCCGGTTCGGGCCGACCGCGACTACGTCATCGTGCTCTCCGACTGGACCAATGAGCATCCTCACGAAGTCATGCGGACCCTGATGCGCGGTTCGGAGTGGTACGGGATACAAAAGGGCAGCGCCCAATCCGTCTTCGGCGCCTGGAAGGCTGGCGCGCTCCGCGACTACTACGCCCGCGAAAAGTCGCGGATGCCGCCGATGGACGTTTCCGACGTGGCCTACGACGCCTTCCTCATCAATGGGCGGCCTTCTGCTTCACTGCCAGCCCGACCGGGTGAACGAATTCGCCTTCGCGTCATCAACGCTGGAGCCTCCTCCTATTTCTATCTGAACTCCGCTGCCGGCACCCTCACTCTTGTCTCGGCCGACGGCGGCGACGTCCGTCCCGTGACCTTGCCGCGTGTCCTCATCGGGATGGCCGAGACCTACGACTTCTTGTACGAGGTTCCTGAGGGCGGCGGCTCCTGGGAATTCCGCGCGACCGCACAGGATAACTCGGGCCACGCCTCGCTCTGGATTGGTGGAGAAGGAGAGCGCCACCCGGCCGAGCCAATGCCCAGCGCCCAACTCTACACCATGGATGAAATGCTCATCGGAGCTTTGGAAGACATGGACATGGACATGGAGGAGGGCTCGAAGGAACCGACCGCTGCGGTTCGCAGTCCCGCCCCGTACCGCCATCTGCGCTCCCTCAAGCCCACGACAGTTTCCCCCGAGGGCGACGCCGGCACGCGCGAACTCGAACTCCGACTCACCGGCGACATGCAGCGCTATCGCTGGTCGATCAACGGGAAGACCCTCGCCGAGGATTCCACGATCCCCGTGAACCGCGGAGAGGTGCTCCGTCTCAAGCTGATCAACGACAGCATGATGCATCACCCGATGCACCTCCACGGTCACTTCTTCCGGCTGCTCAACGGCGGGGGCGAGCACGCTCCGCTCAAGCACACGGTCGATGTTCCACCAATGGGGACACGCATCATCGAGTTCCTCGCCAACGAGGAGGGCGACTGGTTCTTCCACTGCCACCTGCTCTATCACATGGACGCAGGCATGGCCCGGGTCTTCAGCTATGCCGCCGCCGAAGATCCGGAGCACGAACCGGCTCTCGACCCGAAGCTCATCGACCCCTGGTTCTTCTTCCTCGACGGAATGCTTTTGGACTCGATGACGATGGGCAAGGCGATGGCGATGAACGGAAACGAGGATTTCTACGCGACCTGGGACTACGGTTTTGGCCACCATGAGGAGTACGAAATCGACCTTGGCTGGAGTCATACCGTGAACCCCAATCTAATGGCTGGGCTCGGGTATCGGCTGACCAACGAGCACGGCTCCGAGGACCGCGCCTTTGCGGGGGCCTCCTATCGACTCCAGTACATGGTGTCATCGCGATTGGAGATCGACTCCGAGGGCGACCTTCGCGGCATGCTGGGCAAGGAGATCACGCTCACCCCACGCCTCTCAGTGGGGGGCGACGTCCGCTACGACACCGGCTCGGGCTGGGAGTGGCAGGTAGGCGTCGGTTACATCATGACCAAGCGGTTTTCCCTAGTGAGCCAATACCACTCAGACCATGGAGCGGGCTTCGGTTTTGGGTTTCGCTTTTAGCTGGCTAGCCTCAGGCTTGTGGCTCGGCTGCTGTTCGTCTCGATGATTTTCCCAATACGATCACTCATCTTCCCGGCGGTCCTGTCCGTGGCTCAGGAATGGGCCGATTCTCCGCGCCCGAACATGCTGCTGATCGTTTCCGAGGACAACGGTCCCGAGCTTGGCTGCTACGGCACTCCGCACGTGCGCACTCCGGTTCTCGACCGACTAGCGGCGGAAGGGGTTCGGTTCGGAACCGCCTTCGTTCCCTTCAGCGTCTGCAACCCGTCACGCGCCGCCCTCCTGACTGGGTTGCATCCCCATCAGAACGGGCAGCTCGGTCTGCCGACTCAGACCCGACTCAAGAGAATGATCTTTCCAAGTCTCGACCCAAACGCTTTGTGGAGTTGCGAGGCCGCCTCATCAAACCCCACGACCGCGCTCAGGCTCTCGCGGTTGGATGGGACAACGCCCGCCCCATTGGCCCGGCGGATTGAGGTCGCTCTTCGCCTCGCTCGTGACTTTCTTTTGCGAAGAGCGCCCCAACTGGAAATGATTAGGACCGGCGAATCTGGTTGCCCGAAGCCCCGCTTTCTCGCACTCTCGTCCCACATTGCACACCCCTAGCAAATATGGCCCCACCACCGCCCTTCGACACCGGCTCCCATCATGAGTGGTCCTGAAACCGTGGCACGGAAAACCATCGACGCCCTGCTGGAAGCAGCCGGCTGGGTGGTGCAGGAACTGGCCGAGATCAACCTTGCCGCCGCACTTGGAGTGGCGGTCCGCGAGATGCGCTCCTTAGGTGGTCCTGCGGACTACATCCTGTTTGTCGATGGCAAAGCGCTCGGGGTGCTTGAAGCAAAAAAGGAAGGCACGACCCTCTCTGCAGTCGCCGAGCAATCGAAGCGATATTCCCATGCTCACAAATGGATCCCCCAACGCTGGGCCGATCCGCTGCCCTTTACCTACGAAAGTACGGGAATCGAGACAAACTTCCGAGACCAACGCGACCCCGATTCCCGTTCTCGGCCCGTCTTTGCTTTCCACACACCGGAACACCTGCTCGACCTGGTCCAGGAACCCTCCACGCTTCGGACTCGGCTCAGAGCGATGCCTGCGCTCGACGTCAAAGGACTGCGGGACTGCCAAATCAAAGCAGTCACCAATCTGGAAATTTCTCTCGCGGACAACCGCCCCCGTGGCCTCCTGCAAATGGCGACCGGCTCCGGCAAGACCTACACCGCCGTCACCCAGGCCTACCGGCTCATCAAGCACGCTGGAGCCAAGCGGATCCTCTTCCTCGTTGATCGCGGCAACCTCGGCCGCCAGACCATCAACGAGTTCCAGCAATACACCACGCCTGACGACGGCCGCAAATTTACCGACCTCTACAATGTCCAACTCCTTGGCCCCGCTGGGATCGACCAAGCGTGCAGCGTCACCGTCTCCACGATCCAGCGACTCTACTCCCAGCTTTCCGGCAGCGAACTCGACGAGGCCGCCGAGGAAGAATCCGCCCACGAGGGAGCCGCGAGCCGAGCAGGCAAAGAGCCGCTCCCCGTCACCTACAACGCGGCCATCCCCATCGAGTCCTTTGACTTTGTCATCGTCGATGAATGCCACCGCTCGATTTACAACCTCTGGCGACAAGTCCTCGAATACTTCGACGCCTTCCTCATCGGCCTCACCGCCACGCCCAGCAAGGCGACCCTCGGTTTCTTCAACCAGAACCTCGTCACCGAATACCCCCATGTCCAAGCCGTGGCCGATGGCGTCAATGTCGGCTACGACATCTACCGGATCAAAACCAAGATCTCCGAGGGTGGCACCAAACTCGACGGCGGCTTCGACTACCAGAAGCGCGACCGTCAGACCCGCGAGAAGCGCTGGGCCGTTCAGGACGAAGAAGAAGCGTTTCAGAAAACCCAGCTCGACCGCTCCGTCGTTGTCCCTGGTCAGATCTGCACCGTCATCCGCGCCTTTAAGGAAAAGCTCTTCACCGACCTCTTTCCCGACCGCCCTGCCCGTGCCGCACAGCTCAACCTCGCCGCTCCGTGGGTACCCAAGACCCTCATCTTCGCCAAGGACGACAACCACGCCGAGGAAATCGTCACCCATGTCCGGGAAGAGTTCGGCAAGGGCAACGACTTCTGCAAGAAGGTCACCTACAAGGCGAGTGGCAAGTCCGAGGACATCATCAAAGCCTTCCGTACCTCCCCCGAGTTTCGCATCGCCGTCACCGTCGACATGATCGCCACCGGCACCGACATCAAGCCGCTCGAATGCCTGCTGTTCCTGCGTGATGTCCGCTCCCAGCTCTACTTCGAGCAGATGAAAGGACGCGGTACCCGCACCATCGATCCCACCGACCTCGCCACCGTCACCCCCGACGCCGGGAGCAAGACCCGTTTCGTCTTGGTCGATGCTGTTGGCGTCACCGAGTCCGACAAGACCGACTCCCGGCCGCTCGAGCGAAAGCCGACCGTCGCCTTCAAAGATCTGCTCCAGAGCGTCGCCATCGGTCACCGCGACGAAGACACCCTCAACAGCCTGGCCAACCGACTCGCCCGCCTCGACCAATCACTCAGTGACAGGGACAAGGCAGAGCTTCAGTCGACTGGCGGCGTCAGCCTCAAAAAGCTCGCCTCCGACCTGCTCAAAGCGACCGACCCCGACGAGATCGCCGCCCGGGCCGATTCGGAATCCGTCCCCGAAGAACAAGCCGCTCAAGATCTCGCCAATCAAGCCGTGGTCCCGATCGCCACCCAACCCGCTTTCCGCGATCTCCTCGAAACCAAACGTCGCAACCGTGAGATCACCATTGATCACCTCGCCAGCGACGAAGTCCTCGAAACCGTTTACGACAAAGAAAAGGCCCGTGGCCTCATCACCAACTGGAAGCAATTCCTCGAAGACAATCAGGACGAAATCACCGCCCTCCAGATCCTCTACAACAAACCCCACGCCCGGCGTCACCTCGTCTATGAGGAACTCAAAACCCTCGCCGAAGCCATCGCTCGTCCGCCCTATCACATCGCCCCTGCCGAAGTCTGGAAAGCCTATGAGCACCTCGAAAAACGCCCGCTCACCAACGACCCTGTAAAGACGCTCACCAACCTCATCACCCTGGTTCGCCACACCGTCGATCCCGAGGCCACCCCACTCGACCCCTTCCCGGAACTCGTCGAGACCCGCTACCAGAACTGGCTCAATCAACACGAAGACCGCTTCGGCGAACCCGAACGACACTGGTTGGAGGTGATTAAGAACTACATCGCCCTCAACGGCGCCTTCGCCACCGACGACCAAGCCGCCTACCTTGAGGCTTGGCAGAGCGTCGACTCCGAGGAAGGCGTCCCGCTCGCTGTCGCCAAACGCGTCTTCGGTGAAGACCCGAAACCGATCATCGAAGAACTCAACAGCGCCCTCATCGCCTAAGTCGAATCGAAACCTTGGCCAAAACGAAGACAACTCGAAAAACCGAGACAGCCCCCTCTAGGGCGAAAGGCACACTTGCTGTGCCCATCGACCACCCGCAGGTGTTCGAGACTCTCAAGGAGCGGATCCACAACGCCCGCGTCCGAGCTCATCTGCCGGCCAACCGAGAACTGATTCAGCTCTAGTGGGATTTGGGGCGGATCATCGTCGAGCGTCAGGAAGCCGAGGAATGGGGCGAATCAGTCATCGAGCGCCTCTCGACGGATCTAGCGGGTGAATTTCCAGAGATGAAGGGCCTTTCACCTTCGAACCTGTGGCGAATGCGATCCTTCTACCGCGCCTACAGTCAACTCGCTGAAGTTCTCGCGCAGCCTGCGCGAGAATCCGAGGAACAGGCCACCAATCAGAGAGATCTCGCACAACCCGTGCGAGAATTTCTTCAAAAGGCAGTCGCCAACTTTGAAGGCGGCGGAGACAATATCAATCGGACCAAGGCCCCTGACCAACTCCCGGAGGTGTTGTTTGCATGATAAATGGCTGGGAACTCCCGAACGGGTGGCAATGGACAACCCTCGGAGAGCTCGCTGAGGTGAAAGGAGGGATTACTCTGAACAAATCCAAGGAGATCAAGGATCCCGTAAGTGTTCCGTACCTGCGGGTGGCCAATGTTCAGCGAGGTCATCTCAACCTGACGAAAATCAAAACTGTGGAGATCCCGAGAGGTCGAGTTGCCGATTTCACTCTCCAGAGTGGAGACATCCTCTTCAACGAAGGCGGTGATCGAGACAAGCTCGGCAGAGGGTGGGTCTGGAACGGTGAAATCGAAGGTTGCTGCCACCAGAACCATGTATTCCGGGCTCGCCCGAATCCTGGAGTCGTGGACAGTAAATTTACATCATATTGGGGGAACGAATTTGGCAGATCGTACTTCGAGAGAGAGGGCAAGCAGACCACCAATCTTGCATCGATCAATCGGACCAAACTTCGCGCCCTCCCTGTTCCGCTCCCGCCCCTGCCCGAACAACGCCGGATCGTGGCCCGAATTGAAGAACTCTTTTCCCAACTCGACGCCGGTGCCGCCGCCTTGCATCAAGCCAAAGCCCAACTCCAACGCTACCGCCAATCTGTCCTCGCCGCCGCCGTAACAGGCCAACTCACCCAAGCCTGGCGTGAACAACATCACGACACCGAACCCGCCACAGAACTGCTAGGGCGGGTGCTCAAGGAACGAAGAGCGACATGGGGCGGGCGAGGAAAATACAAGGAGCCCGTGTTGCCGGATAACGATGCAGGCTACGAGCTACCGGCATTGTGGACGTTGGCAACCATTGATCAGCTTCAATCAAGGGTGCAATACGGATCGTCGAAGAAAACCAACTCCGACGAAGACGGTGTGCCCGTGCTCCGAATGGGCAATATTCTAGATGGCGCACTCGTTTGGGGCTCTCTTAAATATCCACCTGCCGACCACTCTGAGTTTCCGGAACTATTATTGGAACCAGGAGACCTGCTTTTCAATCGGACCAATAGCCCCGAACTGGTTGGTAAAACAGCAGTCTACCGCTCCCAGCGGAACCCATGCTCATTCGCATCCTATCTGATTCGAGTTCGTTTCCTAGGAAGTGTTGTTTCGGAGTTCGTAGCCGCTTTTATCAATTCTCACTTCGGGCGCAAATGGATCAATTCTGTGGTTTCCCAACAGGTTGGTCAGGCAAACGTGAACGGCACTAAACTCCGTGGAGTGACGCTTCCACTGCCACCCCTCCCCGAACAAAAACGAATCGTCGCCGAAGTCGACGCCCGCACCACCGCCATCGACCACCTCGAAGCCGAACTCGACCGCCAGATCACCCGCTCCAACCGTCTCCGTCAATCCACTCTGGCCGCCGCATTTTCTGGAGAATTACTCAAAAAATCGGCAATCTCCCACTCATGAACCTGCATCCAGACCGCAATAGTTCTCTCACGCGAGTAGCGGACCGGATTGATGAATTGATCACGGTCTTCACTGGAGCCACATTCCGCTTTGTCGATCCTCAGTATTCCTCCACTGCCGATATGTTCGCAGGCAAGGGATCTCTCTTTGCGAATGGGCGTTGGCTGCTCAAGGGGACGCGACTGGCTACCTACACAGCCACAGCGCCTGAAACCGCACTCGGCGAATCGCTGGCGGCGAATCGTTACTTCGGTTTTCCCGATCAGAAATCGGCTCCCATTGTTCTCGTGACCGCCTCAGCACGGCTCCAGCGGGTGATCGACCTGCGCGACGGCAAGGTCCGTCAGAGGTTGCGGATAGCAGCGCGTACGATTGTCGGTTGCGACTGGCGGAAAGAAAATGGTGCTGGGCGGGAATCGATCACTCAAGCATGGGGATGGGCTCTGTCAGAAGCTAGCGCAGAGGGCATCCTCGTATCGAGTGCCGCCTGGCCGTCGGGGACAAATCTCATCGTTTTCCCTGAAAACCTAGGCAATGGAAGCCATCTGAAGGTGGCAAAGGAAGTCAAATGGCCGCGCCCCTAACCTGCAAATTTGCAGGATTTTCTTGAAGCCTCAGCGAATCACTCTACCATTAGCTAAGAACCAATGACCACTACCACCAAGTTGAAGAAGCACGGAACGAAGATTCATGTGACCGCAACGGAGCCAACAACCAAACGCAAAGTCGCGGTAAAAAGTCTCAAGGGCGGTGGTGGGGCAAAGGGTGGCATTGTCATCATGACTGGCCCCCAACTGATGAGATGGCGGCAGAAGCGGAAAATTCCTCGCAAGCTGTTCGCGATCATGACCGACTGTTCAGAACGAACTCTTGCCTCTTACGAAAAAGCAGAAAAGCTTCCGACAAAGATCAAGCGCCCGGTCACCGAAACGATAAGGCTGGTTCGAGCTCTACAGGAACTCGCAGGCGACGATACCAGCTTGAAAGACTGGCTTCAGAAACCAAATCCCGCGTTTGGTAAGAAGACACCGCTTTCGCTGGTGCAGAGCGGCGAGTCCGACCGCCTCTGGGAGATGGTCTATCAGCTCCGCCTAGGAGCATTTGCGTAATGGGCGGATCTCAAAAACGCGGGGGTTGGTTACGGGGACTATGTGGAGCAGATCACTTATCTGCTCTTTCTGAAACTCGCCGACGAGATGACGGAGCTGGGTTACGACAACCCGATCCCGGAGGCGTTTGCCTGGTCGGAGCTGAGCAGCCGGAGCGGGGATGATCTTGAAGTTCACTACCGACACACGCTGGAGAAACTCGGCAAGGAGCCGGGGCTGGTGGGGATCATCTTCCGCAAGGGTCAGAACAAGATCTCCAACCCCTCCGATCTGCAACGGGTCATCAAGATGATCGCCGATGAGGATTGGTCGGGGATGGATGTGGATATCAAGGGGGCGATTTATGAGGGGCTACTGGAGAAGACGGCGAGTTCCTCGGACAAGGGCGCTGGGCAGTACTTCACCCCGCGCCCGCTGATCGAGGCGATCGTTCAAGTGATGCAGCCGGTGCCAGGGCAGGTGATCGGTGATCCGGCCTGTGGCACGGGTGGATTTCTGTTGGCGGCGCACGACTATCTTTCCGAGCACAACGATCTCGATAAGCCACAGAAGCAGCATCTCCGGACCGAGACCCTGCGTGGCACCGACATCGTGCCGGGGGTGGTCAGTCTCTGCGCGATGAACCTCTACCTTCACGGGATTGGCTCGACGGCGGATGACAACGATCCGCCAGTGGATCGCGCCGACGCCTTGGCTCAGGCGAGCGGACGCAAATTTGACATGATCCTCGCCAACCCGCCCTTCGGCAAGAAAGGCGGCTACACCATCGTCGGCGACGACGGCAAGATCACCACGGAGAAGCAGGAGTACGAGCGCGACGAGTTCTGGGCGACCACCGCCAACAAGCAGCTCAACTTCCTGCAGCATATCGTCAGCGAACTCAAGGTCGGCGGCACGGCGGCGGTCGTCCTGCCGGACAACGTGCTGTTCGAAGGCGGGGCTGGGGAGACGATCCGCCGGGAACTGCTCAAGCGTTGCAAGGTCCATACGCTGCGGCGACTGCCGACCGGGATCTTCTACGCCCAGGGTGTAAAGGCGAACGTGCTGTTCTTCGAGCGCAAGGAAGCCAGCGAGAAGCCGTGGACGGATCACTTGTGGATCTACGACTTGCGGACCAACCAGCATTTCACCCTGAAGAATAATCCGCTGGCCACCAAGGACCTCGAGGACTTCATCAAGGTCTACAAGGCCCCGACCCGAGCGCGGCGCAAGGAGACCAACCGCTTCAAGAAGTTCAGCTACAAGGAGATCGTCGCGCGCGACAAAGCCAACCTCGACATCTTCTGGCTCAAGGATGAGTCGCTCGAAGACACCGAGAATCTGCCGCCGCCGGCCGAGCTCGCGGCTGAGATTGTTGCTAGTTTGGAGATTGCGCTCGAGGAATTTCGTGGAGTCGAGGATTCGTTGGGAAAGGCTGAGTAGGGCTGGCTTGGCCTGGTGACTGGCCGGCTACTCTCCTTTGGCTTCGCCAAGCGCGCCGGGACGTCACGCTCCACCTTCAGACGACAAATCCCTACCAGTCGTACTGACGCCCGGGAACGGGAACGACCGCCTCGCAGTCAGGCATGGTCTCTTCGATCTGGCGCTTGAACCAGGCGATGGCGGGCGGATCGCCGTGGACGAGGACGATGCGGCTGGGGTTCACCTTTTGGGCGTACTCCATCAGCTGCTCGCGCTCGGCGTGACCACTGATCTCGAGCTCGACGATCTCGCACTCGGCGGTGATCTCGGGTCCCTTGTCGCCGAAGAAGAAGGTGCCGCCCTCGCCTGCGGCACGAAATTTCCCGGCCGGGGAATCGGGATCGGAGTAGCCGGTGAAGACGATCGAGTCCTTCGGGTTGGTGATCATGCGGGGACCGAACTCATAGGACATCGTCTTCTCGCTCATCATGCCGCTGGTGATCGCGTAGATGCAGCCGGGCTGGTAGCGGAGTCCGACGCCGTTGCGCTTGGAGGCGATGGTGACCTCGACTTCGTCGAGAATGCGGAAGCCGCCCAAGTTGCGGCGGGCGGTGTCGGCCATCTTGTCAAAGAGGGTCGTGACCTTGGTGCCGAGGCCGCCGATGTAGACGGGCAGATCGGGGATCTCGCCGGCCTTCTTGAGGGCGTCGAGGACGACCAGAAACTCCTGGGTCCGCCCCAGAGCGAAGACGGGCATCATGATCGAGCCGCCCCGCTCGTAGGTGCGGCGGATGACGTCGGCGAGCCGGTCGATCTGGCCCTGCCGGCTCCAGTTGGGATCACGAGAGACACCGCCGCGGGTGGTCTCCATGATGAGCGTGTCGATTCCTTCGGTGGGAAGATCGGCTCCCTTGACGATCGCCTGCTCCTCGAACTTCACGTCGCCGGTATAGAACACGCTGCCCTCGCTCGAGCTGAGCTTGACCCCGACGGCGCCCATGATGTGGCCGGAATAGAACAGCTCGGCGCGAACCCCGTTGTCCCCAACGACGAAACTCTTGCCCGGTGTGGCGGTGCGCCAGCTCTTCACGAAGCGGTCGATCTCGCGGTGCGTGAAGAACGGGTACTCGGTCATCCCGAGTTCCTCGCGCTTGTGCATCATGACGTTGACCGAGTTGTGCAGCATGGCCTCGGCGAGCACCCGGGTTTCGCCCGTCATGAAGACGTCGGCCTTCTTGTGATGGCGACCCGTCACCGGGAGTGTGCCGACGTGATCAAGGTGGGCGTGGGTCAGGAAGATGGCTTCTGCCGAGTCCTGCTCGACCTCCTCATAGCGGGGCAGGGCGCCGTTGCCTTCCCCCTTCGGGTGCATGCCCGAGTCAAGTATCATCCGCACGCCGTCCATCTCGAGGAGATAGCTGTTGGCGCCGATTTCGTTGTGGCGGGTGAGACTCTTGAAGATCATGGAAAAGGAGGGGCCAACTAGCTCGGTTCGGCAAGGAAGGCAACCGAGGGCCTTGCCCCGAAGGCCGAGAGCGTCTTCAGTGCCCGAATGACGACCGCTCTCCTCCGTACGATGTTGCTGCTGCCGCTCCTGGTTTCGCTCACGAGCTGCTGGCACCGGGACCGGGATGATCCGTTTCACATCACGCTTCACGCGCAGAGCTCCGGCGCGGAATCGCAGCGCCTGGTCTTTCCCGAGCGGGTCCCGGGCCTCCGCAAGGAAGTCTATTTCCGCAACGTCCCCGAGATCACCCAGGATCACATCACCGGCTTCTATCCCTTCCGCGACAGTGACAGCTCGACCTGGGGCTGTGTCTTCGAGCTGAGCCAGACGGGAGCGCAGCGTCTCCTCACCTCGAGCGTGCAGAGCGTCGGAAGCTACATGGTCGTCAAGCTCGACGGACGGACGGTGGAGAGGCTCTACGTGTCCAAGCCGGTGCGCGACGGTCTTCTGGTCGTCTGGTCAGGGATTCCCGAAGCGAGTCTGGCGCTCTTCGAAGAGGGCATGGTCCGTCTTCGCAGCGAGCCCGCCGGCGTGGGCACCACGAGCGAAACCGGGGTCAACCTCGACGCGAGCGGTTACGGTGGCTGGGATCCGATTCGGAGGTAGGCCTTTGCCTATTTGGTAACATTTTGTCGGCTAAGATTACGGTCCAGCCGTCGGTGAATGAGCATGACCTTCGTCTCACAACGCATTGTTCTTCTCAGCGCGCTCCTGCCGGTACTTGCGCCCGCCGCCAACATCACCTTCACGGCGGCCACCGGAAACTACAACGCCGGAGCCAACTGGGGTGGAGGGGTTGTCCCCGGGACGGGCGATACCGCCTTCATCCACTCCAGTCGGGTTGCCACCCATAGCGCTGGGGTCACGACCACCGACAGTGTCCGGCTTGGAGCGAACAATGGCGTTTCCAGCGGCGGCGGGGCAATGGGCACCGGCACTCTCGAGGTCACCGGCGGCACTCTGGAATTCAACGCCGGCGACCCCTATCGCGACTCAAGTGGCACGATCAACGTCAATGGCGGCACCCTCCTTCAGACCGGCGGAAACACTCGCATGGCCCACCGCAACGGATCGGTTGATACGGTCAATGTCACGGCGGGCACTCTGACCAACACTTCACGCACCTCCGGCGAGAACGGCGCTTGGTCGCTCAATGTCTCGGGCGGCACCGCTGAGTACGTTGGCAGCCACTTCGATGCTGCGGTCAACCCCGACGCCGGCGATACCGACCCCGATACCTTCGCCATCAATCAGAGCGGCGGCACGCTCCGTTTCGGCACGACGAACCCCGTTCGGCCGGCTGGTCGGGCTGGTTCGAACTCGACGATCACGCAGACGGGAGGAACACTTGTCACCGACGCCACAACCCGCATCGACTTGGCCACCGCAGCGACGGGCACCGTGGTCTGGGACGTCTCGGGGATGAGCGTCATCAACATCGGGGACGACCTCAACAGCGGGGTCGGGATCGCCACCTTCAACGTCATCGGATCTGATCCGCTGATTACCGTGGCCGACGACTTCAACTTCTCCAGCGCGGCCTCTACAGTGAGCTTTGTGATGGACGCCGCAGGGGTCAGCACCATCAACGCTGCCGACGTGCTGTTTTCGAACGGCCCAGCCCTCGAGGTCGTGGTCAACAACGGACTCGTCACTCCCGGGCCGCTTGGCTTCGGAGGAACGGGTTCGGTCGATCTCTTCAGCTATTCCGGATCGCAGTCCGGGACCTTTGGGAGCGAGTCGATTCAATACAACGGGAGACTTCTCACCCTCGACGCCGACCCCTCCGGGAACGCGGCCGCGCTCGCCCCGGACAGCTACTTCCTCGACTACGACAACGCAGGAAACGTAAGCCTCCTGTTTCACGTCGTGCCGGAGCCCTCGCGCGCCCTGCTGCTTGGCTTCGCAGGCGCCTTGCTCGCACTGCGCCGCCGACGCTAGCGCTCGGAAAGGAGATCAGCGATTCTTCACTCCGGCAGCTCGGCGAGCTTCGAGAAGTACCTCGTGCGTTTCTCGGGATCCAGCGTGGGGATCAGGACGCGCAGGGTGAAGTTCCCGTGGAGGAGCTCGTTCTCGAGGTAGAGCCAGTCGGAGATCTCGTCTCGGGCGAGCGAGTACTCGTCACCTTCCTTGACGGTCGAGACGATTTCCGGGGTGTTTCCGATTGAACCGGTGAATCGTCCGTCGTCGTAGCGGACGTCGGTGAGCCAGAAGTGTTCCATCTTCTCACCGTCGCGCACGGGGGCCTTGACGGAGTGGTTCTCCCCTTGGCCGGACTCCAGTTTCTCGAGGAAGAAGTCGATCTGGGCTCGCGCGGCTTCCGTGGCCCGATCCATGGCTTCGAGGTCGTAGCCGCCCTCGACAACCGGCTCGGGCTCGAGCACAGGTTGCGCCTGATCCTTCCGGCAACCGGAAAGGCCTGCTCCCGCGAGAACAGCGAGGGTGGTAAAGCGGCGGCGCTTCATCGGGGATGACCGGCCGGAGAGCTAGGCCTCCATGCCGGCGTGGGTGCCGTCGCAGAAGGCTCCGTTCTTGGAGTGCTTGCAGTTGCAGAGCGCGACTTTCTTGGCGGCCTCGAGCTCGACTTTCACCGGCGAGAAAGAACTTCCCTTGTGGCTCCCGTCGCAGAACGGCTGCGTCGCGCTCTTGCCGCAGGAACACCACCAGTAGACCCCGGCTTCGAGGTCGAGAACGCAGGGCGCGCGGGCGGGAATCTCAGGTTTGTCCATGGGAACAGAAGACGAGGAATCGACGGCCGAGTCAAGCAGACAGACCTTCTGCGAGGAGGGAAGTGAATGCAGGTGGCCAAGGTCAAGCGTGCACTTTCATCCCCAACTCGCTAGCTTTGGGCCATGCGCATGCTCTTTTTCTGTCTCGTCCTTTTTACCATCGGATGCACCAGCATTCGCAACGGAGGAGGATCGCCAACTCGCCTCGTGTCGTTTGACGAGTTCTTCGACGGTCAGATTGCCTCGCTTCCCCTCGCCCTGAGGGTGCCGGTCGAGTACGAGCACGCCAGTGAATTGCCTGCCGACCTCTCGTATGCCTACTGGATGCGACCGGATGCAGTCGCCGCAGCGCTCGAAACCGAGGACCTGCCGACTGATAGCGGCTACATGTACGGCAAGATTTCAATGAGCGAAGCCTACGACCCGGCCTCGGGGCGCTTCAGCTCCGAGTCGGTCTCAGCGGAAGAATGGGCCGAGATGGGCGCCGAGATCCTCGAGGAGCGCCGGTCGACTGTGGGCGGCTACCCATGCCTCCGTCGCATCGCCAGAATGAACGGCACGATCGTCTGCCAGTTGTATGTCGGCATGAATATCGCATCCAACGCGGCCTATGTTTCCTACCGACCGCCAGCGAACAATCTGGACCAGGCTCGGGCGCTCTGGCGAAATGTCGTGGGCCCAATCAAATAATACCTCTTCGAATTTCACGACTCAGTTTCTTTCCGAGCACTGCCGGGACGGAATGGACCGCAGCGGTATGCCATTCGAACTCATCGACTTTCGAGATCAGACGCTCCTAAACCGAATGGCGCTTAATTAGTGGGGGGTGTCGAGGATTTTTACGGTAGAGACGCCCCAAAGGGGCATCCTACTCTAGCCCCGGGCATCGCCCGGGGTTTGTGGACGGAAAAAGACATGAGCCCTGAAGGGGCGGCCTAACTACCTCGCCCGCGCAGTATGGAGCGCCCTACAGGTCTTGGATTTCTCTGACCCTGATTCCTGGGGCGTTGCCCAGGCTATCATGGGACGCCCCTTTGGGGCTCCGATGGCAGTTGACGAAAGGTGACTTCAAGTGGTAAACCAAGCGCCCTTCCTCCTAAACCGCACCCGCATCGACAAAAAGCAGTCCCGCCCGCCGCCGGCAGAAGCGGTCGCCGGGGAGATTGACCTTGGCGCCTTCCAGGCCGGCGCTCGGAAGGAGCATTCGGATTTGCTCGATCAGATCGAACCCAAGATCCGGCACCGACTCGTCGGCGAGCCAGCTGCGGAGAACCCTTCGCTGGACGGCGATCGGCAGCGGGTCGACAGCTTCGACGGCCAGGCCCGGGGGGGTGTCGGCCGCGGCCGGTCGACGGGCCTCGGCGAGGGCGCGCGTGGCCCACAGTTCGAGAAAGTCGTCGTCGGCCCGGCGGACCCGCGCGCCTTTGACCAGCGGTGCGGTGACGTCGCGGCCGAGGATCTCGGAGGCGAGGGGCAGCAGCTCGTGGCGGATCCGGTTTCGCGCATGGGCGGGGTCGGCGTTGGAGGCATCCTCCCGCCACTCGAGTCCTTCCTCCTCGGCGTAGGCGCGGAGTTCCTCGCGGCGGACGCCGAGCAGCGGCCGAAGAAAGCGAAGCTCTCCGATCCGTGTTTCGTCGGCCATGCCCAGCGCGCTGCCGGCCCCACGCAGGACCTGGAGAAGAATGGTTTCGGCCTGGTCGTCGCCGTGATGCGCCACCCAGACGCCGTCGCAGCCTTCCGCGCTGGCGGCTTGTCCAAAAAAGGAGTGCCGAGCCTCGCGCGCGGCCGTCTCCACGGAGAGCGTCAGCTCCTTGGCGAGAGCCCTCACGTCGACGCGCCCCCGGAGAAAGTCGAGGCCAAGACTCTTTGCGAGACCTTCCACGAATTCAGCGTCGGCGACCGAATCGTCGCCGCGGAGTCCGTGGTCGAGATGGACGACGCAGAGGTCGCGGTAGAAGAATTCCGAGACCAGGAGGTGAAGGAGCACCACGGAGTCGAGACCGCCGGAAACGGCGACGAGCCTGCGCTCCTCCCGAGGCCAGCGATCTGGAACCCAAGCCAGCCGTTCGGCGAGGGGCACGGAAGACGACGACGGGGAAGGCATGACCGAGTTCTCCGCTACTTGATGCGGAGCCGCTGGCCGATGCGGATGAGGTCGCTGCGGAGTCCGTTGCGGCTCTTCAAGGCGGAAACGGAAGTGCCGTAGCGCCGGGAAATGGCGGAGAGCGTATCGCCCGGACGAACGGTGTGGTAGGTGGCCGCTGGCGCCTTCCAGCTCGAACTGCTCTTCTTCCTGGTGCTGCTGGAAGAGTAAGTCCGCGGCGTGCTTTTCACGGGGCTGCGCCCGGCGCGTTTTTCACCCTCGGCAGCCCAGGGTCCGACGTAGTTGCCACGACCGTCGAATGGGTACTCGTACTTTGACATGCGGTGGGGGGGGGTCGCGCTGCGCGAGCGTCCCTGGGTGCTGGAGGCGAGGTTGATGGTCTTCGGATCGACCGGCAGCGAAGACGAACTCCCGCAGGAGGAGAGGATCGAGGCTGCGGCGAGAAGAAGCAGAAGGGCGCCAATGGATTTTGCGGAAGAGAGCATGCGTCGGGAGGTTGGAGTCGTGGTCGCTCAAATTGTTCGATCTGTCCAGTATTCTAGCAGGATCGACCGCCTTCGTTGGTGGCTTTCGACAGGGGAGGGAGCGCCTCCTCCAGGGTGCCCTTGGCCTTGGGCCAGGCCAGGAACGCCTCGATAATCATCCAGATCTCGAGGGCGAGCGTGGCGACGCCGATGAAGACAAGATGCCACAGTCCCTTGGCGATCCAGCCGCTCGCCCCGAAGAGATTCATCGACATGGCGATGCCGGGGAGGATGAGCATGAAGACGGTGGGAAGGGCGACGAACCAGATGGGCAGGTTGCGCCGCCACATCCAGAAGGTGATGACGAGAAAAGCGAGCCCACCGAGAAGCTGGTTGGTCGCTCCGAACAGAGGCCAGAGCAGGAGTCCTCCCTTGCCCGCCGTCGCCACGTTCCATTCGCCGCCTGGCGCGGAGGGGAGAGCCGCGATGAGCCCGGCGAGGATGACGGCAAAGATGGAGGCCGCGTGCTTGTTGGTGAGCGGCTTGAGGCGGATGGCGGCCGCAAGCTCCTGGGTGACGTAGCGTTGCAGACGGCAGGCGGTGTCGAGCGTGGTTGCTGCGAAGGAAGCGACGAAGACGCCCATCAGCGCGACCGCGAAGGCGGCGGGAAATCCAAGCGCGATGAGAAAATTGGCGGCGCCCTCGACAAAGGCGCCCACCTTCTGAGCGAGCCCGCCAGCGGAGGCCCAGGTGGCGTAGCGGTTCTGGTAGGCGGCTTCGCCGGTGAGGATCTCGCCGGTGGCGGTGATCTTGCCGTCGACCACGGACATCTCACTGACGCCGAGTCCGATCCCGGCGACGCAGGCGAGGATGACCAGGACGGCGAGAAATCCTTCGGTGAGCATCGACCCGAAGCCGACGAACTGGGCATCGGTCTCGCATTGGAGTTGCTTGGAGGAGGTGCCGGAGGACACCAGGCAATGGAACCCGGAGATCGCTCCGCAGGCGATGGTGACGAAGAGAAAGGGGAAGATCCAGGGGGCGCCTTCGGGCGAGAGCCGGACGGGTTCCGCCACGATCTCGAGGACCTGCCTTTCTCCGCCCACCGCGGCGGGTGCACCTCCGAAGAGAGCGGCGACGACCAGACCGATGGCGACCAGGCCGATCACGGAGAGGAGCTGGAGGCTGTTGATGAAGTCGCGGGGCTGCAGGAGCGTCCACACCGGAAGCACCGAGGCGACGTAGGAGTAGAGGAGGAGAATGACGACCCAGTAGATGATCGGGAGGGCTGCGAACCAGCCGTTGAAGGCAGCCAGGTAGCCGACGTTCCCGAAGTAGACGGTGAGATACATGATCCCCAGGGCGATCAGCGAGGGGACGAGAATGTCGGCTCCCTTTTTGTGGAGCCAGGTGCCGATGATCACGGCGAGGGGGATCTGCACCATGCAGGGAAAGATCGCGGCGGGGTACTGCTTGAAGACTGCGGCGATGACCAGTCCGAAGATCGCCAGCACGATGGTCAAGGCCATGAACAGGATGGCGAGAAAGAGAATGCGGGTGCGCGGCGCCAGAACGCGACCGGCGAGATCACCGACCGTCTGGCCGCGATTGCGCATCGACACGACCAGCGCTCCGAAATCGTGGACCGCGCCGATCAGGATCGATCCGAACAGCACCCAGAGCAGTGCCGGCACCCAGCCCCAGATGACGGCGAGGGCCGGCCCGACGATCGGACCAGTTCCGGCGATCGAGGTGAAGTGATGACCGAAGATCACCGACTTCTTGGTGGGCACGAAATCAATGTTGTCCTCGAGTTCCCTGCTGGGGACGAGGGCGTCCGGATCGAGTTGGAAGATCTTCCGTGCGAGCCACTTTCCGTAGGTGTGGTAGGCGACGAGGTAGAGAAGGAAGGCGCCGAGCGCGATGAGAAGTGTTTGCATGGGTCGGAAGCTGGGAGCGAAAGAACGCCGGACGGATGATAGCGAGGCAGGCCATGGCGGAGGAAGCCCTTTGTCTCAGAAACCTTTTCAGCAACGGGGGCGGCTTCCGCTGGTCTGCAGCGCGACCGGATCCATCGTCGAGGCGGGTTCGGTGATCCGATCGCCTAGAGCCTTCATCCGCGCCAGGGGGGAGTGTGAATAGCAGAAGGTAGCTGTGCTCGTGAGAGCGTGGAGGCGTTGCGTGAGAAGGCGCGAAGGCGGCTACATCGCCAGCGAACGCATCCAGTCCGACAGACTCCTAGCGACGCGGATTCAGGCTGCCGACGATGCGCAGCCCTTGCAGCGTGAGATCCTGATCCACGGCATCGATCTCTTCGACACCCTTGGCGATGAGCTCCGAGTATCCGCCGGTCGCCACGACCTTGAGCTGCTTCTTCGGATCGACCTCCATTTTCTCGGCGATGGAGAGGATGATTTCCCGGACGAGCCCCCGGTAGCCGATGACGGCACCCGCCAGCATTGCTTCCCTGGTGCTCTTGCCGATCGGAGAAGGAGGTTCCTCCAGATCGATCAGGGGTAGCAGCGCGGTGCGGCTGTGAAGGTACTCGCGCATCAGATCGAGTCCGGGAGCGATGACGCCGCCGACGTAGGCCGGTTGGTCGGAGAGGATGTCGAAGGTGACGGCCGTTCCGAAGTCCACGACGACCGCCGGCGAGCCATGGATGGCGGCACAGCCGGCGGCATTGACGAGGCGGTCGGGGCCGATCCCACTCGGATCGGGGAACTCGATGGCAACGCCGAGCTCGAGATCGGGCGTGACCTCCAGCAGCCGCTTCCCGAACGCCTCGCGGAATGCCTCGCATTTTTCCGGCACCACCGAAGCCACCACCATGCGGTCCCAGCCTTGCCAAGTCGCGGCCGCCTCGAGAAGCGCCTCGGGCGTGACGTCGCGGGTCGGAATCGTGACCCTGTCGCCCACCGTTTCCGAAGTCGCGGGAGCCAGCTTCGTATTGGAGTTGCTGAGGTCGGCAACGAGGAATTCGCAGGGCTTCATTTCAGGATCAGAGTGTCCAGTCCGGGCTTTTTACCTTGGTTTCGACGTCGTTTTCCACGGCCTCGAGATCAAAGGGAGTCGGGCTCTTGATCGGGAAAACGTCATCCCCGACGTGAAGATCGAGCCCGCCCTCGAAGTGAACGGGATCGAGCCAGTAGGGCAGGGTCACGGTGCGCCGCTCGCCGGGGTCAAGAACCGGCACCTCCTGGAACGGCAGGAAGAACGGGGGGACGACCACGTCGCCAGCCGCCTTGAGCACCACGCCGGGGGCCTGAAGAGCGAAGGCTTGTTCGGAGGCGTTATGGACCTCAAGGGTGATCCTGAGTTGGGCGTTGCCGTAGTCGCGGATCAGGGTGAGATCCCTGAGGGAGACGTCTTCCTGAGAAGAACCGCTGGTTGGCGCCGCAGATGACTCGGTCGGACTGGTTTTCTCCGGCGCGGGAGTGGCGATGCTTGGCTTGGCCTTTTCGGACGCCCGCTTCTGTGCCTTGGGGGTCTCGATCGGTGAGGGGTCGCCTTTTACTAAACCTGAGGAGCATCGGCTTGAGAGCACCGCCCAGAGCGCGATGACGACGAAAAAGGTGAGAGCGATCCAGAATTCGAAACGCTTGAAGAGGGCCATCCCTGCATCCTCACGGTTTCCGGGCGGCAGGCAACCTGGAATTGTGCTGTGAAAATCCGTGCATCGGAAGTGATCGGAAGGAGAGGAGAAGCTCCGCTTGCCGCTCTTCGCATCCGCTTCCATCGTAGGTACCGATCTGGGCCTTCATGACCGACTTCATCCGCTATCCCGGCCGACTTGTTCTGCGCCTTCTCGAGTACCTTGGCGGGCTCGGCATGCTGGGCCGCGAAGTGGTGATCTCGATCTTTGCCGGCAAGCGATTCCCCCGCCTGCTCGGGGAACAGCTGGTATCGATCGGTTACGGATCCCAGGCGGTCATCATCGTGACAGGAGCCTTCACCGGCGCCGTCTTCGCCGCGCAGAGCTTCTTCCAGTTTCAGAAGTACGGCGTGGAGTCCACGGTCGGCGCCCTGGTATCGGTCGCCATGGCCAGGGAGCTCGGACCGGTGCTCACCGGCCTCATGGTAGCCGGCCGTGTCGGCGCATCGATGGCTGCGGAAATCGGCACCATGAAGGTCACCGAACAGATCGACGCGCTGCGCTCGATGGCGGTGCATCCCGTCGACTACCTCGTGGTGCCCCGGCTCGCCGCGATGATGATCTCGATGCCGCTGCTCATCGCCGAGTCGATCACCTTCGGCATTCTCGCCTCCTACGTCATGGCGGTGCACGCCTTCCGCATCGAGCCGACCTGGTTCCTGACTCACCTGCGGGCGCACACCGACTTTTCCGACATCTTCATCGGCATGACCAAAGGCTTCTTCTTCGGGGTCATCATCACGCTCATCTCCTGCTGGCAGGGACTCAACGCGCGCAACGGAGCCGTCGGGGTCGGCCAGGGAACCACCTCCGCCGTCGTCGAGTCGTCGCTGCTCATTCTCATCGTGAACTTCTTCCTTACCATGCTGCTCAACCAGTTCTATCCCCTGGGCGTATGAACGACCTCGAACCGGTAGAGGGAGAGGACGTCAAGGTGCACGGACCACTCTGGGACGAGCCTCCCTACATCGAGGTGACGGGCCTGCGCAAGAGCTTCGGCTCTCAGAAGATCCACAACGGCATCGATCTCAAGGTAAACCGCGGCGAGATTCTCGTGCTCATCGGCGGCAGCGGCGAAGGCAAGAGCGTGCTCCTCAAGCAGATGATCGGGCTGATCACTCCCGACGAGGGAGTCGTGCAGATCGATGGGGTCGACATCGCCAATCTGCCCGAGCGCAAGCTCAGCGAAACGCGGAGCAAAGTCGGCATTCTGTTTCAGGACGGCGCGCTGTTCGACAGCATGACGGTCGCGGAGAACGTCGCCTTTCCTCTCCGCCAGGGGGGACTGAAGGATCGAAAAGAGATGGCCGACCGGGTCAAGGACGCTCTCACGGTCGTCGGCCTCGGCGAGCACCTCGCCAAGATGCCGATCAACCTGAGCGGCGGCATGCGCAAGCGCGTTGCCTTGGCCCGCGCCATCGTGGGAAAGCCAGACGCCGTTCTCTACGACGAACCGCAGAGCGGGCTCGACCCGGTTGTCTCGGGCAACATCGACCGACTGATCGTCAATCTCCGCGACCGCTACGGCATCACTTCCATGGTCGTGACCCACGACATGAAGAGCGTCTTCCGGATCGCTGACCGGGTCGCCTTTCTGAAGGGCGGACAAATCTATTTCCGCGGCACGCCCGAGGAACTCAAGAACACGGGCGACTCGGTCATCGACGACTTTCTCGAGGGGAGTGGCTCGGACGAATTCTAGTCGTTCACTTCGCTGCAGGCAGAGTGTTGGCAGAGGCGGGGGTTCGGTGCTTGATTGATCGCGATGAAATTCCCCGTCTTACTTCTTCCTGCCGCCAGCTCTCTCGGACTGCTCTTCACCGTTGGCTGTGGTTCGCTTGGCGAGCCCGATCCCTCCTGGGAGGACGTCTCGAGTGACTACAAGATTGGCTCCCTGGCGCGGGTTAGCGGCGGACTGGGCACCGCCTTCTACAACGTGCCCGGTTCCAGCGGCCTGCCGGCCGGTGTTCTCCGGCATGCCGAAGAGGTCACCATCCTCGAAGTCAGCGAGAACTGGTCGCGCGTGAGCATCGAAGGGCGCGGAAGCGAAGGACCCAGAACCGGCTGGGTCAGCACCCGCGAACTGATTCCTCTATCCGGACAATAACATGTCCGAGCCCTCGCCACCTTTGCTCGAAGTCGAGAATCTCGCGATCGGCTTTCGTCAGGGGAAAGGACCGCTCGCCACCGTCGTCGAGGACGTCTCTTTCTCCATCGGTCGCGGAGAATCGCTCGCCGTTGTCGGAGAAAGCGGGAGCGGCAAGAGTGTCACCGCTCTCTCTCTGACCCGGCTCCTGCCCGAGCCGCCGGCGGAGATCACTCGGGGCGCCATTCGCTTCGAGGGGGAAGACGTCCTGAAAATGAAGGGCGCGGCTCTGCGAAAACTGCGGGGTGGCGGCATCGGCTACGTCTTCCAGGAAGCCTCGAGCTCTCTGAACCCGGTGTTTCGCATCGGCCAGCAAATCGTCGAGACACTTCGCCTCCACCGTCCCGAACTCGACAAGGCCGACCGGGAGGACGAAGCGGTCCAATGGCTGGACCGGGTCGGCATCGTCAAGCCCGCCGATCGCTTTCGCTCCTATCCGCACGAATTGAGCGGCGGCATGCAGCAGCGGGTGATGATCGCGATGGCGCTCTGCGCGCAGCCGCAGCTGCTGGTGGCCGATGAACCGACCACGGCACTCGACGTCACGGTGCAGGCCAAGATTCTCGAGCTGCTGGCGGAGCTGCGCGAGGAGACGGGCATGGCCCTGCTGTTCGTGACCCACAACCTCGGCATCGTCGAACGCGTCGCGGACCGGATCGCGGTGTTTCTGCGGGGCCACCTTGTCGAGGAGGGTACCACGAAGTCGATTCTCAGGGACCCGGAACACGCCTACACCCAGGCATTGCTGGGATGCGTGCCGCGTCTTGGTGCGAAAAGAAATCGGCTGCCGACCATCCCGCGGGATCTTCTCGACTCGTAGCGGTCAGTCATCAATCGGAGTCGTAGCCGAGCGACTGAAAGAGCCACAGGTACTCCCCCATCGGTTCGTGATCGCCGGAGAAGAAAGGCGTGGCGGCCGCAGGACGTTCGAAAGGTGAGGCGAGGCTTTGGACTTACCCGTGACAAGGACGCCACAGCTTCAGCGGCAGAAACATCCGGCATCCAAGTTCTTCGCCGCAGGCGCTGAATTCAACCCCCGCTCAACCTCGCCATTCCACCAAGGTCATCTAGTATATGGTATTACCTTCCGTTCCACCGATCCCAGCGTTCGTTGATTGAAACCCGTGGCGGGTCGATCGGCTGGTACGCTTGCAGATCCGCAGCGGCGAGATCTTCGTCGATACCTGCGAGCAGATTCTCGATGGCCGCGGAGAGTTTTTCGGGGCGGGGCTCACCTTCGAGAGGCGATCCGAAACGGACCAACACGGTCGGGCGTGACTCGGCGGTCCAGTCATAGCGGATGCCAACAGGCACCGGAGAAATTTCCCGCTTGGCTGCCAGATAGGAAACGCCGGGCTGAGCCACGATCGGTGCGCGTGCTGGCAGGAGCTCACCCTGAGGGAACATCCACAAAGCGGTTTCGGGCCGGTCCAGAAGATCGAGCGCCGTGCGCAGTCCCCCGACAGCAGAACGAGTGGTTTCGAGATCGATGCCAAACACTCCCGCATATCGGAAGAAAGCGTAGCGGTCGAGGTGCTGCTGCTCCTGCATCAGGGCGATCCGTCGTTCGGGGAGGAGGGCCATCAGGTGCAGACAGAGAAAGCCGTCCCACCAGTTGCTGTGGTTCGGGCAGAGCAGGAGCGGGCCGGGCTGCTGCGAGGTTTCCTCCGCCCCAGCCACCAGCACAGAGTGAAAGGCGCGACGCACGCTCCGACGAATCAATGCATGCAGCCCGATTCGAGCCCTTTGATGCAGCCAGTCCATGGACTTGCGCTATGATTTGGCGGCCAGCTCCTTGGCCCGCTCCATCGCGATCTTGGCGAACTGCTCGGCGATCGGCTTCAGTTTGCCCAGACTGAGAAGGCCGACTTTGACCGGGGGGAACTCCTTGAGGGCAATGACACGGACCCCCTTCGGATAGATCCGGCCCGGGGCATCGGCGGCGATGCCGAATCCGAAGCCCTTGAGCACGTAGGTGCCGACCAGTTCCAGAGAATGGACCTCGAGAGTGACGGACCATTTCAACCCGCGCCGCTCGAGCTCCTCGAGGAAGAGGCTCGTCGGTGGCTGGTTCTGCGGCGGGGCGACGAGGGCTGCCTGAATCACGCCGTCGTCGGTCTTGGGAAGCCGCGCAAAACTCGTGACCTTGCTCTGCTCCGGGACCAGCAGGACGAGGGGAACGGAAATGAGTTCGGTGGCGCGGACCCCGGGCGCGAGCTTTCCCTGGAGAGCGCTGATCACGACGTCGGTTTCCTGGCGCACCAGGAGCTGCTCGGCGTTGGCGGGAGTGCACTCCCGTAGCGACAGCCGCACTTCGGGGTCGGCCTTGCGCATCTGCGTGAGCACTCCGGGAAGGTGAGCCCCGAGGATCGTCGCGGATGCGGCCAACCGCAAAAAGCGCGCCTCTTTGCCACGCACGCGCTCCTTGAGATCGGCGAGCCCGGAAAAGAAGGGCGCGATGAAGTCGTAGAGAACCACTCCCTCCTCGGTGAGCGCGAACGGGCGGCGGTTGAACAGCTTCACTCCGAGGTTCTCCTCGAGCTGGAGGATCTGCGAACTCACGGCCGGCTGCTGAATCCCGTAGGGCATATGCCGGACGGCTGCCGTGATGCCCTCATGCCGTGCCACGAAGTAGAAGAGCTCAAGGTGGTGGACGTTCGGGTGCATGAGTCGTTATCGACCAAATCGATGCGAGTGGCAAGATCATGCGGAAGCGCTGGACCTCGCCGCCGGGGCCGCCATGGTTCGGCGTGAGCGATCAAGACGACACCCGCAGACCCTGGAGCGGTCTCTCGTTCTTCGACACCGTGCTGGCGCTCGGTTTCCTCGTTTTCGCCTTCTCCCTCTTTGTTCCCGGCTGGCGGCGAGGCCGTCTGCAGGAGGCCGCCCACGAGATCCGTCTCGATCTGGCCGCGATCGGTCGCGCCACTTCGGCTGCGCAGGAGGCGGACCGTCTCGCCGAGGGAACCCCGATCGAGTTCGACCTCTACCGCCGCTATCTCGTCGACCGCGAGCGTCTGAAGAAAACCGGACAAGATCCGCTCGGCCACGCCTACGGACCGCAATTTCCCGGCGAGCCACCGCTGGTGCCGACCGCAAGCTGGGAACGGCTGCAGGGAGTCGTGCCCGACGACTTCTGGCCCGAGGGTTCGCTTCCGTAGGACGAACGGCGCCGCGCGATGGCCTTTCCCTCTACGCCTTGCGGCCCGCCTTCCTTCCTCTAGACTCCCAGCATGAGCAATCCATCCCAACTCGACCAACTCAAGAAGCACACCACCGTCGTGGCCGACACGGGGGACTTCGCTGCGATGAAGCAGTACGAGCCGCAGGACGCCACGACCAACCCCTCGCTCATCCTCAAGGCAGCCCAGCAGTCCGAGTACCGACACCTCGTTGACCAAGCCATCTCCGAGCATGCCGACTCGACGCTCGCCGAAGACAGCAAGGTGGAGAGCATCATCGATCGGATCCTGATTCTCTTCGGCAAGGAGATCCTCGATATCGTGCCCGGGCGCGTTTCCACCGAGACCGATGCCCGGCTCTCCTTCGACGTCGAAGGCACGGTCGAGAAGGGTCGCCGCCTGATCGAACTCTACGAAGCGGAAGGCATCGACCGCGAGCGGGTGCTGATCAAGATCGCGTCCACCTGGGAAGGCATCCGCGCCGCCGACCTGCTCGAGGATGAAGGCATCCACTGCAACCTCACCCTCCTTTTCTCCAAGGTCCAGGCCGTCGCCTGTGCCGACGCGGGTGCCCAGCTCATCTCGCCCTTCGTCGGCCGCATCTACGACTGGTACAAGAAGTCCACCGGCGAGGATTACGCCGGCGCCGACGATCCCGGAGTCCAGTCCGTCCAGTCGATCTACAACTACTACAAGAAGTTCGGTCACCCCACCGAGGTCATGGGGGCGAGCTTCCGCAACAAGGGCCAGATCCTCGAACTCTGCGGCGTCGATCTTCTCACCATCAGCCCCGATCTCCTCGAGGAACTTCAGAACTGCGACGACCCGATCGAGGTCCGCCTCGAGGAAGCCGCCGCCAAGGACAGCGACGAGGAAAAAATCGAGCTCGACGAAAAGACCTTCCGCTTCCAGCTCAATGACGACGCCATGGCCACCGAGAAGACGGCGGAAGGCATCCGCAAGTTCAGCATCGACATGGTGAAGCTCGAAGACCTCATCCGCGACGGACTCTAAGCGGGCGGGGGCTCGCCCCCATCACGGCGAGATTGACCGAAACCTCGAGCGCCTTCGAGCGGTTTCCTAAGACCGGCCGGTGTCCTTGCCGGACCGTCGATTTTCCCGCAGTCTATCCCGCATGCCCAGCTTCACTTACGTGGCGATCGACGCCACCGGCCAGCGCCAGCATGGAACCCTCGACGGTTCCAGCCGCGGTGAAGCCATGCGCAAGCTCGAGAAGCTCCGGCTCACGCCGGTCAGGGTCGAGGGCACGGACTCGGAGAAGGCCGGCGCCAGGAAGGTGAAGCGAGACAAGGCCTCCAAGGCGGTCGCCAGGGAAAACTCCCGGGTCACCGCCGGACAGCCCAGGCTCAAGCGCGCGCAGCTGATCTTCTTCACCGAAGAACTCGCCGACCTCCTCGACGCCGGACTCCAACTCGAGCAGGGCCTGCGAATCATGGAAGAACGACAGGAGGACGCCAACGGGCGGCTTGTCGCCAAGACCCTCCGCGCTCAGATCCGCGACGGCGCCTCCTTCGCCACGGCACTCCGCAAGACCTCGCCCAGCTTCGACGAGCTCTACGTCAACATGGCGGCCGCCGGTGAAGCCTCGGGCACACTGCCCGCGATCCTGCGCCGGCTCGCCCAGAACATCGTCGTGATCGGCGAACTCCAGAACAAGGTCATCCAGGCGCTCATCTACCCCGCCTTCATGGTGGTGCTCTGCATCGTGCTGCTCTGCGTCTTCGCGATTGTGCTGGTGCCGCAGCTCACCGAGCTGCTCAGCTCGACCGGCTCGGAGCTCCCGATGGCGACCCAGATTCTCGTCAAGTTCAGCGACTTCCTGATCGCCTACTGGTGGCTCCTTCTCGCGATTCTCGTCGCCGCCTTCCTCATCTTCAAGGCCGTCACCGCCCGCCCCGGCGGCCGCCTCTGGTGGGACCGAGCCAAGCTCAGCATCCCCTTCGCGGGACCGATCCTCGCCGCTCGTTTTCAGGCCGGCTTCTGCCACGCCCTCGGCAACCTCGTCCGCAACGGCGTCCCCCTTCTCAATGGCCTCAAGCTGGTCACCAAAGCGACCCCGAACCTTCACTTCAACGCGCATCTCGAGAAGGTCTCCACCGGGGTCGGCGACGGAGGATCCCTCTCCAAGGCGCTCTCCAAGACCAACGCTTTCCCCCAGCTGATGACCGACATGATCGGCGTCGGCGAGCAGACCGGCAACCTCGGCAAGTCACTCGGCAAGGCAGCCGCTCGCTACGACAAGGAACTCGACGTCCGAATCAAGCGAATGACCTCGATCATTCCCACCATCGCCATCGTCGGCATCGCCGCCGTCGTTGGCATCGTCGCCTTCTCGATCATCACCGCCATCATGTCGTCCATTGGCGGCATCAAAGCCTAGGCACTCTCCCCTGTGAAGCTCTCCGCCATCCTGCTCGCCGCCACGCTTGGAGGCGCAACTCTTCTCCCGGGCGAAGAGAAGGCCGAGTACAGCGAAGAACAGTTCTACGACGCCAAGGTTCTCTTTGCCGAGTTCAGCAGAATGCTCCGCGCCAACCCCGAGAAGGCCGCGGAATCGTTTGATGCCATCGTCGCGCTGCCGGACCCGCTCCGCGCCAGGGTCGGGGGCTGGCTCGACCAGCAGTGGGCCAAAAGCAAACGCGCCTACTGGCTCGACCAAAGCCTCTCGGGAGCCGGCGAAGAGGAAGGCAAACCCGCCGCGCTCAACGCATCCCAGCGTCTGATCCTACGCGAGAACCGCTCTCTTCTCGAGGAGATCCGCGGCATCGCCGACGAGAACGAAATGAAGAAACGCCTCCGTGACGAAGGCTGGGAGGCACTCGGAGAACTGGTCCGCACCACCAATCCGAAAGCGGCCATGAAATTTCAGGGAGACCCCGAAGAGCAACAAGCCGCCCCGGTCGATCCCGCTCTCGAGCGAGCACTGGTGTTCGGCCATTTCCGTCATCAGATGCGCCAGGCCCGGGATCAGGAATCGCTGCCGCCCGAGGAAGAGCTCGCAAAGGAACGCCAGGCGCGCGCCGGTTTCGGCGACGAATCACCGGAGGAGGCCAAGCAGGCCGACGAAGAGGAGATTGCCATTTACCACGGGAAAGCCGGGTCGGTGCTTCGCGCCAACGCCGCGCTGAAGAGCGAGGTGCCTCGCGATGAATACGATGGAATTCTCGAGTTAAACCACTGGCGGATCGCTCTGGGACTGAACCCTCTTCTCATCGATCCCAAGCTCTGCGACGCCGCCCGCGACCATAGCGAGGACATGGCGAAGCTCGGCTTCTTTGCCCACGAGTCGCCCGTCGAGGGCAAGAAGACTCCCTGGGATCGCGCCAAGAACTTCGGCACCTCGGGCCGCGCTGAAAACATCGCAATCAACGGCTCGACCAGCGGCGCCAATCAAGCCTGGTTCTACAGCCCCGGCCATCACAAGAACATGTTCGCCAAGCATAGCTATGTCGGCCTGGGAGCGAGCGGTCGGCATTTTACGCAAATGTTCCGGTAGGAACGCCCGTTATGTAAACATGCCCGACCTCTCTCGTCGCAGCGTCCTCCGCGGACTCGGTGTCTCCCTCTCGCTTCCCTTTCTGGAGGCGGCTACCCCGTCGTGCGCCGCAGGTGCGGGCGCGGCGACCGCCGGAGCGAAGCGCCTCGTCTCGATCGGCAATCCCTTCGGTTTTCTACCGCACGGATTTTTTCCGAAGACGACCGGCCGCGACTATCAGGCGCCGTTCCTGCTCGAGCCCCTGAAGCGGCACCGCGCCGAGTACACCGTCTTCTCGAATCTCGACCACGGCGTCAGCGGCGGACACGTCGGCTGCCACTCCTTTCTCACCAGCATGCGCGACGTCGAAGCGGCGCACTGGGCCGACCGCAACGTCTCCATCGACCAGCGCGCCGCCGAACGTCTCGGCTCGCAGTCACGCTTCCCTTCGATGGTGCTGAGCGCGGGAAAAGCCGCCCACGGCGAGCAGGAGCTCCGCCTTTCCTGGACCCGCAACGGCGTCAACGTTCCGCCGATCCAGTCGACCCGCGATCTCTTCAACGCCCTCTTTCTCTCCGAGGAAAAAGGCAGCCTGAAAGAGCGGGCCGCCGTGCTCGACCGACAGGGAAGCATCCTGGACACGGTCCGCGATCACGCTCGTTCGCTGCATCGCGACCTTGGCGCGCCCGATCGCGCCAAGCTCGACGAATACCTCACCTCCGTCCGCGAGGTGGAACGCAAGATCCAGAGTTCCGAGCAGTGGCTCGACCGCCCGAAGCCGAAGCCCGGCATCGACCCGCCCAGTGACACGGCTTTCACCGAGACGCTCCCCGCGTTTTTCGACCTCATCGTGCTCGCTCTGCAGACCGACTCCACCCGGGTCGCGACGCTCGGAATCCCCTCCTCGATGAAGACCGGCGACCTCGGGCTGACGGGCAGCTACCACGGTTTCTCCCATCACGGCAAGTCCCCCAAGATCCAGGAAGGCCTCGCCGTGATCGAGAAGTTTCAGATGGAGCAGTTCGCGCGCTTTCTCGATAAGCTCAAGGAAGCCAAGGGACCCGGGCCGGATGGCAAGGCGCTGCTCGAAGACACCATGGTGCTCTTCGGCAGCGGTCTGGGCAACGGTTCTTCCCACTCGAACAAGAACCTGCCGATCCTGCTCGCGGGAGCGGGCCTGTCCTCCCACGGAGAACACCGGGCCTACCCCAAGGAAGCGAATCGCAAGGTGCCGCTCAGCAATCTCTACACCGCCATGCTTCAGAACCTCGGCGTCGAGATCGACAGGTTCGGCAAGGCCAGCGGAGCGATGACCGAAGTCCTCTGACGGGGCCCTGCTCCGATTCAGCCTTTCCAGAGCATCTGCGCACCGGCGAGAAGCAGGACCACCCCGAAGATCCTCTTCAGGGTCGCCGACTCCATCGAACGCATCAGGTCGGAACCGAACCACGCCGCCAGCGAGGCTCCCAGAGCGACGGGCACCACCAGCTTCCAGTCGATGAGACCGCCCTTGAAGTTGCCCGCGGTCGCCGCGAGCGCGGTGGGAATGATCACCGCAAGAGAGGTCGCCACCGCCATCTTCTGGCCGAGCCCCAGGAGGATCACGAACACCGGCACCAGCACGATGCCGCCGCCGACACCGCAGAGAGCCGAGACGAGGCCGCTCCCGCAGCCGACGAGGAAGTAGAGCAGAATCTGCATGGCCGGAGCCTAGGGCGTGTTTGAAAAACCCGAAACCAAAAGGTAGGGCGCGGGCCTCCGGACCCGCCGAAGGGAGCGCCCAGCGACCGCCTCGCGCGACCTGCGAGCCATGACAGCGGGTCGAGGTTCCCAGCCCCTGCCATGAATCTGAAATTCCGATGTTCAGAACGCCTTTCCAGTGGTGCGCCCGACGAAGCGGGGCGACGGTCGCGACCTTGTGACGAAATGGTTCCTGCCCTATCTCGACGGCTCTCGGCCGTGGCTCGACCCGGACAACTTCCCGAAGCGGTCGGCGGACCCGAACGGGTACGAGGTCCGCTCGGGCAAAGGCAAAGGAAAGGTCGAGGTCCTGGAAGGGGAAAGCGAACTTCTCGAGCGGATCCGGCAACGACCCTTCGCCGATTGGATGGGACTTCCGGGAAGGGATCACCTGCTCCCCTCCGCCCTCGCATCGAAGCCGCCTTCTGACGAAGTGAACGCGCTACGCCGCCGCCGTCACCTCCACTCCCTGCGCCGCAACGGACTCTACCTCATCCTCGGGCTCTCCTACCTCGCCTATGATCTCATCGCCGGCGAAGGGCGGGTCGCCTTCCTCATCGTCATTGGGCTCTTCCTCATCGTGGCGCGGCCGATGATGGAGGCGCTCATCGGTGTCCGCGAAACGCAGAAGTCGGTGTCCCCCGAACTCCGGGCGCAGCGTCAGGCGGAGTGGATCCTTTTCCTTGGCTGGCTCGAGACGCGACCAGCCCGGCGAATCAAGGTCGGACTCTGGATCCTGGTGGGGATTTTTGTCATCCAGGTGCTGAAGAGCCCCGAAGGCATCCTCACCGCTCTTCTGCTCGCCCCCCTCTTCGAACCGGCCGCCCTGATTCCCGATCGAGTCAACGAGGGTGAATGGTGGCGACTCCTCACGGCGGGCTTCCTCCACGGCTTCGTCATTCACATCTGGTTCAACGGCACGGCGCTCTACGATCTCGGCCGCATTCTGGCGGCGATCCTCCGGCCTGGCGTGCTGGCGTTCGTATTCCTCGTGAGCGTCCTCGTCGGCTCGATCGCGAGCTGGCTGCTACCCCCCGACAGCATCTCGGTAGGTGCTTCGGGAGGCATCCTCGGCGTGCTCGGATTTCTCGCCGTGCTCACCTGGCGAAAATCGACGCGGCTTCCCCAGGCGCTCCGGCTGCGGGTCGGATTCTCGATCGGCCTCATCACTCTTCTCGGCGTGCTCGGCGCGCAGCTGATCGACAACGCGGCCCACGGAGGCGGCTTCCTGGCCGGCGTGGTCCTCGCCCTTCTCCTGCCGCGCTCGGCACGCATCTGGAATGCCGGCACCAGCCCCTGGTGGCGCTGGGTCGGTGGTCTCTCAGCCATGGTCCTTGCGGCCGGCGCCATCAAGGCGATCTACGAACTACTTACCCACTAGCTCCGTTCCGTGCGACCACTCGTTCTCAAGATCCAGGCCTTCGGCCCATTTGCCGGCAAGGAAGAACTCGACTTCCGCCTGCTCGACAAGCAGGGCCTGTTCCTCGTGCACGGCCCCACGGGTGCGGGCAAGACGTCGCTGCTCGACGCCATCACCTTTGCCCTCTACGGCGAAAGCTCGGGCAAGGACGACCGCGACGGCCCGCAGCTCCGCTCCGACCACGCGGCCGCCAGCGTGCCCACCGAGGTCTGCCTCGACTTCCTGCACGGAGGCCGCAGCTATCGAGTGACGCGACGCCCGAAACAGCTGAGGCCGAAAGCCAATGGCAAGGGAACGACCCTCGCCCCGCCTGAAGCCACGATCTGGGAACTCGACAAGAACGGCAAGCCGGGGATGCCGCTCGCGACCGCGGTGACCGACGTCACCAAACGCTCCGCCGAGATCATCGGGCTCAAGGCCGATCAGTTCCGGCAGGTGGTCGTCATCCCGCAGGGACAGTTCCGCAAGCTCCTCGTCGCCGACGCGGCCAGTCGTGAATCCATCCTCAAGACGCTCTTCAAAACCGAGCGCTACGGCCGCATTCAGGAAGCCCTCAAGGAGGAGGCTGGCGGGATCCGCCGTGAGAAAGAGCTGGTCGAGAGCAGGCGGGACGCGCTGCTCGGGAGTGCCGAAGTGGCTGATGCCGAAGAGCTGGCCGCGAGGAGCGTCGGACTCGAAAAGAAGGTCGCGGACCTGGCGACCGCTCACGAGAAAGCCGGCCTCGAGCTTGCCGCCGTGAGCCGTGACCGTGACCGCATCGAGGTGCTTGCCGTGGCAGCGGATCGAGTGGTCGCGGCCCGGGCCCGAAGCGCGCAGGCCGAGCTGCGGATCACCTCGGCCAGGAAAGCTGCGGAGGCGGCAGAGAAACAGGTCGTTGAAGTCGAGAAGACGGCCGAGCCGGAAGCGACCCGATGCGAAGCCGAGGTCACGCGGCTCCGGGGTCTCGAGCCATGCGTGAATCGATACCATGAAGCGGTGGCCCAGCTGGCATCGATCGCCAAGACCGTCACGGAGAGCGAGACCGGGCTCGCCCGGCTGACCGAAGAGATCGCCAGGCTCGAGAAGAGCGCCCGCGAGCACGAAGAGAAGACCCGTGAACTCACCGCGAAGGCGGCGTCTCTGGACGCGAGTCGTCTTCGGCTTGAGAAGGTTGCCGAAGCGCTGGACCAGCACGCCCAAGTTGCCCGACTCGCCAAGCAGGTCGAAACTCAGAAGCGCGGCCTCGGCGCCCTTGTGGCCGAAGGAAAGGCAGCGAGGGCCAATCTCGACCAGGCCGAGCAGGCACAGGACAAAGCCGAGCGTCGATGGACGGAGGGACGGGCCGGCTCGCTCGCGGCCGGGCTCCAGCCGAACGACCCCTGCCCCGTCTGCGGGTCGAAGGATCACCCCGCTCCCGCTTCCTCACCAGAGGCAGTTCCTTCAGACGCCGAGCTCAAGAACCTGCGGGCCGAAGTCGATCGAGCGCGCAAGGAACATGCGGCAGCGCAAGTGCATTACGCCGAGCGGAAGACCCAGCTACAGAGCGCTCAGGACACGCTCGACGAGCGGCGCTCTTCGCTGGTGAAACAGGATCTTAGCGCCCTCGAGCCTGAGCGCGTCGCGGCTAAAAAAGCCTTCGACGAAGCCGAAGCAGCGAGTGGTCTTCTCGCGCCACGCAGTCAGGAATACAAGGAACTCGAGGTCGCCCTTGGAAAGGCGCAGGAGCAGTTGGAGACGACCCGCGCTGCTCGCGAAAAAGCTCTTCAGCTTCGCAGTTCTGCGCAGGCAACTCGCGAGGAACTGGAGTCCCAGGTGTCCGAGCCCCTGCGTGTCGCGGGCGCCATCGCGACAGAAATCAAGAGCCTGGAAAGCCTGCGCGATCAGGCGAGGGCCGCCCTGCAGGAGGCTCGCAAGGCGAAGGAAAGCGCCGCTGCCGAATTCAACCAGGCCACCGCCGAGCGAAAGGAGATCGTCGAGGGAATCGAGTCCGAGACCAAGGCCTACGCGGCAGCGATCGCGGTGGAGGATTCACTGCCTGACATCCCGACCGATCCGGCACTCGGGGCACCGCTTCTTGCCACGCAGCGGACTCGTCTTGAGCAGGCGCAGCAATCGGCGCGGACCGCGGCCGGAGAAGCCGCGCGCCTTCATGGCAATGCGCAGAGCGAGTTGAAGGCCGCCCGGAAGATCGAGAAACAAATCGGGGCTCTTCTGAAGAAGCAGGCCAAGCTCGAGAAGCGCTACAAGATCTTCGGAACTCTCGCCGAAGCCGCCAACGGCAAGAACGAATCACGGCTCAAGTTCCAGAACTTCTATCTTGCCGTGCTCCTCGATCACGTCGTGCGCGTGGCGACGCGTCGCCTCAGTGAGATGAGTCAGGGACGCTACGATCTGCATCGGGTCACCAAGCTCGGCGACGGCCGCAGGATTGGAGGTCTCGAGCTGGAGGTGCACGATCACCACACCGGGACGCGACGGCCCGTCGCCACGCTCTCGGGTGGAGAAAGTTTTCTGGCGGCTCTCGCGCTCGCCCTGGCGCTGGGCGAGGTGACCGCCAGTTTCGCGGGCGGCAAGGCGCTCGACGTGGTGTTCATCGACGAAGGATTCGGGAGCCTCGACCCCGACACCCTCGAGCGGGCCTTCCACGTCCTGCTCAAGCTCGAGCAGGCCGGCCGGCTCGTGGGCGTCATTTCTCACGTTGAGGAACTCAAGGGCCGGATCGATGCCCGCCTCGAAGTGACCGCGGGTCGAACCGGAAGCCACGCGCGCTTCGTCGTGTAGAGCACGGCCTCAGCCGAATTTGTGATCAGTTCTCGGCGATGCTCAAAGATGCATGTTGAAATCGGCTACCACGCGCAGGAACTCGGCCCTACGCCCGCGGGTGCGCAGACTCATAGACCCGCTTCATCCGCTCCTTGCTGACATGGGTGTAGATCTGCGTGGTCGAGAGGCTGGCGTGACCCAGCAGGGCCTGCACGGATCGTAGGTCGGCCCCCGCATCGAGGAGATGGGTTGCGAAGCTGTGACGAAACTTGTGCGGTGTGACCTCGAGCGGGATGCCGCTCGCCTCGAGGTACTTCTTCAGTAGACCCGAAACCGCGCGGGTGGACATGCGGCGGCGGAGCTTGCTGACAAATAGTGGCCCACCATCGACCTTCGCCTCGTGCCGGTATTTCTGCAGGCTGCGGGTGGCGACCCCTCCGACGGGCACGATGCGTTCCTTCGCTCCCTTGCCGAGTACGCGCACGGATTCTCCGATGAAATCGACGTCCTCCACGTCGAGGCCCACCAGTTCGGCGATGCGAACGCCGGTACTGTAGAAGAACTCGAGAATGGCGGCGTCGCGGGCTGCCATCCAGGTCGGCGCCTGCTTCGTTGGCTCGAGCTTGAAGGGCATCTCAAGCATGGTCTCCATCTGAGCGATCGTCAGCACGACCGGCAGCTTTCGCTCGGCCTTCGGCAGGAGCACTTCATCCAGCGGACTCGCCGTGAGCCCGGTGCCGCCGCGGTGACAGAGCCACTTGTAAAAGCTGCGCAGGGCGGCGAAGCGCAACCGTACGGTGGCGCGGGCCAGCTCGCGCTTCATGAGATCGAAGAGGTAGCGTCGGAACTCGTCGGCCACGCAATCCTCCCAGCCGGGAAAGGCCTCGCCCGCCCAGAGCCGGTAGGCGTCCAGAGCACGGCGGTAGTTGTCGATCGTGCGCGGTGAAGAACTGCGCTCCACCTCAAGGTAGCGGAGAAACTCTTCGGTCTGCGGGTCCGTCTTCAAGCCTTCAAGATAGCCTGATCTTCCGATTTTACGAATCATTGCCGATTGACGACGACGACGTGAGCAGTGCTCCCCTTCTATCCTGCCTCGCTCTCGCCGGGTTCCCGCTTCACGCGCAGGAGTCGCCGAACGTCATCATCGTCTTCGCCGCCGACCACGACCACGGCCTCGGGAACGTCTCGCCAACCCGCACCGAGTGCAGCATCAACAAGCTGGACAACGGCCCCAGCACGCCCGGTGACCCCGCCCCCAACGATCGTGAGACTCAATGCCTGATCGAAGGCGTAGAGAGCCAACCTCCAACCCCCAGCCTCCAGGTAGGGTGGGACCAGCCCGAGTTTTTTGAAAAAATTCGAAGAGGATCGAATGAATTTGAATGGAGATTCGTCTATCTCCACAACATGAAGACGTTCTTACTTCGCATCCTTCCGCTTGGCCTCATCGCCGCACTTTTCACTTCCTGCTCGAGTTACGGACCCAACGCCAACGTCGGTGCCGTCCTCGGTGGCGTCGTTGGAGCCGGCATCGGTGCTGGCGTCGGCGAGCACAAGGGCCGCGAACTGGAGGGAGCTGCCATCGGCGGCGCTCTCGGTGCTCTTGCTGGTGCCACGCTCGGCACCTCCCAGGACCAGGTTCAATACGGCGTGCCCAGCCGGTCCTACTCCAGCTACCAGCAGCCCGCAGTCTACACCCAGCCCGCCTACGGCTACGGTCATCAGCGTCCCGTGGTCTACCAGAGCTATCCGCGGACTCACGTGAGCATCGGCGGTGGCTATGGATACAGCCGCTACGGCGGTGGCTACGGATACAATCGTGGCTACAGTCGCGGCTATGGCGGATCCTGCTCGATCCCTCGTCGTTCGTACTGCTACTAGATTTCAGCCCCCTTCATTCCTGCAGAACCCTCGGCTCACGCCGGGGGTTTCCGCGTTTGCGGGGGCAGTCTCACCTGCTTGAACAGCTTGGTCAGGCCTGATCAACCCATTCATCCAAAGCCCTTCCAAGCGCCTCGATCCCAAAGGCAATGTCATCCTCGCTGGTGCACAGGGGCGGCATGAAAACGATGACGTCCCGCACCGAACGGGTCAGCAGTCCATGCTTCCGAGCGATCCCGCAGAGCTTCGCTCCCGAGAGCAGCTTCCAGTCGAGTTCCGCCCCATCGGGCGCGTGGAGATCGAAACCAGCGATCATGCCGCATTGCCGGATCTCGCCCACGCACGGGCGATCGACGGAGAGCGAGGCTAGACCGCGGGCGATCGCCTCGATCCTGGGAGCGAGACCGGGGAGCACGATTTCGTCTTCGAAAATATCGAGGCTCGCGAGGGCGGCGGCGCAGCCAAGGGCGTTGCCCGTGTAGCTGTGGCCGTAGAAAAAGGTCTGGTCGTAGCCGCCCAGAAAGCTCTCGAAAATCTCCTCCGTGGCGAGGGTGGCGGCCAGCGGCAGGTAGCCGCCCGTGAGCCCCTTCGCGACGGCCATCAGGTCAGGGGTCACGCCTTCCTGCTCGCAGGCGAACATCGTGCCGGTGCGACCAAAGCCGGTGAGGACTTCGTCGAGAAGCAGCAGAGTCCCGTACTGATCGCACCACGACCGAAGCTCGCGGAGCATGCCCTCGGGCCAAGTGCGAATTCCGGCCGCACCCTGCACCAGCGGCTCGAGCACGACCGCGGCGATCTCACTGCCGTCCACCTCGGCCAGTTCGGCGGCTGTGGCCAGGCGATGCACAGGCAGCCCCCTGCCTTCGTAGCCTCCGGCAAAGGCTCCGATGCCGCCGAGCGAAGCTGCCCCGAGCGTGTCGCCGTGGTACGCGTGGTGAAAAGTCACGAAACGCGTGCGCTTCTTCTCCCCGCGCAGCTGCCAGTGCTGAAGCGCCATTTTCAAGGCGCACTCCATCGCCGTGGAACCGTCGTCGCTGAGAAAGACCCGCGACAGCGTGCCGCTGGGAAACAACCCCACGAGCCTCGCGGCGAGCTCCGCTGCCGGGGCATGGGTCAGGCCCAAAAAGGAGACGTGCGCCATGCGACCGAGCTGCTCCCGAATGGCGGCATCGATCCGGGGATGGCGATGCCCGTGAAGATTGGTCCAGATGGAACTGTTGCCGTCGAGGTAGCGGCGGCCCTGTTCGTCGAACAGCCAAGCGCCTTCGCCGCGGTCGATGACCAGCGGCGGCTGCGCCGGGTCGCACCATTCCTTCATCTGCGTGAAGGGATGCCAGAGATGCTCCTGGTCGAGCCGTCCGGCGTCGCTCATGCCCCGGCTGTGCCCGCCCCTTCCTCGTCTTCCCCGCCTTCCAACAGCATGCCGAGGTAGCTGCGTCGCAGTGGCTCCGAGAGGTCGAGCTGCCCCGCGAGCTTGAGCAGGGCGTCCCGGGCCTGGTCGAGTTCAGCCTGCTGCTCGGCGATCGTCTCGATCTCGACAAACAGCCCGAGCCCCTCGACGTCATCCAGCACGACCTCGAAGGCACGGCCCTCAAACTTGAACGAGGCCTTTCGCCGGGTCTTCCGAACGACCAGCACCGGAGCGAACCGGAGCGACTCGATCATCGCGGCCATCCGATCACGGCCGTCCGGTCCATCCTCGAGAAAGACCTCGATTTCCTCCCGCGTCTTGGTGGCGGCGTCGAGCTTGGGGCCCTTGTAGGTGAGACGGTTGGAGTTGCCGATCGAGCGGATCCGAAACGCTTCGTCCGTCTCGCGGAAGCGGATCGCTGGATCCGGGTGCTCGTAGTACTGGTCGATCTCGACGAGCCCCGGCTCGAACTCCGCGCCCGTCAGACTGGCGACCCGTTCCTCGACTTGCCCCACCGCCACCGTGAGACGGTACTTGTTTTCAACCTCGAAAGACATGGGCAGCAAGCTAGCGGCGGATTGCCTTGGCAACGAACCGGGCGATCTGTCCGGCTCCCTGCGTGTTGGGATGAATCCGGTTCGGCCCCAGCTGCACCCCGCTCCGAGCATGAATCACGGCGAGGCCGCGCTCACTTGCGAGGTCCTCGATGGCGTGCAGAATTCTCGAGTTGTAGACTTTAGGCGGCGTGCAGACGTAGACTTTCGCGCCCGTGCGCGTGGCGTCGTCGAGGAGCCGACCATAGTCTCGGACGAAGTCCTCCTTGGTGACCTTGTTCTTGTTCTCGTCTTCCTCGACGAGAAGCGAGTCGTTGGTGCCCAGCATGAGAACGATGATGTCCGGGGCCCACGCCTTGGCCGAAGCCCACTCGCTGGTGCGGGCATAGGGAAGGAGGTCGTCGCGAAATTCCGGGACCGGTCCGTGATGCACGGCGGTCGCGTCGTTGACCCCGAATGATCGAACCGAGTAGCCGCTGCCGAGCTGGCTGCCGAGCTGGGCGGCGTAGCGATTCGCAGGGCTCGTGATCCACCGGCCTCGACTGGTGCCGTCGCCGCAGCAGGCCACTTTGATGACGCGACCGGATGCCTGCGCCGCCGCGACGCGCGAGTCACCAGCGCTCGAGGGTGCGGGACCCGTCGTGCTGCAGCTGGCGGCGAGGAGGCAGAGGGCGAACGCAAGGGAAGAGGCAAGGAAACTTCTCATGAGGCGAACCCTAGCAGGCCGACCCAAAAAGCGCGAGCGGGTTGAGAATGCATCTGCCCGTTTTTCTGTCACAATGCCGACGTGCCCAAGGAAACGAAAGACAGCCCGCCGCCGATCGAGGCGATCGACCTCCATCGCTCCTACCAGGCGGGCACTCGCACCCTCGAGGTGCTTCGGGGCGTCTCCCTCGTCGTCGCGCCCGGCGAAAAGCTCTTTCTCTGCGGTGCTTCCGGAGCCGGCAAGACCACCCTCCTCTACACGCTCGGCGGAATGGAGCGCCCCGAGTCCGGCGAAGTCCTCGTCGGCAAGGAGCCCCTCTACGCCCGCTCGCGATCCGATCGCGCCCGCATTCGCAACTCCGCGATGGGCTTCGTCTTCCAAAGCTACCAGCTTCTTCCGGAACTGACCGCTCTGGAGAACGTCTGCGTACCCGCCATGATCGACGGCCGCGACGCCCGGGAGCGCGCCGAAAGACTTCTCGCCGAAGTCGGCCTCAAGGAGCGGCTCACCCACCTCCCCGCCGAGCTCTCCGGAGGGGAACAGCAGCGCACCGCCATTGCCCGCGCCCTCGTCAATGATCCGCCGATCATCCTCGCCGACGAACCCACCGGAAACCTGGACTCGGCCACCGGCAAGGAGGTCATGGATCTGCTCCTGTCCCTCGTTGACGCCCAAGGAAAAACGCTGATCGTGGTCACCCACGATTCGGATCTCGCCAAGCTAGGCGACCGGACCCTGCACATCGCCGACGGCCAAATCGCCGACTGAAACACTTTCCCAAGACCTCCCCCATGCAGATCTACATCGACGGAAAATTCCTACCTGAGGAGGACGCCAAGATCTCCGTGTTCGATCACGGCCTGCTCTACGGCGACGGCATTTTCGAAGGCATCCGACTGTACAACGGCCGCGTCTTCCGCCTCGAGGAACACCTGCGCCGGCTCTACGACTCCGCCAAGGCAATCCTGCTCGAGATACCGATGACCGTCGAGGAGATGACCGAAGCCATCCTCGAGAGCTGCCGCCTCAACGATCTTCACGACGGCTACATCCGCCTCATCGTCACCCGCGGCAAAGGCAGCCTCGGGCTCAGTATTTCTTCCTGTCCGAAGGCCAGCGTCATCATCATCGCCGCCAACATCGCCCTCTACGAGGAATCGAAGTACGAGACCGGCCTCAAGATCGTCACCTGCACCACGCGCCGCCCCACGCCGGCCTCGCTCAGTCCGCAGGTGAAGTCGCTCAACTACCTCAATAACGTCATGGCCAAGATCGAGGCCGCCGCCGGCGGTGGCGAGGAGGGGCTCATGCTCAACGAGCAGGGCTACGTCGCAGAGTGCACCGGTGACAACATCTTCCTCATCCGCGACGGCAGGGCCACCACGCCGCCGGTGAGCGCCGGGAGCCTCGACGGCATCACCCGCGGGGTCGCCATCGAGATCCTCGAGAGCCTGGGTGTCCCCGTCACCGAGCAGAACCTCGTGCGCCACGACGTCTACACGGCGGATGAGTGTTTTCTCACCGGCACCGCCGCCGAAGTCATTGCCGGGGTCGAGCTCGACGGTCGCCTCATCGGCGACGGCAAGCCCGGCCCGATCACGCAGAAGGCCGTCGAGGCCTACCGCAAGATCGTCAACAGCGAAGGCACCCCGCTCTCGTAGCGGGGGGGTAGAACTGAGGTAGCCGCGTTCGAGTGAAGTGATGGCACGAAACGGGAGCCATGCCATGTTGAGGTATTGAGGCAGTTGTCCGTGGGAGGAACCAACGAAAACAGAACAATGAAAAGAAAGAGAAGGCATCTGACGACGTGGCACTCATCGTCATCATCATCATCATAGGAACTTCGGGTTCACCACACTAAGGTGCCGCCATGGAAATCTCACCCGAAGATCAAGCCCGTCTCGAAGCTCTCATTGGCAGCGAGGACAGCCCGGTTGGCATCGACGCCAAGCAGACTCACGTCATCATCATCCGCAAGCTCGAGCGAATCGAGAAACGGCTCGCCGAAATCGAGTCCAATCTCTCCAAGGACGAAGGCCGGTAGCAAAAAAATCCGCTACAACTGCTTGAAATTGGGGCTTTTGTCGGTGCCTCTATTTCTTCAGAACCAACCAACAACAGCATGTTCAAATCATTCAAGGAATTCGCGATGGGGGGCAACCTCATCGACATGGCCGTCGGCATCATCCTCGGCGCCGCCTTCGGCACCGTCGTGAAGTCGCTTGTCGACAACGTCATCATGCCTCCCATCGGGAACATGATGAACGGCATCAACTTCAGCGACCTCTACGTCAATCTCACCCAGAAGAGTGGCGACAAGCTCCCTCTCGCGGCCGCAGAGGAAGCCGGACACGCCGTCCTCAAGTATGGACAGTTCCTCCAGGACACCTTCAGCTTCCTCGTGATCGCCATCGTGATGTTCATCCTCGTGAAGAAGATCGTGGGAAGCAAAGAGGAGGAAGAACCTGCCGGTCCTACGAGCGAAGAACTGCTCGGAGAAATCCGCGATCTGCTCAAGAACAAGTAGGCTCCACCTTCATCCTCTGCAGAGCCGACTGGGCTCCGGCGAGCCGTTCAGGACTTTTCCTGCTCCGCATTCGCTTCGGCCTCAGCGGCTTCCTGCACCCACTCCTCTCGAAGCTTGGCAAAGACGAGGCCGTCGATCCAGCCACGCCCGGGGTGGCGATGCCATTTCTCGAAGTGAGCTTCCTGCCGGAACCCAACCTTTTCGAAGACCGCCAGGCAGGCGGCATTCTCCGCATCCAGCGCAGCGAAAACCCGATGGAGCCGAAGCCCGCGCAACGCGAAATCGGTGAGGTGCCCGACGACCTCGGTACCGAACCCCTGGCCGGCGTGAGGGTGGTGAATGAGAATCCCCACTTCGGCCTGCAGGAGGTCGGACTGGATCTGAAGAGTGCACGTCCCGATGACCTCCTCGTCGCGGCGGGCGATAAACTGGATCCGCTTTGATTTCTCGAATCGCTTTGGGTAGAGACTCAATCCGATCTCCCGTTTGAGGCGCCGCCGGTCGGCCGGCTCGATGACCTCGTACTCGAAGTTGGCCGGATCACTCACGAGAGGCAGCAGCGAATCGACGTCGGCCTTGGTGGCCGTCTCGAGGAGGAGACGGGGGGTCACGATTCTGGGAAGAAGCTGAAGTGCCTTGGTGTCGGGTTCGCTCTCCAGCACGATGGCTCGCTTGCAGCAGGGGCAGACGATCATCCGTCCCGCAAAAAACGCATCGGCGGTGAGAGACGCTCCACTGTGAGGACAAAGGTAGCGGAAGGAAATGGGCGAAGTGATGGCCACGGATGGGAACCGAAAGCTACGATGAGTCGGGATGCAACGGTGCGGCCCTCGTGGGGTTTGTTCCGCAGCTTTCGTCCAGGTGCACGGAACGAGGAAAGGAAGTTTCTCCGCCAGCGTCTCGGAGACGTCGAGACGAGCGATGAAGTGTCCGTGGATGGGCAAGACGGCGCCCATGATCATGCCCACCTACGATCGCAATGGTCGGTCCCGTCCCTTCCGCACTTGTCCCCCCGTCCGAAACTCGGCATGGTTTGCGAATGAAACGACTCGTCGCCCTCGCCACCTTCGCCTTCCTCTCGGTCACGGCGTGCATCGCTCAGACCGCCAGGGAGGTCGCTCATCCCGACGTCTCGGGCTGGGAGGATCTCTTCTCCGCCGATCTTTCCAATGCCGATGGTGCCGAGCACTGGACCTTTGAGGACGGGCTGCTGGTGGCGAAGCATAAGAACACGCTCTGGACGAAGGAATCCTACGGAGACTTCGTGCTCGATCTCGAGTTCAAGGTCGCCAAGGAATCGAATAGCGGGGTGTTTCTCCGCTCGGGTAATACTGAGAAGGTGCTCGAGGCTCTCGAGATTCAGGTCCACGAGAACAAGGACGGCAGCAAGTACGGCATGGTCGGCGCGATTTACGATGCGCTACCCCCCACCGAAAGCGTCGCCAGACCGGTCGGCGAGTGGAATCGCTACACGATCACCTGCAAAGGCGGTAAAGTGCAGCTGATCTTCAACGGCAGACAGGTGCTCGACGCCGACCTCGATGATTGGTCCGAGCAGGGCAAGAACCCCGACGGAACCGACAACAAGTTCCCTCAGGCACTCAGGGATTTCTCTCGCAAGGGCCCCATCGGATTTCAAGGCCTCCACGGAAAAGCGAAGGCGCCCGTCTGGTACCGCAATGTCAGGATCAAGCCCCTCGATTAGAGGGCGGGCATTGCCCGGATGAGAGCCAAGACAACCCCTTGCCGGCGGATGCAACGGGGATCCGATTTCCCAGTGACGCTGATCCTGACGACTTCCAACGGCGCTTGGTTAGGGGTGGTTAGGGGCAATGGCGCTTGATTAAGAACCCCCGAGCGGTTCGGGTATGGGGTTGGCGAAAGGTAGGGAGGTGCGTCCCTGCGCCTCCGCAGGGAGCCC
>ENA-ORXT01000308-ORXT01000308.1-marine-metagenome-genome-assembly--contig:-NODE-308-length-81846-cov-12.209431_pt1 | contig 81846 bp, 75 predicted proteins | sample MGYA00237868_ERZ511482 | MGnify/ENA metagenome assembly ERZ511482 | reverse complement strand
AGCGCAGTAAATTCTCTGATCTCCTGACTAATCGTTCCAGCTTTCAACCATTCGGACTCGTTTTTCGTGTGCTCAGTAATATCGACGGTGGACGCCACGATGTGTAAAGCGTTGTCCCCATTCATACGCACAGGTACAAGCGTAGTTTGCAGCGTGCGAAGACCAGCAGCTAATGGCATCTTATGGGTATAGGTTAAAGGTTGAACTGATTGAAAAACGGCACTGTGCTGCTGTGTCGCTATTATTCCCCACTTGTCTGGGAAAACCTCTTCGGCACTTTTGCCAAAAAGCCTGTCCAGACTGCGTCCTGTGTTAATCGTAGCGGCACGATTGAACCACCGATAAACAGGTTTTCCATCTTCTGACAGGCCGATGATTCGAACAGGTAAGGGTATGGAGTCAAGCAGCAGGCGCGCGGGTGCGTCTAGATACTGATCTGAATTCGACATGGACCGAGTTTGTTTTTGCCAATTTGTAGAACGTGGTAGCGTTAGTAGACATTGGGGTTTGCGCCTATGCGGCGCGGAAGGAAACAACGATGTACCTTAAGTGTTCGGCAGATTTACCCAGTTCTACAACACACGTAACCCTACCCATGACGATGGACAAAATCCGGGTTGGGCCTAAAACGGGCATTCCCAATCTGGTGTGTACCCACCCCTTTCTAACGCCCGGGATGTGGAACTTTTGCTTCCAAATACAAAACCTAGAATGAAAAAAGGCGCCCTAAGGCGCCTTTTCTCTTTTCACTACCTGTACTAATCCAGACTTACTGAACAAGTCCCTGCAGCTTTTCTATCATCGGACCGATCACCGGGCTCAATACTGAGCCTACACCGTCCATCGCCATTGCTTCGTCGGCAATTGGCTTGATGCGATCAATTCCACCTTCCATGATGCGCTTCAGTGGACCTTGGGCAGCTTCTGGAACAGATGAGAAGGATTCGGCTACAGCATCAACGCTTGCGCTGGCAGTTTCGAGTCTTGGTAGTGCCGCCTTGGCGCTGTCTGCATCTGTTACTCCAGCCAGAACCGAAGAGGTTGTTCCGAAGATGCCGCCGATCTGACGACTAATTCCCGAGAGGCTGAAAGAACCTGCATCGGCTGCAGCGTCAGTGGCTTCAGTAGCGGTTTCTTCAACAGCGTCAGTCGCTTCTTCAGTTGCATCGGCTGCGGCATCAGTAGCTTCGGCAGCGGTTTCTTCAACAGCGTCAGTCGCTTCTTCAGTTGCATCGGCTGCAGCATCAGTAGCTTCGGCAGCGGTTTCTTCAACAGCGTCAGTCGCTTCTTCAGTTGCATCGGCTGCAGCGTCAGTAGCTTCAGTAGCGGTTTCTTCAACAGCGTCAGTCGCTTCTTCAGTTGCATCGGCTGCAGCGTCAGTGGCTTCGGTAGCGGTTTCTTCAACAGCGTCAGTCGCTTCGTCAGTCGCTTCGTCAGTTGCATCGGCTGCGGCATCAGTAGCTTCAGTAGCGGTTTCTTCAACAGCGTCTGTGGCTTCGTCAGTTGCATCGGCTGCAGCATCAGTAGCTTCGGTAGCGGTTTCTTCAACAGCATCTGTCGCTTCGTCGGTTGCATCGGCTGCGGCATCAGTAGCTTCAGTAGCGGTTTCTTCAACAGCATCTGTCGCTTCGTCGGTTGCATCGGCTGCGGCATCAGTAGCTTCAGCAGCGGTTTCTTCAACAACGTCTGTGGCTTCTTCAGTTGCATCGGCTGCAGCGTCAGTAGCTTCGGTAGCGGTTTCTTCAACAGCGTCTGTGGCTTCGTCGGTTGCATCGGCTGCCGCGTCAGTGGCTTCTGTAGCGGTTTCTTCAACAGCGTCTGTGGCTTCTTCAGTTGCATCGGCTGCCGCGTCAGTGGCTTCGGTAGCGGTTTCTTCAACAGCGTCAGTCGCTTCGTCAGTTGCATCGGCTGCAGCATCAGTAGCTTCAGCAGCGGTTTCTTCAACTGCATCAGCAGAATCAGCTGCTGTGTCGGTGACTGAATCTACCGCGTCAGACGCCATGTCGGAAGCGGAGCTGGCGGCATCGCCTACTGCGTCAGCAGCTGTTGCGGCTGCACCAGAGACAGCAGCAACTGCTCCAGCAGCCGTGGCTTTGACTGCATCAACAGCGTCTCCAGCCGTATCTGCAGCCGAGCTTGCAGCATCACTGACTGCATCAGTTGCAGAATCGGCTGCATCGGTGGCCGTATCTGCAGCCGAGCTGGCAGCATCAGTTGCAGAATCGGCAGCGTCGGTTGCTGTGTCAGCAGCCGAGCTGGCAGCATCACTGACTGCATCAGTTGCAGAATCGGCAGCGTCGGTTGCTGTGTCAGCAGCCGAACTGGCAGCATCACTGACTGCGTCAGTTGCAGAGTCGGCAGCGTCGGTTGCTGTGTCAGCAGCTGAGCTGGCAGCATCACCTACAGCGTCCGCTGCGTCTGTGGCAACGTCTGCTGCATCACTACCAGCATCTGCAACAGCATCAGTAGCGGCGTCTGCTGCTCCAGTAGCATCCGTTGCAGCAGCATCGGTTGCTTCGGCTACGGTGTCACCGGCATCTTTACCGCTGAACAAGTTGATGCCAATCCAGCCAAGAATCAAAACTGCTACGACCGGTAATATTTTTTTCCACATTGGGGTTGGGCCTCCACTATCGTTAGAATGTCACTCGACGCCGCCGATCTTGTTTGCGGGCCGAGTGCTGAGTGTCCAGACGCGCTGAAGTCCGGACGGGTTACTTGACATCGGTTGGTGGCGTGTCGCTGATATTTCGCAACAGGCCGTGTTTGTTGACCTGCATGCTACCAGTGGTGCCTGCCTCGTTACGTCAACATGCCACTACGGTACAAATAATGGCCATAAGTTGTTGTTAAGCATTGTGCCAGCAAAAATTTGTGAATCTGAGGCACAGGAAATTACTAGTGAATCTTCAGTTGCTGCGTGATCTAGCTTTGCGTTTACGTAAGGGCATGCTTGTATGGGTGCAAGTCGGCAATATAAAGCCTTTTATTAGAGGTCAAACCGACGCCTCCGTGCATTATTGTATAACCGACAGACACCAGGTTCGCGTTTTCCTCAGCACATCGCGCAAACCAATGCGGCTACGCACTGATGGCGTTGGTATGATGCACCCAACGTGTCAAAAAGTTGTGACGTGGCGCACGTTATACGACTGTATATTGACGTGGCGATTGCTGCTGAGTAGTCTCTGCGACGTCACATCCACAAACCTTCGGCGCTGAACTCTTGGAAGATCTTATATACAGTTTCCTGCTTCAATCGGATTATCCGAGAGCATCGGTTATTTTCGACGTGGACACGCTGGGCCCAGTGGCGTTGCCAGGCTCTGGAATGAAGGTTCCCTCATTTGTCATCGTGGATCCTGACACCACAGAGATCCTGAGCATTATCGAAGTTGTCGACTCTGTTGACGGCGATACACTGCGTCAAGTTGCGATTGAGACGGGTGCTTATGCTTCGCGTCTGGCTGGCAAAATGGTGCAGGGCTTTGTGATACGTGTGGATGTTCGAGGCCGAAGCGAGGCCGAGCAGGTACAGTTCTACAGAGTGTGGCCAAACAGCACGCTTCAGCAACTGACCAGCAAGACTTTCCCAGACCTTGAAACCTTGCGTGTAGCCAGAAAATTTGCTGCGATTAACAATCCGAAGTCTTCATCTGGTGAACCCGAGATTTTGGATCTGATCGACGACGAGGACGATCTGCCGGAGTTACGCCCGGACGCCGGCATGTACATACCCGCCGCTGTTCTGGTTGTACTAGCTCTTGTAGACAGCTACTTTGCGATATTCAAGGATGGCAGCCTGCTGTCAGTGCCGCAGAGTGTACTTGCGTTTGGCGCAGCCCTGTTACTGACTCTACCCTCTGCTATTCGTTATCTGCGTCGATAAGCTTACGATAACATCGCGACGGTCAGGCTTCGCGTTCGTATCGTCAATTCTGGTTCGCAGGTTTAAACGCTCGGCGCAGCTGAGCGGATGTCAGTCAGGCATACTGCCCCCTACCGTATCTACCTATCTTGGTTAGCTGATGGAAGCACTGTTATCGGGTCTACGCGCCGCCGGAGAACCAACCCGTCTGAGGTTGCTCGCATTGTGCGCCTACGGTGAATTAAGCGTATCTGAACTGACACAAATTCTCGCGCAGAGCCAGCCACGCGTATCAAGGCATCTTAAACTGCTGGTCGAAGCTGGCTTGCTGTCGCGGGTCCGTGAAGGTTCACTGGTGTTTTACCGGATCGCAGAAGGTGATGAATCGGCCCATCTGGCGCGAACACTGGTAGATCTGCTGCCACACCACGACACTGAGCTCACTCGTGATCTGGCTCGTCTGGACAAGATTCGGCAAAAGCGGGCAGAGCTTGCGGACAACTATTTTCAAGAGAACGCGGCAGACTGGGACAAGATACGAGCGCTGCACGTGCCAGAGGCAGATGTTGAAGCTCGCTTGCGAGAGATGCTCGGACCTGAACGCATCGCCACCTATCTGGATATAGGAACCGGTACTGGACGATTGCTTCAATTATTCGCTGATCAGATAGATCGTGGAATCGGACTGGACCTGAGTAGTGAGATGCTAGCCATCGCCCGCACTCAACTTGAGAGAGAGGAGTACCGGCATATCCAGATTCGCAAAGGGGATATGTACAGCATGCCTATAGATGACAACTCCGTTGATCTGGCAACGCTGCACCTAGTGTTGCATTACAGTCTCGAACCGGTTGCGGTGATTGCGGAAGCTGCGCGGACATTGAGCAACGGTGGCAGACTAGTCATCGTTGACTTTGCACCTCATCTGGAGGAGCAGCTGCGCATAGAGCACAAGCATCAGCGTCTGGGTTTCAGTGACCGTGAAATTGAGCTGAGCATGCAGCAGGCGGGCCTGAAGCCGGGCAGGACAGAGACGCTGATAGGTGAGCCGCTTACCGTTAAAATCTGGCAGGGTAGCCGAACCTCCTAGCGGTAAAGCCAGTTCAGCCAATTGATTTTTCAACCTCGACAATGACCCGACCAATGAGCGCACAGTCATCAACAGAAAAGGTCAAGGGCAGACGGCAGTCATAGAGGCGCTTCAATACTGAATCTGTCAGTGGCAACGGCTCATGGTTCATGTACTCCCAGCTGTCATACCGACTGGTATACGCAGTCGGTGTGGCTGCTCCAAACCATTTCAACTCTACCCCGCGAGCCGAACATGTCTGCAGAAACTGCTCATTCTCCTCGTCGGTAAATCGCTCGATATTAAATTGAATCGAACTGGGTACTTCGTAGGCCAAAGGGTGTCGAATGGGCAGCTTTATGGTATTACCCGATATTTTTAGTGCTTCAGAGAAGGCATCGTAGCGTTCGTTCCAGCGTTGTGCGCTTTTATCCAGGTGCGAAAGCTGGGGTCTGAGTATGGCGGCTCGGAGGTTATCCATGCGCCCGCTACAGTTTGGCGTTTTCAGTTTGATCTGATCGAAGACGGCTTTTGACGGTGCTGCGGCATGACGCTCGAACAACATGTAGGAACCTGACAACACAATAGCCCTCGCCATCATCAATTCGTTGTCGGACGTCAGCAGGCCTCCCTCACCAGAGTTGATGTGTTTGTATGTCTGCGTACTGAAACAGGCCATGACACCGTGCGATCCGCTTTTACGATCGTTAAAGCGGGCACCCATCGTGTGCGCACAATCCTCTATCAAGGCAACATCGTACGTGCTCAGCAACGTGCACAGTGCGTCCATGTCTGCCAGGTGCCCACGCATGTGTGACAACAGTAGCAATCGTGCACCAGACTGCTTAATCATTTTTTCGAGATGTGCCAGATCGATGACAAGCTCAGATGTGCTTTCCACCAGCACAGGTTTGCCGCCAACCGCATGAATCGCACCGGGCACGGGGGATAAAGTGAATGCATTTGTCAGTACGGCTTCGCCGTTTTCGAGTCCCCATGCGCGCATGGCAAGCTGCAAGGCATATCCACCTGATGCGCAGGCCAGACAGAACAGTTGTTGCTGATACTCGGCGTATTCCACTTCCAGCAGTGCCGTTTCGGACAGCTCGTCTGGTGTAACAACGTTGTATCGATGCAAACGTCCGCTCTGCATAACCGCAACTGCCGCTGCAATGGCCTCTGTCGGAATGGATTCCTGCTGAGTGAAGTTTCCAGAGAAGCACAGAGGTTGTCGCGCGGAGGTCATTGACGTTGTTTTCCTGATGCAGATAGGGGGTCTTTCAGAGTCCTGGATACCACCAGAGCCACAAAAGCCCCGGCAACAGCACCGATCAGGTGGCCTTCCCATGAGACTCCACGCTGAAACGGCACAATCCCCTGCAGTAGTGTGGAGGCATAGAGGAAGCCTACAACGGCTGCCAGAACAACGGACTTGAGCCTTTTTTCGAATACGCCAGCGAAGACATGAAAAGCGATTAGGCCAAACACGACACCACTGGCTCCGATATGCAGGGCGGTGCGGCCGAATAACCAGACGCCCATGCCACACAGCAGGGCAATCATCACAACGATGATACCGCTGTTGGCCCTTGAGCCTGCCAGCAATAGCGTGGTGATTGCCAGCGGTATGGTGTTACCCAGCAGGTGTGCGAAATCGCCGTGCAGAAACGGCATGGCTACAATCCCTGTCAACCCTCGCACGGTGCGGGGTACCAGACCAAAATTTTCCAGTGGCAGGAACCGGTCGAGTGCGTAAACGATCCAGATGATCGCGATGAACGCCGCTACTCCAGCAAAATCGCGCTTGATTGTGTGCACATTGCGAGAATCTACCAGCCCTTTCATCGCAATCAGGCAAGCATGCTGCGCAGTTTGTCTGTCACAGCATCTAACTGGTCTGCTGAGGGTGCGGCAGCCGCGTCTCCTGATCTTAACGCAGCGAATTGCTCGCGGCTGATTGCCAGTCGACCGGCATCAGGCTCTGCCAGATTCAGTATCTTGATCATCTCTCGTGCATCAACCAGTGAATCGCCAGAATTCAGGACCTGAGATTGTTGTCCTTCTGAAGGGCTGGCTGCGACTTGTGCGTGCTGATTGCCGCCAGAGGCGGCGACGGCTGCTGCGCCAGCAACCGCTACGCCTGCAGTGGCGGTAGCGGCCATGTTGCCAGATTGGCCGGAATCATTGGTGCTTGTAACGTCTGGTGCCGAGCTCGTATCAGCGTGGGGAGTAGAGCCCGTGGACGCTTTTGTTTCGTGATTTAGCGTCCCCGTCAGGCCTGAGCCTCCCTGGAGTCGGTGTTGATCGGCAGATCGTCTCTCAGCGGTTGCTTTGACGGCCTTTATGATGAAAAAAGCGGCTAGTGCGAGTACCAGTAACGTGATGAACCACAGCATAATTCTCTCTTCCGTTTTACGAATGCGAGTACGTGAACATGTAAACACACAACGATCGTTGCGTGGCCAGGTCAGACTGATAAACTTGCTGGCTGCTCGGGAATATCTCAACTCGACCTCGCAACAGGTCGATAGGATGCCGAGTGATTGCTCTTTGCAGTACAAGAGTTGCCCATTGCAGATGGTCTAGCCAGATCGTGTTGATGTCAAATTGAAATGCCAGGCCGAATTTGAAATAGTCAATTTCGTGCATAAAAACCGGACAAAGAGAAACTCTCCAGAAAATCAATGCCTAATAAAAGCGATAAATCGATCGTAAAACGATTCGACAGCCTGAAAACACACCTAGAGCGCGAAAATCCGGTCCTCATCGACGCTATCGGGGGATTTCGTAAACTGGATACGATTGGTTATAAAACCGGCCTGATCGGTACCGATGATTCCTATGCCATGCAGATTTCCTGGTGGCCACTGGTGTCTATTCTGGGTGTATTTTCGGCAGGTAAGTCCTCATTCATCAATAGTTATCTGGGACAGACCTTACAGAAAACCGGTAATCAGGCTGTTGATGACAAATTCACAGTGGTCTGTTTCGGTCAGGAGAACGCCGGTCGGGTCCTGCCCGGGCTGGCGCTGGACGCGGATATGCGCTTTCCGTTTTACCGAATCAGCGATGAGATTGAAAAAGTAACCGAGGGAGAGGGACGGCGTATTGATGCCTACTTGCAGCTCAAGGTCACGGATTCCGAAGTGGTCCGTGGCAAGATACTGATCGACTCACCCGGTTTTGATGCTGACGCTCAGCGTACGTCTACGTTGAAATTGACCAACCACATTATGGACATATCTGATCTGGTACTGGTTTTTTTCGATGCTCGTCATCCTGAACCAGGCGCTATGCAGGATACGCTGACACATCTGGTGGAAAATACTATAGCCCGCAACGACAGTAGCAAATTTCTGTTCATCCTGAATCAGATTGATACCGCTGCCCGCGAAGACAACACAGAAGAAATTGTTGGTGCGTGGCAGAGGGCGTTGTCGCAGAAGGGGCTGACAGCAGGTCGCTTCTACACCATCTACAACAAGGATGTGTCTTTGCCTATCGAAGACGAGGCGCTGCGCAAGCGCTTTGAGTCAAAGCGCGATACTGACATGGCAGAAATCGAGGAGCGCATTCGCCAGGTAGAGGTTGAGCGTGCGTATCGGATCGTCGGGGCTATGGAAAAAGAGGCCTACTCGATACGAGACAAGGCCATTCCTGCCATCAGCAGGCTCAAGCAGACCTGGGCAAAGCGGGTACTACGACTGGACGGCCTGATCATCGCTGGCGCTGCACTGATAACAGTGGGAGTTGCGGTAGCGACGGGTTCTATCGGGGCTTTATTAAGCTTTGTGTTGAGTCTGGTGGCAGATCCCGTATCAATGCTTGCCACGATCGCAGGCATCGCTGTGCTGGTTCTGATTATCCACTTCGTTGTCCGCAAGCTCGTTGCCGAGTACATGACGTCACGTTTGACGGGTACAGACGATGAGCCCTTCGCCAAGGCATTTCGGTTCAACACGCGCTTCTTCAGATCTGTATTCAGTAAAAATCCGGTTGGCTGGAATGGTCGATCAAAAAAGTCTATCGACGAGGTGCTGGAGCATGCATCAGCGTTCGTTGAGTCACTGAATGATCAGTTCACTAACCCTTCAGGCAGACCGCGTGAAGAAAAAACTCGAGAAGATTAATTGCAGTGACTTGACCCAGACAACGGTCTGAAAAATCCCTTGCGTGTGGCTGGCGAATTGCCAGCCATTCCATCGTGTTGCGATGGTCCGCTGAGCCCGATAGACCAACAGTCTATCGGGCTCAGCTCACTACTTTGCTACTTATTCACCGGCTTTTTCTGTCGCGTTCGCGGCCACATCAATCTTGGATTGGGTTTTGCCTGATGAGGCCGGTGCTTCTACATCAGCAACCTTCTTTGACGCAAACGATAGCCCACCACCGGCAGCTGAATCGTCTTTGCTAGCCAGTGATCGTACAGAGCTTTTCAACTCACTGGGCTGACGCTGAGACACTTTGGCATCTTCTGCATTGGTAGTAGCCTGCTGTCTTCCAGGCGAAGCGTCGGTCGTCTTTTTATCAGCTTTTGGAGCTGATGTCGTTTTGGCAGTGGCATCGGCTTTTGGAGCAGGAGCAGCTTTTACAGCTGAATCAGCCTTCGGGGCCACGTCTTCCTTTGGAGTGGGAGCCGCCTTCGCCTTGGGAGCCGCCTCAACCTTGGGAGTGGCCTCTGCTTTTGGAGCAGGAGCCGCCTTTGCAGGTGCATCCGCTTTGGGAGCCGCCTCTGCCTTTGGAGCAGGAGCCGCTTTTGCAGGTGCATCCGCCTTGGGAGCCGCCTCAGCCTTGGGAGTGGCCTCTGCCTTTGGAGCAGGAGCCGCTTTTGCAGGTGCATCCGCCTTGGGAGCCGCCTCAGCTTTGGGAGTGGCCTCTGCTTTTGGAGCAGGAGCCGCTTTTGCAGGTGCATCCGCCTTGGGAGCCGCCTCAGCTTTGGGAGTGGCCTCTGCCTTTGGAGCAGGAGCCGCCTTTGCAGGTGCATCCGTTCTGGAAGCTGAGTTTGGCTTCGGGGCCGCGTCAGATTCTGGGGCAGGGGCCCCTTCAGAGATCATGTCGACCACCGCGGCAGGCGCATCTGTAGCAGGCTCACTATCGTGGTCGGCTTGCGCCGCTGCTTTCTTGCTGTTGACTCTTTCACGTCGGCGACCACCGCCACGACGCTTAGGCTTTGTGCCGTCCTCGTCGTGTGCTGCTTCATCAGTATGAGCCGCTACATCCGTTGACTCAACACTAACCTGCGCCGAATCTGCAGTGTCGGTGCTCTCGGCAGAAGCCACGGCTGCGCTTTTGCGTCTCGGAGCCCTTGGCTTTGCCGCAGGCTTCGCAGCTTTAGCATCACTATCGTCGTTACTGGAAGAGCTGAGTGCGGATTCGCCGCCCTCAGATTTACCTGATTCCAGTGTGGCTTGGCCGGTGGACTCAGTATCGTCATTCGACGCCGAACGTTTTTCGCTGGCAAGCTGACTATTGCCGCTATCGGAGTCGCCCGTTGCAACCGCTGTTGCCGCTGACATGCCAACTGCTGCTGCAGATCTTTCTGCTGGGGAGGCATCTATAGAAGAGGCGTCGCTGGATGGCGATGCTTCTGTCACCGGCGCCGATTCCTGATTATCGTCGTTGGTTGCGGCGTCAGCGGATTCTGCGCTTCTTTCCGCATTTCGGCCACGACCTCTGCCACCACGGCGTCGTCCACCACGACGGCCACGGGTTTTTGAACCTTCTTCCCGTGAAGCGTCATCGTTAGAAGACTCGTTGTTGTCATCTGCTGACACGACTTGCGCATTTGCGTCACCATCTACGACGGAGGCGTTAGTTTCCAGTGCCGGGTCGGCAGCACCATTTCGCTCCTGCTTGCGTCCTCTTCCACGACCACGTGACCGAGGCGTTCGTGTTGTGTCCTTCTCGTCCCGGGCTGCGTCGCCCGTGTCGCTAGTTTCCTTGTCGGCGCTGCGCGGGTTCTTGCGTTCACCATCGGTGCCTTCAGTGGACTTGTTGCGGCGTGGGTTCTTGCTGCGCCCGCCGTTTCGTGATTCTGCAGATTGCTCTGCCTTCTCGCCGTCATTCTTGTTACGTCCACGACCGGTTCGATTGCCGGAGCGCTTGTTGCGGCTCTGGCCACGATTACCTTCGCCTGAGTCGTTCTTGTTACCACGACCATTCGCTGGAGGTGCTTCGGCGGCCGGTGCCGCTGCGCTGTCAGCCGCTGGTGTGTTGACACCAAACAATGAACTCACAGCGCCAAAGATGCGCCTTATTCCACCGGTTGTCTGTACCGGTTCAACCGGCGCCTGTGCCGTGGCGGGCATCCGATTGGCAGGGGTTGGCGCTGGAGCTAACGGTGCCACAGTGCTAACTGCAGCCGTCTCTACGCGCTTTTCGTCCTTGGCATTCTGTGGTGAGTAGGTTTCTGTGTTGTCAGTGGCTAGCTCATAGCTTTTCTTGGTCACCATTTCGTGATCCGCATCGGTCATGCGAATGCGGTCGATGGTGTAGTTCGGTGTCTCGATGGACGGATTGGCCACGATCAGTAACGTGCACGAGTTGCGCGCTTCGATCTCGGTAATGCTCTGGCGTTTTTCGTTAAGCAAATAGGTGGCAACTTCTACCGGCACATCTGCGAGCACGCGGCCGGTGTTGTCCTTCATGGCTTCCTCTTCGACGAGGCGCAGGATGGAAAGGGCCGTAGACTCGATCCCACGAATAGTGCCGTGTCCATGACACCGGGGGCATACGTTGTCCGAGCCTTCGCCGAGTGATGGACGTAGTCGCTGGCGAGACATCTCCAACAGCCCGAATTTGGAAATTCGACCAATCTGGACCCTGGCCCGATCTTGTTTCAGGGCTTCGCGCAGCCGGTTTTCAACAGCTCGTTGGTGCTTCGACGCCATCATGTCGATGAAATCGATGACAACCAGACCACCCAGATCTCTGAGCCGCAGTTGACGAGCAACTTCGTCAGCAGCTTCCAGGTTGGTGTTGGTAGCGGTCTCTTCTATATCGTGGCCCTTGGTAGCACGGGCCGAGTTGATGTCGATGGATATCAGGGCTTCAGTGTGGTCGATGACCAGTGCGCCGCCGGATGGCAAGCGAACCTCGCGCCGGAATGCCGACTCGATCTGCGACTCCACCTGGTAGCGATTGAACAGGGGGACATCATCCTGATACAGCTTCAGTTTACGTTCGTTCTGAGGCATGTACAGCCTGATGAATTCGGCTGCCTGATCGTAGGTATCCTGCTCGTCAGCGATGATCTCGCCAATATCGCCACGGAAGTAATCTCGCAGGCCTCGGACAATGATGTTGCTTTCCTGATAGATAAGGAAGGGGGCTTTGTTCTCGCCAGCTGCTTCCTGAATAGCGCTCCAGATGGCTGCCTGGTAGTCCAGATCCCATTGAAGCTCTTCAGTGGTGCGACCAATGCCTGCCGTACGCACGATGGTGCCCATGCCGTCAGGTACTTCCACATCCGACATCGCAGCCTTCAACTCAGCGCGGTCATCACCTTCGATTCGGCGGGAGACACCACCGGCGCGAGGGTTGTTAGGCATGAGGACGAGAAAGCGTCCGGCAAGACTGACGAAAGTAGTGAGAGCCGCACCTTTGTTGCTGCGCTCTTCCTTTTCTATCTGGACAACAATTTCCTGTCCTTCCTTGACGCAGTCACGGATGTTGGGACGACCACCTTCGGTCTTCTTTGCATCGGTTCTGAAAAATTCTTTCGCAATTTCCTTGAACGGCAGAAAACCGTGACGGTCTGCGCCATAATCAACAAATACGGCTTCGAGGCTGGGTTCTACCCGCGTAATCTTAGCCTTGTATATGTTGGATTTGCGCTGTTCGCGTGACTTGTGCTCTATGTCTAGATCGACCAGTCGTTGACCATCTACGATGGCAACTCGCAACTCCTCTTGGTGGGTTGCGTTGATCAGCATTCTTTTCATTATGGGTTTGGTCCATTGCGGACCCTGCCTCTGCCGGTAGCATTTCTCGATGCGCGCGCATGTTCGCTATTCCCGGAAGTTGCCGGAAAATGATTGCAAGACAATATTTGATGTATGCGCTCAGCATCGTGTTGGCCGAGAAGGCGGAATCCGTATTATTGTTTGTAAATTCGAAGAAGCCTCGATTGAGCGGGCTTCGCAAGTTGTGATCATGGGTAGCTCCTGCACCGATGACTCAACGATTATTTCTTTTTTTAGTTCTGATTTGCCTGACACTAGCGGTTGTGGCGTCAAAGCCGTTGTTCGGCCCCGCCGCCGCAAGTTCGGGTTGCCGCTGACAACAGCTTGGGCAACAACTTGCGGAATCACAGATAATGTCAAACGTATCGGCTGGTTAAGTCCATCACCTGACCGACTCTTTAATATAGCAGTGCCCAGAGTTTTCGGCAATCGCCTGTACAGTTTTGTTAAAACTATCTAACGCTTCGCACTCGCAGTTCGTCCAGCAAAAAGCATGCAAATTCATGAATAAGCCCGATAAACCGCGAGACGAATCGAATACTCACGCAAAGTCAAAATTCCGCCATGAGCGGGTCACACCCGACGAAGATGGGCAGCGCGTAGACAATTACCTGATCAAGCGTTGCCCCGGAGTCCCTCGCAGCCATATCTACCGACTGATCAGAACCGGTGATGTGCGAGTCGACGGGCGACGCATCAAGCAGACGCGTAAGCTGATAAGCGGCGAGCAGGTGCGTATACCGACGCTTCAGGTTACCCCCAGGGATGATGTTCATGTCCCCGACAAACTGGCCAGAGCCGCCGGCCAGGCGGTAGTGCTGGAACACGCCGATTTTCTAATCGTCAATAAACCGGCTGGTATTGCGGTGCATGGTGGGACCGGACTTGCATTCGGGTTGATCGATGCTTTGCGCCAATATCGGCAGGAGCCTGCTCTGGAACTCTCCCATCGGCTTGATCGTGCCACCAGTGGGTGTCTGCTTGTGGGCAGATCGCTGGGGGCTAACCGGCGCTTGCAGAATCTGTTTCGACAAAAGACCATTACTAAGCGTTACATCGCCCTCGTTGATGGTCGCTGGCCCGACTCACTGAAAAAAATAGAAGCTCCGTTGATGAAAAACGTGGAGCACGCAGGGGAGCGTCGTGTGATCGTTGACTCAGCGGGCCAGGACGCATTGACTCACTTCAGTATCACCAGACGCTTCAAGGATGCCACTGAGCTGAACGTTCAACTGGATACTGGACGCACGCATCAGATCAGAGTTCACACCCGGCACGCGGGACATGCCGTCATCGGTGATCAGCGCTACGGGGATAATGTCAGCAACACACGATTCAAGAAGCGTGGCCTTGGCCGGTTGTTCCTGCACTCCTGTGAACTAGCTTTCCAATGGAATGAGGAATCGATTCAGGCACGCGTCCCCGTGGGAGATGAATGGCAGGCAGCTATCAAACGCGCATTTGAGTAGAATGGCGTGCAAGACAAACGCAGCGGTGCCACAGGAACGTTGTAGGGCATACGCATTATTTCTTCTCATTCGTAACGATTGGATATCCGAACCATGAACGACATTGTCATTACCGGTGCTGCACGAACGCCTATTGGATCTTTTAGTGGCGCATTGTCCAGCGTGCCTGCTACCGAACTGGGTGCCGTTGCCATTACTGAGGCGTTGAAACGATCAGCTATCGCTGGCGATGATGTCAGCGAGATCATATTTGGCCAGGTATTAACCGCAGGCTGTGGTCAAAACCCCGCAAGACAGGCAGCGATGCAGGCAGGCATCCCGGCGGCTAGTACGGCAATAACGATCAACCAGGTTTGCGGGTCCGGCTTGCGCGCCGTCGCCATGGGTTTTCAGGCTATCAAGTCGGGTGACAGCAGCATTGTTGTTGCCGGTGGACAAGAGAACATGAGTCTTTCCACGCATTGTGCCCATTTGCGCAATGGCTACAAGATGGGTAATGCCGAATTCGTGGACACCATGATCAAGGACGGCCTGTGGGATGCCTTCCACGGGTATCACATGGGTACAACGGCTGAGAATGTTGCAGAGCGCTGGAAGATTTCACGAGAAGCGCAAGACGCCTTTGCAGCCGCCTCGCAGCAAAAAGCAGAAGCGGCTCAAGCTGCCGGTAAGTTCTCTGATGAGATAGTACCCGTCACCGTCAAGAGTCGTCGAGGAGACACGGTGGTTAATACCGATGAATACATCAAACCCGGTACAACGGCCGAGGCGCTTGCCAAACTGCGTCCGGCTTTTTCTCGAGAAGGCACGGTTACAGCGGGCAATGCATCGGGGCTCAACGATGGCGCCGCCGCTCTTGTTCTGATGAGTGCAGAAGAGGCTGACAAACGAGGCGCGCAGCCACTGGCTCGAATAGCCAGTTGGGCAACAGCGGGGGTGGATCCGGAGGTCATGGGTTCAGGACCCATACCAGCGAGCAAGGCTGCGTTGGAGAAGGCTGGCTGGAGCGTGGGGGATCTGGACCTGATCGAGGCAAATGAGGCATTTGCAGCGCAGGCCTGCGCAGTTAACAACGATTTGGGCTGGGATACCGCTAAAGTAAACGTCAACGGTGGTGCCATTGCGCTGGGTCACCCTATTGGTGCCTCGGGTGCCCGGGTTCTCATCACTTTGCTGCACGAAATGCAGCGCCGTGATGCAAAGAAAGGCCTCGCTACGCTGTGCATTGGTGGCGGCATGGGTATCGCGATGTGCGTCGAACGTACCTGAAATAATTCCAATACAAACACATAACAAGGAGAATTTACGACATGGCTAAAATTGCAATTGTAACGGGTGGTACGCGTGGTATCGGTGCGGCTATTTCGTTGGCGTTGAAAAATGAAGGGTATAAAGTTGCCGCTAACTACGCCGGTAACGATGAACGTGCAAAGCAGTTTGCTGAGAGCTCCGGCATCTCCGTCTACAAGTTTGATGTCTCTGATTTTGAGCAGTGTCAGGCCGGTGTGAAACGTGTAGAACAGGATATGGGCGGTACGATTGATATTCTGGTCAACAACGCCGGTATTACTCGAGACGGCACGCTGCATCGCATGGATCAGGCAAGTTGGCAGGCGGTTATCGATACCAATCTGGGCTCGTGTTTTAACATGAGTCGTTGCGTTATCGATTCCATGCGAGAACGCAGTTTTGGTCGTATCGTCAATGTCGGCTCCATCAACGGACAGGCAGGCCAGTACGGGCAGGTCAACTACGCCGCTGCCAAGTCAGGTATCCATGGTTTCACCAAAGCGCTTGCACAGGAAGGTGCAGCCAAAGGCATCACGGTTAACGCCATAGCACCCGGATATGTTGATACGGACATGGTTCGAGCCGTGCCTGAAAACGTGTTGCAGAAAATCATCGCGGGTATTCCGGTTGGTCGACTGGGACGCGCTGAGGATATTGCCCGTGCAGTGGCTTTTCTGGTAGCTGATGACGCTGGCTTCATCACGGGGTCAACCTTGTCAATCAACGGTGGGCAGCACATGTACTAGCAGCGCCACTGTCGCGACAGGATCCGGGTGGGTATGCGCCCGGATTCTGTGATTGTGGCAGGCTTTCCATTTTAGATTGACAGTGTCGACAAGTTCAGCGGTCGTAAGACAATGGTCGTGATACTGCAGTAGTAGAACAAGAGAAAGAAGCATGCTTGATTTATCCCCCAGGCCTGATGAGCTTGAGCCGATTGAAACCGCATCGCGTGATGAACTGGCCGCGTTGCAACTCAAGCGTCTTAAATGGTCGTTGCTACATGCCTACGAGAATGTCAGTCATTACCGGCAATCCTTTGATGAACAGGGTGTGCATCCCGGTGAGCTGAAGTCACTGGAAGACTTGGCCAATTTTCCGTTCACTGTGAAGCAGGATTTGCGTAACCATTATCCGTTTGGCATGTTCGCCATTCCACGCGATGAGGTCGTTCGTATACATGCTTCATCAGGTACGACAGGACAACCCACCGTCGTGGGTTACTCAGCTAGAGATGTTGACACTTGGGCGGACGTTATAGCCCGTAGCCTACGTGCTGCAGGTCTGCGCAAGGGGGATTTGCTGCACAACTCTTACGGCTATGGCTTGTTTACCGGAGGGCTTGGCGTGCACGGAGGCGCTGAGAAAATGGGGCTTACTGTGGTGCCAGTCTCTGGTGGCATGACTGAGCGGCAAGTCAATCTGATCGAGGATTTTCAGGCTGCCGGTATCACTGTGACACCCTCGTACATGTTGTCTATTCTGGATGAGTATCATCGACAGGGTCGTGACCCGAAAAAAAGCCCACTGAAGGTTGGCATATTCGGTGCGGAGCCCTGGACCAACGCTATGCGTGTGGAATTAGAACAAGCCTTTGACATGCATGCGGTAGATATCTATGGCTTGTCTGAAGTTATGGGGCCGGGCGTTGCTTGTGAATGTGTTGAGAGTAAAGACGGACTCCATATCTGGGAAGATCATTTCTACCCGGAGATTATTGATCCTGTCAGCGGCAAGGTATTGCCCGACGGAGTGCAGGGCGAGCTGGTCTTTACGTCGTTGACCAAAGAGGCTTTCCCCATCATCCGGTACCGTACCCGTGATCTGACCAAGCTGTTGCCAGGTACGGCGAGAAACTTGCGCCGTATGGAGAAAGTCACCGGGCGCAGTGATGACATGATGATACTGCGAGGCGTCAATGTGTTCCCCACACAGATTGAGGAACAGCTGCTTCGTGTGGAATCCCTGGCTACTCATTTTCAGATTGAACTGGTCAGGAAAGGACCTATGGATCACATGATCGTGCACGTTGAGCCGCGCGACGGGCAGCAGGACAATGAGTCATCAGCACAGCTGGAAAGCCTGATCAAGGCTAACGTGGGTATCTCTGCACAAATTATCCTGGGCGAGTCTGGCAGTGTTCCGCGCTCCGTCGGCAAGGCTGTGAGAATAGTTGACAACCGCCAGCAACGTTAAGGAGGCGGGCATGGAAGGAGTTGTGCAGCTCGTGCAGCGAAGTCCTGTAGTTGTCAGCGATGAAGCTACCATGCAGGCGCTGGGTATCGAGTTGGCCCGCGTGCTGCCGGAGCGTTCGCTGGTGACGCTGTCGGGTGAGCTCGGTGCAGGCAAAAGTGTGCTGGTACGCTCAGTGATTCACGCCTGCGGTTATGAGGGGCGTGTAAAAAGCCCTACCTATACGCTAATAGAAACCTATGACTGTGCGGGCAGTGCAGTCAGAACCGGTGACCTGCTCATTGCCCATCTTGATCTGTACCGCCTTAGCGATCCGGAAGAGCTTGAGTACCTCGGTTTTGACGATGTGCTGGACAGCAATGATCTAGTTTTTATTGAATGGCCAGAGCAGGGTGCACCGCTGCTACCTGTCGCAACGCTACACGTGCTGATCGAGTATGCTGAAAACGGCGAACGGTTGGTCAGTTTCAGCGATCCCGCAAGAAACGCCTGAGGATCTTGCCGCTAGCAGATTTCGGAATGGTGTCGATAAATTCCACCTGATGCACCTGCTTGTAGCCAGCCACTCTTTTTGCCACGAAATCACGAATGTCCTGTGCATTGGGTGCAGCTTGGGTGTTGTCGGCACTGGCAGGCTTTAGCGTGACAAAAGCTTTGGGCAGTTCGCCTGCGTTCTCATCCGGCATACCGACCACCGCAACATCGGCCACTGAGGGGTGAGTGATGATGAGGGCTTCGAGCTCTGCCGGGGCCACTTGAAAACCTTTGTACTTGATCAGTTCCTTTACGCGATCAACGATATACATGTGACCTTGTTCATCGATACGCGCCAGGTCACCGGTGTGAAGCCATCCGTCTTCATCGATGGTCTCATGAGTTGCTGCTTCATTATTCAGGTAACCGATCATGACCTGCGGGCCCTTGACGAGTAGCTCTCCTTCCTCGTCATATCCAAGATCATTCCCCTCAGAATCGATTATGCGTGACTGAGTGTTGGCGATCGTGACGCCGCTGCTGCCGGGCTTTGACTCGTAACCGCAAGTAATATGGCTTACCGGGCTTATTTCAGTCATGCCGTAACCTTGTACGACCGGGCAACCTACGCGAGCTGCGGCCTGTTCGGCAAGCTCCGCACCCAACGGTGCAGCGCCGCAAAAAATCTTCCGTAAACTGCTGACATCGTACTTGTCCAGTAGCGGGGTTTTCGCCAGGCCGAGAATGATGGGCGGCACGGCGAAGAACTGAGTGACCTTGTACCGCTGGATCAGACTCAGCACTTGCTCCATGTCAAAGCGCGGCAGGGTAATGATGGTGACGCCGTCTGCGAGCAAGCTGCCCATCATGACTTGCATACCGTAGATATGAAAAAACGGCAGAACAGCCAATGAAATTTCACCACCTGAGTATTGTGTTGCTGCATTGATCTGCACCAGATTAGCGACCAGATTGTGGTGGCTCAGCATGACGCCTTTCGGGAGCCCGGTGGTACCGGATGAGTAGGGCATCACGACCGGAAAATGGTGCGTATCCACAGGTACCTGCTCTATCTCTTCACCCATCATGTCTTCGATGCAGCGATAGTGCTCACTGGGTTGCATTGCGATGAGCTCCTCAGCCTTGCTCCCTTGCATGGCCTCTTTGGCAACCTCCAGAGAGGTGTTGGCCGAGATAACCATCGTGGCACCCGAGTCGATCAGCTGCTGGCGAATCTCTTCGGCACCGTAGGCAGGATTAACCGTGGTCAGGGTGCCTGCACACAGTGCTGCAGCGTGGAATACAACGGCATAGTCAGGCGAATTGGGTGCGATCAATGCCACCACAGATCCGGGTACGAAGCCATTGGCTTGTAGTCCACCTGCCATTTTGCGTGTGCGCGCAAGAAGTTCCTGAAAGGTCAGTGACGCGCCGGTGACACCATCGATTATGGCGGGCTGATCTGGACGGATAGCTGCTTGCTGCATGACAAACTCTGTCACCGGCAAATCGGGTATTGTCACTGCTGACATGGGGCTGTTGAACAAGTGAGCAGCCATGTTGTATCGCCTCTATCCGTGTTTTCAATACGTTACCAGTATTCGTGGCTACGCAGAAGTCCTTTCACGACTCCGCAGCCGACCTGATGCCGTTACACAGGTTTTGCCGACATACTGGCAGGCTCTTGTAACGACTATCCGGCGTCCGGCAAAACGGTGTGGATTTTTCTACAGCGTGCACTATGCTTTGTTCTGCGGAGCTTCGATTGTGTTTCGTGAAAGTTCGTGGTGTCGGGCGCAGAAAAGTCCGGATTGTTAACAGAATTGGCCGGGGGGCTGCGGGTTGAAATCTCTGATACCAAGGTGTTGCCAGATAGTCATCATGGCAATTCTGTTCTGGATTGCAGGATCTGTATCGGCGCAGACAACGTTGTACGAATTCAAGATGGTGCAGCAGGAAAACGTCATGCTGCATTTTGATCTGGACGCGTCAGGGACTGTGCCCGATCTGTTTTCGCTGGCGGATCCTCATCGGCTGGTTATCGATTTACCGAATACGAGACTGGATACCCAGCTACCCTCCGAAACCTTCTCACAGGGAGCGGTGCGCAGCATCCGCTATGCACAGCATGGCGAGGCCTACTTGCGCGTTGTGCTTGATTTAAGGCGAGCGGTCTCGCCCACCTACAGTCTGGTTCCGCGACAAGGTGGTGAGAGACTGATTGTAGATCTTGGCGTCAAGGGGAGTCCTGCCCTGGCAGCCTCTGCGCCCGAGGTTCTGCAGCAGATTCCGCTGCGAGATGCCGTGGTCGTTATCGATGCGGGTCACGGCGGCAAGGATCCTGGAGCTATCGGTCAGCGCGAGACGCTGGAAAAGGACATCACACTGGCCGTGGCCAAAAAGCTGCATGCCGTGCTGAAAGCCAGACCTGGTGTCAGACCGGTACTGGTCCGAGACGACGACGTGTATGTGAAGCTTCGAGACCGGATGGGTATGGCCAGACAAGAAGGCGCAGACCTGTTCGTGTCCATTCATGCGGATGCTATCGAGCGCAACGAGGCCAAGGGCAGCTCGGTGTATACACTGTCGCTGGACGGTGCTACCTCAGAAGCAGCGGCTTTTCTGGCAAAACGAGAAAACGCTGCTGCAGCACTGTACGGCGACGTGGAGCTCGATGGTATGAACGATCTCTTGCGCCAGACCCTGTTAAACCTTGCGCAGGGTTCCACGCTTGAAAGAAGCATGGAGGCTGGCGCTGATATTCTTGCCGAGCTCAAGCAAATAGGCAATGTGCATAAACAGGCGGTTGAGCAGGCCGCATTCGCGGTGCTCAAGTCACCCGACGTACCTTCCGTACTGATCGAGACCGCCTTTATTTCCAACCGCCAGGAAGAGAAGAAACTCAACAGCGCCGACTACCAGCAAGCGCTTGCCGAAGCCATAGAGCGAGGCATAACGCGATTTCTCATGCGCCGGGCACCAGAAGGCACTCATCTGGCAGCACAGCGGCGCCAGCGATCGGCTGCTACCGAATAAGAGGGCGTGTAGCAGACGGCAGAGCCTGTGCAGTCGTGCTACATCTGGCGCATAATCAAGAATCGCGCTACAGGTGTTCATGCACTGTCCTCTACCAGTGCGCCGTTCCGCCTTTAAATTCAATTCTGCGTCCTACACCCTTCACACATGCCCTCTATTCATCAGCTTCCCGACCACCTGATCAACCAGATAGCTGCGGGTGAGGTTGTTGAACGGCCTGCCTCGATCGTCAAGGAACTGGTGGAAAATTCACTGGACGCCGGCTCCACGCAAATCTGGGTAGATCTGGAGCAGGGTGGTCTGGATCGTATCCGCGTTCGAGATAATGGCTGTGGCATTAACGCCGATGACCTGTCGCTGGCGCTGAGTCGTCATGCCACCAGCAAGATCCAGTCGATGGACGATCTACAGAATGTCTCCAGTCTGGGTTTTAGAGGTGAGGCGCTACCCAGTATTGCATCCGTCTCCCGGTTGACTCTGACGTCCAGTACAGAGAATGCCGAGCATGGCTCCCGTATCAGCTATCAGTCTGATGGCAGTGTTCAGCAGGCACCTGCACCGCACCCTGTCGGCACTACGGTCGATGTGGCCAGTCTGTTTTATAACGTACCCGCCAGACGCAAGTTCATGCGTACACCACGTACTGAGTTTTCGCGCTGCGAAGCGGTAGTGAAAACATTGGCTATGGCACAGCCGGCGTGTGCGTTTGCCTTGTCGCACAATGGTAAAACACTGTTCGAGTGTAAGTCTGCCAAGGATGCACAGGCGCAAAGCATTCGCATCGCGCAAATTCTGGGTAAGGGTTTTGGTGAAGCTGCACATGCTGTCAGTATCGAAGGGGCGGGCCTTGTATTAGAGGGTTGGGTGGCAGACCCTGCCTTCTCACGCTCACAGGCAGACATGCAGTACTTTTATGTCAATGGTCGTATGGTGCGTGACAAAGTTATCTCGCATGCGGTAAAGCAAGCCTATAGTGATCTTATCTATCACCAGCGCTTTCCGGCATTTGTACTCTTTTTAGGGATAGATCCGACGGCTGTTGATGTCAATGTTCATCCGGGCAAGCAAGAGGTCAGGTTCCGTGACAGTCAGCTGGTCCATGGATTCGTTAGACGTTCCATCAAGGATTTTCTAAGCGCTATCACACCAGAAGACAGTCTCAATCAGGACAGTGACGCACACGGATTACCTATTGCAGATGAGCAGATACAGAACTCAGCTCTAGCCGCACAAGCATCTGGGCTGTCATCCGGGGGTGGTGCCTACAAAGGTTCGCCTTTGCAACGTCCCATGCCGCTTCAGGTGCAGGAACAGTTCGCTGCCATGAGCCGCTTAGGCGGGAACTCGCGAGCACCGGAGCCCATCAGCCCTTACGCTCGTCGTGATGAAGCGGGGCCGAATAATGCTGCAATAGACGACTCATCGGATACAATGATTCCCCCGCTGGGATTCGCCCGTGCCCATCTGCACGGCGTCTATGTGTTGGCGGAAAACCGCCACGGACTGATTATTGTTGATGCGCACGCTGCGCATGAGCGCATCACTTACGAGCGCTTGAAGAATGCTTATACCGACGGTAGCCTGAACACGCAGGCACTACTGGTGCCCGTGACACTCGACGTCAGTACACGCGAGGCGGATCGCTGTGAAGATGAACGCGATTGGCTGTTGTCCTTGGGTTTTCGTGTCGACAGGCTAGCGCCAGAGCAATTGTCTATTCGTGAAGTCCCTGCCATTCTAGGGGGTTGTGATGTAAGTGCGCTGCTCCGAGATGTACTGTCTGATCTGATGAATCACAACAGTAGCGAGCGGTTACGTGGTGCGGTAGATGAAGTGCTTTCATCCATGGCATGTCACGGTTCAGTGAGGGCCAACAGAACGCTAAGTATCTCTGAAATGAACGCGTTGTTACGACTCATCGAGTCCACACCCAACAGTGGACAATGCAACCATGGTCGGCCTACCTGGACAGCACTGGGCATGAACGATCTGGACAAGCTGTTTCTGCGAGGCCGCTGATTGGAGCCTTCAACCACATCACCTGTCGTGTTCCTGATGGGTGCTACCGCAACTGGCAAGACAGCGTTGTCATTGTCTGTAGCTGAGGCCCTTGATGCTGAAATCATCAGCGTCGATTCTGCTCTGGTCTATCGGGGGCTGGATGTGGGGACCGCGAAACCCAGCGCTGTGGAGACTGCTCGGATACCGCATCATCTTGTGGATATCTGCGATCCGCAGAACAGCTACTCCACCGCACGATTCTGTGACGATGCACACTCGCTGATAAGCGACATACGCGCGCGGGGTAAGCGGGTGTTGCTGGTCGGCGGCACCATGCTGTACTTCAAGGCGCTGGAACAGGGTATTGCCGACATGCCGGATGCAGACGTAGCGGTAAGGAATCAGTTGATGAAAGAGGCCTCTCTGGCTGGATGGCCAGCCATGCACGCCCACCTGGCAGATGTGGACATTGAAGCATCGATGCGCATCCATCCCAACGATCCGCAGCGTATTCAACGTGCGCTGGAGGTGTACCGACTGACGGGAACTCCCATGAGCGAGTTGCAGAAAAATACGCAGTCATTACTGTCAGAGCCGCCAGCCAAGTTTGCATTAGAACCTAATTCCCGCGCCTGGCTGCATGAACGTATCGACAGACGTTTCCGGCAGATGATTGATAATGGTTTTTTGCAGGAAGTGGAACAACTTCGTAAACTTGAGGGGATACACGCCGACTTGCCTGCCATGCGAAGTGTGGGCTACCGGCAAGCCTGGGAGCATCTGGATCAGGTGCAATCCGGTGTGGTCGATAACACCTGTTCCGGAGTATGGGTAGACAAGGCCATAGCCGCTACCCGACAGTTGGCTAAGCGTCAGTTGACGTGGCTGCGAGGAATGAGCGACGTGACGAGTATTGCCTGCGATACGCAAACCACTACCGAACAACATCGCACCCTGTGTGCTGTATTGAACAAACAAGAGATTGCTTCATGACTGTATCGGAAAACGATCTGGCCATACCTTCGCTGGTAGAACAGATCGGAAATACCCGACTGGTGCCAATCCAGAGAATTGGTGTCAACGATCGGGGTAACCGGATATTCGGTAAGCTGGAAGGCGACAACCCTGCTGGCTCAGTCAAGGATAGGCCGGCGGCGAACATGATTCGTCAGGCTCAGGCGCGCGGCACCATCAAGCCCGGCGATACCTTGCTGGAAGCCACAAGCGGCAATACCGGAATTGCGCTGGCCATGGTGGCAGCGACTATGGGCTACAAGCTCAAGCTACTGATGCCAGACAACATGACCGATGAACGCAAGTCGTTGATGACAGCTTACGGTGCCGAGCTTGTCCTGGTGACAGAGGAGCAGGGCATGGAATACGCACGAGACACCGCCGCTGCCATGGCTGCACGGGGCGAAGGCATCGTTCTGGATCAGTTCGCCAATCCTGATAACTGGGGTGCGCACTACGCCACCACAGGGCCGGAAATGTGGGAAGCAACGCAAGGCCGTATCACGCATTTTGTCAGTTCGATGGGCACCACCGGTACCATTATGGGCGTATCCCGATACCTGAAAGAGAAGAACCCTGACATTCAGATTGTTGGGGTACAGCCTGAAGAGGGTTCGAGCATTCCCGGTATCCGGCGCTGGCCACAGGCCTATTTGCCGAAGATCTATGAGCCAGACAGAGTGGATCAGATTATTGATGTCAGCCAGGGTGAGGCTGAAGACATGGCGCGCCGCCTGGCGCGCGAAGAAGGCATTCTGTCAGGGGTATCGTCTGGTGGTGCACTGGTGGCGGCGTTGAGCCTGCTACCGTCGGTGAACGATGCGGTTATGGTGACGATTGTCTGCGACCGTGGCGACCGTTACCTGTCCAGCGGATTATTCCCCGCCAGTTAGGGATCTGTCTCTACGACAGCATGAACTCTACGTCGATACCAGCCACGTTGAGCTCATCACCACTGTGTAGTAGTACGGGCTCATCACCAATGGCGTCCTGATTCAACGTCGGGCGATCCACGCTGTCATCACTTTCGATATGCATCAGAAAATAGCCATCTGGCTTTCGCATGATGGCTGCTATCTGAATGCCAGGTCTGCCCAGCGTGGTCACAGGCTTATCGATTGGCAGGATTTGTCCAGACTTTGCACCGTTCTTGATCTCGATGACAGCTCCTTTGGACGTTGCCGGAGCCTTGTCGAGTTCGTGCATGGGTGGAGCATCGTTCTGCCCTTGCGACGACGCTGATTGACGTTCCACGCCATCCAGAGGATGAGGTGCGTCTGCGTGCGGTGCGTTGTCGCGTCCATTGCTACCGGCTTGTCCGTTAGCCACATTTCCTACAACGGGTAGGGCTGTAGCGGCAGCCGCCACAGTTGCAGCGCCTTTTCGGGCAGAATCGACAGGGGGCTGGGCGAACATTCTGGCGTCTTCATCAAACGACATGTCGTCGTCAGTGGCGCGTTTCGCAGCAGCACTGGCAGACGCTTGATCCGCATTGTCCGCTTGGCTCTCGGACAAGCTGTCGTCAAAATCACCTGCGCTTTCCAACACTGGAACCCGGTCGTTTGTGACCGAGGTAGCCCCGGTGCTGGTAGCTGTTTTCTCAGCGGAAGACTGAGTAGCGTCTGCAGTGGCAGCCTGCGCTGATGCGGAGTGCACGAACGCGAGTCGCACTTTGCCGAGTATTATATCGTCGCCGTTCTTGATGGCTTTGCGCTTGATGACTTGCCCGTTGACGTAAGAGCCATTGGTGCTGTTCAAATCCTCAAGCCAGGCCTCAGTGCCGTGCAGGGTGATTTGCGCATGGCTGCCGCTGATGGACAGATCCGGCACGCAAACATCGTTGCTGGAGCGACGGCCGATACTAATGGTGTTCTGGCCCGATTCGAACTCGAATTCGTCTACTTCGTCGTCTTCGTGCGTAACAATGATTGTGGTCATTGGGATCCTTGGAATAGTCTTACGTGATGTACAACGTGCAGCTTTCTGGTTGCACAACAGTTAGGTAATGGGCAATTATTGGCAATTGAGCAGGCCACGTCAACAACGATTATGCCTTGGGCATTGGCTTGACATGGACTGCGTGATAAGTCGAGGGGCACTATTAGCCATTAACCGGAATTTTGTCACCCCGGGCGGTCCTCCTCAATGGCGATGGAAAGCCTGACACCGGGGTGAATGAGATCGTTGGCCAGTTGTTGGCCTTCAGCATCCCTGATGTCGCCCAATTGCACCGAGAAGCGGTCGGCGATGTCGGAAAGTGTGTCGCCGATTGTCACAACATATTCGATATTGGCATCGCTCACTGCACCGCCGCTGCGAACTGCGAGCTCCTGACCAATCAATATCTTACTGCTGTCCAGCGCATTCATGGTCAGTAACTGTCTTTCAGATAAACCGTAGCGCAGCGCAATAGACCCTACGGAGTCGCCGGATGCCACCCGATGAGTGGCTGGCAGTGTGTAGAGATTATCTGTGCTGGCATGGTCGAGAATTTGACCCAGAAGCTCTCCTTCACCTCTACTGACGTAAATCCTGTGTGGCCCTGCTGGGGGGGTTACACCATGAACCAGTGCAGCGTTAAGACGCTGAAGGGCGTATTCGCTTATGCCCGTCAGTCTGGCCAGTTTGTCAAGACTGACACGGCGTTGCAGATCCACGATCTCGAACCCGTCGCCGCGTTGCACTTGCGGTATGTCGAGCTGAGGTGCATCACCCTGGCGCATCATGCCTACGAGCGCCAGAAACTTGGGCACATAATTCTGGGTTTCAGTTGGCAGGCGCAGCGACCAGAAATTGGTGGGCAGGCCCTGAGATGCATTGCGACGAATGGCGCTGCGCACCCGTCCCAGCCCTGCGTTGTAGGCAGCCAGTGTCAGCAGCCAGTCACCGTGGAACTCCGCGTTCAGATAGCTCAGGTAGTCGATGGCCGCGATAGTGGACACGACGATGTCTGCGCGGCCATCGAACCATGCGCTACGCTCGATGCCAATATCGTTGGCTGTGAGCGGTACGATTTGCCAGATACCCGCAGCATATTCTGCGCTGTGTACATCAGGCTGATAGCCACTTTCGATAGCTGGCAGCAGAGCCAGTTCGACCGGCAGATATCGCTGATCCAGGGCTTCTACAATATGCCCCACAAAAGGTGTAGCGCGATCCAGTATCTTGCTGATCCATAAAGCTTCGCGGCGGTATTGCTCCCGGTAGCCTGAAATGCGTTCGTTTTCCGGTATTTTCAGCCGTCGCGATTGCTGTACAAACTCCCAGACAGTCGTAGCTGGCACTGTGTCCTGGATCGCTTTTGCGGGCAGCAGGCTTTCTGCGTCAGAACCTGCTGCACTGGTGATGGTGCTGCGAAGTGGGTCACTGCTTCTGGCTGACGGGTCAAAGATGTGCAGATCGCCGATTTCGCGCAATAGCGGGCGATCCGATTGCGTGGTGTTACCCAGTGGCGGCATAGTGAGATCGGGCGCAACAGGGTTGGTGACAATAGTTTGCGCAGAACCAGCGCTGGACAGTGCCAGAAACAGCACGGCAGTGGCAATCAGCCCCCGCAGCGGTATACTTGTGTGGCGCGGGCACCAGCCTGACTCAGGCGCGCTGGATTGCTGGGGCTGGTGGCCGAAAACGTCTGACGACATCGAATTTAGAGACTGGGCAGGTTGAAAGCGATGAAAAGATTACGAACGGTACGTCAGGGCCCCGTGTGGCTGGACGCGCAAGCGCCGCTGGCGCAATGGTACTCAACCGGCCTCGGTCAGTCTATCGCCCAGCGTCTTGAAGTTGAGATCAGCGGGCGTCTGGGGGATGTTTTCGGGTATCAGGGGCTGCAAGTAGGCAACCTAGTGCCGGGTTTGCATCTGCTGGAAGGTGCTGGACTGCAGCGGCACCTGATGCTGGATGCGCCAGGCAATGAGGCGCACATACACGCCGATGTGCTGTCGATGCCAGTGGCGTCGGGCACCATGAAAGCGGTTGCTTTCTTTCATACCCTGGATTTTTGCGACAACCCGCATCAGGCGCTGCGCGAAGCCGACCGGGTGCTTACCGATGACGGTCAGCTGATCATTGTCGGATTCAACCCCTACAGTGCGTTTGGTGCGCGGCACGCACTAACCGCCTGGCGTCGCTGTGAACCGTGGAATGGGAAATTCTATGCGCGGCACCGTGTCAGTGACTGGCTTTCCGTACTGGACTACCGAGTGCTCGATAGTGCCGCCATGTTCATTCGCCCGCCAATCAATAGCGAACGCGTGCTACGTCGGCTCAGCAAGATGGAAAACCTGCAGCGCTGGATAAGTGGCGTAGGTGGCTTGTATGTCATGCGTGCTCGCAAGCAAAGCCTACCCATGACGATGACGCGCCAGTGGCGCCGTCCTCGAGCTGGCATTGCGGCGGCAAGCTTCGCCCGAACCGGTGAAAAAACACCGGCGCGTCCGCGTGCAACAGTGGCAAGAATCGATAGCCGTTTGCGGTAGAATCGTGCGGCTCAACGTGCCTGTTTTCAGGCAGTGATAGTCGCTGCCCTGGCGTATGGCACCTCTTCCCCGGAACACGAAAATACTGTGATAGAGATTTTTACCGATGGTGCCTGTCGCGGCAATCCCGGCCCGGGCGGGTGGGGTGCATTGCTGCGCTCGGGCAAGCACGAAAAAGAGTTGTGGGGTGGCCACGAGCACACTACCAACAATCGCATGGAGATGACGGCTGTTATCGAGTCTCTCAAGACAATAAAAAAACCCAGTGAAATAGTGCTCACCACAGACTCACAGTATGTGCGCAAGGGCATCACGGAATGGATTGCCGGCTGGAAGCGCAAGAACTGGCAAACAGCAGCACGCAAACCGGTGAAGAACGAAGACCTGTGGCGTGAAATAGATGCACTGGCTGAAGTGCATACCATCGACTGGCGGTGGGTCAAGGGGCACAGTGGTCATGCTGAAAACGAGCGCGTGGATGATCTGGCTAATCGCGGGATTGATGAGTTGCCGTAATAGTTCAGCCATCCAAACGATACTGCCTTGCCTTGTTCCTCCTGCCAGCCGGTATTGATCAGATGGTTTTTATAACAATTGGCAGGTTCGATACCCAACAACAGGTTCTTCTGAATAATTTGAATGTTGCACTCCACTAGGAGGCTGGCCGAGAATAAGCTGATCGAGCGGGAACGCGGTATTTTGGCCAGATTTCCTCGTAAATTTCAGCGAATAGAACAACTATTCACCTCAATTTACAAGAAAATCTGACTCAAAATCTCACGCTCTCGCTTCGATCGTTATTCTCGGACAGCCTCCTAGTTATGCGCAACAGGTTTTGATTGCATTCGAGCCACGGTTTCACGTTCGGCGCGCTTGCAACGCATCGGGGGAAGACCCTTATCCATGAGTTCCATATCTTCTAGCACCCTATTTCCCATTTGTTTGAATGCAACATCCAGAGCGCCTGCCCGGTGAGCCGATCGTATAAAATTCGGCAGTGTGCGAGCTCGATGGTTCTCAGGCATCGGCTCCATCGGAAAGACATCGCTGGCAACAAGGATCTGCCCTGATTGAGCCGCATCCATCAACGCCTCGAAGTCAACCACTTCTGCACGCGATAGCAGGATGAAGCGCGTGTTTGGCCGCATGGCAGCAAATGCCTCAGCACCGAGAAAATGAAGGTTCTCTGAGGTTACGGCCGCAACGACGAATAGAAAATCGGACGTTGAGAGAACTTCATCGAGGGTTGCCGGTATGACGCCGTTTTCAATCAATACAGAAGGTGGCAGCCAGGGATCGTATACCTTGATACGGCAATTGAATCCGGTGAGTGTCTTGTTCAAGGCCCGCCCCAGATCACCATACCCTATGATGCCGACGTCCGAATGAGTAAGCAGCCGCGCGTCGGCATTTCCGTTTCCTCCCCATTGCTCATCGCCCTGCCTGAATGCGATATCGGCATCCGTGATGCCCCTGGCAAGATCCAGAGCGAGACCCAATCCCAACTCCGCCACTGGCACGGCAAACACAGCTCCTGTCGTCAACACATGGATGCCGCGTTCGAAAACGGTCTTGTAGGGCATGTTGTCCATAAGATTGGATTCAACATTTAGCACCGCCCGCAAATTCTGAAGTTTAGCCAGGGTGTTTTCCGATATCGGAGGCTGGCCAATAATGTAACGAGCCGCTTCTAACTGCTCATCTGGAAGTTTTGCCAACGCCTCGTCGGTGGTTTCAACCACCTCGTACTGGCTATGGAGAATCGCAAGTTTTTCGGGGGTGAAGATGAGTTCAAGGCTTCGTGGTGCAGGCGACGAAAGAATGACTGGTTTCATGAAAATTCTCCTGCTTCTCTATTAAATAACGCAATGCTGATTTTCTGGTTGACCAACAGCACATCAATGATTCCGTCGTTTCCTCACCACCATCACACAGCCAACGTTTGAATGATAGTCGCGATTTTGCGCCACCGTGTTCGAGTCTTAGTGTGTTTGGATCAAGCCCGACAAGTGCTTTTGGCCTTGCACCCACCGATGATCCGTTTAATTTGAGTCGTTCATTGATCACCTGATCGGCTTCACTGTCCAGTACCAGAAGTGATTGGGATGCTAACCAGTCAAGATCGAGAACACTGGGTGCTTCTGTATTCGAATGATCTGGCTCGTATGTCAGTGCGCCTAGACCTGAGGACCCAACATGGGCAAGCCGATCGAGTGGGCTGATCTGCGCCGGTAAAATGCCTTGCTTGCGCATCGAACGGTCAAACAATAATCATCCCCAGCCGTCTGGCAGACTGTCATTGCACAAGCCGGGCAGGCCTTCGAACAGCTGATTGTCGAACGTGGTCACGTCTGCCTGGAGCGGCAAAGACTCGGGAGATACATTTAGCCCCAGAGCGATAAACGCCGGTTCATATTCGAAGTAGATTTTGTGATCTCTAATGGCGAGACGTCCTACCCGAGTATTGCACCCATCGATATCCAAACCGACGTTGAGCTGTGTGATGGGTGCTACTGTCATGAGCGTGAGCCGCGTTTGCGCGTCGTCCGCTGCGAATCGGATAGCACATCATCGATCGATTGACACAGATCCGGTTTGCTCAAATTTGTGCAATGTAGCCAGCGCAACGCCTGAACGCTTGCTAAGACCCGCTTGAGTCAATCCCATAGCCAACCGACGCTCACGTAAGTTGGCAGACAATGCCATTTTGGCTTTGGAGAGGGTCATAACTGCTAGCATGATGGTAATTAACAGTTTTTATTCGGTTAACTAATATCATTGCAGCAGTTAACAGGCCATGTTCATTAGTTTTGTTGAACCCAGTCGCAAGCAACGTTTTCCGCCAATATCACCCTTATGCCGGATGACACGTCACCAGAGTGGCAATCGCTTCGGGTTTGATGCTATTCGGCTTTTTGCAAGCACTCTTCCATGCATCGCATTTAAAAAACGACTCGTGCTATCTGGTTTTTGAGTGAAACTATTGCCATAGATATACTGGTTATATAACCAGCTTAAGGCTTGCTGATACTGCAAACTGACGGAACATTGAAGCATAATATGATGTGCGGATTACAGGAAATTCAGAGATGCTTAGCGGCCAGAAAAAAAGCAATACAAGCAATAGTCGAATAGGCCTTGGCATGTCCTCATTCGGTATTAACGAGCGTGAACAATTCGGTCAAAACCTAAGGCTAGCCATGGCATGCATTGAAGGCCCAAGTGTGCCGACCAATACTCCCGCCATACCGTCTGATGAGTCGGGTATTTGTGATCGCCTGAAAACACTAGCGCAAGAAGAAAGCTCATCGCTGGCAGATTTTCTTGAATTACTGGTCAGGTTTGATGAGCTGGAAGGTTGGAAAAGTCGTGGTGCCGCGCATTGTGCGGCGTGGGTGAATTATGAACTGGGCGTGAGCCCTCAGCTGGGCTGGGCGTACCTGCGGGCTGGACGTCAACTCAGGTCACTACCCACTACCGCTGCACTGTTTCGAGCGGGCAAATTAACATGGTCAAAGGTGCGCTGTATTGCAAGTGTGGCAGACAAGGACACTGAAAAAACCTTGTGTCATGCATCACTGGATGCCTCCTACACTGACGTCAAGCAGCTTTGCGCCACCTACCGATGGAGTAATGATGCCGACGAAAACTCAGGTGACAACGATAGGGCCGTTAAGCAATGGAATTCTCGATCGTTAAGCTGGAAGGAAACCAGTATTGGCAGCACACTGATTCAAATAGCCTTGCCACCAGAGTTAGCACAAGCCTTTCTTAATAGCATAGAGCAGTCTTTGAGCCAAGTAGGGGATGAACTGGAAAATGAACCAGACGATAAGCAACGCAACATTTCACAACGCCGTGCCGATGCCGCCGTGCTCATGGCAGAAACCAGTTTGCAAGCGGCCGGTAGAGAGATGGCTACTGCTGATCGTTATCAGGTTATCGTTTCGGTCGATGCTTCTGAGTTATCAGCATCGGAACCAAAATTGGAAGCAGAACTGCATCCGGCAATGGATACAGAATCGATAAAATCTCAACAACCGGTATCACAGCACAAGTGTGCGAAATCCGGGCGAGCAACGATAAAAGGTGCAGGCCCGGTAGCTCGTGACACTGCCCGGCGCATTGCCTGTGACTGCAGTTTCACGCACCATACAACGCAGCACGGAGAGCTCACTGATATAGGCCGTAAATCAAGACTATGGCCTGCTGCCATGTCACGTGCCATAAAGGATCGCGATCAGCATTGCCAATACCCGGGGTGCAGTAAAACGCACCAACTACAGATTCATCACATCGTTCATTGGGCTGATGGTGGCGTCACGAGTATTGATAACGGCGTAAGCGTATGTCAATTTCACCATACCATGCTGCATGAAGGCGGTCATGTTATCCAGAAGGTGGAAGGCGATGAACAAATAATGGCTGAACAATTTGCCAATCAGCAACACGCGAACGATCTTGCTATGTTTGATGTTGAAAAACAATTGCGCAATGATCAAGATTCGTTTGCTGGTGTACGAGCGCTATCACCAACACGCTATCGATTCCGGGTCGTTGATGCAAATGGCAACGATATCCGGTATGACCAATCAAACGTTCAAAACGCGGCCATTGCTAATTTTCAATATCCTACGAGTGGTCCAGAGGATATACGTGTATCTTGCGCTGAGCCTGTATCAGGATCTTATACAGTCTCCAGGCGAGCTGTGAAGTCAACGCGTTCTGGATTATCGCCACCAGTTTATCCACTAGGAGCCTGTCCGAGAATAACGATCGAGGCGAGAGTGTGAGATTTTGAGTCAGATTTTCGTGTCAATTGAGGTGAATAGTTGTTCTATTCGCCGAAATTTACGCGGAAATATGGCCAAAAGATCGCGCTGTCGGCCGATCAGATTATTCTCGGACAGGCTCCTAGGTTGTATGCCTCAGCACAATTTCCCATTCGAATGCCAGGCTGCACGCTGAAAAACGAAATGGCATCCCCTAAACTCCTTAGAGAGGGGGAGCTTGACAAGGGCCAACTGTCCGGAATTTCCGGATAGTTCGACAGGAGGGTGCGCGTCAGGTCAAGCGCGAGATCGAACACTACAATCTGGACGCCGCCATTTCAGTTTCCGTATCTGGGCCACACAGCGTCTGCGCGAGTATCTGGTGAATGGCTACAGCATTAATCAGCAGCATTTCGAGCAGAATGCCGCGGCGCTGGAACAGGCATTATTGCGTATCAAGCGGACCGCCCAGAGCCCTGAACTGAGGACTGAGATGAGCAGAGCGATCATCTGACATTGGCGTTGGACGATGCAGAGGTCAATACGATGCAACGGCTACAGGGCCACTCGATCACGTACCGGATAGCCATGGGACCGCAGGCAGGGCGCAAAGTGCTGACAGCCTGCGCGGCCCGTTGCAGACGATACCCGCCCAAGTATTGATGTGAGCATCTGCAGTGCTTAAAAAAGTCGGACAAAAGTATCGAAGATTCGTTCGTGATCGGCAAGATCCTGTCTCACCTGGAGGCCAGGTATTGTTTACAGGGGCCAGAAAATCGCCGGCCTAGAGCCCGTGGGCCACCTCCAAGCTCCAGTGGTTTGCTAGCCACCTGAAGAGCCACGGGTGCCCGGCTAGGGCAATGGCTGCGCGGTAGATATTGATAACAGCAGGGGTGTCCAAGGGTGTATTGGCAAGTACCTGGCAGTTGAATTACTGATGAAGACTGCGCGTCCCGATGCTATGGATATCGGTTTATTGGTGTGGCAGTTTGGTGGCGATACTTGCTTAATTCTTCCTATACTCATTGAGCAGTATTCAATTAAGCTTGCTTACGTGTCTGGTCGCGATCTTGATCTGATGCTGAAAGCGATCAAGGAATATGATTTGTTGGAGCCGGATGTCATTGTTGCAGACGTTGGATCGTCTATCTATTTCCCTGACAAGAACGGCTGGCAAAACAGTTCGGCTTGGGAGCACACGATATTCGGTGACTGGAACGGGTTTAACAGTGAGCAGATAAAAGAACGTCTGGCAGGCTTTGAGTTTCTTCAAGAACAGGAAGCTGTGCAAACATCTCTCTATTGCATTAGAAGATGCGATGTTTGCTGGAGACAGGGGGAATGATGTTGCTGCGCTGGTAAGTGGTGTGGCTTCGGTTGCCGTGGCCAATGCGGATGCTGAGACTCAGCGTGCCGTGAGTCGCGAAGCACTGGCAAACAACACCGCAGGTAATACTTACCAAGCGCGAGGTGGGTTAAAACTTGCAGACAACCGGGTGCTGAATGGTAATTACGCTGCAGGAATTGTGGAAGAGCTAACTCATCACCAGCCTGTGTGGCGATCACATTTGCTTGATGCACAATGGATTGACATCAAGCGATTAAAAGCACAAATTACCTCCATTAGTTTCGTCTGTCTCAACTCTGCAAGGGTAATGCGATTTGCGAATGTTGGAGCAAATACAGTTTCATCTTAGTTGTCACAGGCGTAATCAATGTACAAAGCCCCCGCACTTCAAAGTATTGTTGTTTTGGTTTCTCTGGCGATAGTTTCGTGCGGAGGTGGTAACTCAAATAATGTAGTGCCACCTACCAGTCCACCCTTTGCGGGTACCATATTTGTCGATCCGGATATTATTACTCCTGACGATCCAAGCGCCTTTGAGTCAATAACTGCGAATGGTACGGGTCAAAGGCTCATGTATGACCGTCGTCCAGATAGCTTCATTACACTGACACCGTATTTGTTTAACGCACAATACTATGACGGGTTAAGTATAGAGATACAGATAAATCCTGAGTTTGATGCAAGCGAGGTGGGTGAGTTAGCCGAGACTTATGCAAGGTATTTCGGTCAATTGCCCACATTGCTGCGCCGGGATGTTGAGACCTCATGGATACACAAAGGCGTGAAACCTTATGGAGGCGGGAATGAAAATATTCTGATTCACATAGGACAATCCGAACAGTACCTGTTGGAAGGGATTTTGGAGGAAACCCTTGTGCATGAAGCCAGCCACACATCATTAGATAGCTACTATGCAGCGTCAGATGAGTGGTTAGCAGCGCAACGCGCAGATCCTACGTTTATCTCAGACTACGCCATGGAATTTGCGCAACGGGAGGATATCGCCGAATCTTTCCTATTATATTTAGGACTGCGCTATCGTCGGGATCGAATATCTGATGACTTGGCAGCGACGATTGAGGCAAGCATACCGAACCGGATTCAGTTTTTCGACACTATCGCTAAAGATATGTATCCGCTGGAGTAGCTCGTGTTGCGTGATGTCGTTTGAGGAAAATTAAGATGGATAAGCCGATATTACGAGACCACGCTGAATCTACAATACATAGACTGTTGGCCCTGCTTGGGGCTGCGATGATTGCCACTGGACAAGCAGCGCATGAGATTGAGGAAGAACTCATTGAGGTGGGAGAGCGTCTCGGATACCCACATATTCAAGTTGGGTTGGGGGTAGCGAGCTTGATTCTCTGGCGTATCCGGCATCGACAGCGTTGTGCCATCAACCAGCTTCACGTTCCGCCCCTTCCACAGCCATTTGGTGGGTACGTTTCTCACAAGCTCATTAGCGCTGTGATGAACCAGTTCACTGATCAACTCCTTGGGCAATCGTTGCCTAGCGCGACAGTACGCACCAGTATTGGTGCTGACGGCACATAACCCAACACCTTGTCGATTCATGAACCACTTGACGTCCACTACAGTTATTCATGGCTGGTATCGATTGCCATGGGATGGTACTAGACACCCAAAGCGTAGTAGTCGTGCCAGCCTTTTTCTCACATAAACAATTGCTTATCCGTTAGGTCAGCGTCATTCGGTTCTGCTGCATCAGCTGGAAAAGCGGCATCGCGAAAAAACGTATGGATATCCTGATCCTCCTTTCCGGATAACAACACACCAACAGCGTGATCAATACCACGACCTGCACGGCCTACCTGCTGGTAGTAGGCCACAATGGAGCTAGGTGTTTGGTAGTGAATAACGAAGCTGAGGTCGGGCTTGTCGTAGCCCATGCCTAATGCCGTAGTGGCCACCAGCACCTTGAGTTGATTGTTCAACAGAGCGTCTTCGAGATGCTCGCGATAAGCGCTACTATTGTCGAAGCCGTCTGCAGTTACACTGCCTTGATAGGCCTTTGCATCGATATTGTTCTGCGTCAACCAACGCGCGACTTGTTCAGCATCCCGAACCGTTAGCGTGTAGACAATGCCTGTGCCAGGAAGATCAGGTATCACCTGAGCGAGCCATGCAAGTCGAGATGCCTGATCTGGCAATATCAGAGTTTGCAACGCAAGGCTTTCACGGTTTAGCGGCCCGCGTTGGATCTGAATATCGCCAAGCTGTTGCTGGATATCATCCACCACGCGATTGTTTGCGGTAGCGGTGGTGCCGAGCACAGGGGTGTTGGGCGGTAACTGTCTCAGGATATTAACGATGCGGCGATAGTCTGGCCTGAAGTCGTGCCCCCAATCGGAAATGCAATGAGCCTCGTCGATTACGATCAGAGCGATTCGGTCCGCTATTAGTTGAATTCAAAATGTGGCTCTAGGGTACGTTCCTTGTCGAGGGTTTTACGAGTGGTATAGACGGAATTTTTGGCACACTGACCAAAGGGTCGGTTTACTTAGAAGGAGGAAAGTGGTCCGCCACGGTTGGCGCCGTGCGGACCGTGGCTGGTGTTTGCAAGTTGATGGCAAGCGAACATCCTAGTCAGGTGAATGTAGTTGACTTAAAGAAGCAAACCCTATTAATGTTGATGGCTGAAGCTGGAGACACAGCGTTCGTTAACGTTCTGCTGATCCGTTCCTCAAATTAAAGTATTTTCTGCTAATACAATACGGTGGAGCCAAGTTAGCATCTTCAAGGGTTTTAAAAACACGTATCTCGTTGATTGGAATGATTATTTTGAGTGTTAGATTGGAATGAATGAACAAATAACAGGTAGCAGAACAGTAGTCCTCGACACCGAAACCACTGGGCTGGACGCCAAAGGTGGTCATCGCATTATCGAGATTGGTTGTGTCGAGCTGGTGGAGCGCAGGCTGACGGGAAACAATCTGCATATCTATTTGCAGCCAGACAGGGATATCGATCCCGGTGCCATCGCCGTGCACGGCATTACCAATGAATTTCTGGTGGACAAGCCTCGTTTTGCAGAGATTGTCGATGAACTACAAAGCTATCTCAAGGGTGCTGAGCTGATCATCCACAACGCTGACTTCGACGTCGGCTTTCTGGAGAACGAATTTGATCTGTGTAACCAGCGCATGACCTTGTCGGATGTGTGCAAGGTCACTGATACGCTAGCCATGGCGCGTAAGCAGTTTCCGGGGCAGCGTAATAACCTGGATGCATTGTGCAAACGACTGGGCGTAAACAACTCCCATCGAACGCTACACGGAGCTTTGCTGGATTCCGAGATATTGTCCGATGTGTATCTGGTGATGACCGGTGGGCAAACGGATCTGTCTTTAGATCAGGACACGGCTACCGGGGAAGAGGCTGTTAATCTCGCTGCGCAGATTGATGTATCCAGACTCAAGAGCGTCACAGCGACTGCAGAAGAAGTCGTTGCTCATGAACAGTGGTTGGAACGGCTCAGAAAATCAGAAGAGGGCTGTGCCTGGGATCGTGTTAGTTGACCGGCATAGGCGTACACAAGGTCAAAACCAGCCTCTTTGGCCCCTAAAGCAGTATCCACGTGCCAACGCCGAAATTCGGCAATATCACTTTTGCTCATGGGTCCATCTTCCGCCCTAATACCCCGAAATCGCGCCTCAGCCTGGGGATAGCGATGACCCATGCCGGTACAGTGAGGTACCTGATAGAACCGGTTGCGTGTGGTCAGCGGTCCGATCCGTACAGGTTCAAGCAGCACGTATTTGGGATAATCGTGTTCGTGTTCGTGTTCGTGGTTTTGGTTTTGGTTTTGGACGCGGGAGCTAACGTACTGTTATTGCGGTACAGATTGAATACGTGTTAACACAGATCGGTACTGTCAGTATTGTACGATTTTCGAAGACTGCGCATTTTGGCGTACCCGGTCCAATGCGAGGCTGGCAGAATATAGAACTCAAGGCATTGCCCTGACGTCTGAAAGGCAGCGCGAAATCGCTTACAGGCTGTGAATAATTTGAAGAACCTGCAAACAGTAGACTGGACAACCATCCCCGCACCGCGGGATGATGGCGCTACGGATCATCTGCAAGGTATGCCACTGCCGAATATCAGTCTGACGGGCACAGGCGGGCAGCAAGTTAATCTAGCCAGCTTGCCCGAGCGAACACTCGTGTATATCTACCCCATGACGGGGCGACCCGACACGGACTTGCCAGTAGGCTGGGATTCAATTCCCGGCGCAAGAGGCTGCACACCACAATCCTGTTCGTTCAGGGATCATGCAGACGAACTTACTGTCTTGGGTGTGGTTAATTTGTTCGGCCTTTCTGCTCAGCAACCTGATTATCAGCAGGAAGCTGCTGAGCGTCTACATCTGCCATTTCCATTACTGTCCGATAATCAGTTGTTGTTAGCCGAAAAACTCAGATTACCCACCATGGACGTTGAGGGCATGACCTTGCTGAAGCGTGTCACGCTGGTCATTGAGGATGGTGTCATTGTTAAGGTGTTCTACCCCGTGTTTCCACCGGATGCCGATGCAGATAGAGTTGTAGAGTGGCTTCGGAATGAGCGCAGACAGTAGTCAATGACCACCAACATGGTCTCAGGCACTACGCGCAGATTTCCTACTCTACCGGCGATGGCTCGAGGTACTGATTTTCAGTTTTCACTCTATACGTATAGACTCGTTGCACGATGTTACAGTTTTCACTCTACACGTATAGACTCAAGTCGCTGAAACACGGTTTTCAACGTTGATTCTATGGATCTAGTCATCAACGTTGCCGCCCTTGCGGTTCTTCAATTCATCGTTTTCAACTTTCTGGTGGGTCGAGCTTGTGCCTACCGGCTGCACACATCAGCAACAGCTGTTTGAACGTTTAGCAGCCCACACTACACTTGCATCTACGTTAGTAGGGAAAAGGGATTCAGAAATTGCCGTCTCCAGAATACATTTCTGTCCACTTCACTTAATGTAGCGTCGTCACAGACTGCGTCCCAATTTTGCTCAATAGTTTCTGTCATTCGGGTGAAGATGTCACGGGCGTTATCTTCTGATAGTTGGAAGAATTTTGCGGCCTCCAAACACGTCTTAAGCTGGCTGAGGTTGTTGTTGCCTGATATCAGCATGGCTTGTGAAGCTTCATTGCCAGCGCGTCCTTGAGGGCAAATGTCATATGCGGGTGTCAGGGACAGCTCCCTACCGTTCCAGAAAGCCGCATGGTTTCGGGCATGGTCGTCGTTGTTGCCGCATAGAATATTAAAAACTAGCCGTGAGAACAGCTCTTTGAGCGTATCTTTCGGATCGGTAAAACGATGACGAATAATCTCGGCAAATGTTTCATAGCTGGCATAACGCGCCATCATGTCATCCAGTCCGAACAGTGTTAGTGCGGAGACCATAGACTTACGTGACCAGCTTCCATCTTGTGGCAGGCGGTCAAAGCGCTCAATAAGCAATATGTCCTTGTTGGCGGCTTTGATCAGTTTCACTGGTGCAACATTCAATCCTGCAAGCTGCGCTAATCGCATGGCAATGAATTCAGCTTTAACCACGCTGTAGAGGTCAGTGCTGGAAGAAAACTTGGCGACATATTTTATGCCTTGATCCTGAATCAAAGCTTTGGGGCGTGCACCGCCGATAGAGCTGCCTCGAAGTAATGCCTGATCAAGCTCGGGTGTGAGCGGCACGCCTTGCTCAACCCGTTCGGCTGACTCTTGCAGTTCTTCCATGGTGACGTTGTTTGCCGAACGCGGCACATACTCAGTGGGTGAAAGCTGAAAATCCAGCGCACCAATTCGATCGGAGCCGGACTCCAGTAGATAGGTCAGTTCATCCAGCTCGGCGGTATCTGTATCCGCACTCTTACGTCCCAGTTTCTTGTTGATGATTACACGTCGACCCCATGCATCGGGGGCAGCGTCGCGAATACAGCCAGGCATGCTCAACCCTTCGGACAAGGGCAAGGCTCCAGCCTGAAGTGGCAGCTCAGGTTCGTAAATTGGAATTGCAGGCGGTTGATCCCCGATGCGCTCTAGATAGCTCTTACCGTAATTGAACAAGACATTACCGTTATCGGCTTCTAGCCGCCCAGCCACCACCGGTTCAGTCTGATTAGGCGGCCAGATCCATACGAAGGCTTCTTTGTTGCCACTAGAAGTCATCGCGTACCGCCTTTGTTTTCGCTTTTATTCGCTGCGGTAAGAGGGCGATTTTATCGCGCGTGTGTTCGATATGCTTGGAGAGCGGCGTACTGTCAGGCTCAAATAATTTTACGCCAACAAGCGTGGCGACCTCAAAGACTGATCCAACTGCACAGCTCATTTCCCCGTTCTCAATTTTTTGCAGGGTTGCTCTGGATATGCCTGCACGATCCGCCAGGTTTTTTTCAGACCACTGATGTCGCTTACGTCCGAGCTTTATCTGCTCTCCCATGAGAACAGCGGCCTCCTGAGCGTACTGAGAGTAGGTTCGTTGCTTTGCCATCATCCGCACCTGACTTGAAGAGACTATTTAAATGGTCATTAGTGTATCTAATGATCAACATTACAGTCATAAGATAATGTGAATGTATAGACGAGTTAAGAGGATAAATGACCTTTGAAATAGTCATTAATATGTTTTATGTATATTATTGTGGTCAATCTACAGAAAGTCAGCGTACTTTACTGAATTTCTGCAGCACTTCCAGTGCGGAATGTCGTTCGGTTATTTACAAGTCACGATCTGACGCGGAATTTGAAGAGCTGATATTTTTTACCGAGTCCGTCGTTACCCCGTCATCGGCCTGAATCAGCGAATCTGCCAATCAGTTAACGCGAATAACCCGAGCCTTGTCCCGCTGCCAGTCACGGTCCTTGATGGTGGCGCGCTTGTCGAATTCCTTTTTTCCCTTACCGATTCCGATTTCGATTTTCACCTTGCCACGCTTCCAGTACATGGACATGGCCACCACGGTATAGCCTTTACGTTCCACGGCACCCACGAGTCGAGATAACTCGCGGCGGTTCAGCAGCAACTTGCGACGGCGCAGATTTTCGGCAACGTAGTGGGTCGACGTTGAATTGAGTGGATTGATATTGCAGCCGTATAACCACGCTTCGCCACGCACCAGCTGGACGTAACCGTCAACCAGTTGCACACGACCTTCACGCAGGCATTTGACCTCCCAGCCTTGCAACACCAGACCGGCTTCGAATTTCTCATCGATCTTGTAGTCATAGGTAGCCCGCTTGTTACGCGCTATCTGCGAGTCGCCAGGTACTTTCTTAGCTTTGTTCTTCTTCGCCATGGCTCTATTATAGGGTCACTCGTGCTGGGGAACGTACAATGAGCACTAATATGTGTCCGCACACCCGATAATAAAACAGCAGGTCCTTTCATCTAATGCCAACCATTGCAAGAACCGCCCTGGTCAGCCACTCAGCGAGTGAGATGTACACGCTCGTTAACGATGTTGAATCGTATCCTCAGTTCCTGCCCTGGTGCGATACCGCGCGTGTCACAGAGCAGACTGACCAGCATCAGGTTGCCTCACTGACCATTGATCGGCGCATGAAGGGCATCAGTTTCACCACCCGCAACACGTTGAGCGAAAACGAATCGATTGGCATGCAGCTGGTAGATGGTCCGTTTCGGAAATTACACGGTATGTGGCGGTTCAAGGCCATTGACGATTCTTCCTGCAAGGTGGAGCTGTCCATGGACTTTGAATTCAAGAGCCGGGTGTTCGGTGCCTTGATGGGCCCTGCATTTACGAAGATATGCGATACCATGGTGGCAGCCTTCGTAAAGCGTGCCGATCAGATCCACTAGATAACGTATCGATGGCGCTTTGGACGGGTGAGGTAGCCATGACGATCAGAATATCCGTTGTGCTGGCCATGCCAGACCATCAATACCAGCTTGAGCTGGAGGTGCCCGAGGGCACTCACGCACGCGATGCTGTGCGAATCGCACTGGAAGCAGGCTTGATCGGTTTCGGCACCGTGGATATTGATCCGCTTGCCGCACCATTGGGTGTATTCAATGAACTGGTAAACGACGATGAAGTGCTGCAGGCGGGCAATCGTGTTGAGATTTACCGGCCCTTGCAGCAAGATCCGATGGAGCTTCGGCGTCAGCGGGCCCGTTTGAAGTAGTGTCAGGGACGCCTGCTAAAACGCATTTGATTCGGTTTTGCGTTCCCACCAGTAACGTTGCTGGGGAAGTTCGCCAGATTCCAGTTCTTTGTTGGTGTCAATTTTAGCCACTGTGTCGCCTTCGAACGTGATTGAGACACGTCGTGCCTTGATTGCCGAGCCTGCCGGGCCTTGTGTATAGACGTAATCCCAGCGATTCTCCCGGAAAGGACTGTCGACTACCGGGGTGCCGATCAGGTTGCGTACCAATTCCCGATCCATTCCCACTTCCACTCTCTCAAGCTGTTCTTCATTAAGCAGATTGCCTTGCTGAATAGATATCTTGTGGGCGCGAGGCAACCAGAAGGGGTCTCCACCGCAGCCGGTGAGCATCAGTAGCAGTAACAGGCATGAGGCAATGCGCATTGAACAGTGTTTCAGAGATGGATGAAGGGATTGTCGTACACTTTCCCACCGTTTCCAAGTGCAGCGGCAAATTGTCTTCAGTTTCACCTGCCACGCCTGGTCGAACGGTGAACAATCGGAATTGCTTACTCGGTTTCAGCCGCCGCATTCAGCATTTCCTGTGCGTGCTGGCGGGTCTTGGCTGTTATTTTAGCGCCTCCCAGCATGCGGGCAATCTCGTCTTTGGTGGCTTTCTTGTTCAGCGGCTGTACGGATGTGCTGGTCTTGCCTGCGCTCACTTGCTTGGCGATTAACAGGTGGTTGTGAGCCTGAGCTGCCACCTGAGGCAGGTGTGTAACGCAGATGACCTGCGCCCGGTTGCCAACACGTCGCAACAGCTGCCCGACGGTCTCGGCTACTGCACCACCGACGCCTGCGTCAACCTCATCAAAAATCAGTGTGGGCACAGGCTGCGTGTCGATAGTGGCCAATTGCAAACACAGGCTGATACGCGACAACTCGCCACCAGAGGCGATTTTTGACAGAGCGGCGGGTGCTACGCCCGGATTGGGACTGACCAGAAAGGCTACGCTGTTCATGCCCAGCGGGTGGGGCTCGCTAACGTCGTTGCTGACTGTTATCTGGAACTCGCCACCTGTCATGTTGAGGCTCTGCATGGCGTCTGTGACTATCTTGCCGAGCGCTTTGGCATGCTTGCGTCTGTGCCGAGTCAATTTTGCAGACTCGGTGTCGTATAGGGCACGCAGAGCTTCAACCTCGGCTTGTAACTGATCGATAGCCTGATCGGGAGACGACATAGTATCCAGCTCATCTCGCAAGGTATTTTCAACATCGGCCAGTTCGTTCATGGCGCACTGATGCTTGCGTGCCAGGCGGTGTAGCGCTGCCAGTTTCTGATCCAGCCAAGCCAGACGGCTGCCATCGTGTTCCATATTGCCTGAAGTGCTTCTGATGAGCTGAGAGGCCTCGGCGATCTGGATGCTGGCGGATTCCACCAGATCGAGCGCTTCGCGCAGGCGTTCATCAATGCCCACCAGCTCGGTGAGTGCAGGGATGGATCGATTCAGGGCCGGGCTTGCGGTATCGTCGATAGCCCCCAGCGTTTCCTGACTCAACGCAAGGATTCGCTCGCTGTTGGCAAGCCAGCGATGCTCGGATTCTATGTTGTCGACAGATTCTCCGCCGATATCCAGGTCATCGAATTCCTGTAACTGAAAACGCAGAAGATCGATGCGCTGTTCGCGATCCCGGGAATTTTTGGTGAAGTCCAGTAACGCATGGTGAGTCTTGTCCCACGCAGCGTGTGCCTTGCCAACTTTCACCAACTGTGCGGTGCCTGCGTACTTGTCGAGCAACGCCCTTTGCTCAATGGCCTTGCCCAGCGTCTGGTAGGCGTGCTGGCCGTGTATGGACACGAGTTTTTCACCCAGTGTTTTTAGCGTTTGAACGGATACCGGTACATCGTTGACGGTTGCTCTGGACTTTCCATTGGCTGAAACGGTGCGTCTGACGAGGCATTCGGCCGGTACACCAGCAGTGTTATCGACTTCATCTGTCAGTTCATGTTCCAGCAGCCACGCAAGAACGTGGGGTAGCGCATCAAGAGAGAACGTGGCCGTGATGTCGGCTCGACTGGCGCCTTGCTGAATGCTGTCGGTGCTGGCTCGAGAACCAAGCACCAAACCCAATGCATCGAGCAAGATGGATTTACCCGCTCCTGTTTCGCCCGTCAGGGCTGTCATGCCCGAGCTGAACTCGAGCTCTGAAGAGTCGATGATCGCGAAGTGTCTGATGTGTAGATTCGTTAGCAACGGCTGAACTCCGTCAACAAGTTAATTGCACGCATGGTGAGGACGTGGGTTAACCCCAGTTCAGTTTTTCGCGCAAGATTCGATGGTAATCGTAACTCTCCGGGTGCAGAAGTCTGACCCGATTGACGTTGCGCTTAGTCTCTATCATGTCACCAAGCATAGCGTCCATGTATATCTGTCCGTCGCAGACAACTTGCGCCTGAGTGACGTCATCGTCCCAGAGATGTACGCGGATAGTGGAGTTCGCGTCTACCATCAGCGGCCGGCTGGTTAATGTGTGAGGGCAGATGGGTTGAACGATCAACGCATCTATGGTGGGTCCGACAATAGGGCCGCCGTTGGATAGCGAATAGGCGGTGCTGCCAGAGGGTGTGGCAACGATGAGACCATCGGCACGCTGGTGCGTGACCAGTACATCGTCGATGATGACGTCAAAATCCATGATCTGTAATGTGTTCTTGACACGGATAACGGTGTCGTTGAAGGCATACGACTTCGCTATGCAATCGCCATCTCGCAAGATGCGTGTTTGCAACAGGGCGCGATTCTCTTCTATGTGCTGACCTTTCACTATCTGGCTGAGTTCATCAAGGCCACCATCGGGTGAGACATCTACCAGAAAGCCCAGCCGGCCTCGATTGATGCCCACGATAGGTACGTTATGGTCCACTAGGCAACGTGCTGCGTTGAGTAATGTGCCATCGCCGCCTATCACTACAGCCAGATCACATTGCTCGGCAATATCTGCAATAGGCACTGTGCCACGGCCTTCCACGAGGCCGCGTGTGCTGTTGTCCAGCATGACTTCCATGTGAAGCCCTTCAAGGCACGCTATTACATCGGCCAGGGTGCTGGCGACGCTCTCATCGTTGAATTTAACGATAAGGCCAGCTCGTGAGAAAGTTGTCATTTCTCTAAAGTAGCATGCTCAGGGTACAGCCGCCATTGGGTCAACGGGAATAACTGGTAGTTTTCCCAGTCTTGGGAGCAATGTCGGTGTGTAACCATGAACCGGATCATGGTCGATCTCGACCCGGCACCCAGTTTGGCAGGTACTGTTCAGAGGAGGGTTACGCACTATCTGGATTGAGCTTAGCCCTATCAGACACTGGCGTCGGGGTCGAGCATGTCAATCATGGCGTACATGTGCTGGAGTGCCTCTCGAGCCGACAGGGCATCAACATCAAGCCGCGTCAGGTAGTCTTTGACCGCCTCACCTGGCGAGAACAGTTCGAGCTGCGCAACCGGCAGGGTGGCGGGGCACTGGATTGTCGCAGACGGCGCTGTTCCGGTAATGGATGGGTGATATGAGGGCTTGTTGTCGATCCCGATGGCAGGCTGCTCACTCTGTGCTTCCAGCGCTGCGAGTCTCTGCCGGGCATAGTTCAGAGCTATATCAGGGAGTCCCGCTAGTTCTGCCACTTGCAACCCGTAACTGCGATCGGTTGCGCCAGTCTTGATGCTGTGCATGAATATGATCTTGCCTTCGTGCTCAACGGCATCCAGATGGACATTTCTGACGGATGCGTGACGCTCGGCCATATCGGTAAGCTCAAAGTAGTGGGTGGCAAACAGGCACATGGCATGGTTGTTCTCAACCAGATGCTCGGCACATGCCCAAGCTAACGACAGGCCATCGTAGGTGCTGGTACCGCGTCCCACCTCATCCATCAACACCAGGCTGTTACTGGTAGCATTACGAAGAATATGCGCCGCTTCGGTCATTTCCACCATGAACGTGGACTGGCCGCGAGCCAGATCGTCGGAGGCGCCAATGCGGGTAAAGATGCGATCAATGGGACCGATAGTAGCGCTGGAAGCGGGCACGTGGCTGCCGGTGTGGGCGAGTAGGGCGATCAGCGCTGTCTGTCTCATGAAGGTTGATTTTCCGCCCATGTTGGGTCCGGTGATCAACAGCATGCGGCCAGCTTCATCCAGGTGCGTCGGGTTGGCGACAAACGGCTCGTCTATCAGCGCCTCGACCACGGGATGTCGGCCCGCTTCAATCGTAAGACCAGGCTCTTCGTCCAGTACCGGTCGACACCAGTTGTTCTCACTGGCCATTCGCGCAAAACTGTTGATGACATCCAGCTCACCAATGACCCGCGCCATCTCACGCAGCACAGGGAGCTCGGGCTGCAGTGTTTCCAGCACCGCAGTATACAGAATGCGCTCTCGTGCCAGAGCTTTCTCGCGGGCGCCCAATACCTTGTCTTCATGCTCCTTGAGCTCTGGCGTTATGTAGCGCTCCGTGCTCTTCAGCGTTTGCCGTCTGATGTAGTGTGCAGGCGGCGTACTCTGGCGGCCGGTTTCAATATAGAAGCCGTGCACTCTGTTGTAGCCCACCTTTAGGGAGGAGATTCCGGTGGACTGCTTCTCACGTTGTTCGAGTTGCGTAAGGAACTCATCGGCATGGGTACTGAGCTTGCGAAGCTCATCCAGTTCGGTATCGTGCCCATCCGCAATAACACCTCCGTCACGCAATACAACGGGTGGGTTATCGTGTATGGCGTTTTGCAGTACTTCACCGGCAGACACAGGCTGCTGCAACACGTCAATCATTGTTTTTAATGCAGGTTTGACCCCTTGATCAGCCTCGATGCCAGTCAGTAATTCGAGTAATTCAGGCATAAGCGCAAGGCTGGTACGCAGACGTTCGAGTTCACGCGGCAGTGCGCTGCCCAATAACACACGAGTGAGGATGCGTTCCAGATCATGCACGCGAGACAATAGCGAGGCCAGTGATTCGCAGGCCTCTCCTTGCATCAAAGCGGCTACACGGTTCTGACGATCCACAATCGTGGTTCTGCTGCGTACCGGTTGCTGTAACCAGGCCCTGAGTTTTCTGGCACCCATCGGGTTAGTTGTGCGATCGATCGTTCCCACAAGCGTGTGAGCATTCTGTTGTCTGGGGCTTTCTACCAGTTCCAGATGTCGTCGTGTACCCGGATCCAGCACGATGGTATCGGTGGCGTTTTCCATGCGCAGATTGGTCACTTGTCTGAGCGTGTTGAGCTGGGTCTCTCTGGCATAGCCCAGCGCAACGGCTGCTGCGCTGATAATCAGTGGTTTGTCATCGCAGCCAAACGCATCCAGGTTCCTGACGCTGAAATGTTCCAGCAATATCTGGCGGGCTGCCACATCGTCATACAACCACGGCGCTCTGGCCCGGCGTGTGTAGTCAGTCAGCTCTGGATTGAGCGTACTGGTTTCTGCCAGTAGAAGCTCTGCAGGATTGAGGCGGGAAATTTCTGCCAGCAGGCTGGTCTTGTCGGGCACCTGCATGACACTCAGATCGCCAGCAGACACATCAAGCGCGGCAATACCAAAGCCGGTGGGTGATTCGCTAACGCATACCAGCAAGGCCACATCACCGGCGGCCAGCAATGTCTCTTCGGTAAGCGTCCCCGGGGTTACGATGCGTACGACTTCTCGCTTCACCGGGCCCTTGTTGGTGACTTCGCCGGTTTGTTCGCAGATAGCGATTGACACACCCTGACGCACCAGCCGGGCCAGATAGTTGTCGGCAGCATGGTAGGGGATGCCTGCCATGGGGATGGGATCGCCGCCACTCTTGCCACGTGCGGTCAGCGTAATATCCAGCAGCTGTGCCGCGCGCCGTGCGTCGTCATAGAACAGCTCGTAAAAATCACCCATCCGGTAGAACATCATCGAATCCGGGTGCTGAGCCTTGATGCCAAGGTACTGCTGCATCATTGGAGTATGTGTACTGGTCACCATGGTGCATAGTGTACGCAGAGTTATCGCCGGCTACTCACGAAAAACCCGCCTGAGAGATATTGCGTTCACATGACTGATACGGCTACTGAAAGTACGGCTGCTGATTCGGCCGGGCAGCGCGCTCGACTGACACAGGATCTTGCAGCCCGCTTGGCGCAGCTGTCGCTAGGGTTGTCGGTGGATATCACCACTGCTGAGAGTTGCACCGGCGGGCTGGTGGCTGCCGCATTAACGGCCCTACCGGGCAGTTCGGGCTGGTTCAGACAAGGCGTAGTGACCTACTCGAACGAGGCCAAGATGTCGTTACTGAGTGTGCCCGCCGGGGTTCTGGAGCAGCACGGCGCGGTCAGTGAGGCCTGTGTGCTGGCGATGGCGGCAGGTGCACGGCGTGAAAGTGGCGCTCGTGTGGCGGTGTCGGTTAGCGGCGTTGCCGGGCCTGACGGTGGTTCGGCAGCTAAGCCGGTAGGCACCGTCTGGATAGGCTGGGCGGTGGGCGAACAGCTCAGCGCCGAAATTTTCCAGTTTTCAGGCGATCGTCAAAGTGTGCGGGAGCAGGCAGTGGTAGAAGCCTTGCATGGTATTATTGAACGTCTGGACAGTATGGAAAATAACCTCGCATGAACTCATCCGCAGCCCTAAGAATCGTCGCTTTGTCTCTGCTCATCGCCGCCGGGTCACCCCTGCCTGTCTTCGCTCAGGCTGAGCAGCAGGAGTTATCGGTTGAGGAGCTGGAAAAATACATTGAAGAACAGAAAGCGGCGCTTGCCGAAGTCGAGGCCAATCGCGACGAAACCGAATCCAAGGCGCGCAAGGTACGCGATGCGCTAGCCGAGCAGGAGGCGCGTCGAGAGCGGGTTCGCGAGGAGCTTGAGGCTCTGTGCAAGGAGCAGGACGCGATCAATCCCGGCAGCTATGATGATTGCGCGGCTGAAACAGACAGCTGAAAATATTTACAGTCTTTTTGCTGTATCGGGTCCCAATTCTCCCACCAATGTGGAATAATCTGTTCCACGGCCGGACGCCACGGAGTGGCAAAACCGCAATCTCATAGAACGGAGAATATCAAAGTGGACGACAACAAGAAAAAAGCATTAACAGCTGCGCTGGGTCAAATTGAAAAGCAGTTTGGCAAAGGCACCATCATGCGCATGGGTGATGACAGCGTTAATCGGGATATCGATGTTATCTCTACCGGATCCCTCGGTCTGGATCTTGCGCTGGGAATAGGTGGATTACCTCGCGGACGAGTCGTCGAAATCTACGGCCCGGAGTCGTCCGGCAAAACTACCATGACACTGCAAGTTATTGCAGAGTGCCAGAAGGCAGGTGGAACGGCAGCGTTCGTGGATGCCGAGCACGCTCTGGATCCTGTCTATGCACGTAAACTGGGTGTCGATGTAGACGAACTCCTTATTTCACAGCCAGACACTGGTGATCAGGCGCTGGAAATTGTGGACATGCTGGTGCGCTCAAGCGCCGTCGATATCATCGTCGTCGATTCGGTCGCGGCACTGACGCCCAAGGCGGAAATTGAAGGAGACATGGGGGATTCCCATGTAGGTTTGCAGGCACGTCTCATGTCGCAGGCTCTGCGCAAGCTCACTGGCAACATCAAACGCACCAACACGCTGGTTATCTTCATCAATCAGATCCGCATGAAGATCGGGGTCATGTTCGGCAGCCCGGAAACCACTACCGGTGGTAACGCGCTCAAGTTCTATTGCTCTGTACGGATGGATATCCGTCGCATCGGTGCTATCAAGCGGGGCGACGAAATCGTGGGTAATGAAACACGCGTCAAGGTGGTCAAGAACAAGATGGCGCCGCCGTTCAAACAGACAGAATTCGAGATCCTCTATGGCGAGGGCGTCTCTCGCGAAGGTGAGCTGATTGATCTGGGCGTGCAAAACGGGCTGGTCGACAAAGCCGGCGCCTGGTACAGCTATAACGGCGACAGAATAGGCCAGGGCAAGGAAAATGTTCGCAAGTACATGCTCGAGCATCCAGAGATGGCTAACGACATCGATACCAAGCTACGGGAAAAATTGTTACCAAAGACGGGTAGTGCCTTGAGTAATGTCGAGACCACCGCAGAAGACAATGAAGTGGAGGTGGAGGCGTAAGTCTCCCAACCAGCTACTCTGTCAGCTCAACGAGCTGAATGAACGAGTGGCATGAGTGAAGAACGTGGTCTGACGCCAGCCGAAAAAACCCGGCTGGCGTACAACGCGTCTATCCGGCTGCTTGCTCGTCGCGACCATTCCGTCGCTGAGCTCAACAGGAAACTTCGTCAGCGTGAGCACGATCAAACATCCATCGACTCCTGCATGGAGGAGCTGATCGACGCCAACTACGTTAATGACAGGCGGTACGCTGAGCTCTACGTTGAGCAACGCATTGAGAAAGGCTTCGGGCCTCTGGCCATCAGAGCCAAACTATACGAGCGAGGTATAGATTCGAGCCTGACTCGCCGTGCATTTGAGGTCGTTGGCGCTGACTGGACACAATTAGCCACTCATCTCATTCATAAGCGTTTCAACGCTGAGGACATTGTTGGCTCGGATCAACGAACCATAGCCCGCATCGTACGCTTCGTTCAGGGCCGTGGCTTCAACGCTGGTGACGTTGCACGGGCTCTCAAGGAGGCCCGCAAAGATCTGAAAGACGGCTGATATTCACGACGCCATTGCAGTTCGTCAGTCAGAGGCATCTTCCCGTGGGGCTGCGCTCCGGCTACACTACGCGTCCTCTCTACCGCTCGTGGCCCGCCATGCCCACTTCCAATCTTGTATCCACTTCTGATATTCGTCAGCAGTTCCTGGATTATTTTGCCTCCGAAGGGCATCAGATCGTGGCGTCAGGTTCATTGGTGCCTGGTAACGACAAGACCCTGCTGTTCACCAATGCAGGCATGGTGCAGTTCAAGGATGTGTTTACTGGCGATGAGGTCCGCGACTACAATCGCGCGACGACCTCGCAGCGATGTGTGCGGGCAGGTGGTAAGCACAACGATCTGGATAACGTTGGCTATACCGCACGGCATCACACGTTTTTTGAAATGCTGGGCAACTTCAGCTTTGGCGATTATTTCAAGAAAGAAGCTATCCGCTTTGCCTGGCATTTTTTGACTGGCAAGCTGGGGTTACCGGCAGACAAGCTGTGGGTCACCGTCTTTGAAGAGGATGATGAGGCAGAGGCCATTTGGATCAACGAGATTGGCGTGCCTGCAGAGCGTGTCATTCGCATCGGTGCCAAGGACAATTTCTGGATGATGGGCGATACCGGCCCCTGCGGGCCTTGCTCGGAAATCTTCTACGATCATGGACCCGATGTCTGGGGCGGCCCTCCGGGTTCTGCTGACGAGGACGGTGACCGGTACATCGAAATCTGGAATCTGGTGTTCATGCAGTTTGACCGATCCAGCGATGGCACTATGACGCCTCTGCCCAAGCCGTGTGTCGATACAGGCATGGGTCTGGAGCGCATAGCGGCTGTGCTGCAGCATGTACACAGCAATTATGAAATCGATCTGTTCGAACGATTGATCAGGGATGCTGCAAAACTGCTTCAGGTTGATGATCTGGGCAATCCCTCGCTACGTGTCATCACCGATCACCTTCGATCCTGTTCTTTCCTGATCGTGGACGGAGTGCTGCCCAGCAATGAAGGGCGAGGCTACGTTCTACGTCGCATCATCAGAAGGGCAGCCAGACACGGACACAAGCTCGGCGCCACTGAGCCCTTCTTCTACAGGTTGGTGAAGTCCCTGGTGCGTGAGATGGGTAAAGCCTATCCTGAGTTGCTGGCCATTCAGGATCAGGTGGAATCGCAGCTTCACAAGGAAGAGGTGCGCTTTGCAAAAACTCTCTCTGATGGGCTGGCTATTCTTGATCAGGAAGTCGCGCAGCTTGAAGGCACCCGTATTCCAGGTACTGTGATTTTCAAGCTTTACGACACCTATGGTTTTCCTGCTGATCTGACCGGTGACATCGCTCGTGAGCGAGAGCTGGACGTCGACATGGACGGCTTTGAACAGTGCATGGAAGCTCAGCGCGATCGTGCCAGAGCTGCCAGCAAATTTGCCTCTCAGGGATTGGATTTCCAGAGCAAGACCACCACCACGTTTCTGGGTTATGAAAATCAGTCGGCCGAGTCGATGGTCGTGGAGTTGTTTGTTGACGGACAAGCCGTGGACAGTCTCGCCGCAGGCCAGGCGGGTTGGGTAGTACTGGCGCAAACACCTTTCTATGGAGAATCCGGTGGGCAGGTGGGTGATACCGGTGTCCTTAAGGCAACCTCAGGCGCAGTCTTCGAGGTGCTCGATACCCAGAAACAGCGTAGTGCTCTTGCGCATGCTGGTTCATTGTCTGGAGCTGCACTCACTATTGGCGATCTGGTCACTGCTCAGATTGATGTAGAGCGCCGTTCCAGTATTCGTCAGCATCACTCGGCTACGCATTTATTGCACGGTGCCTTGAGATCAGTGCTGGGAACCCATGTAGAGCAAAAGGGATCGTTGGTCAACGAGTCGCATCTGCGCTTCGATTTCTCGCACTCTGATCCTGTAACGGCTGCGCAGATGATGCAGATAGAACAGTGGATTGCACAAGAAGTGCGGGCCAATAGTGTGTGCGACACACAAGAGATGTCCATGGACGATGCGGTTGCCGCGGGTGCCATGGCGCTGTTTGGTGAAAAGTACGGGGATGTGGTGCGTGTTGTCCGCCTCGGCGATCGCAGCGTTGAGCTGTGTGGTGGTACTCACGTGGCGTCCACCGGTGAGCTGGGTAGCGTGAAGGTGTTGCACGAGTCAGGTGTTGCAGCCGGTGTCCGACGTATTGAAGCGGTCAGTGGCGAACCCGCACTGCGCTATATCCAGGGACTTGAACGACAGCTGGGTGAAGTTGCCGATACGTTGAAAGCACCCAAAGGCGATGTCATGCCCAAGCTTAAGCAGCTGCAGGCGCGCAATCGGGAGTTGAGCCGGCAGGTAGAACAGTTGCAGGATCGGCTGGCTTCCAGTGCCGGACGCGATTTGGTTGCACAAGCAACGAGAGTGGGTGAAGCGACTGTGTTGCTGAAGGTGATCGACGATGCTGATGCAAAGTCATTGCGCTCACTGATGGATCAATTGCGCCAGCAACTGACCAAAAGCGCCATTGTGCTGGCCAGCGAGAAGGCCGGCAAGGTATCGCTGATTGCTGCGGTCGATGACTCACTACATGGACATGTAACAGCATCAGACCTGCTGAAACAGGTTACAGCGATCATGGGTGGGCGAGGTGGTGGCCGCGCAGACATGGCTCAAGGTGGAGCTGAGTCGTTGCTGGACATCGACAAGGCCTTCGTGTCCGCGCATGAGTGGCTGAGCACTCAACTCGGCTGATTACTTTCTTTCTCGTTTGTTTTTCGATTCAGGTGTCTGGTTGTCGGTATGGCGTTTCTAGTAAAAAAATACGGCGGTACATCCGTCGGAACTGTTGAACGAATTCAGCACGTAGCCCAGAGCCTGAAGAAGGCTCGCGAGGAGGGCGATGATATTGTGGTCGTTGTGTCCGCCATGTCGGGCGAGACCAATCGCCTCGTGGCTCTGGCGCGCGAGATCATGCCAGCGGTGGTTGATGTGCGCGAGCTGGACGTCTTGCTGTCTACCGGTGAGCAGGTCACCATCGCGCTGTTGGCGATGGCACTCAAAGAGCTGGGTGTCGAAGCTCGATCCTACACTGGTGCTCAGGTACGTATCCTGACGGATACCAGCCACAGCAAGGCTCGCATTCTGGATATTGATACCGATCGCATCATGGGTGATATTGAAAAAGGTCGCATCGTGGTGGTTGCCGGTTTTCAGGGCATTGATGAGCAAGGTGATATCACAACGCTGGGACGTGGCGGCTCGGACACCTCAGCGGTGGCACTGGCTGCGGCGCTCAAGTGCGATGAGTGTCAGATCTATACCGATGTTGATGGTGTGTATACAACAGACCCGCGCGTGGAAAGTCGGGCGCGTCGGCTTGATCGGATAACCTTCGAAGAGATGCTGGAGATGGCGAGTCTGGGTTCTAAGGTCCTGCAGATACGGGCTGTTGAATTCGCCGGAAAATACAACGTGCCGCTTAGAGTCCTGTCCAGTTTCAAGCCGGGCGAGGGCACACTGATAACTTACGATGATGTGGAGAAAACCATGGAACAAGCGCTGGTGTCCGGTATAGCGTTCAACAGAGATGAAGCGCAGATCACTGTCACAGGCGTTGCGGATACACCCGGTACCGCGTTTGCGATCCTGGGTCCGATATCGGACCTGAACGTGGAGGTCGACATGATCATTCAGAACATCGGTGATAACAACACCACTGACTTTACGTTCACGGTACACCGTGATGAGTACGCTCGCGTCATGGAGTTCTTGAATGAGCGCAACGATGTGCTGGGTGCTAAATCCATTACCGGCGATGATCGCATCGTTAAGCTCTCTATCGTGGGTGTTGGCATGCGTTCCCACGCCGGTATCGCCAGCCGGATGTTTCGTAGCCTTGCGGAGGCCGGGATCAATCTTCGTCTTATCACCACCTCGGAGATTAAGATCAGTGTCGTGATTGATGAGAAGTATCTGGAGTTAGGCGTTAGGGCGTTGCACGAAGAGTTCGAGCTGGACAAGCCTTAGTAGAGAGAAGCACGTTGGGACAACCCGGATTGATGTGTTTCATGCGCTACAAAAGCTTTCACAACCTGTTAAGTAACGTTGCTAACTGTAGCGCTCGTTTTCAGTTTGTAACCTAGTGCCGAATACCTGACACATTAAAACGTGAAATAGTAGATTAAAAGTGATGGAAAACGCGTCTTTTTGTTTAACAGTTTCGTAACTGTAAATTATCAGGGAAGATTTTCGAGCAGTGAAAAAGGCTCTCCAATGAGCTGACATAATCCGCTCCGTTCCAACGAACACGGTGCGGCATTGGTTACGCTGAGCACGAACGGAATCGGACGTAAGCCGCGAATACATCGCTATCTACTGACTCGGATTTGTCAGCGTGCTAGCTAACGGGAGATTGATTTCATGCTTATTCTGACACGCAGGGTCGGTGAAACTTTAATGATCGGTGACGAAGTCACCGTGACAGTACTAGGTGTTAAGGGCAATCAGGTGCGGGTAGGTGTTAACGCCCCCAAAGAGGTTGCCGTTCACCGAGAGGAAATTTACGACAGAATAAAGAAAGAGCAGGAAGCAGATGCCAGCGTCGATTCCAGCGCTAACGTCGAACCAATTGCATCCAGAAAAATAGCGGTAGAGAGCTGAATCCCGCACATGGCTGGTGATGAATGTAGATTTCTGTACGCCCAACGGCAACTTGTTTAAAAATACACGCCGATTGGGTTGACGTGTTCTCATTCACGCACCATACTTCGCGGGTCGCAAGAAAGCACGCGCCCGTAGCTCAGTTGGATAGAGTACCTGGCTACGAACCAGGCGGTCGGAGGTTCGAATCCTTCCGGGCGCGCCATTCTTTATTGCGAGTTGTATCAGCAGTAATCTTCCTCAACCGTATGCCAACATCACGTTGGGTTGCGAGGCAAGGAAGTGTAGTCAGCATGCTGGCGGTTCAGGTGAGGCGTCTGTCCGGCCCTCGTCAGCATATCCGGAGAGGTGGCCGAGTGGCTGAAGGCGCTCCCCTGCTAAGGGAGTATACGTTTTAAACCGTATCGAGGGTTCGAATCCCTCTCTCTCCGCCACTTACTCATGTGGCTGCGGCCAGCACCACCCTCCCTTTATTAGTTGCTTAAAATACTATGAGCGGAATTCGTCTGGTAGGTGATGTCGGTGGTACCAATGCGCGCTTTGCGCTACTGGATGCTGACGGTAGGCTCTATTCTTCCAGTACGCTTCGCACAGACGATTTTCCGAGTCTTGCTGAGGCCATTCGTACTTATCTCGCAGAACATGATCTGGAACAGGTAGAAGCTGCAGCTATTGCAGTCGCGACGCCAGTGGTGGGAGATTCGGTCAAACTGACCAACAATCACTGGTCGTTCTCTATCGAGAAAACCCGTGTGGAGCTGGCTATACAACGGTTGCACGTTGTAAACGATTTCACCGCATTGGCATTATCGGTCCCGCACCTGCCAGAGGGTGAATTAACAAAAATAGGCGGCGGTGAGGCGGTTACAGATCACGCCATGGCGGTTATTGGTCCGGGTACAGGTCTTGGAGTATCGGGTCTCATACCCTGCGGCAGTCACTGGACAGCGTTGCAAGGCGAAGGCGGTCACGTATCGCTAGGTGTACGCACGCCCAGAGAGTATGCCGTTTACGAGCACCTGACCAAGCGGTTCCGGCATGTGTCTGCCGAGCGCTTTCTGTCGGGCCCCGGGCTTGTCAATATCACCAACGCTTTGCGTGAGATTGATGGTCTGCCTGCGCATGAGTATTCTCCGGCTGACGTGACTCTCTGGGGCATGGAGTCTTTTGAACACGCGACCAGCGGCAACGATAAAACCTTGTCAGCCGAACATGCCGGTTGTGAGGAGGCTTTGCAGATCTTCTGTCAGATTCTGGGCTCATGCGCAGGCAATCTGGTTTTGACACTGGGCGCGGAAGGTGGCGTCTACATCGGTGGCGGTGTGGTACCTCGTCTGGGCGAGTTCTTCGTGCAATCAGATTTTCGGCGTGAATTCGAAGCCAAGGGCAGGATGCAGGGCTACCTGGAAAAAGTGCCCAGCTACGTTATCCATTCGCCTTACCCGGCACTGATTGGTGCTGCGCAGCTGCTCTGAACGGGTTATTCGGGTTTGCCGGAGCGTGCCGAATTACGGCAGCGATCCGAACAGTATTTTATGCTCGGCCAAAGCCCGCGTGATGCCCATTTCTTGCGATTGCTGAACGGGCGTTGGCAAACCGGGCAGACCTTGCTTTCAGGGTGTGCTGACTTTGCCATGCTATAAACCTGCGGCGCTTTTAACCTGTTTGAAGTACTGGGAAAAACTGGAGTAGGGCTTTTCAGGCAAAGGGTATAACCACTGGTGCGGTAGTACGCTGCCCGGCCAGTCTGCACAGGCGGTGTATTGTTCACGCACAACGTTGGCAGAACCCAGAGCAAGCGTCAGATCGTTCAGATTGCCTTTGTACACTCGGGCATTGCACTGCCCGGCCCAGTACTGAATCAGCTCCCAGCGTTTCGCACTCATCGGCCATTGTTCGTGCAAGTCTCTATCCACGAAAACAATATGATTGTCCATGTCGTGTTGCCAGCGTGGATTCAGCTGCCAGATAGAGCGCAGAGCCACATCACCTTTTTGGATCGGCAGTTCGGTTATGTCGTCGGGTATCGCACTGTAAGTGAATTCACCACGCTCAGATAAAGCCTCTGGTATCGGGAAGTCATCAAAGGCTTCATAAGGTACATCCAGCCAACTGCCTGTCTGAGTCTGACCACTGTACTTGTTGACGTTATCCTGGTTTGCCACGTATTTTTTATGGCTGTAGCTGCCTGCTACCCATTGCCAGCTCAAGGTGTTGCTAGCCAGGTCCCCATCAAGCAGATGATAGTGAAGCCAGCGAGCCGGTTCCTTCCAGTGAGTCTGGGCCATGTTGCAGATCATCGCTGCCGTCCACATGCGGGCATGATTGTGCATCAGGCCTCGTTCGTACAAGGCGTTCACACAGCTATCAACCACGTCGATGCCTGTGTTTGCGTCTAGAAAAGCCGTTGGTATCTGGTTGCTTGCCACGGGTGATTGTGGTTGCTTCAAGTCGTCGAATATCGCTGACTCTTCGCTCTGCCAGACGCGATGAAAATATTCCCGCCACGCAAGCTCATAGAGTAGTCGATAACATGAGCGTGGCTTGCTGTTCCGCAACACCACGGAGGCCACTTCTGCCGTGCTGGTGATGCCGTGTGTGATGAACGGGCTCAACCAGGTGACAGCACCATCAAGATGGTTTCTGGTCTTGTCATAGGCGCGCGCATCGATGGTTGATAGGCGCTGGAGGATGTGTTCCATAGAACACTGGTAGTCGGCACTGTCAGGAATATTCAGAGTCATGAACGAGGGTCGGCTCTCTGGCGATTCGCACGATGTGTCATGCGGGCAAGTGATAACGTTTGGGTAAATGCAGATGGAATCCACAGGCAAAGGTCGCGTGATTGAACCACAACACCTGCCTTGGACGTACCACATCCACTGTCGCACAAGACGATGACTCCAACGCTACGCATGGCCACTGTCGCACTGGTATTTCCCAATCAGCTGTTTAATGATCAACCGGTTCTACGATCATCGCCCCAAAAGGTATTGCTGGTTGAGGATACTTTGTTCTTTGGTGACAGCCAGTACCCCGCACGGTTTCACAAACAGAAGCTGGCCTACCATCGGGCGACTATGGCTGAGTATTTGCTGTGGCTGGAAGGACAGGGCCACAGTGTAGAAATCATTCACTACAAGAGTGATAAATCGGTATTGCCCAAACTGTGCAGGCGCCTTGCGAAAGAGGGTGCTGACACCCTGGTGGTGGCTGAGTTGAATGACGAAACTCTGGGCAAGCGTCTGAAGTCGGCGGCTATCAAGGCTAAGTTGTCACTGCATGAAGTGACGGGTCCGGGTTTCCTGAATACATCCGAAGAGAATCACGCCTGGCGGGAATCACGGAAACGCTGGTTCATGGCTGATTTTTATCAGTGGCAGCGCAAGCGCCTGGATATCCTGATGGACGATGATAAACCAGCCGGTGGTCAATGGAGCTTTGACGACGACAATCGTCGCAAGATTCCCAACAAAGAGATAGCGTCCATACCGGTTCTCGAAACAGCCGTACGTACCCCGTCAGTGGACGCTGCGGTGGAGAGTGTGGAATCGCAGTTCCCAGATAACCCGGGTTTTCTGGAACGCTGGATATACCCGACCAATAGCCACACGGCAGAGCAGTGGCTGGACGTTTTTCTCGCTGAACGTTTTGTTCGTTTTGGACCTTATGAGGATGCCATGGTGGCGGGCCAGAACTGGCTCTATCACAGCATCCTGACACCGATGCTTAATACGGGTTTGCTGACACCCGAACAGGTTGTGAATAAAGCACTGGCGGCTGCTGAAAAACATGACGTGCCGTTGAACAGTCTGGAAGGTTTTATCCGGCAGATTATTGGCTGGCGAGAATTCATGCGGGCAACTTACACCGATATCGGTACGTCTATGCGCACGACCAATCACTGGAATCATACGCAAGCGATGCCTTCATCTTTCTATGACGGTACTACCGGTGTGGATCCTGTTGACGATGTGATTCTGCGTGTGCTGGACACTGGTTATTGCCATCACATCGAGCGCTTGATGGTGCTGGGTGGATTCATGTTCCTGTGTGAGATAGAGCCCGACGATATCTATCTGTGGTTCATGGAGATGTTTATCGACAGCTATGACTGGGTCATGGTGCCGAATGTCTACGCCATGAGCCAGCACGCTGATGGTGGTTCGATAACCACTAAGCCGTATTTTTCAGGATCAAACTACGTGCTGAAAATGAGCAACTACAAGAAGGGCGAATGGTCTGAGATATGGGATGCGTTGTTCTGGCGCTGGATCATCAAGAATGCGAAGGGGTTGGCAGGTAATCCACGTTGGGCGATGATGGTTCGCAATAGTGAAAAGATGGATGCGCAAAAGCGCGACACCCATCTGGTCACTGCAGAGGCCTATCTGAAGAAACTTCACGGCTAATTGATTATCTACACGGCTGCCTGCCGGTACCACCCAGCTTGAAGCTACTCAGGTAACAGTTCGTCGAGTCGATCGGCCGTTTTCCTGATGATATCGGCACAGGACTGTCCAGGTATTACCGTTGTGGCTTGCTCGTCAGACAGATCCAGATCACAACGGAACACGCCGGTCAGGGCAGCTTCGTTGTTTTCTATCCGAAGGTCTGTGTTGTCTACGGCATAGTAAATCTCCATGCCACCAACGGGTACGGGACGTAGCCTGGTACCCGGTGGGCTGTCGGCTGGCAAATCCGGCACTATCCATGTCGTTGGAATCGTTACACGGGCGGTTTGCAGTACGCAGGAGTCTGTCGAGCCGTCAAAAATGTCAGAGTTACAATCGCTGGTATCGTAAAAACTGGCTGATTCCACGTATAGGGCGATATCACCGGTCGCCAGAGCACGTGCGCAGTCCACTGCCAGAAGCTGCTCACCGAACGCCGGGTCGTACGAGCCCAGACAAATGTCTTGTTGTTCGCTCAGCTCTGCTCCCGATGTCAGCATGGCGTTCAGATCCAGTAGCGTGCGTGAAACCTGACGAGTTACGCCGCGGACCAGTCTGTCCAGGTCACCGCCTTCAGAAACCACGGGAATCAGCATGTCCAGATCAGGCACCGACACATCATTTACGGGGTCTGGTTCGTTTTCACTTTCAGTGTCGGTTACAGGCGGTGCGTCAGGGACGGGTGGAGCGTCGGGTAGGGGGGGAACTTCTGGTACAGGCGGTACGTTAGTGGCAGGGGGAGCGTCTGGAATGGGTGGAACGTCAGGGGTGGGCGGAGCTTCAGAAACCGGGGGAATTACGGGCGCAGCTGGCACATCAGGTAGCGTGCCTCCAGCCTCATCATCGACAACGCCATCTGGGGCGGGGGACGGATCCGAGGTGTCAGACGGCGTGCCGCCAGACGAGCTACAGGCCACTGAAAGCGCGCTGAACAGGACAGCAACAAGTAAGGCAGGTTTTGGCAGAACAGTCATAGGGCAACCGTATGGAGGAGACAATCCAGTTACAACGATACGCCAGATGCTGGAAGTTTGCCCCCAAACGATACCTGTTGTCATAAATAGTAGACAATTGCGGCCTGCGGTTAGATGAAATGGTCTAATTCGCGCACAAATTCTGACCCTGGAGCACGACTTATGGCCACTGTAATTGACGGAAAAGCCTCCGCGCAGGCATTGAGATCCACGCTTGCCGAGACGGTTTCGGCGTTGAAGAAGGACCACGACCTGATTCCTGGCCTGGCAGTGGTGCTGGTGGGGGAGGATCCTGCGAGCCAGGTTTATGTACGCAACAAGGGAAAACAGACGGTAGAAGTGGGCATGGACTCTTTCGAGCACCGGTTATCTGAAGATACCAGCGAGAGCGATTTACTGGCTCTGATCGATAGCCTGAACGCCGACGACCGGGTCCACGGTATTCTGGTGCAACTACCGCTACCGGCACACATCAACGAGTTCAAAGTGATCAATGCGGTGAGTCATGACAAGGATGTTGATGGTTTCCACCTGATCAACGTAGGCAGACTGAATACCGACGGTGGAGGCGTGGTTCCATGCACACCGTTGGGCTGTCTCATGATGCTAAAGGCAGAACAGGGTGATTTGTCTGGTATGAACGCGGTTATTGTCGGCCGCTCCAACATTGTCGGCAAGCCCATGGCAGCATTGTTGCTCAAGGAGAGTTGCACTGTGACCGTGGCGCATTCGCGTACGCGCAATCTGGAAGAATTATGCCGCACGGCGGATATTCTGGTTGCAGCGGTTGGAAGACCGCAGATGATTAAGGGTAGCTGGGTCAAGCCAGGTGCCACGGTCATTGATGTCGGTATCAACCGTATTGAGGTGGACGGTAAAAATCGACTGGTCGGGGATGTAGATTACGACTCGTGTGCCGCTGTAGCCGCTGCGATTACGCCAGTGCCCGGTGGTGTAGGGCCCATGACGATTGCCTGCCTGTTACACAATACTGTGCAGCAAGCCAAGCGTATAAGGGGAATTACCTGAGCTCTGTTTGAACGTTTAGCAGGTCACACTACACTAGATACCGATGCCGTCCTGTTTGCCTTTACCCAGAGGTACGACAGCATCGGTCATCCAGATACCATCGAAAGTGCCACCTGATTGTTTACCCAGCTGAAACGCGTAGCCGTTTTCTGCCCCGTCCACACCACGTAGCCAGACTGCCTGAACGGCGGTATCTCCGGTAATCTCCATAGGGTCGTAACGTACGCTTGCGTGGTTCAGCATGTCGGGGTAGCCGCGCTTGATCATCTGCGTGAAACGTTTCAGAGGACCGGTACTGGCTTTGTTGCCGGGCGAGGCGAAGCGAAAAACGGTCGCTATACCGGCATCGTCTTCGGCGTTGTATTTCAGTGACTCAACCACGATCTGCACTACCTGCTCTGGCGTATACCTTGCGTCTGGTTCTGCATCAGGCTCAGTAGCGCCGACCCACGAGGTAGCCACTGTCAGCAGGGAGAAAGTCAGTACCCTGAGAGAGCGAATAAATGCATACGCTCTGGAAGAACGTTGCTGTGAGGGTAGAACCTGGAAGCACGGGTGCATGATCATCTCGCTGGCGACTGTTCGTTTGAATCCTTACGTACCTGTACCGTGATTTGGACCGATTTGCAAGAGGCTTGAGATATAGTGCTGACACGACGAAAAGCCAGATTCAGATTCTCGATGGACAGCTTGAGCGACGTACCTAGAATGACACTTTCCATGCAGAACACGCTGCGTATCACGCTGGCGCGGGTTCTGCCCAGGTGTCTGTGTGCGTCTGTATTGCTGATATCGAACATCGCGTTGGCCGACAAGCCGCGTGATTTTGATCAGATTATGTCGTCGGACGATACCCGGCATTTTCTGGCGCGCACGGGTATCGGTGTTTCACCTGCAGACTACCTCAAGTATCACAAGCTTACGCGCCAGCAAGCCATCGATACGCTACTTGCAGAGTTCACCATTGATCCGTCCACGTCGTACCCGGCATGGGTCGGTGCCCCAGTACCTCACTATCATGCCCGGCAGGATCTGGATGACAGCGCGCGAGCGTTGTTCAATAACGACAGAAATGCCGAATTAAGTCAGTTGCGAGTCTGGTGGGTTAGAGAGATGCTGCAAACCCCTTCACCGCAGACGGAACGGATGGTGCTGTTCTGGCACGATGTGTTTGCAACCAACTACCAGGGAATAGGCCTTCAATCGCTCGCCATGGCGCGGCAGAACCAGACGTTTCGGACGTTGGGTATGGGCAGTTGGCAAGTTCTCCTCAAGGCCATGATTCGTGATCCTGCCTTACTGCGATACCTGAATGCAGGATCCAATCACAAGAAATCGCCCAATGAAAATCTGGCCCGCGAGCTACTCGAATTATTCACACTGGGTGTTGGCAACTATAACGAAGGTACCGTCAAAGAAGCTGCACGAACTCTGACAGGTCACAATACCAGTCAGCTTCATGATCTGGCTTTCCTGTTTCAGGGTGGCAGGCACGACACCGGTTCGAAGAACCTGTTTGGCGTCACGGGTGAGCATCGCGGTGACGATCTGATTGAGCTGGTATTGGCACAGCCTGCAGCGGGACGTTTTCTGGCAGGAAAGTTCTGGCAAGCGTTCGTATCAGACACAGCGCCTGAGGAGCGCTGGATTGAATCCGTAGCGAACACGTTTCGTGCCTCTGGGCTTGACGTAGTCAGTCTCTACAGAGCCATGCTGGAAAGTGATGAGTTCTGGCAAGAGCAATACCGAGGTGCGCTGATCAAGTCACCGGTGGATATCATTGTGGGAACTGCCCGTTCGCTAGAGTATCCAAAGGTGCAATGGCGCCAGTTTGCAAACTGGCAGCGCACGCTGGGCATGGATCTGTTTGCACCGCCGAATGTCTCTGGCTGGAAGGAGGGTGGATCTTTCATCACGCCAGGGCATCTGCTTAATCGCTATAAATTTGTCAACACGCTGGTCAAGTCTGATGCTGCCTTGCAAACGGCAGCGTCGCGAGACGCTGGTGTTGGCATGGCTATGAAATCCAGCCAGCCGGATAGGGGCATGAAGGGCGCTGACACGGCAGGTAAGAATATGGCAGGTGGGGAGATGGCAGGTACGCAGAGGGTGAGTGGGAACCCGGTAGGTTCTGGCTTGATGTCACCAGACCAGCCCACTTCGACAGCAGCGCGCGTGAAGGTCAAGCTTGCGGCAGAAGACTTTCAGGGACCTGTCGAATATCAGGTATCCGTGTATGCGGGTGATGATGAGCTTTGGCAAAGCGACACAATGGTGTTTCTGAACGGTGTGGATACCGAGCTGGAAGGCAGGGTGACAAATGCCAGTGACTTCAACTGGATTACTCAACCCATTGAGGTGCCCAATGCAACCGTTGATCGCGCCACTCACGTTAACGTGACCTATCTTAACGATGCCGCCGGACCAGGCGGCGACAGAAATCTGTATATAGAGGGTGTCAGCGTTGATAAGCATTGGTTTGATAGCAGCGATGCGTATCAATCGTCCGAGTGTCCGCCTGAGTTATCCGCTAATGCGGGGAACTTGTACTGCGCAGGCTTTGTACGATTCAATCTGCAAATCACGCCTGAAAAAATCGACGATTCTCTTCCCGCCTGGCGTGCAGCAGCTGTGCATATTGCCAGCGCTAATGACAACGTCAAGGCCGATCGTCAACACGTCACCCTGACGCTGGATCACGTGAGCACGCCGGACAGGGATTTCCACACTCTGCAATTCGTGATTATTACCGGTGCTGAGGGTTATGACATCTTGAGACTGGATTCATACGGCTGCTGGCCTTCCTGTGTAGAGGTCTGGCCCGAATGCGCCTGGCAAGACCCCTTGTTTGAGCAGAGCAAGCGATTGCATTTTCCTCGAAGGCCAAGCTCTGATGTGTTTTGGGAATCCTCGAACCCAACCGCATGTCAGCATGTGAGTCTGGATGCGACAGGGCAGCGTCTGGCAGGGATGTTGTGGAACAACGTTGAACATCTTTTGAGCGAGGTACGTACTACTCACAGAGCGCAACGATTCATGCCAATAATCGACAAGGTGCTTGCCCATCTTCAAGGTAACCCGATTGCTATACAGGACACGCCCTACGCAGGCGATTTTCCTGTTCTTCAAGTGAATAATGATTATGCACCTGCCTATAGCGCAAGGTTGCCACTTGCCGATATACAGCCGGCTGTCAATTCAGAAAAGCAACTTTACGATCTGTTGCAATCAGTTGATCTATCGGTGAACTCATTGTTGATGCCGTTCGATGCTAACAATGCCGACCGGCTTTTGCCTGTCAGTTCCTGGGTGGGCAAGCCGGAATTTCAACTCAAGTGAATTTAGTGATCTTATGCGAGAGCCTCTGCCTTCTGCGGAATGAAGTGCTTGGGGTTTGCGCCAATCTGATTAACCCGAAAAGTGTGCCATGAACAGACGTCGTTTCATCAATCAGTTACTGCTGGGTCTGAGCGCGCCTCTGGGCCACCTTACGCAGAGCGCCTTCGCAGATTCTGCCAATATATTAATAAATCCGTTCAAGAAACGACTTGTTCTGGTCGAGCTGGCGGGCGCGAATGACGGGCTCAATACACTGGTGCCTTTTGATAACGATCACTACCATCAACTGAGGCCGAACATTGCGCTGAGTCAATCCTCGGTGGTGCAGCTTAACGATAGTGTTGGTATACATGAAGCATTACGTCCATTGATGCTGTTGTGGGAAGCCGGCGATCTTGCCTGGGTGCAGGGGTTGGGTTATCCCCATGCCAACCGCAGTCACTTCAGTTCAATTGCGCTTTGGGAGACAGCCGGTGACGGCTTGACTGCTCGTCGTGATCAGGGCTGGATGACGCACGCCATTGAACACCAGCTACAGCACCCGGTACTGGATCCACACGGCATCAGCCTGGTAGGCGATATGGATGTGTTTGCCAGTGACAGTGGTCGATGGTTGTCCATAGGTTCAGCGAAGCGATTGAATACTGACTTACTGCCTGGTGCTTCACCTGAAACGTTGAGCGATGACGATGACGCGGCATCATCACAACCACGGGATGTAGCGCGAGCTTTGGTCCAACAGCGTTTGAATACACTGGACACCACGCTCACAAGATTGCAGGACAAGGTTCAGCGTAGCCCTGAGATTCCACGCTTTCAGGGAGGGGCTCTGGCAGAGCAGTTGAGGCAGGTAGCGAGACTGATTGTGGCTGGTGTTGATACCCCCGTCTACCGTGTACAACTGGGTGGCTTCGACACACATCAGAATCAGCTAGGTCGGCACGCCCGTCTGATGACGCAACTTGGCAACTCACTGAGCGGGTTTGCCGGCACCTTGAAAGATCTGGGTGAATGGGACAACACGGTGGTGATGACGTACTCTGAATTTGGTCGTCGTGCAGCCGAGAACAGTTCTGGTGGAACCGATCACGGAACAGCCGCACCACACATGGTACTGGGTGGTCATGTCAACGGTGGTCTGTATTCTGAAGCGCCCGACCTGAGCCAGCTACCGGATGGCGATCCAGAATTTACAATGGATTACCGTGCCCTATACAGAGCCATGCTGGTGGATGCGCTGGGTGCAGAGCCCTCACTACCACATCTGGCACAATTCAATGACTCGCGCCTTGCAGCCTTGATGTCACGCGCGGGCTAATCGTTCTGGCGAGGATGAATTTGGCATCAATCGTTTACTTGATTCCACCGCTTCATTACACTCTCGCCCATGGCGACAAACACCCCCTCTGATTCTTCCTTACACCGATCACCGGCCGAGGCTCTGGTTGTTGAGAACCTGCATAAGAAATTCGGTGATGTAGACGTGCTGCGTGGCGTGTCCATGGCGGCACATGAAGGTGACGTGCTTTCCATCATAGGCGCGAGTGGCTCCGGTAAAAGTACGTTTCTGAGGTGTATCAATCTGCTTGAACAGCCAGACAGTGGTGAGATACGCATTGGCGGAGAGCAACTGGAATTTACGCAGAAGCGAGGGCATCGCGTGCCCGCAAACATGAAACAGGTAGAACGCCTGCGCAGCAAACTGGGCATGGTGTTTCAGGGGTTCAACCTGTGGTCACACATGACGGTCATCCAGAATGTGATGGAAGTCCCTGTTCAGGTGTTGGGAGTCTCTAAGGCCGAAGCAAGAGAACGTGCTGAGCATTATCTGAACCGTGTTGGTCTGTGGGATCAGCGAGAGAAATATCCTGCCTTTTTATCGGGTGGACAGCAACAGCGTGCTGCCATTGCCCGAGCTCTGGCCATTGAGCCACGTGTTATGCTTTTCGACGAACCGACATCCGCGCTGGATCCCGAGCTGGTTGGCGAGGTACTTAAAGTTATTCAGGACCTGGCCAATGAAGGGCGCACCATGATTCTGGTTACGCACGAAATGAAATTCGCCAGAGATGTTTCCACGCAAGTCATCTTCCTGCACAAGGGGCTGGTTGAAGAACTGGGTACGCCGAAGCAGGTTTTCTATGAGCCTGCCAGCGACAGATGTCGTGCTTTTGTATCGTCTATTCACTAATATTTTCAGGATTGAACGCACATGAAAAAAATTCTCGTATCGCTCGCTCTGGGCGCTGTCGGCTTTACTGCCGCTCCTGCCATGGCTGAACTTCGCCTGGGTCTCGACTCTGCCCCGTATCCCCCTTTTTATGAAGCGGGCCCCAGCGGTGAGTATGAAGGTTGGGAGACAGAGATCGGTGATGCGCTGTGTGCTGCCATGAACGAAGAATGCGTCTGGGTTGGCATTTCCTGGGACGGACTTATCCCTGCACTGATGGCAAAGAAGATCGACGCAATCGTAGGTTCTATGTCTATCACTGAAGAGCGTATGAAGACTATCGATTTTTCCGGTAAGTACTACAACACACCGGCGGCAATCATCGCCAGCAAGTCATCTGATATCGACGGTACACCTGAGAGCGTTGCGGGCAAGATCATCGGCGTTCAGGTGTCTACGACTCACCAGAACTATGCTCAGGCCACCTACGAAGGTGTTGCTGACAGCGTCAAGACTTATCAGGATTTCAACGAACACAACCAGGATCTGATCGCGGGTCGTGTTGATGCGGTTGTCGGTGATTCGCTGGCTTTCGCAGAATTCCTGGGCAGTCCAGAAGGTGCTGACTTTGAAATCAAGGCGAGCTTGAAAGATGAAGCCATTTTTGGTCTGGGTGTTGGCGCCGGTGTGCGCAAGGGCGACGATGAACTGCGTGAGAAGTTCAACGCAGCCATTCAACAAATCCGTGACGATGGTACTTACGACGAGATTTCTGCCAAGTACTTTGACTTCGATATCTACGGCGACTGATCGATATTGAGCGATCTTTTCGCCAACTGGCACCACCTGTCATTTAGCGGTGACGGGTGGGGCTGGAACCTCTTGCGAGGCCTTGCCAGCACACTCCAGATTGCGCTGGGTGCCTACGCACTGGGTTTGTTCATTGGCCTGTTCGGGGCGTTGGGCAAACTCAACGGATCAGTGCTCACCCGCTGGTTGCTCGAGATATACACCACCCTGATTCGTGCGGTACCCGAACTGGTACTGATACTGCTGCTTTACTACGCCGGTACATCCGCGATCAACCAGGTGCTCGACATGCTGGGATATCGTCCCATCGATATCAGCGGACTGGTGGCAGGTATCGTGGTGCTAGGTGTTGTCCAGGGGGCTTACGCAACAGAGGTGTTGCGCGGTGCCATGCTTGCAGTTCCAAAGGGGCAGGTGGAAGCTGCCGCAGCTTTCGGTATGTCGCCCTGGACAATACTGAGGCGGATTACTTTGCCCGCAATGCTGCCGTTTGCGCTGCCCGGTCTGTCCAACTTGTGGTTAATTGTCACTAAAGATACGGCTCTGCTAGCTGTTGTCGGTTTTTCCGAACTGGCGCTGACCACGCGTCAGGCAGCAGGCACAACGCGCGCCTATTTCATGTTTTTTATGGTGGCTGCATGCCTGTATCTGTGCGTCACGCTGGTGTCCAATGCGCTGTTCAGATATCTTGAAAAGCGCTCACGGCGCGGACAGCCTGAGCTGAACTGATGATGAAGATGCCGACAACATCATTGCTTCATAGCCTCGGCTGTACCCATAGGGCTTGTGCTTTGACAATAAACGAGCAGTCGCCACGTCTGGAGTTGAATTAGATGCAGTGGTACTGGTTGGGAGAGTATCTGCCCAAATTCATTGATGGTCTCATCATCACGCTGCAGCTTCTCAGCATCTCTATTGCAATAGGTATGGCGCTTGCCATTCCGATAGGACTTGTGCAGGTCACCGGTCCACGCTGGCTCGCTATACCGGCACGGGCATTTTGCACCGTTATTAGAGGTACACCGTTACTCATACAGCTCTGGTTGTTGTACTACGGCCTGGGGTCATTGTTTCCCATGTTTCCGGGTATCAGGGAATCGTTTCTGTGGCCTGTGCTTCGCGATGCGTTTCCTTACGCCATACTGGCGTTCTCGCTGAGTGTGGCGGGCTACGAAGGCGAGGTAATGCGAGGTGCGTTCAAAGGCGTACCCAAAGGAGAGCTGGAAGCGGCGCGCGCATTTGGCATGAGCCGCTTTACGCTGCTGCGTAGAATCTGGTTGCCAAGAGCCTTTCAGAATGTGTTGCCTACTTTGGCGGGTGAGTTTGTACTCACGCTGAAATCCACGCCATTGGCCGCCACCATAACCGTATTCGATGTTTACGGCGTCGGTTCTATCGTACGTCAGGAAACCTACCGCATCTACGAACCACTGCTGCTGGTGGCGGGTATCTACATTTGTCTGTCTGCGTTGATCGTTCTGTTTTTTCGATGGCTGGAAGGGCGAGTGCCCCGTCCGGTTTGAGGTCTTTGTTCGCGTAAGTCTGAATGGCAATGCAATAAGCCCAAATCGTCATTCCCGCGAAAGCTAAGAATCCCTGTAAATACGAGGATAGATCCCCGCCTCCGCGGGGACGACGGCCTTAAAGCAGTGCCATTCATGTTAAGCCTGTAACTACTATTCACAATTCTTGATGCCATGAATCAGTCAATTCCAATAGAGCCGCTGACGGCTGACGCGTTCTTAGCGTATGGCGACATCATTGATGCGTCCGGAGAGCCCACTGTCATGATCAATAATGGCAAGTGCGCTCGCTACACCGACAGAGCCCAGCTGGACTTTGATAGTTCAGGCAAGGCGGGCATCAGCATCTTTGTGGGGCAACCCTATGTGTTGCCACACACGCTATCACTGGTTGAGCGGCATCCACTGGGTAGTCAGGCATTCATTCCGATGTCTGATGCTCCTTATCTGGTCATCGTGGCTGCTGATAATGCGGGTACACCGGATACGCCCAGGGCGTTCATGGCTCAGCGTCAGCAGGGCGTGAACATCCACCGCAATGTATGGCACGGTGTACTCACACCGTTAGAGCAACCTGCAATGTTTGCGGTGGTGGACTGGATCGGTGGGAGCTCTAATCTGGAAGAGTATCTGTTTGATCAGCCATGGAGAGTGGTGGTTCAGGGGTGATGGTCTGGTTCAGCCTGCGTCAGGGTTAAGAACGTCTCCACCTGAACACTCCATTAATCACAGCCACACCCACAGTTCCCAGAACCAGCGTAAACAGACTGAAGCTCGACGGTGTCTCGTTCAACCAGACCCATGCGAAGAACGATCCTAGTATAGGAAGCAGAACGCTGAAGCTAGACGCGCGAACGGGACCGAGTCGCCCGATGGCTATGGTGTAAAGCAGTACTGCAGTAAAGCCGGATATGAGCCCCTGTGATATCGCATTGAAAATCAGTTGATCGGTTGTTAGCGGTAGTATCTCCGAGCCTGTCACCAGTTTTACCAGAAGGATGGCAAGGGTGGAGGCAACACTGACCCAGGCGGCACCTTGAGCCGCTGTGAGTCCGGTATGTCGAAACGACACCACATAGCACGCCCAGCCAGCAGCAGCTAGAAACATAAGCCCCACGCTTGACAGGCTAGTACCTCCACCTGAAACGGTATTCACGATAACCAGTAAGGCTGCAGCACCGATAAGCGCAAACCCGATCACTTGAGTTCTGGTGGGTTGTTGCTTGAAAAATACGCGTTCAGCAATCACGGCAAAGATAGGCATCGTGCACGGGACGATCGTTGCAAAGTAAATCACGTTGGACTCTTTCAACGACGCCGTTACCAGCCACAGAAACGGCGCGCCCCAGCCCAGCATGGCAATGATGGACCATCGTGGAGCGTGTTTGAGTTTGCGAAGTGTGGGCAGCCAGACCGGTAGTAGCAGAAGTGCGGGTACTGAATAACGCATGAAAGCTACATCCAGCGGTGCAATGCCCTGCTGTGCAGCTATCCGGGTTGCAGACATCCACCAGCCCCAGATGGCAACCGCTGCGATCGCGCAACCAATCGCCAGCCAGTCTCGCTTGGCAGGCGTTGCTTCCGTTACCTTTTTTGATTGCGTAATCTGGACTCTCCGGCGGGTACAGAACTGGATCAGTTGGCTACCCTTGAGCGGCGATAGTAGCCGTATTCAATGCCTAAATGAAAGCAAGGACTGCCAACTATTATTTAAATCCGGGCATTAACAGCTTGGGCAGCCAAAGAACGATATTCGGAAAGACAATGATCAGTATCAGGATAACCAGCATGGGCGCAAGAATTATGGCGACATCCCTAAGCACGGTAACCACGTTTACTTTGGCGATGGATGCCGAGATCAGTAGGCATAGCCCATACGGTGGTGTGACCAGTCCAAACGATAGCGACACGATACCGATGATGGCAAACACGACCGGGTGTATCTCAGCAGCGGTTGCAACCGGATACAGAACGGTTCCCAGAATAATGATGGCGGGGATGGCATCGATGAATAACCCGAACACCAGAAAGAAGGCGGCGATGACCAGTGAAGTACCAATCTGCCCCATGTCCATGCTGGTCATCACACCTACCATGAGTCTGGGAACATTATAGAACGCCAGCATCCAGCCAAACACAGAGGCGGTACCAATGGCAAACAGTGATATGGATGCAAAACGACCAGTCTCGTAGAGAATGGCGAATGTATCCTTGATCTTGATGGTGCGATAGACCACCACACCGAGAAAGAACGAATAAAAAGCGGCGATGATGGCGCTTTCGGTTGGTGTCACGATGCCACCTACAATGCCGCCTATCACAAAGATGGGTGTCAACAGTGCCAGGCTTGCACCTTTCAGCGCGCTCCAGAATTCAGCCAGTGATGGCTTGCCTGCTGTGGGGTAGTCATACACCTTGGCGTAACCGTACACGGTGAGCATGAGGGCTACTGCAATCATCAGCCCGGGTATTGCACCTGCTAGAAACAGCGCGCCCACTGAGATGGACATGACCCCACCCCAGACTATCATCAGGATGCTGGGCGGGATGATGACCCCCATGACCGATGAACACGCGGTGATAGCCACTGAGAAACGAGTGTCGAAACCCTGCTTGGTCATCGCGGGTATCAGAATTTTGCCGCAGCCGGCCGCATCAGCTGTTGATGAGCCGGAGATTCCGGCGAATAACATGGAAACCACGACATTCACATGTCCCAGACCGCCGGGTAACCATCCTGTCAGTACCGTTGCCAGCCCGATCAGTCGGTCTGTGATCTTGCCGCTGTTCATGAGGTTGGCGGCGAGCAGAAAGAACGGCACGGCCAGTAAAATGAAGGAGGTATACGAGTTGAGCATCCGGTCCATGATCAGGAACGGCGTAAGCCGCAGATCGAGTATGACGAGCGGTATGGTGGCAATACCCAGTGCAAAGGCTACGGGGATACGTGCAATGACCAGCAGAATGAATCCACTGAGTAATATGAGGCAGGCAACACCGGTTGAGATGATCATTGTGAGAGCTGCCGTTTACTGGTTTTGTATTCCTGTATGACCTGCCAGAGCTTGAACAGCGAAAAAGCTGACCAGCAAAAACCGGCTACAGGTACGGTTATGTAGATGACTAACATGTTGACTTGCAACATGACAGAGGTCTGAATGGCGCCGAACTGTGCGTAGCCAATGCCGTAGTAGGCAAACAGTAGCGCAAAGATACTCACCAGCACCAGCACGAAGCCGTCTTGTAGCAGTTTGCCAAGCGGGGAGGTGGCCTTCGGGATAACGTGTACATCAAAGTGAGTACCTTCCCAGACGGCGATGATAGAACCGAGCATGACCATCCAGACGAACAGGAAGGTGGCGAGCTCTTCTGTCCACAGATAGACAGGAATGATGCCGGTATAGCGTGCCAGTACCTGCATGGTGACCGGTATGATCAAAGCGCCAACCAGGCAACCAACCGTAATGCGAAGAACCTGACACAGTCCTTCCAGTGCTTTTTCAATCATGGTGCTGTGGTCCGGGTACGACGCTGAATACACAAGACAACCCCAGGCCTGTTCATGTGACTCTATACGCCGTCAGGGGCGCAGCAGGGTCGGGCTACCGTAATCATGAACAGGTCTGGAGAGTGGTTAGCCAGCCCAGCACGGGCTGGCACGTTCAACTTATTTGGAGCGAATGGACTCGAGTAATTCCTCAGCACCCAGTTCTGCTGCGTAAGCATCCTGTACCGGTGTTACCAGCTCAAGCAGCTTCTCGCGATCGGCAAAGTCATGGACTTCGATCTGACCAGCAGTTTTCATTTGCTCCAGTTTTTCAGCGTCTTCTGAAGACTCGATGTCGCGACCATAGTCACCTGCCTCTTTACCGGCAGCCATGACAATTTCCTGCAGCTCAGGTGACAGCTTGTTGAATGTCTTGCCACTCATGATGATAGGACGGACAGTAATAGAATGCTGCGTCAACGTGATATGCGGAGCCACTTCGAAAAACTTGTATTGCAGCAAACTGGCTGATTCGTTCTCCAGACCATCCACTACACCTGTTTGAATCGCGTTGTAGACCTCTGAATAGGCAATAGCTGACGGTGCTGCCGTAATGGCTTCAAAGACACGGGCCTGGATAGGCGCACCCATGACGCGCATCTTGTGACCACCGAGTTCATCGATGTTGGAAATCATCTTGTTGGAAATAAGATTACGCGTGCCACCACCGGCATAACCAATGATGACCAGATCTGCTTTGTCCAGCAGTTCTGCTTCCAGAGGTTTGAGGACATCAGAGGACAGCACAGCATTCCAGTGGTCTAGATCGCGGAACACAAAAGGCATATCCATCAGTGGCAACGAAGGCGCAAAACGTGCCAGGTTGGACGGTGCAATGATGGCGTAATCGATAGCAACACCTTGAGTAAGGAAGTTGACGTAATCAGGTTCAATACCCAACTCACTGTTGCCACGCAGATCAAACGTGATTTCTTCTTCTGACTTTTCGTTGACCAGTTCAGCGAACTTGATCAGCGTACGGCTGTACGCGTGATCGTTGTCGAACAGGCTTGCTCCTCGTAGCGTAAGGTCTGCGGCACTAGCCGAGGTTACAGCCATGGCTGCGAAGCCGGCAACTGCGGCGCACACCAATCTCTGTTTGAATTTCTTAATCATATATTCCTCCGATCGACTCATGGAAAACGGGCAAGTGGCTGACGACTCCGGCGACTGCGTTCAACGGTGTACAGCTTGTGACGGAGTGTCTGCTGTGGTGAGTATACTAGTATGTTAGAATGGGGCAAGCAATTTTTAACAAGGACTTCACAGAGTTCGCAAACAGCTTCCAGAATACGGATGTACCACACATAATAGAGCGGTTCAGGCTCTCTGGTACATTAGTGTGGCGGGACCGGTCCGGAGGAGGGCTGCTTGCAGAATGACTTTGTCCGCTACACTTGGCGTTTGACGTCGTTCTACCGTATTTTTCTTCAGAGCGCAAAAACCGAACACTGTTAAATGAACTCTACGCCCAATAGCTTGCCGCTGGACCGTCGCACAGTTGCAGATGCACTGTTCGACGAGATTCGCAGCGATATCGACAAGATGCGGTTGCTACCCGGTACCAAGATATCGGAGGCTGAGATAGCGAAACGCTATGACGTTTCACGACAGCCGGTCAGGGAAGCCTTTATCAGGCTCGATAACCTGTCGCTGCTCAACATCCGGCCTCAAAAAGCGACCACGGTACGGTGTATGTCCAAATCAGCTATTCGGCAGGCGAGATTTGTCAGGGCATCTGTCGAGATTGAAGTGGCGCGCAGGGCCTGCCAGATCAGTGGTCCCATTTGTATTGACGATATCAGAGCTCAGCTGGAGCGCCAGTCAGAGTGTCTGGAAAACAACGATATCCCCGGATTTAACGCGCTTGATCACGAGTTTCATCGTAGCATCTGCGTGATTGCCGAATGTGATTTCGCTATTGACGTTATTAATGATTGCAAGGCGAAAGTGGACAGACTGTGCATGTTGTCGCTGGCTAATGAAATTGATGCCCGCCATGTGTACAGTGATCATGTCAACATCGCAAAGTGGCTGGAAGCCAAGGACGAGAACGAACTTGTCATGGCAATACGTAATCATCTTGCCAGGCTGGACGGCGCTATTGATTACATTCAGACGCACCACAGCAGTTACTTCGAAGAGTAGCGAAAACTTGGTCAGAGACAAGACACTGATCAGCATCAAGGTAACAGTGGAATCACAGTACTGTTGCAACCACCAATGCCGTTACTAAATCCTGAAATGCCCACACAAGCGTCCCCGTTGAATTTCAGGCTGGCCTTAGTGCTAGCCTTGTCAGCAACTGGTCTGTTGCTTTGGACAGATTCGGCATGGGCGCATGCAGTCACCCAGGGCGACAAGGGCTACATACAAGAAATCAGCGGAAGTCATATCTTTCCGTTCATTTATCTGGGCGCCAAGCACATGGTAACCGGATACGATCACATCCTCTTCCTGTTGGGCGTTATATTTTTTCTGTATGGCGTAAAGCAGATTGCGTTGTACGTCAGCCTGTTCGCTATCGGTCATTCTGTCACCATGCTGGCGGGGGTCTACTTCAATGTCGGTATCAACAGCTATGTGATCGATGCCATCATCGGTTTTTCAGTAGCGTACAAGGCACTGGACAACCTTGGCGCTTTTCGGCACTGGTTTGGTGTTCAGCCGGATACCCGCGTGGCAACCTTGATATTCGGGCTGCTGCACGGATTCGGTCTGTCATCAAAAATCATTGAATACGACATCTCGCCTGATGGTCTGGTACCCAACCTCATAGCGTTTAATGTTGGCGTTGAAATTGGACAACTGCTGGCGCTGGCTGCCATGCTGTTAGTCATGAAATTCTGGCGTGCCACGGCGGCCTTTGCCCGGCAAGCCTATGCGGCTAATGTTGTTATGATGGCCGCAGGCTTTACGCTGATGGGATTTCAGATTGCCGGTTATGTCGTAACCGAACTCCACCCTATTCATTGATTCATGACAACTTCATCTCGGCAATCCACAGCTACTGCTCATACTACTGGCACATCGACACAGCTAAAGGCTGTAAACGCCACATCAGGGGGGTTACTCAAGGCTACGGTGGGTGCTGCCTTGGCAGCGGGTGCCATTTTGACGTTTGTCTGGTTGCCTGCTGAATACGGTATCGACCCGACGGGTGCCGGTCATATGCTGGGCCTGACAGAAATGGGCCATATCAAGGAGCAGTTGCACGCAGAAGCAGACGCTGATGCAGCGGCTCTGGCCTCGACCGAGGTGCCACAGACAAGCCAGTCCAACACTGAATTAATGACACGGCTTGATCAGATGCAGGCTCAATTGTCTTTAATCGCAGTTGCTGTGGGTGCTAGCGCGTCAGCAAGTGAGGGTCAAGCGCTTCAACAAACTGCAGTGCAACCACCTGCCACGCAGGCTGTGGCTGAATCGGCAGAGTCGTCAACAGCGTTGCAAGCAGAAACACCTGCAGTGAGCGTTCAGGAGCAGGCACCGGTCGCAACCGCTGATGTATGGCGTGATGAAGAAAGCATCACGCTGGAACCGGGAGAGGGAATCGAGTTGAAGCTTGTCATGCAGCAAGGCGCGGTTGCACAGTTTGAATGGACGGCCAACGGCGCCGTTCTGAATCACGATACCCACGGTGATGGCAATGGACGCAGCATCAGCTATGAGAAAGGTCGTTCTGTACCTGAGCAAGCAGGTGAGCTAACAGCAGCCTTTACCGGCAACCATGGGTGGTTCTGGAGAAACCGGACAGACGATCCTGTGCAACTGACGTTGCGCACACGCGGTGACTATGAGGAACTGGTGTTTCGTTGAACAAACCGGCAGATGCTGTTGCAGGCATCTGTCAGCTGCTCTCCATCGACGCACAACCCGATACGGATAAGGTACTTGCCGCCAGGCCCGAAGCCATCGCACGGCAGAACAGAGACGTTTTCTTCGCGTAACAGAGCCATGGCAAACGTGTAGGCATCCATTCCCAAGGGTTCGACATCCAGCAGAACGAACATGCCCTGACCCGAATCCATGAGGCGTGCGGGTTCTATATCAACCATGGCGGCAAGCACTTTTGAACGCCGTTCCTGCATGAGTGAACGCACAGTGGCAGGCGTGTCTGTTGATTGCTCAATAGCCACAGTGGCCGCATCCATGATGAACGGCGCCAGGCCGTAATGCATGCACACCGATAGATTCTCAAGGTGGGCTGCCAGTGGGTCCGGTCCGATGGCCCAGCCTACGCGCCAGCCTGTCATTCTGTGTGACTTGGACAAACTACCGACGGTAATCAGAATGTCACTGGCTCCGGGCAGATGGTGGGGTAGGGCGATGGATTCTGCATCGACCATATCCAGATAAACCGCATCGAGCACCAGCCAGATTTTTCTGGTCACGCAAGTGCGCACTATGGCTTCCAGTTGTGACTGGCTATAGCGACTACCCAGCGGATTATTGGGAGCGTTGATGACGATAGCGCGAGTAGCAGGTGTAACAGCCGCCAGTAGTTTGTCTACATCGAGTTGATAGCCATCAACTGCATCAACCTGCACTGTTATGACGTTAGGGCCCGGTGCGCCAAAAGTGGCGGCATAGGTGGTGTAATACGGTGCTACCAGAATGACGTCGTCGCCTGGTTCCAGAAGAACCTGGGCTAACGCAAACAGGGCATTCTGAGCACCGGCGAATATGGTAACGGCATCAGCGGTGACATTCTGCTGAGTCAGGTTGTGGTGATAACGCGCAACAGCGGTTCGTAATTTCTCTTCACCACGCACATCTGAATAGTGATGGCGACCATTACGCAAACTATCCACAGCCGCCTCGACAATGACTGCTGGCGTGGTCTCGTTGGTTTCCTGACCAATACTGAGTAGTGTAATGTTCTCGCCGTTGGCATGGCGCCGGGTGGCCAGCGTATGCACCTCCCACGGGTCAATCTGCCGGCTGCCTTCGTCGTCATCGCTGACGGTACGTGTAGTCAAGGAGGAGAATTTCATGGTGACAGTATAGCGTCACCCTGCAGGCGCTGAGTAGTGCGGTAACAACGGCTTGGCCTTGCAATTTTAGTCTGCCTCTGTCAGGCGTATTGAGCGAAAAAGCTGTGTGATGAGTATCATGCATGGGACGAATTCGGTTGGGTGATCAGGACCTGTCCAGTTAACGCCTCGGGTAGGGCAATTCCATTGTTCAATACGGATACTTTGCGATGAATTATGATGAAAAATGACTGAGCAGACACCGCTGCGACGCATCGTTCTGGTTGAAGATGAACCAGCCCTGCGTGACAACTACACGCTGGCCCTGAGCCGCGCCGGGTTTGATGTGCACGGATATTCCAATGCCGCATCGGCAATGGCGGCTGTGCGCCAGCATCTGCCCGATGTGGCCATTATTGATATTGGCCTTGGACGCGACAGCGAAGCCGGTTTTGATTTATGCCGGTCATTGCGCGAGTTGTCCGCTCGGTTGCCTATTCTGTTTTTGACTGCAAGAGACAGTGAGCTGGATGTTATTTCAGGTCTGCGGCTCGGTGCCGATGATTACCTGACGAAAGATATTAGCCTTGCCCAGCTTGTGACACGTGTCAACACGCTATTGCGCAGAGTCGATGCGTTCAGCCAATCAGATCCGGAAGATGCAGTACGCAAGGTGGGATTGCTTGAACTCAACCAACCCAGGCTGGTTGCCAAATGGCGCGACACCATTGTGGATCTGACAGTAACGGAATACTGGCTGGTCGATTGTCTGGCACGTAATCCGGGGCAGGTTCGCAGCCGGCAACAACTGATGGATGCAGCAAACCTGGTACTCGATGATCAGACCATCACCGCTCATGTCAAACGCATACGCGCCAAGTTTCTCGCCCTGGATGATTCATTCGCCGGCATACAGACTGTTTATGGTCTGGGATACCGCTGGCTGGACAAGCTGCTGTACTAGTGTGAGCACTGCATGAAGCTGCGTTCGCAAATGTTATTGGCAGGCGCTTTGACGCTTGCGGTGCCGCTGGTTGGCTGGCAGAGCGTCAAGCAGTTGTATAGCGCCTTGCAGCAAACGCGTATTGATGAGCAGACTCTGAAAGTAGCCAACATGCGTCTGGCATTGTCCGAGGCTGAACCGGTTAATTTGGCATTGGCAAAGTCCCAGCTCACCACCGGGGCACACGACTGGTACGCCCCAACATCACCGTACCCGATTTTCATTGATGGCTACGCCGATGACTGGCGTGAGCTTGCAGGTGATGATGTGCGTTATACCGTGGCTTCTGCAACCACAGTGTCTGATGCTTCTCTGGCGGTATCGGTGCGCACAGCCCGCGTGGCAGACTCGCTGTTTGTCTTTGTCAGAGTGGTTGATGATCACGTGCAGTATCACGTCCCGCCCAGACTCATCGCCGATGCAGGCGAAGGTGAATTGCCCGATTTACAGACACGTCTGGTTAATGGTGATTCTCTGGAATTGCTTGTTCAGAACGCTCAGGATAGGTGGCAGCACGGATTGTTTCGTGCCATCGCACCAGGGCCTGTTGTAGCTCTGCGGGCATCGGATCATTACGCGAATGGAGTTCGTTTTAACTCAGCTGGCCAGGCGTTAGCGGAATGGCGCGGTGCATGGGTCACGTCAGCAAGCGGCTATAACGTGGAGTTGCAATTGCCATTACCACCGTTCGGTTCCGTTGTCGGCCTTGCTGTTGTTGATGTGGATGAAGAGGGTCAGGCTCGTACTGTCTGGGCAGGTAATGTGTCTCCACAGACTATGAATGAGGCTGGGGCAGGCAGGTCTGATACTGCGGACTTGCAGGCGGGTCTGCTTTTCTACGATAACCCGATAGCACAGGAATATTTACAGCGCTGGACAACAGCTGGCGTAAGAGCGCGCCTGTTTGATGTTCACGGGCGTTTGCTGGCAGATGTTAATAACCTGTATGCAAAGGGTGAAAAACCGGACGATGACGATGCTGCTGATTACCGTAGTGGTGGTTTGTGGGATGCGCTGTTGTTACGGGTGTTCGCGTTCTTCGTTGCCGGAGACTTGCCTCTGCTACCGGAGACCAGAAGCACACCGGTCATGCTGAACCTTGATGCCGACCGGCGTGCTGCGTTGCAAGGTGATACACCGTCCACATCCCGTTACGTCACCGATGAGAACGACAGAGTGTTAGGGACTCTTGCACCTATCGGATCAAACCCCAGACGAGGCTATCTGCTGTTCGAAGCCAATGAAGAACACGCGTCTGCCTACGCCGGCAGTCAGCTGGCTCGCTTGTTCAGTCTGTTGTTACTGGTCAGCCTGATGGCTGGTAGTGGCCTGTTGATTTTTGCCTTCGTCCTGTCTTCGCGTATTCGAACGCTTTCACGGCAGGCGCAGTTAGCCATAGCGGATGATGGTCGTGTGCGGGGGCTACCGGGCAGTGATGCCAATGATGAAATTGGCGACTTATCGCGTAAGCTCTCATCGTTGCTGTCACGATCAGCTGCGTATACACATTACCTGGAAGCTCTGGCAAGCCGACTCTCACATGAGTTGCGAACACCGTTGTCAGTGGTACGCACCTCTATCGAAAATCTGGACCGTGATGCGCTGGATGATCAGTCACGGCAACTGGTTGA
>ENA-ORXT01000307-ORXT01000307.1-marine-metagenome-genome-assembly--contig:-NODE-307-length-81973-cov-8.627222_pt1 | contig 81973 bp, 65 predicted proteins | sample MGYA00237868_ERZ511482 | MGnify/ENA metagenome assembly ERZ511482 | reverse complement strand
AGTCCGCAAGTCCGCAAGTCCGCAAGTCCGCAAGTCCGCAAGTCCGCAAGTCCGCAAGTCCGCAAGTCCGCAAGTCCACAAGTCCGCAAGTCCGCAAGTCAGCAAGTCCACAAGTCAGCAAGTTTCTTCTTTCATTTTATCTTGTAGTTCTTAAAATGCTCTTCATTTATTTTGGAAACATACAGAAACAGAAGTCCTATTACAGGAAGTACAAATCCTAATAAATTACTTTCTAAAAAAGCTAAAACCAATGCGATAATAGAAGCGCCATATACCATCGCCCACCTTACCACGTTAACTGCTCTGAAATTTGCGGAAGCGTCCTCGTAAGAATCAAATGTTCTTTCACGTGCCTTGTTAATGTTGGTGGAATATACCTTCGAACTAAGGAGAATAGAAATCAAAAGAAAAACTGCTGAGATGCTGAAGAATAAACTTTTGTAGATATAATTTATCTCGCCTCCAGAACTTACAAGATAATACATCGCTGCTGTTATCGACAATAGCCCGAAGCACATCGCCATATATAGTATATTGTTACTCTTTCTATCTGCTGCATTTAGTACTGCCATGTTTTTTTCTTTAATTTTTAGATCCAAGAACTGTGAAGACAGCGGGTATAGCATGACCATTCACCTCGTACACATATTCTTTTTCCGCTCTTTTTTTGATGCCTTCAAAACAAGGGTATGGATTGTAATCGTATTCATTAAATCCGATTACTTGGATGCCATTATTTCTTAAGGCAGTTTGGACGTCAGCAATTCCATGTATCCAAAAATACTCATCAAACTCCACACCTTCACTTCCATCTGTGTAACTGCCTTTGGTTTTTTCATGAAAAGCTTTCCCTTTGCTGAAATATGGAAAAGCGATTTCTTGATCCTTCCATTCCCACATATATAAATATGGATGAAATTCTGCCATGTAGAAAATCCCTCCAGGCTTTAATCGCTTGGCAACTTGCTCTGCCCAATCATTGATGTCTGGCAGCCAACAGATTGCTCCGTAAGAAGTGTAGACAATATCAAATTGCTCTTCTATTTTTTTATGGATATCTAGCACATTTGACTCTACGAAACTGGCAGGAATGTTTAGCTCTTCAGAAAGTGATCTTGCTGTTTCAATGGATTTGCTAGACAGATCAACTCCTGTAACCTTTGCACCCATTCTTGCAAATGAAAGTGTATCCAACCCAAAGTGACACTGAAGATGAAGCAAAGTTTTGCCAGCTACTTCAGGCATTTCTTTCATCACAATGGGCCCCAAAGCAGTATTGCCTTTTTTAAAACCTTCTAAATCGTAAAATTTACTATCAATATGTGCTTCCGTCCTTGCATCCCAAAGTTTTTTATTTGCTTCGAAATAGGTATTGTTGTTCTCCATAGTATCTTTGTTGGACTAAAAGTAAAAACTATGGCACAAGAAAAGAAGAAGAACTCAATGAATATTGAATTACCTGAAGACGTTGCAGAGGGTACCTATTCAAACTTAGCAATTATTTCACATTCACATTCTGAATTTGTGGTAGACTTTATCAGAATGGTACCTAATGTGCCAAAAGCAAAAGTGAAGTCAAGAATAATTTTGACACCACACCATGCAAAGAGATTGTTGTCTGCACTTCAAGACAATGTGAAAAAGTATGAAGAGAAAAATGGTAAAATAGAAGGTGGAAATCAAAATCCATTTCCTAATATGAATTTTACTCCAACTGCGCAGGCTTAAAATAAAGAACCAGAACTTGTGGGCGGCTCAACATTGAGATGCTCATAAGCTTTCTGTGTCGCCTCTCTTCCTCTTGGAGTACGCTGTATAAATCCTTCCATTATTAAAAATGGTTCGTGGACTTCCTCGATGGTGCCAGCTTCTTCTCCTACCGCAGTTGCAATAGTCGTTATACCCACTGGTCCTCCTTTAAATTTGTTGATGATGGTAGAAAGTATTCTGTTGTCCATTTCATCTAGACCACTAGCATCCACATTCAATGCATTCAATCCGTATTCAGCAATATCTTGATTGATGATTCCATTTCCTTTCACTTGAGCAAAATCTCTTATCCTTCTTAAAAGTGCATTGGCAATTCTCGGAGTACCTCTGGATCTTCTCGCAATTTCTAAAGCACCTAAATGTTCGATTTCTATTCCTAGAATCCCTGCCGATCTTTTTATAATGCTCAATATTACTCCAACCTCGTAGTAATCTAGGTGACAATTAATTCCAAACCTAGCCCTCAATGGAGCCGTTAATAAACCCATCCGCGTCGTTGCTCCAACAAGCGTAAAAGGATTTAGTGTAAGCTGAACTGTTCTTGCACTAGGCCCACTATCGATCATAATATCTATTCGATAATCTTCCATAGCACTATAAAGATATTCTTCAACAACATTGTTGAGCCGATGAATCTCATCAATAAATAAAACATCCCCCTCCTGTAAGTTGGTCAACAATCCAGCGAGATCTCCAGCCTTCTCCAAAACTGGCCCCGAAGTCATTTTTAAACCCGTACTTAATTCATTGGCGATAATGTGGGAAAGGGTAGTCTTACCCAATCCTGGAGGTCCATGCAATAATACATGATCCAAAGCCTCTTCACGCATATTGGCCGCTTGGATAAATACCTTCAAGTTTTCAACCAACTTCGGCTGCCCTTCAAATTCAGAAAGTGCTTGAGGTCTTAAAGCTTTTTCCACCTGCTTTTCTTCAGGTGTGTACTGCTCATTCGTAGGATCTATATTTTGATTACTCAAATTTTATGGTAGATTTTATATTACAAAAATACCTATAAATAAATTGGTTTCAAAGAATGCCCATAATTCTTGACGTCCTTCCCCTGAAAGGACGAGATATATAAACATAGGGTTTAATCCCCATGACGATACCACCTAAGAGTCCTGAAGGGACGACATATAATACCATGGGGTTCCAACCCAATGCCCTGTAGGCACGACATATAATACCACGGGATTCCAACCCCATGTCCTGAAAGGATGACATATAATACCATGGGATTTAAACCCCATGTCCTGATGGGACGACATATAATACCACAGGGTTTCACCCCCATGTCCTGAAAGGATGACATACAATACCACGGGGTTCCAACCCCATGTCCTGAAAGAATGACATATAATACCATGGGATTTAAACCCCATGTCCTGAAGGGACGACATATAATACCACAGGGTTTCACCCCCACGTCGTCCTGAAAGGATGGCATCAAATACCACGGCGTTCCAACCCCATGTCGTCCTGAAAGGACGAAATATAAAAACATGGGGTTTAAACCCCATGGTACCCAGATATAGCCAACCCCGTTCCGTAAAGCCAGCACTTGAAAACTGGGTTTCAACCCAGTCTTCAAGTGCTGGCTTTACGGAACTAATAAGATCGTGTTAAATACCCACACCTATCCCCAAAATTCAATACTTTTACATCTTAAATAAACATTCAATGCACAAGCTTTCAGGCCTTTTTATGACATTCATTTTTTTGATACTATTCAGTGCTTGCCAAGATGTAAAAACCAATAATGGTATAAATCCAAATGATAGGGTAGAAAAGGAATCTAGTTCCCAAAAACACCCAGCTGCTATCGGTAATAAATCCTCTAATGTACACACCAATGTAGATGGAAAGACAAATAAAATTGTTACAAAACATTTGGATGTGGGAGGCATGAAATGGATTACAATGGAACAAGCTTCCAAATTGGATAATAAAGATGGAAAGAAATTTCTAGTTGATGTGTATACAGATTGGTGTGGATGGTGTAAAGTCATGGATAAAAAGACTTTTAGTAACGAAACTGTTAAAAAGTACCTTCAAGAAAATTATCATTTGGTCAAATTCAATGCTGAACAGACAGACCCAATCAAATTCAAAAACAAGACGTATTCTTGGTCTGAAGTGGGTAGAAACGGCATAAATACGCTTGCAATGGAGATTTTAGGGAACCAATTGAGCTATCCAACGTTAGTATATTTTGATGCTAATTTGGAAAAAATAACAGCAAGTCCTGGTTATAAAGGTCCTGAGCAATTATTAGCAGAATTAAAGGGTATGGATAATTAATAAATAAATCATACTTTTAAGAAAAAACTGACCATCATGAAGTCGATATTTTTAACAATTACCTTTGTTTACAGTGCTTTTGCACTAAGCGCACAATCAGATGATATTGTAAAAGTTTTAATGGTTAAAGGCCAATATGACTATTTGACAACCAATATTGTCGAATTACAAAATTCTGTTGCTGTTATTCAAGATGCTTATTCTCGATCAGATAACTATGCCATCGGAAAATCCAAAGGTGAAATCATTAAAATTGTTCACCAAGCTCCTTCAATTCTTAACAACTTTTGCAGTATGGCTTTGGCTACAACAAAAAATCCAGACATTGCAGGTGATAGACACCAGTTAGACTATAAGGCATATGCAGAAAAAGTCAATCAAAATGGTGAATATGTAGAAATTGAATTATTGTCTTCTGAGGTAGAAACACTAAATTCATTGATACAAACTATTAGAAATAAAAAGTACAGACTGAAAGATTCAGATTACGCAATTCATGAAAGCCAAAAAAGTGAAGGTTCTGAAAAGAATGTTGAAATGTTGGCTGAATTGACTGTTGAGATGAATGAAGCAATTGAGATTTTAAAAATTGGTAAGCACAGATAAAAAGCAGATATAATATATGTCATTTGAAATAATAGGGAAACTTCACAAAGTTTTTGAAGTCCAAGCAAAGAGTGATAGATTTCAAACTCGAGAATTTGTCATAACGACTGATGGTCAATACCCTCAGTTTATCAAATTTCAACTTACCCAAGATAGATGTGAGTTGATCTCAAATTTTGAAGAAGGAAAGGATATTAAAGTTTACTTCGATTTGAGAGGTAGAGAATGGCAAGAAAAGTATTTTACGAATCTAAATGCCTGGAAACTTGAGTCAGCAGCAACAGAAACTGTTGCGGATAATTCTACTAGCATTCCTTTAGCTGTAGGCGAGCCGCCAGAGATGGGCAACTTTCCAACTGCCAATGATTCGACTCCAGCAAATACCGAACTAGATGATCTTCCGTTTTAGGATAGAGTCAATCATCAACTATAAATTAATATTACTTATCGGGCTTTCGATTTCTATCGGAAGTAATGCCAGTTATGGACAGGTCAATGATTCATTATGGATGCTCGGATGGCATTCGGAATGGGATGATTCAGTACATGAGTTCAAGATCACTTTTGAAACTCCAGAAGAAGAGGACTATGGTGAAATAGAGGCTACATGGGCACATCTTAATGATTTTACGCAATGGGATTATAGTATCGGAGAATATGGAGGTAGCATCAATCAGAAATGGCCAAGAAGAGATGATGAATGGGAATTGAGATCAGATGAAGGAAATACAACTACCATTAAAAATCGATGGCGTGATGATAATTCTGAAGTACTTATCAACTTCAACAATGAAATAAAAGTTGTTTGGCTATCCAAGTCATTCAATGACGGAAATACTTGGTTGTTATACAAAAATGAATACGGCGAATTTGAATTTTATACCGAGTATATCGATGATCCTAGAGATTGGATTATTTATGACGACACATCTTTGGACCTTCCTATTGATGTAAAAGTCGCATGTTGCTTTATAGCCATGTACAGAGCCACTGCACAGTTGAGATAAGCTGGTCTAACACCATTTTAGAAAGACGCTAATGACTTTGCTTGGGTGAAGTTAGATTATTATTATTCGCAATAACATTAAATGTAGAAATGAAAGTTACTTGTCTTGGCTTTCAAATCTCACAAGAACTTGCAGCATTGTCACATGGAACAGTCGACCTGCAAGTTGACAACAATGGATACTCTGAATTTAGCTTTAAATTTGAAACTAGGACATAGCATCAAGAATCTGCTCGCCGTGGATTTTGGTTTTGACTTTTTCGATAATCTCCTCAATAATCCCTTCCTCATTTACCAAGATGGTTGTACGGTAGACTCCGATGATCTCACGACCCATAAATTTTTTGGGCCCCCAGAGACCAAACTTATTGAGTACAGCCTTATCTTCATCACTCAATAGGTCGTACTGAAACTCATATTTATCGATAAACTTTAGATGCTTTTTAGCTGTATCAGGACTCACACCAAAAACTTTGTATCCAGCTTTCGATATTTTTCTGTAATTGTCTCTGACGCTACATGCTTCTTTGGTGCACCCAGGGGAATCATCCTTTGGGTAAAAGAACAGAATAAATTTTTGACCTTCTAGAGACTCAGAACTTATTAGTTCTCCATTTTGGTTCGGCATCTCAAAGCTAGGAATTTTCTCTCCGACCTTAATATTCATTAATTATTGATTTGGTACTAATGATAGATTGATATCAAAAGCTGTTCTAATACCTAATAACTATGGCTAGGGTGATTTGTTCAAAGAATCGTTGATTAATACTGCGAAAACTTCTTACAAGACAAATAGTGGTGATTTTCACGCAAAAACTGAATAGTCTTGCGCTTATTACACCCAAAATTAGGCTAGGTTTTAAAGTTTTAAGTTGTATTCTGCGAGATTGCCGCTATGATCTGTGACTTTGATCAATAAATTCTTGCTTCCAGCTGAAATAGATCTCTGATTTACGATCAACAAATCATTTTTAAGGTCGTAGTTGAATGGTACCCATTTGTTATGCGCTGAAACATGAATATCGTAATCTCCAAGTGACGAATCATAGTCTAGATTATCAGTTATCTTAAATGAATATTCTTTAAATCCATTTTTTGTAACAGTCCCTACTCGGGAAATACTTGGCGGAATTTCGTCTGTTGATAAAAAGTAATTGCCAAACTCATCGAGATAAGCTACAAAGTTTTCGCCCTCTACGTGTCCACCAAAGTTTGTAAGCCCACCATTCTCCAATTTTACAATAGAAATCGCTGGATCATTGATATTTGGAATGATCAACTTAAAAGCTCTGTGTGCCGGAGTATTTTCATTTTCAATTTGTATGTTATAATCTATGCCATAACCTTCTTCAACAATATTTATACTTTGATCATTATATAGGCTGTTCTCAAAGAAAATCACCTTGGTTTTTGAAGCTAATTGAATCGTATCAACAGTTCCACATTGAACATTAAATCCAGTTCCTTTATTTTTCTTTGTTACTTCAGCACAATTAAAGCTAATTTCAAAACTACTTTTATTAGCTGCAGCATCTCCGACACTAACTTCAAAACTTTCTTCCTTATTTAATTCAAGTTCCAACCATCCACTATTACTATAATTGCTAAGCGGATTGCATTCGGTGTTGAATAACTTTAGAATCCTCGACTTATTTTTTTCAAAATGCTTGTAATCAATGATTGCATTAATGGCTTTAGATTCTGAAAAACTTATTCTGTCAAATGATGAATAAAAAATTGTACTATCAGCTTGTTGAATACTGAGATCATAAACTCCATTTTTATTCCATACACCATTTGCGCGGTCATAGGTATTGAGGCCTATGCCAATTCTTTGGCTATTGACCTGTACCAAATTTTGTGCACATCTGTAATCACCTTTCTCTCCAAGCAGTCCAACTTTAAATTTATTATATGGATTTCCATATTCATCCAGTTCGTAAACATAAAGTTCTTTGATGACGGGTGGAATATCGTCCTCAACTTTTATATCAAATAAAGATGGCAACATAGGATGTTCGGACACCGTCTCTCTAATTTCAAAATGTAAATGCGGAGCATAAGATCTGCCTGTGTTCCCCAAGGTACCAATGACCTCTCCTTGTTCAAAAGTAAATTTGCCAGGAGGTAGATAGATGTCGACCTCAAAATGCTCAACTGATATTTGAATATCTTCTACATATTGATCTAGTCTAGGGTCAAATTTGTCCATGTGGGCATATACCGTAGTGTACCCATTTGGGTGATCCATATAAAGCGCGCGACCATAGCCACCACTTTGGATTTTTATTCTTGAGATAAAGCCAGATTCTGCTGCTAAGATATTTTCACCACCAGTCCCATCTTTCGATTTTATATCAATACCCGAATGAAAATGATTGGTTCGTAGCTCAGCAAAACTGCCAGCAAGTTTTAATTCGTAATCTATCGGGGCGATAAAATTCGTGCTATCTGGATCAACCTGAGAATATCCTAGATGAAATAAAAACAAGGCTACAAGTATGCTAATTATCTTTATCAAAAATTTCTTTGATTGCTTTTTTAATAATTCCTCCTGCTTCAATTGGAAACGCTTCACTATTATTTATTTGATTCTGCAAAGATGATTTTAATTCTTTAATCTCTTGTATTTCTTCAACGGTTTCAATGATCGATTTATTGATTTCTCTTGTAAGCCATAACGACATCTGCTCAGTTCTATTTTTTTCGTAAAACTTATTGCTATTTATGTCTTCAAAAAAGCCTTCAATTACTGAGGAAACCTTATCAATATTCAACAAAGTCTCAGAAGAATATAAAAGTGTTTGTGGCTTTAAGCCATGTTCTTTGGGATGAAGCAATGATTTGGCAGAGTCTATGGCCTTCGCACTTAATTTTGCCAAGTCCATTTTGTCGCCATCGGCTTTGTTGACCAGAAACAAATCCGCCAATTCCATAATACCTCGTTTGATACCTTGCAGGTCATCTCCTGATCCAGGTTGTACGAGGAGTATGTACATATCTACAAGATCAGATACCGCAACTTCCGACTGTCCGACACCTACTGTTTCTACAATAATATAATCATAGCTAGCCATTTCGCATAGCAGTATACATTCCATTGTTGCTGCCGAGACGCCACCTGTTTCTGTTCCCGATGCCGAAGGTCTGATGTAGACATTTTCTTGATTGATCAGTTGCTCCATTCTGGTTTTATCGCCGAGAATTGATCCTCCACTTTGAGGGCTTGAGGGATCAATAGTAAGGATGGCAATTTTATTTCCTTGATCTGCGAGATAATTCCCAAATGAATCAATGAAGGTACTTTTGCCAGCCCCCGGTGGGCCTGTGACGGCTATCCTTTTTGTATTTCTTTTTTGATAATTTCTAAGTACTTCAGAAATTGTATTTCGATCGGAATCCAATACGCTTTCTGCAAGTGACAAAGCGTGACTCAAGTGTATTTTATCTCCTTCAAGCAGTTTTTCGGTCAGTTGTTTTGCATCGATTTTGACACGAGAAGGTTTTTTGAAGTTTGGGTTTATATTTTTATTTCGATTACTCAAATGGCTTTAGTTTTTCGCAAGTTTTTCCCAGCAGGCTTCCGCCAAATGATTGGTGATTTTTTCTATGGAATAACTTCCAGCCAAAGGATCAGCTACCATATTGAGGTAGGATTCCATTTTCATGATGTGCTGGATGTTCTGATTGAGTCGCGATTGGTTTGTATCTTGATTGTGAAAGGAGCAAATTAAATCTGCCATTCCCAAAGCTGCGTTTATGCAAGCTGAGGTGTTTTCTATTAATGCTGTCTCATCATTTATATCTTCATTGACAACGGTTATGACTTTGATAAATAGTGCTTGGAATTCAATTTTATACGCTTTAAGCAAATTTGCCCAGATGATTCTTAAGGCTCTTATTTTTGAAACATTGACAGCAAGGTGCGAATCAACATTTATAGATGCTCTAATAGTAGAAACATTTAAATTTAATTCCAAAGCTAGCTCTATTGCCTCTTTTAATTGACTTGCGATTTCAATTAATGCATCAGGGACATTTGCGGAGCTGCTCACCCCTGTAAAGAAGTGGAAGGAAGCCAATTGTTTTGCAGCTGCCACATTTGCCTTGAGCATATCTGTGGTTATAGAAAAAGAACCAGTTAGCTCCTCAAGATTTTTATTTTGAGATCGAGAATAACTTATAAAATCAGTCATCAATTTTTGCGAGGATTCGATCTGGACATCATTGTAGATCATTTCATGAAATACATCTGCATAATGCTCTTGCCAATTGGCATTTTGACCCTTCAATATGATTGCTTCTGCACCGTTTTGAACAGCATTGATGATGGCAGAATTGGCATCTTGGCTGTTTGAATCGACAGATACCCCAATTTTCCAATCAATATTATGACTGATAAGAGGATTTTCTCGAGTAATTTTCTCGCTCGGATGATTGAAAGGAGCAAGTTCAACGCCTGCTACAGTTTTGGGCTCAAAATCATCTAAAGAGTTGATTTTCAAAGCTTTCGCTATGAGTTCTTCCCAATTTTTTTGGTCTAATGTTGGAAAATCTAAGTTAAGTGGCACTTTTAAGTCAGTTTAGAAAACTAATATAGCTTTTTGAGGTTATTAATATACCTGATTACATAAGGTGATTTCACAGTTTTAAACTTATTTTTGCACCAAATTCAACCAAAAATTTGATGAGCGACAAGCGACTTATTTATCTAGACAACAACGCAACTACACCAACTGATCCACGAGTGGTTGATGCAATGTTGCCATTTTTTCATAACGTACCCGGAAATGCAGCAAGTAGAAACCATCCTTTTGGGTGGGCGGCAGAGGAGGCTGTTGATTACTCAAGAGACCAAATTGCCAAACTACTGGATGTGGATAGTAGAGAAATAATCTTTACATCTGGTGCTACAGAATCTGACAATCTTGCATTGAAAGGGGTGTACGAAATGTACCAAAGAAAAGGTAATCATATTATTACCTTGAAGACTGAGCACAAAGCTGTCTTGGATTCTTGTAAAAAGATCGAGAAGTTGGGTGGGGAAGTTACTTACCTTGATGTGGATGACAAAGGGATGATCAACCTTGTTGAGCTAGAGGCAGCTATCAAAAAAGAAACAATTTTGATTTCTGTGATGTGGGCAAACAATGAAACTGGAGTGATCCAGCCGATGAAGGAAATTGGAGATATCTGTGCCAAGCATGGTGTTCTTTTTATGAGTGATGCAACACAGGCAGTTGGAAAAATAAAAACACATCCAAAAGAATTGGGCATTCATTTGATGGCTTTTACGGGTCATAAAATGTATGGACCAAAAGGAGTAGGTGCATTGTTTGTCAATAGAAAAAATCCAAGAGTAAAGGTTACTTCTCAGATGGATGGTGGTGGACACGAAAGAGGAATGAGATCTGGTACATTAAACGTACCTGGAATCGTCGGATTTGGTGCAGCAGCAGAGATTGCAAGAAAGGAAATGGATGCAGATGCAGCTAGACTTTCTGTATTGAGAGACAAATTGGAGAAGGCCTTCATGGAGAACTTGGAAGAGGTGTATATCAATGGAGATCCTGCGCACAGAATGCCACATGTATGTAATATTTCATTTAAGCATGTCGAAGGAGAAGGTTTGATGATGACATTCAACCAAGAGATTGGAGTATCGAGTGGATCAGCATGTACTTCTGCATCATTGGAGCCATCATATGTATTGATTGCATATGGTCTTGGAGATGATCTTGCACATTCGTCGATTCGATTTAGTTTGGGTAGATTTACAACGGAGCAAGATATCGATGATACCATCGCATTGGTTTCCAAAGGAGTTACTCATATGAGAGACTTGAGCCCAATATGGGAAATGTATAAAGAAGGAGTAGATCTTGATGCTGTCCAGTGGACAGAACACTAAAAATCATTGGGTGCATTGAAACTCAAATTGAACTATATTTGTTAGAACTATTAGATAAAACAATAAAATGGCATACTCAGAAAAATTATTGGACCACTTTAAGAACCCAAAAAATGTTGGGACACTAGACAAAACTGACTCTAATGTTGGTACTGGATTAGTAGGTGCACCAGAATGTGGTGATGTAATGAGATTGCAGATTCAAGTTGATGCAGCAGGTATCATAGAAGATGCAAAATTCAAAACATTTGGTTGTGGATCAGCAATTGCTTCATCATCATTGGCAACAGAATGGCTAAAAGGCAAATCACTAGATGAAGCGATGGCTATTGACAACATGGCAATTGTTGAAGAACTAGCATTACCACCAGTTAAAATTCACTGTTCTGTATTAGCAGAAGATGCTATCAAAGGAGCAATTGAAGACTACAAAAGTAAAAATGCTTAATCATGCTATTCGTAGCTGACAGTGCAAAAGAAAAAATCGCCGAACTTGTTTCAAGTTCTGATATCGGAGAAGACTACTTCGTCCGAGTATCTGTAACCAGTGGTGGTTGCTCAGGTCTTACCTACAATATGGATTTTGACAATGAGTCGCAAGAGAATGATCAGATTTTTGAAGACAATGGAGTCAAAGTAGTGACAGATTTGAAATCATTCTTGTATTTATGTAATACAACATTGGAGTTTGCAGGTGGCTTGGATGGCAAAGGATTTTATTTTAATAATCCGAATGCTGAGCGGACCTGTGGATGTGGTGAGAGTTTTGCGGTGTAGAGGAAAGAATGATAGAATAGACAAATAAGAAAAGCCTTGCATTCGCAAGGCTTTTTTCATTGATCTATGATTGAATCAAATATTTTATTATCTGTCAGAAGAAATAGGACCTTCCGAATCTGGACCTGGTTGTAGGCAGCAACATTCATAAGTAAAACTTAGCCATAGACCAGCGTTATGATGTGCAAAATACCAAAGTTCCTCGCATGGATATTCTGCTGAATCCGCTCCTCCGCATGGGCAAAGTAAAAAATCACCTTGATAGACGGTAATAGATTGTATCACTGGAGAACAGCCCGGACCACAGTCATTAAATTGATTGTAGAATCGACTTATTGCAGAATCTACATATTCTTCAACATTAAAAGAAGGGGGATTAACATAGCCTGAATGTGAATCTTCTGGATTTTCAGGTGTACATGCTCCAAAATTATTTTGTGTACATAAACCGACTAGTTTTACATCACTTGAGATGTATTCTCCACATTCACCTGATCCTGTACCGAATACTACTGGGTAATTACAAGCCAAATATTGACTAGTTGCATCCAATATTGCATCATTATAGGCTGCGCCGTCATTTCCAAAGTTAGTTATATCTAATGTTGTATTACATTCATCTCTTAATTCTATATCTGTTAGATTATCAATAGTCGGATCGTCAAGATCGGTATCACATGCCACAAATAAAGTAGTTGTTAATAGAAGTAGAAAGCAAATTTTATAAGCGTATTTCATTTTAATGTATTTTTTATTTAAAAAGATATTACAATTGTATAAGTCAAGATTTTATAAAGTGTGACATTTTTATTTGTGATAGTTTGTAAAGAATAGGATTGATAAAATTTGTGATTGTAACAGGAAGGCAATAAATTTTATTCAGTAAGGTCAGACTTGAGTTTTCTAATCATGCTTTTACGCTGTGTCACCTCCCTGGTTAATTCATCTGCCTTTCGGCAAATGATATTAACCTGTCCCTCCAATTCTTGGAGAGGATTGGCTTTCGACAAGCTTGTTTTTTAAACAAGATGTTTTGTGGTACGCAAAGTGTAGCAATAGTTTTAATTAAATGCTATAGTTTTTCAATTCTAAATCAAGAAATCAATCCCTCTTAATCCTCTTAATCCTCTTAATTTTGTTAATCCTGCTTTTGCCGCTAAAAAATTGTTACTACATTCGTCCAGATATAAATGGAGAAAATAAAATACATCAACCGCCAAACAGGAGCCCTTATCACAGAAACACCCCCAGGTGAAGGCTACTTAAAATTCCTTTACCACAATCCTTTGGGCAAACTAGCTCTAAGCTTGGTGGTCAAAAGAAAGATGCTCTCTGCTTGGTATGGAAAAAAAATGGACAAATCAAATTCCACTAAGAACATTGCTCAGTTTGTCGATGACTTGGGCATTGACATGAATGAAGCAGTCCTGCCCATTTCAGCATACAAAAGTTTTAATGAATTTTTTTATAGAAAATTGAAACCAGAGGCAAGGCCGATTGGAGAAGGATTGGTTTCTCCTGCTGATGCTAAGTTGCTTGCCTTTGAAAGTGTAGATGATGTATGGGAGTTTTTTGTGAAAGGAAGAAAATTTACACTCAAAGAATTTTTGCAAAGTGAAAGTCTTGCCGAAGAATATAAAAATGCTTCGTTATTCATATTTAGGTTGGCACCCAATGACTATCATCGATATCACTTTCCTATGGCTGGAAAAGTTGATAACAACACAAAGATTAAGGGTGCTTACTTCTCAGTATCACCGTATGCACTCGAACCAAATTTTGCAAAGGTGTTTTGTGAGAACAAACGAGAGTATTTGACCTTGAGCACAGAAGAAAAAGGAGATATACTTTTGATCCCAGTTGGGGCAACCATGGTCGGAACAATAATCTCAACATTCAGTCCTAATAGTCAAGTGGAGAAAGGTGATGAGATGGGATATTTTGCCTTTGGTGGATCCACCGTTGTCATGTTGGTTGATCAAGAAAAGGTTAAGATCGATCAAGACTTACTTGATAACACAAAAAATAAGATGGAGACTGCCGTAAAAATGGGCGAGCGGATAGGGCTCTAATAATGTTGTCTTATTCTTCAATCAATTTCTTTATTACACAGAATTTATCGTTTTGTTTTATTTGCAAAAAATAGATGCCTGCATTGAGATGGTCCAATTGAGTGACGTTTTGTCCTCGTGTATTAAACATTTGTAAGTTAATTTCTGCAGTATTCTTCAAGAAAGGAATTGAGTAATTTTCATACAATTTGCATAGGTCTGTATTCAATTCGCTTAAGCCACTAAGTTCACCTACTTGAAATGTTTCCCTGTTAATTTCTTCTCCATCGTAAAGCATACGTACATTCCATGCTCCAGGAACTAAGTTGTCATGAAATATATAGGTCCAATAATATGCATACCAGTAATCTTGATCGGCATTTATATCAAATTCAAACCATAACTCATTGGTCGGAGTGTACCATTCAAATTTTATTTCTATTCCTTCTCGTATGCCATAAAGTTGTACCCAATAATAAAGATCGGAGTCTGAATCAGTATCAATCATGAATGGTTTTTCTAACGATAAATTTCTAAATCTAAGATCATCAAGCGATAGATCATTTGATAAAGAAATACCACTATCCCAGACCGCGAGCTCCTCCTTGTATTCTTCTGGATTAAAAAATAAACTTTCTTGATTGCCACAATTCCCACCATAGGGGTCGACGACATACAAACTGTCATACCATAGCTCGAAATGTAAGTGTGGGTCGGTGCTATTTCCACTACTTCCCACTTGGGCAATTACATCAGACATTACTACTTCGTCACCAACTTCAACAAGAATGCTATTGGTTTTCAGATGACCATAATAGGAGTAGTAATCATTTTCATGACGGATGGCAATATAATTTCCAAGGCCTTTGGCAGGGTTTGAAGTTGTTTCTTCATCAAAGAGACCATCTTTAACAAAAGTGACTATTCCATTTGCAGCTGCTAAGACATTTACGCCTTCCTCCATTCGAACAAAACTCTGCAAGGTATAATCAGTGCCTTGATGACCATCATAAGTTTTAGAGCCACAGTTATGGTCAAAAATTCCAACCGTATCCCAATCGACATAGTTTACGATGATCCAATCCTCTCCCTGTATTCCTTCGATAGGTGCAGATAAAAATGCCTGGCTATTACCCAGATTCATTGTTCCAATAATAAAAGCTAGCATTGATATATGACGCATCATAGAAATTAAGGTTTAGGAATTCTGACAATATATAAAGAATTGAATTATAGGACTAGAGACTAATTGCTTTTGTTTTTTTTTGCAATTTTCATAAAATATTTTTAGACATGTCTAAAAATTGTTAACTTTAGCTCCTGATGTTAGCATTGCAAGTATTAAACGGAGATCTTGAGCCGAGTAAGTGGCTGCAGGTTATTGAGTTTTTTAGCTCAGATTTGGGTCAAAGAGCCTTGCTTACCTCATCTATGGTGGGTTTGATGTGTGGAATTCTTGGGGTATTCTTAGTTCTCCGCAATATGTCCTTGATTGGTGATGCTTTATCTCATTCTGTTTTGCCAGGAATCTTCTTCGCCTTTGTGATTGTCCAATCTTACAACTCTTTTGCTTTTTTTATAGGCTCTAGTATAGCTGGATTGATTGCTGCATTGTCTATTAGTTGGATTCAACAGAACATGACCACTAAAAATGATGCTGCTATTGGAATTGTCTATACCTGCTTATTTTCTATTGGCGTCATAGGTATTTCTTGGCTACAACATTCCGTTGGAGTTCATATCGATCTTAAGGATTTTCTTTTTGGTAATGTACTAGGAATTGCAAATGAAGATATCTATCTAACGTTTGCTGTGATGCTGTTTACTATCATCAGCGTGACTTTGTTTTACCGTCAGCTTTTTGTTTCAACTTTCCAAGAGACCATTGCCCAGACGATGGGTATTCCTACTCAATTTTTGCATTACTTTTTATTGTTGATGCTTTCATTTGTAGTAGTAGCATCTTTGCAAGCAGTAGGAGTTATTTTGGTAGTTGCCATGTTGGTTACACCCGCTTCGACCGCTTTACTTTTGTCCAATAAGATGAGGAATGTAATTTTCATTTCTGCACTGCTTGGATTGTTCTCTGCCATTCTGGGATTATTTGCCTCAATAGTTTTTAATTTTCCTCCTGGTCCAACCATGGCTGTAGTTTCTGCTTTAATTTATTTGGTCGCCGTTTTATTCTCACCTGAGCATGGAGTTATTTTCAAATTCATCAGAGAGAGAAATGAATCGAATAGAATAGAAAAGGAGGATATCATCAAATACGTTTTCAAAAATAAAGATGCCAGCGTTGGCGATGTATCAGGCTTTATTGGGTTAAGTAAGAGCAAAGTCAATAACTTGATTTCTAGTTTGATCAGCAATGGATTGATGAATAAGACAGCTGGAATATTGCAACTGACCAGTTCTGGAGAAATTCAAGCAAATAAGTTGGTCAGAGCACACAGGCTTTGGGAAACCTATCAAGTAGAAGCCATGGGAATGGATGCCTCTAAAATTCACCCTGATGCAGAACGTATGGAGCATCACCTATCTAAAGACATGATGGATAAAATATCCAAAGATTTGGGTCATCCAGATGTCGATCCTCATGGATCACCTATACCTCCACGATCGAAGTAAATAGGAAACTGGAAACTGGATAGTGGACTCTGGATACTGGACTCTGGATTGAAGGTTAAGAATGATAGTCTCTACTACCGGTTGAGAATTTATTCTGAAAACCTAATTGTTCGTTAGTCAAACAACCCAACTTATTTTATCAAAACAACGCCATCTAGCGTCCAGAATCAAACGTCAAACTTCAGTAATTTGATAGTCTTGCAGACCCAACTTATTTCATTAGAACAACGCCATCCAGCGTCCAGAATCAAACGTCAAACTTCAGTAATTTGCTAGTCTTGTAGACCCAACTTATTTCATTAGAACAACGCCATCCAGCGTCCAAAATCCAGCTTCAAATGCCATCAGTCCACATGTCTGATTAATTATCCTCCACGATCTTATTCCCCTTCTTATACTCACACTCCCTTTGGCACTGACCATAGAGATTTAAGTTGTGATGTGTGATGTTAAACTCTAGAAGTTCGCCCATCATGGTTTTGATTTGTTGGATACGGGGATCGCAAAACTCTAGGACCTTTCCACAATCGACACAGATAAGATGATCGTGTTGTTTGTAACCATATGATTTTTCAAATTTAGTTAAGTTCTCACCAAACTGAATTTTATTGACCAAGTCGCAATTGACCAATACTTCAAGGGTGTTATAAACAGTCGCACGAGAAACTCTGTAGTTTTGATTTTTCATATGGATGTAGAGTTGCTCTGCATCGAAGTGATCAGTCTGCTTATATATCTCCTCAAGGATAGCAAAACGCTCGGGTGTTTTCCGGAATTTATTCTTTTCCAGGAAAGTGGTAAAGATTGTTTTTACCTCAATAATCAAATTTTCTAAAAGCTCGGCTTGTGACATAGTTATTTCTCTATTCTTATAACGGATTGAACCCCTTCAAGTTTCTCAATTGCCCTTACCGCAACATTTAATTGATTCTTATTCAATACAAACATACTTATCTTCCCTTCAAAGTATCCTTCTTTACCTTCGATACTAAATGACCTGATGTTTAGGCTCAATTCATTTGAGATCTCATTGGTGATTTTTTGAATAACACCCACTCCTGAGTCAACGCCAGTGATTAGTAAATCAACAGCAAAATTGGTTAAAGTATTATTCTGCCATTCTGCTTTCATTACACGATAGCCAAAGTTTGCCATCAAATGGGTGGCATTCTTACAGACAGTTCTATGAATTTTCATGACAGAGTTTGCAGTGGTATAAGCAAAGATGTCATCACCTTGTACTGGTTTGCAACATTTGGCTAGTTCGTATTTAAAATCATCTGCAGGTTCCCCATTGATAAAAATACTTGCTGTACTCCCTTGAGATTTTTTAGCATGCCTTTTCTGAGTAGTTTCTTCATTGGATGGTGCAGGTTCGCCCTTTTCTTCCTCTTCTTGGACTATGGTAAGTTTTCCTTTATCAACGGTAAAAACTTTTAGATCACTGATTTTTAAATTGTCTTTTGCGAAAGCGAAATAAAGATCAGGTCTATTATTAAATCCAAAGTGCTTGACCAAGATATCGACATTCTCCTCAAAGTCGACCTTCATGTTTTTTAGTTTACGCATCAAGGCCTCTTTACCAACTTCACCCTCCTGACGTTTTTCTTCTTTCATAGAAGATCTAATCTTTGACCTTGCCTTTCCAGTCACCACCATCTTCAACCAGTTTTCATTTGGCTTCTGATTCTTATGAGTAGTGACGTGCAGCTGATCACCGTTGTGCAACTTGTATCCCATCGGTACCAATTTGTTGTTGACTTTTATGGCAGTTGCGCGATAACCTACATCTGAATGTATTTCAAAAGCAAAGTCCAAAGCAGTGGCACCTTTTGGAAGAATTCTCATGTCACCATTGGGAGTAAAGACATATATTTCTTCGTTAAACAAGTTGGTTTTGAAATCCGTAATAAATTCTAGTGCATCACTGTGATTTGCCTCGAGCATATCTCGGATACTATCCAACCAACGATCGTAGACATTACTATTACTCTTGTTATTATTGATCTTATCAATCTCCTTGTATTTCCAATGTGCTGCAAATCCTCTTTCAGCAATATCGTCCATCCGCTCTGTTCGAATCTGAACTTCAACATATCTTCCTTTTGGGCCAATTACAGTTGTGTGCAATGACTCATAACCATTTCCTTTTGGAGTCGTAACCCAATCTTTTAATCTTTCGGGAATGGGTCTGTAGAAATCTGTTATAACAGAGTAGACATTCCAACAAGAGGTTTTTTCTTTATCAAGATTGACATCAAGAATGATCCTTACGGCAAATAAGTCATAGATTTCCTCAAAGCTGACGCCTTTCTTTTTGATTTTATTATATATAGAATAGATCGCTTTTGGTCTCCCAAGAACTCTGTATTTCAACCCCAGCTCTTCCAGTTTTGAGCGAAGAGGTTCGATAAATTGCGCAATGTATTCTTGTCGTTCATCTTCGGAACCTGCCAACTTTTCCGCAATCTCATTATACTTTTCAGGCTCATTGATTTTCATAATGATATCCTGAAACTCATTTTTGATTTGATACAAACCAAGTCGATGGGCTAGAGGAGCATATATATAGGATGTCTCGGCAGCGATTTTTAGTTGCTTGTGTCTCGGCATGACATCGATGGTTCTAAGATTGTGTATTCTGTCTGCCATCTTGATTAGCACAACTCTTACATCCTGTGTCAAGGTACTCACAACCTTTTTGAAATTTTCAGCCTGAGGACTTTCAACATTGTATAGACCATCTAGTTTGGTCAGACCATTTACAATCAAAGTAACCTTAGGTGTAAAATTTTCTTCAATATCTGACAGCTCAAATGGCGTATCTTCTACTACATCGTGGAGAATAGCTGAAATAACGGCAGTTGGACCAAGGCCAATCTCTTGAAAGCAAATTCTTGCTACTTCAATTGGGTGAAGGATATATGGTTCGCCAGATTTTCTCCGCTGTGTCCAATGGCCCTTTAGGGCAATATCATAGGCTTTTTGCAGTAAGACTTCATCATCACCGCGCAATTTTGGTTTGATAAGCTCGTGTAACTTATCATATGCACCCTTCACTTTGATCAATTCCTGATCATCTATTGCTTTTCTAGCCATATAAATATTCAAATTGTGCTTAAAAATAAGCACAATTAGTCAATAGCGAGTAGTAATTTGTAATGTAGGCGTATATCTTCAATTCAAGTGCAAATTCACTTGCTACAAATAAAAAACATTTTATCTTTGCAACTCTTTGAAATATTGGGCGGGTATGATGGAATTGGTAGACATGCTAGACTTAGGATCTAGTGCTTCACGGCGTGGGGGTTCGACTCCCTCTACCCGCACCATTTTTCAAAACTTTCTAGAAAGTTTTCACACATTAATATGAATATAGATTTCGTCAAAAATGATTCGCTTACCGCGAATCTTACAATCTCCATTGCTAAGGAAGACTATTTAGCACAATTCGAGGAGGAAATTAAGAAGCAACGAAATAAAGCTCACATGAAGGGCTTTAGAAAAGGGAAAACTCCACTTAGCTACGTAAAAAACCTTTATGGTGACCAGGTCTTGGCCCAGATGATCAATGAAAAAGCCATGACTGGTATGTATGATTATCTAAAAGATAATGAAATAGAAACCATTCTTGATCCTGTTTTAAGTGAGGACAACGAAAAGTTTGAAATCACCCACAAAGACTTAAAGGATTTCTCATTCAAATTTGATCTAGCTCTTACACCTGAATTTGAAGTAAAAGGTATTAACTCTTCTGATGAATATGTTAGGTATAATGTTGTACCAACAGAGGAAGAACTAGAAGAAAACCTTGTAAAGATTGCAGGGCAGTTGGGAGAGAGAAAAACGGCCAAAGAGAACATCGAAGAGAATGATGTGATTACGATTATGGCAGATGTTTTGTTGACCGATGAAGAAGGGCAGACTGAACCTATTGAGGCTGAAGTGAAATTTCTTGTCTCCGATATCCAGGAAGAATTAAAAGAAAAAATCCTAAAGCTCAAACTTGATGACGCTGTAGATGTTGATCTTACAACAATCGAAGGAAAAGATGATGCTTTCATAAGAAAGTACTACTTAAAAATGGAGGAAACAGATACTCGCTCGTATAATAATGAAGTTAAAGCTAGCATCACAAATGTGGAGAGAATGTATCCAATGGAAGTTGGCGAAGCATTATTTAAGAAGATGTTTCCTGAAGATGATCTAAAGACAAAAGAAGAGGTTTTGGTGAAGTTGAAGGAAAAAACAACAGAGGAACATGCCAGTTCAAGCCAAAATATCTTGTTTAGGAATGTAATGGACAAGATGATGTCGGAAACAGACTTAGAACTCCCAGATACATTTTTAATGACATGGGCAAAGAACGCTCAAGTGATGAAAGAAGGCGCAGATGAAGTCAAATTCTTAGAATTTCTTAAAAATGATATTAAATGGAATCTTATTAAGGGGAATCTTATCAAGAAATACGACATTAATGTCTCGAATGAAGAAATTTTGGAAAGAGCAAAGGAACAAGTAAAGGGTTATTTTGGTTACAATATGGCTGGAAACGATCAATATATTGATATGATCGCGCAAAACTTGATGAATGATCAAGAGCAGAAGAAAAAACTAGTGGATGAGACTGTAACAATCAAAATGTATAAAGAGATTGAAAATGATATTACAGTAAATTTTGAGGAGAAGAATATGGAGGATTACTACAAGATTATAGAAGATATTAATAAACAAAATAAACAATAAAGGATGTTCCCTAAAAATGAGTTTAGAAAGTATGCTACAAAACACTTAGGAATGAGTGATATGCATCTTCAAAATTATATGGATAAAGCAACTCTAGCTTATCCAAATGTTACAGGATTTACTCCTCAAGTTATAGAAGAAAGACAGATGAATGTTGTGGGGATGGATGTATTTTCAAGATTGATGATGGATAGAATTATCTTTTTAGGAGTAGGAATAAATGATTACGTTGCCAATGTTATTCAGGCTCAACTTTTGTTCCTAGAATCTACAGACCCCAAAAGAGATATTCAGATGTTTATCAATAGCCCAGGTGGCTCAGTGATGGCCGGTCTTGGAATCTATGATACAATGAGATATGTATCACCAGATGTTGGAACAATATGCACAGGTCTTGCGGCCTCAATGGGTGCAGTTTTGTTAAGTTCTGGAACAAAAGGCAAAAGAACTTGTTTGCAACATAGTAGGGTTATGATTCACCAGCCTTCAGGAGGGATGCAAGGTCAGTTTACAGATATGGAAATTTCTTACACATTGATCAAATCATTGAGAAAGGAATTGTATGACATCTTAGCTGCAAACTCTGATCAAACTTTCAAGAAGATAGAGGAAGATAGTGAAAGAGACAAGTGGATGACATCTAAAGAAGCTAAAGAATATGGATTGGTCGATGAGGTACTAGATCGAGATAATCCAAGGAAAAAAGCATAACTTAGGAGAATAACAATAAGAAACAACAAAAACGAATCAGTTTGAAGTCAAGAAATCAGGAGCATTGTTCATTTTGTGGTAAGAATAAGAAAGAAACCGTAATTCTAATTGCGGGTATTGAGGCACACATCTGCGAAGCTTGTGTTTCTCAAGCACATGATATTCTTACTGAAGAGATGATAAGCAGAGATACAAAATCCGCTGACTTCAAACTTCCAGAAAATATTACTCCAAAAGGGATTACAGAATACCTTGACCAATACATCATCGGTCAGGACGAAGCAAAAAAGTATCTTTCAGTTGCAGTATATAATCACTACAAAAGATTAAACTACTCAGCAAAAGATGAAATTGATATTCAAAAATCAAACATTCTTTTTGTTGGAAGAACGGGTACCGGTAAAACTTTGATGGCTAAGAGTATTGCCAACTTTTTAGAAGTACCTTTCACAATTGTTGATGCTACAATTTTTACAGAAGCAGGCTACGTTGGTGAAGATGTTGAGAGTATGTTGAGTAGATTATTGCAAGCATGTGATTTTGATGTCGAGGCTGCTCAAAAAGGGATCGTGTATATAGATGAGATTGATAAGATTGCTCGTAAAAATGACAATCCCTCAATCACAAGAGATGTTTCTGGTGAAGGAGTGCAACAAGCATTGCTAAAAATGTTGGAAGGCGCTGATGTAAATGTGCCACCTCAAGGAGGAAGAAAGCATCCCGAGCAAAAAATGATAAAGATTAATACGAGCAATATTCTTTTCATTTGTGGTGGAGCTTTTGATGGAATTGAAAAAGTGATTGCAAGAAGATTGAATACTCAAGTAATTGGATTTGATAAGAGTGGAACAGATGAAGTAGATCAAGAAAATCTATTACAATATGTAAACCAGCAAGATCTAAAGAAATTTGGCCTGATTCCAGAATTGATTGGAAGATTGCCTGTTCTTACTTATTTAGATCCATTAGATAAAGAGGCATTGATTAGAATCCTTACCGAGCCTAAGAATGCACTGCTTAAGCAATACAAGATGCTTTTTGATATGGAGTCTAAAGGACTTGAATTCACAGAAGGAGCAATAGGTCTCATCGCAGAAAAAGCAATCGAATTTGGTTTGGGTGCGAGAGGATTAAGATCTATCTGTGAGGCAGTTCTTACTGATGCTATGTATCATATTCCATCAGATAAAGACATGAAGTCTCTAGATGTTGATGAAGACTATGTAAAGGACAAATTATTAAAGTCTAAGCTGCAAAAATTAAGAGTAGCTTAAGTTTAATCCTCTTTTTGTTTTCCAATTATCTCTTCTAAACTAAATTTTCTATAGGTATTCATCGTGTCCGGAAAAATGAAGTATTTTCTTGGATGCTTGAAATATGTGTCTTGTATCCACTTGGAGAGAAACACCTTTCGTTGGTCCATAAACTCATCTAGTTTTTTTTCATTTTTAAGTGCGACAATAGATTGTGTAGCACCATTTTCTACTGTGGACATAATCCAAGTTTCATAAGCCATTGCCCAAGTTAAAAGCAAAGTCTCTTTGGGTAGTTCTTTATCCATTAAGATGAGTTTGTCCTTTCCTATCGCTCTACTTTTTGCTAGTAGATTCCTATTCCATTCTAGTCTTTCAGTGTAAAGATCATGCGTACTGTAAATTCTAATAAGGCTTATAATCAAGACGATACTTATTCCAGCTATCAACAATTTTTCGTTTTTAATGCTTGGAATGATATCTAATACCAATGGTAGAATTACAAAGACAGAAAGGATAAGATATTGTGCTTCTATGTAAAATTGATTTACATTTTTAGGGAATGAGACATTAATCATGAGAGTATAAACCACAACAGAAAGAAGGACTAAAGCTAGACGTAAAAACTTCCTTTCTTTGATATAAAAGATTGTACATGCTATTAGGGCAAGCATGAAAAGGTAATAGTCTCTAATCAGAAAGTTGAAAAAATTATGCATGCTTTCGGTATAGTAATTTGGAAATAGCTTTATAAAGTTCTCCAATCCTTCCATTGAGTAAGCATCATAATAATTACTAAAATAGATTTGCTTGATAATATACAGTGAAACCAAGCCTATAAAATATAGTCCTGTGCTTTTCAACTGTTTGATATCCTTTGTCGCAATTAAAATCAACCCAAAAGCTACTGGAATATTTAAAAGAGGATGGGCAAAACAGGTAGTGATTAGTGAGCCAATGGCAAGTAAGTGCACCAATAATTTTTTAAACCCCTCAGCATTATAACTCTTATTAAGTAAAGCAAAAAATAGAAATAGAACAGCCATACCTTGCAGTAATTCATTTGTTGGCCAATAGAAGGTATGGGTCACCATCAAGGTGTTGAACAAAACCAAACCTAATGCCATCCATTTGTCCTTCGCTATTTTTAGAATGACAAGGAAAATGAGATACTGAAAAACTACAAAACTTAAGGAATATAGTTGGGCAATATTTTCCAATGGCAAGCCTAACTTCATCGCAGAATAAGCTACTCCTTGAGTAAAGAAACTAACAAACCTATTCACTTGAATAGCAAGACAATTGTCTTTTATTATTAGGTATAAGATGTATGATAAATCTAAGAAGAAAGCTCTCTCTTTATAGAAGTGTAAAGAGAATAGAGCGAGAATACCAAAAGTTGAGCTCCCTAGAAATAAAATAAATTTGTTGGTTAGTTTCAAAGTTGCTGCTTGATTGATATCATCTTTAACGAGATTAATATCTTCCAAATATAATTCTCTTGTTTATAATTGATGAATCTTTCTAATTTAAACTAAAAGAAAATTCCAGCGCAAAGCAATGAAAATGCCTTACCAGCCACAGTAGGTACTTTTTAGATTAAACTATAATCCAATATTTAGGTAGCTATTATATATGCACTTTACATATAGATTTTTTTGCCCATCTAAAAATTACCCCCAACTATCTGATTATCAAAGGGATATGATTAGGTCTAAGCCAACTGCTTTCTTAAATTTAGAACTTAGAACAAAGAAAGAACCTAAATAGTCCCTAAATGAAACCGAGATACCTTGGAATTTCCCTATTCCTAATTTTCTCATTTATCGGCCAGTTAAATGCCCAATGCTTGTTTTCTTGCAATGGACAGGTTAACGTATCGCTAGATGTAGATTGCGAGGTAAACATTACCTTAAACATGCTTATTGCTGGAGAGCCACCTGCAAGTTGCTTTATTAGCTTTGAATTGGAAGGAATTGATGGCACTGTAGTTTCTGAACCTGGATGGTTTGAATACACAGTAACAAATGATATAAGCGGGAACAGTTGTTCTGGCTTTCTTTTGGTAGAGGATAAACTACCTCCAGAAATTGATTGCGAATGCGAATCTTATCTCATTGATGTTGATTATCTCCAAGGTAATTTAAATTCTAACAGCCAAATTTTTAATAGACCTGCCGTGATTTCTGATGTGGGATGTGAATCAAATTTCCCAGTTGGATATGAAGTTATTGAATTTACAATTGAGTCTTATAGTTCTAACAATTTTCAATCCACAAATTTTGATATAAATGGTGATAATTTGTTTCTCTCTTTATATGAAAATTGTTTTGATCCAAGTCAGCCATGTACAAACTTAATTGAAGTGGCCGGAACAGGATTGGGTTCAGCAAATCTATCTGAAAGCTTAGAGGAAGGAACAACATACTTTTTGGTTTTGTCTTACTTTGTAAATATGGGCGCTGACCTTGGAAATTTTATTATTGATGCAGGGGTAGGGAATGGGACAGTCATAATTAAAAATCCGAACTGCCTTTTTAAATGCACAGACTTGTTTGATCCATCTTTACTCGGTCACATATTGCCACCGCTAGAGGAGCCATATGACAATTGTGATAATTTTATTACACTAGAACCGAGCATCTCAATTTCAGATGCAGATGAGTGCGGAAGTAAAATTGTAACCAGGTCAACTGGTTATAGATATAATCTAAATACAGGATATCAACTTACAGAATATTGTGTAGAAGAATTTCTTTTTGAAGCTGTACAATTGACTGGGGTTGGGAATACGATTGATGGAGTCTGGGAAGAATATCCAGCGAGTAGTATACACGATTATTATTTTCCTGAAAAAGAAATAATCCTTCCTTGCGGAGCTGGATTCCATCCAACATTTATTACAGAGTATTTTGACATTGATACACCTAATACTCCTTCTGGTGAAGAAGACGATTATGGTCAATCAGAAACATTGGTTGAAAATCAAGAGGGAGTTCCTTACGCAACACCATATTTTGTAACCATAGGATTTGATGGAAATTATCATGCTTCAAGTTTAAATAACAATGCTTGCAATCTATACGTAAGCTATCAAGATCAATTATTTGATTTGTGTGGAGCGGGTTGCCTTGGAAACTCTAAAACAATTAGAACTTGGACAATCAATGATTGGTGTAAAGCAACCAGCGCTAGCTATGAGCAAACAATAAAGGTGACAGACATTGATGGTCCCGACTTATCTGTGTCAGATATTACAGTTAGTGTTGATCCCTGGGATTGCTATGCAGACATAGAGATGCCAGCGCCCGATCATCTTTACGATGATTGTGATAACGAAAATGACTACTGGATTCAAGGTCCAATTGGATTGGTGGTTGCGGGATACACTGCTGTTCATGTTCCAATTGGAATACACACTTTTACCTATTATGGACAGGACTGTTGTGGTAACATAAGTACTTCAGAAGTAAAAGTTACAGTTAGAGATAATACTCCACCAGTAGCGATCACTCAAGAGTCTCTTGTGATTCAGCTCACATCTAATTTTCAAGGGGATGGATTTGCCAAAATTAATGCTTATGATATTGATGCAAACAGTTATGACGGTTGCTCAGATGTTAAGCTGGAAATTAAAAGAAACGATGGAAATATATGGTGTCATTTAGGAAATGATAGTTTTAACAACGATGGACATCCTGGTGATCTCGATACAGATGACGATAATGGGGAGTTTGTGGTTTTCTGTTGTGAGGATCTAATATTAATAGATGACAATGGACAGACCTATGGTTTGTTTGATGTGCAATTAAGAGTTTGGGATGATGGTGACGGAAATGGTACCTATGGTAGCGCTGGTGATAATTACAATGAGGCATGGACGACTATTAGAGTTGAAGATAAGCTTGCTCCTCAAGTTATTTGTCCTGAAAACATTGAGATGACATGCAATGAAGACTTTACAGATATGTCTTTCACAGGTGAACCAACAGCGCAAGGGGCATGTTTCCCTTCTTACTGTGAGTTGCCAAATGATAGTTATACAAGAAAACCAGCAACCAGTGCGCCGTTTATTGGAGAAGAAATACCTGCCTACAATTCAAGTTGCAGACAAGGAGCAATAAAAAGAACATGGTACTGTGGTGGCTCAAATTGTTTGCAATGGATTATAGTGCGTCCAACCGATGACGAACTAATTGCAGTCGATTGGCCGAGCGATAGAACTGTTGATTGTTTAGGAGATGATTATGGTGAGCCAGAATTCACAGATCATATTTGTGAGACAATTGGGACAAGTCTAAAAAGTGATACCTTCTTTTTTGAAACGGGTACATGTTTTAAAATTCTAAATAATTGGTCAGTAATCAATTGGTGTAGATACGATCCGAGTGATCCTGATAATAATGATATTCCAGAACCCGGTTTTGATGATGGTTTTGCAGAAGGAGTATATAAGCATACACAGATAATTAGATTGTTTGATTCAGTAGATCCCATCCTGACTGTAAAAGATTCTACCGTATCAAGCAATAGTGAATGTTTGGGAGAAGGCATTGTATTAAATGCATTTGCGGAAGACAACGGCGCCTGCGGATCATATTGGTTGAAGTGGCAAGTGGAAGTTGATCTTGGTTCTGATTGGGTTGTTGACTATACTTATAGCACCTCTTTAAATCCAAGTGATCCATATTACCTACCTCCGACAATGGATACCATGTATCTGAGCTTGCCTGATGGCATAATGGCAAATTGTAGTCAATCACATAGAGTGCATTGGAAAGTAGAGGACGGCTGCGGAAATTTTGCAAGTCAAACGCAGAATGTAACAATTAAGGATTTGAAAAAACCTACACCGTATTGTTTAAACTTAGGTTCTGCCTTGATGCAAAATGGACTGGTTGAATTATGGGCAAGAGATTTTGATGCAGGTAGTTTCGATAATTGCACAGATCAAGAATATTTAACCTATACTTTTTCATCTAATATTCCACCACAACTGACAGATCCCACAGAAGAGGATCCATGGTACAATGATTCAGGAGTTACAAATCAGAATAATTATATAACTGGAGATGCTGAACAATGGGATAAAGGCCAGAAAAGTAGTTCTAAGATATTTGACTGCGATGAGTTGGAAGAAGCATATAATAATGGGGGAGTATACTCCTTACCTGTCTATGTTTGGGATCTTTGTGGAAACTTTGACTTCTGTTTGGTTAACCTTCAACTAACCGACGACGATGGTGCGTGTGGACTTGCAGATCCAAGAGCAATGATTGCTGGAACCGTAGAAAGAGAATCCGGAGATTTGGTAGCTGGTATGATGATGTCAGTAGATGCGAACATTCCAAGTTATCCAAAAGAAATTGCTACGGATGAAGAAGGAGCATATGCATTCATGAATAATCCAATGTACAACGAATACCACCTAACAGGATCAAAAAATGATGATTGGCTCAATGGTATTACAACCTTGGATATTTTGTTGATCCAAAAGCACATACTTGACATTAAACAATTAGATAGTCCTTATAAACTGATTGCAGCAGATGCTAATAGTGATGAAAAGATAACTGCTGTTGATTTGATAAAATTAAGAAAACTCATTCTTGGTCTCATTGATGAGATTCCAGGAAATACGTCTTGGAGACTTGTTCCAAAAGGGGAAACAATGGATATGAGCGATCTTTGGCCATTTATGGAAATGATTCAACTTTCAAGTTTAGATCAGAGTGAAGATGAAGTTGATTTCATTGGAATAAAGATTGGTGACGTAAATGAAAGTGCAGTCACTTCTATTAATACTACACATATTACAAGTAGATCGCTTCCGCAAATGTCTTTAAAGTTGGAGCAAAATCTCAGCCAAGAACAAAACAGGATCGATTTCATTAGCACACAAGAATTTGAAACTGCAGGGTTTCAATTTGCCTTGAGCGGGATAAGTGGAGATTATCAAATTCAATCTGGCGAACTCTCTATGGTAGCTGAAAATCATACTTATAGAAATGATGCTTTACTTGTGTCATGGAATAGAGGTCAAGCCATCACAATCAATGAAGGGTCTGTTTTATTTTCTATTTTGTGTAAAGAAAAAAGAAAGCTAAATCTCGAATTGAGAGATGATCTTCTTTCTAACGAGATCTATGTAGGTGATAAGCTAGATACTTATAAATTTGATTTCAAACAAGGAGAAGAATATGAATCAACAAGGCTTTATGATGTGACTCCTAATCCAATATTGAATAGTGCAGAAGTTAGCTTCAATCTTTTTGAGGCTCAACCATATGAAATTATAATAACAGAAGTTTCAGGAAAGCAATTGACTCGCCTTAGAGGTATTGGAGTTCAAGGGCATAATAGGGTTGAGATTGATAAAAGCCAGTTAGGGTTGTCATCAGGTTTGTGTTTTGTTATGTTGAAAACGAATAGCGAAATACTCAGCAAAAAGGTCAGCATTATTGACTAAGTCCTTGACTTAGAATGCCTTAACATATAAATTCATAGTTTTTCACTTTTGTATTTTATTATACAACAGACAGTATATCAAGCGATTTGATATTAAAATAAATTGTAATATGATTACGTATTACGAATAATCGTTATATATTTGCTCAAATATTATCTATCATTTCGACCCAAAACCGATTACCCATCTCCCAGCTACAGTAAGCTGAATCCACCGAATATTGGTGGTTTCAAATGAATTTACAATTTAATTAAAGGTCAAATGAGAGAACTCTGTAGCCCTGCAGGTGAGTTGGTATGTAAATACCTCTCCCTAGCATTATTTTTATGTTTATTTCCAATATTAGGACATTCCCAATGTTCAGATGGAAACTTAGAAGGTCAGGTATTCCTTGATGATAACGTCAATGGATCCAATGATACTTCTGAATCTGGTATATCCGGAATATTAGTCACACTCTATGATGCTAATGGAGTTAGTGTAGCCACTGATTTTACAAATTCACTAGGTGAGTATAAATTTTCTGGATTGAGCAACAACGATTCATATCGTGTTGAGGTTTCCTATTTACAGGGATATGCATCTTCCCATATGGGGCCGGATCACCTTTCAGATACAAGATATGCAACTGTGCCTTCTTGTAACTTGACTTTTGGACTTACCAATGCCACCATGGGATGTAGCACAAATCCAGAAATATTACTCACTTGTTTTGTTAGAGGTGATATTTCAGAATATGGCGATAACTCAACAATCGTTGGTTTAGATTATCAATTTAATCCAGGAAGTCCGGTTACTAGCTATGCAAAGAAATACGAAACTGGTTCCATTTGGGGACTTGCATATGATGAGGCTAATGCTACAGTTTATTCCTCAGCATTTGTAAAGCAATATGCCGCATTATCTCCTTTTGGACATGATGCAATCTTTCAAACCAATACACAAACTAGCACATCACAACTTTTTGTTCAACTAAGCAGCTTAGGTATCAATACTGGTACACTTGCTGTTACCGATGAGCAAGATTGCGCATATGGCGATCAAGTTGGAAAATACGGGCTTGGGAATATTGTACTTTCTCAGGACGGTGGTTCACTTTTTGTTATCGATATTTTTAGCAACTCTCTTGTAAGAGTCCCTTTAAATAATCCAACAGCTGCAAATGTTCAGCAATTCTCTATTCCTCAGCCAAATTGTTCTGGAGGAGTGGCAAGAAGTTTTGCCTTGGAGTATCATGAGGGTAAATATTATGTTGGTGTAACATGTGATGGATCTATTTCAAAAGATCAAACTAATTCAGTAGCTACAGTTTATGAGTTTGATCCTACAACTACAAACTTTACACAAATATTTCAAACCAATTATATAAAAGGATTTTGGGATGATTCGAATCCTGGTGGGTTTTTTACTTCTCACTGGTTGACGGATATAGATTTTACGGACGAAGGAAATATGTTGTTGGGATTATCTGACAGATATGGACACAGATATTGTGATGGAAGTTTCGGAAGAGTTGATAAACAATATCCTGATTTATTAGTCGCATGGAATAACAATGGAGTCTGGACCTTAGAGAATAATGGTTCCGCAGGTTCACTTACAGGTACAGGTGTCAATAATGGCGAAGGACCTGCAGGTGGAGAATTTTTTGGTGACGATTTCTTTCCGGGGAATCCATCACACAATGAGGTTGCACTCGGTTCATTCTTTGTTTTGCCTGGTTCAGGTGAAGTAGTTGCAACAGTATATGATCCTATTTTGCGAGCATACGCAGGTGGATTACACAGATATAATACATCAACAGGGGCCATCTCAAACGCTAAAGAATTATATGCACAAAACCTAAGTGATTTATTTGGAAAGGCAACTGGCTTTGGAGAAGTCATTGCAACTTGTCCAAGACCTAAACCTGAAATAGGAAACTATGTTTGGTTTGATGATGATGGCGATGGACTTCAAGGTCCAGCAGAAGCTAGTGTTGCTAACATTGATGTTATTCTATATGATTCAAATTGTGTTGAAGTTGGTACTACCACTACAGATGCAAATGGAATCTATGCATTTAATAATACCAATGTATCAAGCAGCGGTTTGGTTAATCCAATATTTGATGGATTAATGGTCAATGAACAATATTACATTAGTCTTGACCCACAATTGTTGGATCCTGCAACAGGGAGTTACAATATCAATAGCACTTCTTACAATATCACATCAGATAATGTTGATAGTAAGTGGGGTTCTGATTTAGTCGCTTCCGCAAATGTTTGTTCTGATCTGCAATACTTAATTCCTGCTTCAATTCAAGCAGATGATGAAGTGAATCATAGCTTTGATATTGGTTTGGTAAAACCAAGCAACTTTGATTTAGCTCTAATGAAAACTATTGGAGAAAATGAAAATCCAAAAATAAATGAAGATGTAACTTTCTATATTGATGTCTACAATCAAGGCGATGTTACTGCAACTGAAGTAGTTGTATCAGATTATATAAGTAGCAACTTTACTTTTAATCCTGATAAAAATCCAGGATGGACTACTGTAGGTAATATGGCAAAGTATACCTATACAAATCCACTAGTTCCAAATGATGATTTTAGATTGGAGATAGTTTTGACTGTAACAGGTGACAGTTCTCAAGACTTTGCAAACTATGCTGAAATTTCTTACACTATAGATCAGTTTGGAAATGTTAACTCTGATGTAGATTCGACTGCTGATGATGATAATACAAATGATGTAGGTGCTATTGCAAATGGTTCTACTGACAATGAAATCTTTGATGATGGAACCTTGGATGAGGATGATCATGATGTAGCATTGGTAGAAGTTCTAGATATAGCTTTACGTAAGGTTGTAACTGATTCAAGACCATATCAGCCAGGCGAAAGAGTAACATTCAATATTACAGTTGTAAATCAAGGAAATGTTGATGTCGATTACTTCACTATCAACGATTATTACCCTTCTACATTAACTTTCTTAGTTGCGCCTAGCCAAAATGGCTGGACAACAGTTAGTCCAGGTGTAATTTCATTTACTGATGATGGAGGTTTATTGGTAGGGCAATCAAAAATAATCCAAGTAACTTTCCTAGTTGGTCAATTTAACCCATCAGAAGTTATAATAAACACGGCAGAAATTGCTGATGCTAGATCAGATTCAGGAAACGATCGAGATTTAGATTCAAATCCTGACTCAGACCCAACCAACGATCTCTTGAAGGACGATGAAATTGCCGATCATGGAACAATTGATGAAGACGATCACGATGTTGCTGAAATAAGTGGATTAAAAGTAGATTTGGCTTTAACTAAAAGATCAAATAAGACCTCTGTGATGAGAGGCGATGATGTTCAATTTACAATAACGGTTTACAATCAAGGAGAAATAAAAATAGACAATATTCTTGTTGTTGATTATTTGCCAAATTTCTTGATTATCAATGATGACAAATGGGAATATGATCCAGTTGCAGGAAATGCCTACTATACTATCGCTGTTCCTAATGGATTAAGTCCCGGTGCCAATGTAGAGGTAACACTAGATGCCATTGTTTCTGAAGAAGCAACAATAGCCTTGATAGATAACTATGCAGAAATTATGGCTGCAACTGATATGTTTGGAAATGATGTCGCACAATATGACTGTGACTCAAATCCAGATGGTATTTCAAACAATGATCCAGGAGGAAGGCCAGATACAGAAGATGATGATGAAATTATGGATCCGGGAGACAGAGATGAAGATGATTCAGATCCGGCTAGAGTATATATTGTTGACTTTGATGTCACAGTAGAATGTAGATGTCTAGGAAATGCAACGAATAGTTCAAACGGACAGTTTAGAGATATAATGATAGTTACAGCTAAGTCTGGACAGAACTGGTATCTTGATTATGTAAATGGGTTTTTCAAAAACAATAGCCCTGATCCACCAGGAGTACCAATTCCATTCCCAACTGGTCCAACTGGTTTCAGTTTAATAGAAACTCCTCTAGGTAACGGTTATAGCCAATATAGACTTAGTGGAATCCACGTTGAAAATGTAGGATACGAAGTAAGGATTGCAAGTGAGGATGGAGTTTTTATCCAACGTATTAATGATGGATGTTTTTACGAAGATCCAATTGTAACGACAGATGTAGGAGAAAGCATTTTTTCTGCTTGTGCAAATGATACTAGAACTTATAGTGTAGAGTTGGACCCATTCTGTGATGTACTTTGGACATTGCCTGATGGAACAACATCAACTGATCCAACAATTACTTACATATGGGGTACTACACCTGGTGCAATTACATTAGAAATTGATTGCAGAGGGGTTACTTGTATTGAACCTAGGACTATCAATGTTGATATTGGAGGAGCCACAGGAGCAATAGCTTGTATTGGTGATCTTAATGTATCGATGGATAGCGATTGTTCGATTCTTGTTAATCCTCTTATGCTTCATGCAGGAACTATGGATCCAGATGCAGCATATGGTGTAATGTTGCTAGACGCATATATGAACCCAATCGCTGATAATATGATCACAGTAGATCATATCGGAGAAACTTTAGTAGCAAAATTAATTGATGCTTGTTCAGGAAATTCATGCTGGTCAAACATTTATGTAGAAGATAAAATGCCGCCTGATATTCAGTGTGGTGATATTACATTGCCTTGTTATGCAATGAACACATACATGCCGATTGCTACAGATAATTGTGGTACCGTATTAGAAGTAGTAATGTTGACAGAGACAATTACTCCTTTACTTTGTGATGATGATTTTGTAAAAGAAGTTAGAAGATCATATCAAGCAACTGATTCATATGGAAATGTTTCGGAACCTTGTTTTCAAACAATTTTAGTTGAGAGATTTGATTTTTCTCAAGTAGTTGCCCCTCAAAATTTTGAGGTTATCAATGGTACTGCACTTAAGTGTTCTGAAGTAATCTACGGAGACGATGGAACACCTTCAATTGAATTTACAGGAGTTCCACAATTTTGGGGAGAGGATCTATATCCATTCCCTGATTACTACTGTAATGTAGGAATCGACTTTGAGACTTTAACGATCTCTGATGAAGGATGTGTAAGAAAGTATATGAGAACTTTTACAGTGTATGAAGCACATTGTGGATTAGGTGTTATTGAAACATATGTACAAACTATCGAAATAGAAGATACAGAAGCACCAACAGTTATTTGCGGTGACGATGTTTTCTTGACCACCTCAGGTGAATCATGTGAGCGTAATGTTTTCCTTCCACCTCCAGTTGAGATACTAGATGATTGTGAAGATGGAATATTTCAGGTGGATATTAAATACCCAGGAGGGTTTTTAAACAATGCTCCTGATGGCGGTTTTGCAATTCTTCCAGCTGGTACTCATACAATCACTTATGTGGTATATGATGCATGTGGCAATCAGAGTCAATGTGATATGGTTGTGACAATTGCTGATGAAACTTCGCCAGTTGCAATATGTGACCAAAACACGATTGTTGCCTTAAGAGGAAATGGCACAGCTGAAGCATACGCTTCAACTTTTAATGATGGTAGTTATGACGATTGTAGTTTATATACTTTATTAGTTCAAAGAATTAATCCTCCAGATGAGTGTCCTTGTGACCTGCCTTCATTCCATGATATGGATTATTTGGGTGAATTGGATGGACACTTTTACTATCTTTCTAAAAAGAAAATGAACTCATTTAAGGCATTTGCTTATAGTGAGGCAATGGGAGGACATCCTGCAATAATTGAAACTGAAAGCGAAAACACATGGTTAAGAAACCAAGTTGATGGCTTATTAGCTGATGACAAATATTTTATTGGTTTGTCTGATGCAGATAACGAAGGTACATTCGAATGGAACAATGGATTTCCAGTTAATTATACAAATTGGAATGGAGGAAATCCAGTAAATATTGCGGATTATGTTACGGTAAATCCAGACGGTACTTGGTCTGTTGCTCCAAGTGGAGTAGAGGCAGCATATGTTTTAGAAATAACCAATCCATGTGGTTGGAGTGATTTTGTAAACTTCTGTTGTGAAGACGTAGGTGGTGAACACATGGTGGCATTAAGAGCTGTAGATTACTTTGGTAGAGTTACCAATTGTATGGCAATGGTTGAAGTGCAAGATAAGATCGCACCTGAAATTTCTTGTCCAGGAGACATGACAATTACATGTGAAGATATAATTGACCTTGATGACTTAGCTGGAACATTTGGAATGGCAACGGCAGAAGATGGTTGTGAAGTCAATATTTCAGAGAATCCACCTTTGGTAGCCATTGATATTTGTGGAGTAGGTGAAATAAAAAGAACTTTTGTTGCAAGCGATAGAAATGGATCAGCTACTTGTGATCAATTGATTACAATAGAAAGTGTTGAGCTATTTGATGAAGATAGAATTATATTTCCACCTGACTTTTTCTCAGATGACGGATGTGATGCAGGACAATTGATTCCTGAAAATCTTCCTGAAGGTTTCCAAGAGCCAATCATAGATGAAAGATTCTGTGATCTTGCAGATGCAACCTACTCGGATGATATTTTCTTCTTTGCAGGAAACGATGCAGATGCTTGCTTTAAAATATTAAGAACATGGATCGTTATTGATTGGTGTACTTATGATGAAGATGATTCTGATTTAAACAACATTGTTGAAGCAACTGATGATGATATAATCCCAGGTTACTTTAGGGATCAACAAACTATTAAAATTAACAATATTGTAAAACCTGAAATTACAGTTACAGGGCCAACAGAGGTTTGTACATTTGATTGTGAAGGTGGATTTATCGAATTGAGAGCTACTGCAACAGATGATTGTACACCAGTTGAAAACTTGGTTTGGCAATACGAAATAGATTTATTTTCAGATGGGACTCCAGATTTTCCTATAATTAATGGAGTAGGAAGCACAATTGTTGCCGACGGAACTTTCCCTGTAGGAAATCATACTATCCTTTATAGCTTTGAAGATAGATGTGGAAATATGGAAGCTACTTTATTTAGCTTCACTATTAAGAATTGCAAATTACCAACAGCGGCTTGTATTGATGGTTTAGCTGTAGGTCTTGAAGCAATGGATTTGGATGGTGACGGAGTATTTGATACAGAAATGGGTTGTGTTTGGTCTGATTCTTTTGACGCAAGCAGCAGTCACCCTTGTGGATTTGATATTGAAATAGTATTCTGTGATGATCCTGCTGACCCAAGTACATTTACAACAGAAAAATGTTTTGATTGCGCAGATTGTGGTACACAAACGGTAAATATTTGTGTAGTTGATATATTTGGAAATGTAGATTTCTGTGTAACAACTGTTGAGGTACAAGACAACAATAATGTTGATTTTTGTACTGATGCTGGCGAATGTATTATCCCGCCTGTTGATCAATTGGTCATTACAGATTGTACAGTAGATTTCGATCCAAACGTAATTGGAGGATTTCCATCAATTACTGCAGATTGTTTCTGCGATGATTTTGATATGACATTCCTCGATACTCCCTTGGATTTTCCTAACGATGACTGTGTAGCATTATTGAGAACATGGACTGTTACACCAAACTGTGGATGTATCGATGGAGCCGCAGTATTCACTCAAACGATTACTGTAATGAATCAAACAGATCCAACTGTTGATGCACCAAATGGTGTTATTGGGTTTGCTGGTGATAATTGTGATGCAGATATTAATTTAGATTTAGCGATTGCCTTTGGGCAGTGTAATACAGGATTGACCATCACAAATGATTTTAACAATGGTGGAAACGATGCAAGTGGAACTTATCCATTAGGATCTACTGCAGTTGTTTATACGGTAACAGATGATTGCAACAATACAGGAACAGCAACCACGGTAGTAGTAGTGGTTGATGACCGAGCACCAGACTGTGAAGCAATCGATGTAGATTTAACTTTGGACGCAGACAGTGAAATTACTGTTACAGTTGGCGATGTAAGTAATGTTGTATCTGATAATTGTGATCCAAATCCTGATGTATTCTTCTTAATGATTGATGGATCTACTTCTAATTCTGTAGATTTTGGCTGTGGAGATATTGGGCTTAATGAAGTTACATTGATAGTAACAGATGAAGCTGGTAATTCTACGACATGTGCTACAAGCATAATGATTGAGGAATCAATTGTACCTGTTTGTCAAACACAAGATATTACTGTGTCAATTGATTCAGGAACTTCAATAACTGTTCCATCAAATATGATTGATGACGGATCATTTGATAATTGTTCAGAAGTAGAATTTTCTCCTGAAAATTATGTGTTTGACTGTTCACAGTTAGGTTCTAATACTGTTACTTTAACAGTAACTGATGAATCAGGAAATTCTTCAACTTGTACAGCAGAGATTGTTGTAGAAGAGACAGTTGAACCTGTTTGTTCTATAGAAGACTTGACGGTAAATCTTACTGGTGAAAATATAATCATAGAACTAGATGATATTGACTTTACAGTAAATGATGCATGTGGCGAAATAAATACGATAACTTATACAGACATCATGGTAAACTGTGATTTACTAATGGGTCAGGCGACAACTACGCTTTCAGGAGATGCTGGTATTACTATTGTATTTGAAGATACATTTGGTAATTCAAGCACTTGTACGGCAGATGTGATTTTAAATGATGTAAGTGAGCTTGTTTGTGTAACACAGAACATTATTATACCACTAGGAGATGATGGACAGGTGTTTATCGATCCTGAAGATATCGATAATGGAAGTTCAGCTGGTTGTGATGCAATGCTAGATCTAGAATTGGATGTTAATATGTTTGGATGTAACAATGTCGGTGACAACGAGGTAACCCTTACAGTAACGACTGATGCAGGTATTAGTCAAGAATGTACAGCGATAGTGACGGTGATTGATGACGTTATACCTACTTTATTGCCAAACTTCTGTCCTCCAGAAAGGGACATTTTGTGTGATGCAGATGTTTCAGATCTCTCTGTATTTGGTGTTCCAAATATGATGGGAGTCATGGATAACTGCCCGACATTGTTCGATTTTAGTGAAGAGGTTGAAATGAACTTAAATGATTGTAACATTGGTGTTATTTCAAGAACATTTACACTATTAGATACAGAGGGTAACGTACTCAATGATCCAAATGGAAATCCATTGGCTTGTACTCAGATTATAAATGTTGGCGGACCTGCTAATCCAATAACAGAAGATGATATTATTTGGCCTGCTTCACCTGTGACATTAAATTGTTCTGATCCAGATATTGATGATATGCCAATTGTTGATGAATCGGGTGCTGAATGTTCAAGCATTACAATCACGTCAAATGATGTTCTGATAAATACAAATGACGATTGTGAATTTACAATTGAGAGAACATTTACGGTAACGGATGATTGTCAATTACCTGGTGGTATATTTACATTCACTCAAGTAATTAATATAACAGATTCAACTCCTCCAGCTATAAATATAAGTCCAGCTGACCTTACGGTCGATTTGACCTTTGCGGCAAATACTTGTAGCGCAGTTATAACATTAAATTACAATGTGACAGATGATTGTCCAGAATCTGGAGATGTCGTCGTGACATTAGATGCTCCTGGACTTATTAGTCAGACGAACGTCAATGCAAATGGAGGCGTTTCATTTGATGTGGAGTTCTGTGCTATTGATGAGGATGTAACAGTTACTATGACTGCAACAGATGGATGTGGTAATATCGCAACTGATGTATTAGAAGTCACTGTGGTTGGTGAAGCTTGTATTGAATATGATTGTCAGAAATTTATCTTCGGATTGGATGATGATGGTTCAACAGAAATTAATTCACAAGATTATGATATAGTGGACATCCAATGTGGTTTTGCAGAAATAGATATTTCTTATAACCCTATGGATATCAATGATACCTTAGAAGTCTATGATTGTCAAACGATTGTTGACAATGAAGTCGATCCTAATATCAATGATTTCCTATACTTCTGGTTAGATGGTGAGTTGATTGACTCATGTAGAATCGTTGTATTCTTCTCTAGTGATCCAAATGGTGATGGAGATATGAGCGATGGATGGCAAGAGATTTGTGACTTAACTGCTTTGGCAGGATATGTTACCGGAGAGGTATTGACTTCTGACAATGCTCCAATTGAAGATGTTGAAGTTGAGTTGATGGGTAGCCCATTTGAAGAAGTCATGACGACTAACTTAGGAACATACGCGTTCCCAAGTATGCCTTATGGACCAGGACAATATGTGATTAGTCCTAAAAAGGATGGTGATTACCTTAATGGTGTATCTACCTTAGACTTGATACTAATTCAAAAGCATATTTTGAGAACGGAAGAATTAGATTCTCCTTATCTACATATTGCTGCCGATGTCAACGATTCAAAATCAATATCCTCTCTGGATATCATCGAGCTTAGAAAAATGATTCTTGGTATAAATGATAAGTTCACCAACAACACAAGTTGGAGAATGATCGATAAAAACTTCAATTTCGCTGACCCAGATGATCCGTTGAATAATGATTATCCTGAGCAATACAACATTTTCTCATTTGACAATGATATGAATGTTGGATTCGTGGGAGTGAAGATTGGAGATATAAACAATACAGCAACTGCAAACTTTAGTACAGAGCCAGTGGTTGAAACAAGAAGTAATAATGACTTGTTGATCAACTTCAGCGAAAGAGATTTTGTTGATGGCGAATTGTTTGATATTCAATTTACTGTCAATCTTGATAAAGGATTTGAGGGTACACAGTTCTCACTAGATATTGATAATGACTTATTAATCATAGAAGATGTGTTAGTAGGCGATGAGACCTTATGTAACGCTTCAAATATTAACATCAATGATATTGCTAATGGTACGATGAATTTGAGCTGGCATGGACTCACAGAGAATACTGGTTCAGTGGAAACCTTGATCACCATAAAAGTACTTGCGAAAATGAATGGTTCAGTAAGCAAAGCACTTAGTATTTATGAAAAAGGATTATCGGCAGAATCATATTTTGATGGTCAAGTCGGTGAAGTGATATTACTTCCAGACAATGGATTGGACTCAGAGAATGAAATTGTTCTTTACCAAAACTCACCAAACCCATGGTCAGAATCAACAAGTATCAAATATTACTTGTCATCTGATCAAAATGTAAGCATCAATGTTTACGATATTAATGGTAAACTGGTAAAATCACTAATACAAGATGCTACAAAAGGTATGAATGAAATAGAAATATCCAAAGCAGAAATACCTGCTGCTGGGGTGTTATACTACGAATTGATAACTGATAGCTATAAGATATCTAAGAAAATGCTACTAGTAAAATAGTAGTTACTACAGACTATATGACTGAAGATCCGGGTCCCTTTTGGGGCTCGGATCTTTCTTATTAAAAAAAATCGTAATATTTAGATACATATTAAACAATTAGTTATATATTTGCTTTTATTGTCATACATCCCTCCCAGACAACAGTATAGTAAGCTCTATTCGAGTTAATACTATTATTCAACCTATTTAATCAACAGTTATGATGACTAAGGTCTCATGGAGTAAACTACCTGTGTCCTTGTTGTGCTTAATATTGTCGTTAAGCGCGTTTGCAGGTACCAATCCCGATTCAGTTACCGAAAATCATGGATATCTAGATAGATATGATCTGGACGAACTTAATTCAAGTTCGGCTAATCTTCTATTAGCAGATATTCAACTAGAATGTCAAAACGACGTCGTGGTAACAATTCAAAATATTTCTAATTGCGATACAACAGTGTTTTTTGCGCCCCCTGTAGCTACAGGAGGATGCCCGATCACTGGTACAGTTGTACAAACCTCTGGACCCATTCCGGATTCCGCGCCTGGTGCAGGCGATGGTACTCCTTTGCTTCCTGGTTTATACACAGCTGAGTTTCAATACTCAGATGCTGATGGTGTTGTGCGCACCTGTGCAATTGGTATAAATGTCCGTTCAGGATTTGACGGTGTAATGGCTTGTCAAAACCTAAATGTTTCCGTAAACCAAAATTGTGAAATCTTGATAACACCATTTATGGTGATGTCAGGATCAGAAACAGATTTGGGTTGCGCGTCAAATTTTAAATTAATAATCACAGATGAGTATGGAAATGTGATGGGAGTACCGCATCCAGATGGAGTGGTATTAACAGCTACAGCTCTTTACAAACAACTATCTGTCTCAGTTGAGGTCGTTGGTGGTGGAAACTCATGTTGGGCTGAAATTTTCTTGGAAGATAAATTTCCTCCTCAGATCACATGTCCGACTGAACCAATCATTACTACTTGTAATGGTCTGGATTTTATCGACCTTCCTGTTTCAGCTGATAATTGTGCTAATGAAGCAACTCTAGTCATCATAGATGAAGTAAGTGAGCCATTTGATTGTGATCCTGAGTTTTTATCTAAGGTTACAAGAACATATGTTGCTGTAGACGGAAATGGAATTCAAAGTATACCTTGTGTCGTTGAGATATTTGTCCAACGTATACAATTTGATGATATTATATATCCATCAGATATAAATCCATTTACAGGTTCAGGATTGGCATGTGATGATATGTATGAAGTAGATGATTATGGAAATCCTCACCCTTGTCCTACAACAGGTTCAGGTACAGGTGTTCCAACAATCTATGGTAACCCATTGAAGCCAGGAGCTGCAAGCCCTTTCTGCAACATTTATGTTGACTATTCTGATCAGGTAATTGTTCATGGTTGCACAACCAAGGTTTTAAGAACTTGGTCTGTCAGAGAATGGCATTGCACTGGTGAGTTTGTTGGCACTGATATTCAGTTCATAGAAATAACTGATGATGAAGGTCCAGTTTTGGAGCCTATTCCAGATATTTATGGATCAACCGCTTATGGTTGTGAAGGAGTGGTCATGCTTCCACCTGTCTTAGCCTTTGATGTCTGTGGAACAGTGGATCATGTAGATATAACCTATCCAGGAGGTGTGTTACTTAATTCAAATGGTGGACTTGTCACCTTACCGGTCGGGCCAAATACAGTCACCTATACCGTATATGATGCTTGCTATAATAGCACCAGTATGAACGTGGATGTATTTATATCAGATAATACCCAGCCAGTCACCGTTTGTGAAATAAATACAGTGGTATCACTGCCAACGGGTGGAAATACGGAAGTGTGGGCAGAAACATTCGATGACGGAAGTCACGATGAATGTGGTCTAAAAGAAATCTTAGTAAGAAGAATGGATCCTGATTGCACAGATGAAGATATCTTATTTGATGAATCTGTTTTCTTCTGTTGTGAAGATCTTGGAAAAGATATCCAAGTAGTCTTAAGAGCAGTTGACAAATCTGGAAACTTTAATGAATGTATGGTAATTGTACATGTGCAAGATAAGATTGCTCCGGTAATTTCTTGTCCACCGGATATAACACTTTTATGCACGGAACCATACGACCTTGAAAATCCAAACATATTTTTTGGTGAGCCAATTGTTACCGACAATTGCTCAAGCCCAGATAATGTACAGCAGAAATTTACCAATAATGTAGATCAGTGTAATACTGGGATACTTTTTAGAGAGATTTTTGTTTCTGATGAATTTGGCAATGTCATTTCATCATGTACTCAGAAAATAACAATACTACCTACCGATCCTTTTGATGGTTCAGATATCATCTGGCCATTAGATTATGAGTTGGAAGGCTGTAATACAAATAACTTAGAACCAGACAAATTGCCTGCACCTTTTGATTATCCAGTTGTAGCAGAAGGGCAATGTGATCTTGTAGGTTATAATTGGGATGATGAAGTATTCAACGCAGTCCCAGGTTCTGATGCTTGTTTCAAAATAATCAGACACTGGACTTTGATAAACTGGTGCGAAACAACTGATGACGATTATACAACATACGAGTATGATCAAGTTTTAATCGTATCCAATACGATTGATCCTGAGGTTACATGTCAAGCAGTTGTATTCTCAAGTGATGATGCCAATTGTGATGAAGTGCCAATCGACGTTACTGTTATGGGAATGGATGATTGTACTATGGATTTGAAGCATTCTTGGAGATTAGATTTAGGGTCAGATGGAATATTTGATGATTTTGGTGCTGGCTATAATATTGTAGGTGTTTATCCAGTAGGGGATCACTTAATAGAATGGACAGTGGAAGATCTTTGTGGAAACGAAACTTTCTGTATCCAACCATTGAAGATTGAAAATGTTAAAGTACCGCAAGCAATCTGTATCTATGGTCTTAGTGTTGATTTGAATCCTATGGATTTGGATGGTGATGGAGCAATTGATAATGAAATGGTTTTCCTTTGGGCAGACGATTTCAATCAAGAAAGCTTCCAGCCATGTGGAAATGAAGTAGTAGCAAGTTTCTCTCCTGATATTACTGATACAAGTCTTGAACTTGATTGTGATGATCTTGGAATTTATTTTGTTGATCTATACATAACAGACCTAAACACAGGACTCTTTGCGATCTGTCAGACTTTTGTAGATGTTCAAGATAACAACAGTGTTGATTTCTGTTCAAATAATGGAGGCTTAAGAGCTGCCGTTACCGGAAATATCAGAACAGAAGATGATAAATTGATCGAAAATGTAGAAGTGAATCTATTTGGAAGTCCAATACAACCAGATATGACTGATGCAGAAGGAGATTATGCTTTCCCGAATATGCCTATCGGTGGTCAGTATGAAGTAGAGCCAACAAAGAGTGACGACTACTTAAATGGAGTATCAACTCTTGATATTCTTATCATACAGAGACACATATTAAATATGGATCAACTTGATTCTCCTTACAAGAGAATTGCTGCAGATGTCAATATGAGTGAATCAATTTCTGGATTGGATTTAATACAGATTAGAAAGCTGGTTCTAGGCTTGTATGATGAATTCCCTTCTGCTGATAGTTGGAGATTTATTGATGCTGAACATCAATTTACTGATGCAAACAATCCATGGTTAACACCTTTCAATGAAAATTACATAATTGACTCATTGAATAATGATATGTTGATTGACTTTATTGGAGTAAAGATGGGTGATGTAAATGGAACAGTTGAAACTAATTTATTTGGTGGTCCAGAAGTAGAAGAAAGATCGGGAAATGTGCAGTTAGACTACGAAGTAGTAAATAATGTTTTCGGCAGTAGTGTAAACATTTACGGAAGTGAAAAATACACCATCTCAGGTGCTCAAATGGTCATCGAGCTGAACGAAGATTTTGTTATAACAGAAATTTTACCAGCAGCATGGGATATCAAAGACAATCAATACAGAGTTGTTGATAATAAATTGATTCTAAGTTATGATGCACCAAATGGAATTGAAAATAATGCTGATGAGGCCTTGTTTACAATTATCGGAGAAGGTGGAATTAGTAAGATTGAAATAGTTGAGGAAAGATTGAATGCAGAAATTTATACAGAAGATCTTAGTTCACAAAAAATACAATTGACCGCTAAGGATGAACTTGAATTTGCAGTAAGTAATGCAAATCCAAACCCTTGGTCAAATGAAACAAGTATTGACATTACAGTTAAGGAAGCGCAGGCTGCAGAACTTGAAATATTCAGTACAACAGGACAAATATTAAACAAGAAGAATATCAGCCTACAGGCTGGAATTAATACCATTACACTTACACACTCGGACTTTAACGAGTATGGTACAATGATGATTAGGATTAAAACGAAATCCTTTGATCATAACCTACGAGTAGTCCACATTAAATAGGGAATATTATGCCAGGCCTTTTCGCACAATTGGCCTGGCATATTTTAAAAATGGTATAAAGAAAACAACATGAAGAAATGCACTAGCAAGATCTTAGGGATCTTTCTATCTGCCTTTGGATTGCTCTTTGCGGTGACTACTGCGAGTGGGCAATTTTGTACGTTTACGACTCAAGATGTAGCATGCAATGGCGAAGCAACAGGTATTATTACTTTCAATTCTTCAGGAGGAACAGCCCCCTACGATTATGAGTGGTCTCACAATCCTGCAATTAACACAAATGAAGTTTTTAATTTACCTGCTGCAGTTTATAATATAACTGTTACTGATGCAGGAGGTGCTTCTGAAATTTGTACGGTTGAAATAATTGAACCGACCCCGATAACGATTACAAATGTAATCGAGGTTGACCCAATGTGTGGTCTGATGGATGGAAGTTTTGAAATTACAGCTGTACCTCAATCCGGAGGATCTGATTCTGACTTAATGTATAGTATTGATGCTGGTGCCACCTTCCAAACTTCAAATATTTTTACTGGACTTGGTGCTGCTGACTACCTTATTATCGTTGCCGATGTCAATGGATGCTTTATTGTAGAAAGTAGGCAATTGGTTGATGCAACTTCAATTACTGTCGACCTTGAAAGTGCAATGTGTGTGCCTGGTGGAACAGTCACAATTGATATCACAGCGAGTGGCGGAACAACACCTTACTCCTACCTTTGGTCAAACGGCTCAACTTCTGAAGATATAAATGGAGTAACTCCAGGTAATTATATGGTAACCGTTACAGACAGAGAAGGTTGTATTGCAGTGGGTGATTACACGGTAGCAGAATGTTGTGATGCGTCCATGTTTTGTGATGCTACAATAACGGACGTAAGCTGTGACGGGGCAGATGACGGAGCAATTAATGTTGCTCCTGTTGGTGGAACTTCTCCGTATACTTATGTATGGAGTCATGACGCAACACTGACTACAAATCTTGCTCTGAATCTTTCAGAAGCTTTTTATAATGTTACGGTTACCGATGATTTTGGTTGCGAAACTGTTTGTGGTTTTGATGTAGCTGGTGGAGAGGCAATTGTTATAAATAGCATTGATAGTTCAGATCCATCTTGTGGAAACATGGATGGGGTCATTACAATAAATTCTACGCCGAGTTTATTGCAATACAGTATTGATGGAGGAATTACCTTCCAAGCCTCAAATGTATTTACAAATCAGGGAGCAGGAACATACAATGTTGTTGCTTTGGATGGTAGTGGATGTTCCACTTCACAGGTGGTGACCTTGGTTGATGCTGGAGGTGTAACCATCAACTTGGTAGATTCATTTTGTGAGTCAGGCACTTCCGTAAATATCAGCGTGATGGGAGCTGGGGGTGTTGGTCCATATACCTATACTTGGTCTGGAGTCACTGGATTTTCTAATCCTTCGCCAAATGTGTTGACAGGCCCTCAAGGAACATATACAGTTGTTGTAACTGATACAAATGGATGTTCTGCAGAAGCTACTTATACTCAAGATAATTGTTGCGACTCAGGTATGTTTTGTACTACCTCTGTTGAAGATGTAAGTTGTAATGGTGGAAGCAATGGTTCGATTACGGTCACGCCAAATGGTGGAACAGGTCCTTTTATTTATGCGTGGTCCAATGGAAATATAACAAACAATCTAGTTAACTTAATGGCTGGATTCTATAGTGTTACAGTCACAGATGATGCTGGCTGTAGTGCGGTGTGTGGAATTGATGTTACAGAACCTTTAGCAATTATAATAGAGAATGTAAATGTAGTTGATGCTGCATGTGGAGAAGATAATGGAGAAATCATTGTTGATGCTACTCCTAAGTCTGGATCAGGAAGCTGCGCACTAGAATATAGTGTTAATGGAGGAATGTCTTTCCAGGCAACCAATCAATTTAATAATTTAAGTGCTGGTGACTACTTGGTCATCGTCAGAGACTGTGATGATTGCATGGCTTTCAAAAGTGCGCAATTGTTTGATAGCGGAGGACTTAATATTACATTTAGCACTGATTGTGCAAATGGATTGGTCGATATTGACGTCACTGCAATGGGTGGTATAGGTCCTTATACTTTTTCATGGACAGGTCCAGCAGGATTTACAGCAACATCAGAAGATATTATGGGCGGAGCCACAGGTGTGTACGAGCTCACAGTAACAGATGCAACTGGTTGTGTTGGTACATTGATGGTTACCCAAAATATGTGTTGTGCATTAGAAGCAACTTGTCCGCCGAATGTAACGGATGTTACTTGTGGAAACTTTCCAGAAATTCCTGCTGAATTTTTAAATGCAGATTCTGATGGTGGAAATGATGCGGCCGTATTTACGGCAATGGGCGGAACAATTTCTGCTTTCCCAGGCCCTTGTGGTGATGTAGTCATTACTGCTTCAGATATGATCACAGGTGCTGGATGTATAGGTGATCCATTTATTTTACTTAGAAGCTTTGTGTTGACTGATGGAATTACTACGGTCGAATGCACCATGATGATGATAGGTGGAGATACAGAGTTACCGTCTATTGATGTACAGGCTACAGATATGATTGTTGATTGTCCCGCAGATATAGACCAAGCCTTTAACGATTGGTTATTATCCAACGGAGCTGCTTCTGCATCTGATGATTGTGGCGGTATTTTATGGACTAACGATTGGGTAGCTGGCACAGCAATAGACTTTGGCGTTACATATACAGTGACATTTACGGCAACGGATGACTGTGGTAACTTTGGGCTGACGATAGGAAGCTTTACAGCAAATGAATGTCCAGAAGGTGGAGACTTTAATGGTTTTGTATGGGAAGATTTAAATGGAAACGGAGTACAAGACGGGGGTGAGCCTGGTATCCAAGGAGTTCCTGTTAGTTTGTTTACAAGCAACGGTGTTTTAGTGTCAACACAATTTACCGACGGTGGTGGATTATATATATTTGAAGATATACCTAATGGGAATTATATTATTCATTTTGGTCCATCTATTGATTATTCATTCACTTTACCAAATGTGGGTTCTGATGGAACTGATAGTGATGTAGATCAATCAAATGGTTCTGGAACTACGTCATTATTTATGCATACTGGTGGCGATAGAGCATTCGATGCGGGAGTACATCTTTGTGTACCTGTTGGAGAATTGGTTTGGTTTGATATAAATGAGAACGACCAATGGGATCCATCTGAAAATGGAATCAATGGTATGGAAGTAAGAGTTTGGAAGCAAGGTTTGTCCTCAGGGTTTTTCCAATATGATTATACACATACTGGTCCAAAGCCAGGAACTCCTTCGGATGATGGATATTACAAATTCTGTCTTCCTCCAGGAACATATTATTTAGAATTTATGATTCCTCCTTTTGGATTGGTACCTGTTGTACCAGGCGTGGGAGGTTCTAATAATGATTCTGATCTCACCAATGCAAATGGTGAAAACACCACTTCGACTTTCACTATTTTATCAGGAGATGAAAAATGTGATATTGGAGCAGGGTACTACCCAATGGCAACAATAGGAAACAATATTTTCTTTGATTCAAATAGTAATGGTCTTGCAGATCCATTTGAGACTGGAATGGCTAATGTAACTGTTGAGTTGTATGATGCCGCATCGGGAACAATGGTAGAAAGTCAAACTACAAATGTTCAAGGAACATATTTATTTGATTATCTAGGGAAAGATGATTATTACATTAAAGTTGTACCACCAACCAATTACTTGGTGACAATTGCAAATGTTGGTGCAGATGAGAATATGGATAGTGATGTCGATAACTCTAATGGACCAAATACAACAGCAATGTATTCATTGACACCTGGTATGGAATTAAGCAATGTAGATGTTGGATTGGTTGAAGGTGTTGTAGTTGCAGTTGATTGGATTAATTTAGAAGCTGAAAACAGAGGAGATTACAATCAAGTTGATTGGACGGTAGCTTTTCAAAACAATACATCACACTTTGAAGTAGAGAGAAGATCTGAAGGCGAAATTACCTTTACTTCTATTGGTAAAATTGAGCCGACATCTTCGATAGCACTTCAAGATTATAACTATCAAGATTTTGATATAAACAATCTTAGTCTGGTTTATTATAGAATTGCAGAATATGACGTCAACGGAAATATTTCTTACTCAGATGTAGTAGCAGTAAACTCAAATATTACGCGGGCAGCAAGAGTGACAATTGCCCCTAATCCATTTGTAAGTCAGCTAACGATTGAAATAGATACACCAATCAATACTGAAGCAAGAATTAGTTTCTGGAATGCTAGTGGTACTAAGATTGAGCTTAATGGCTTTAGTGCAGGCCAATTGGAGTCAGGTATGAATACTTTTTCTTATGATTGGAATTCATTGCCAGCAGGTGTTTACTCTGCACAGATTTCGGTCAATGGAAATCAATTTATTAAGAAATTGATCAAGATAGAATAAGAATTTCAGTGCAGATAAAAAAAGGAGATCAATAATTGGTCTCCTTTTTTTATATCTGTCGTCTAAATAGTAATACAACTCATCGTTATAATGAATAAACTTAGAACTATTTTGTTCCTTTGTTTTGTTGTTGGTATTACCTCTTGTACAACAAAAAAGAAAGTAAAAACAAGACCAACTGCAGAAATGCCAGCAGTCTCAAAAGAAATTTATGGAGGCGATGGAATACTAGAGCCCAGCCCGGATGATATTAAATTGGAAATGAGAAAATCAGAATTAAATCTAAAATATAAGCTTAATAAAAAATCAATTGAAAAGGCATTCAATCATGTCCTTGATACTCTGATGAGCAATAATACAATTCAGATTGAGGAACACAAATTGGATATCACTCTAGTGAAGAACAAAAAAGCTAGCATCGAGTTTCAAGAAAAATCAGTGCTTATAAACTTTCCACTGCAGATATCTGCAGCAAAAAAAACCTTCTTCCAAGATCTGTTGGTTGATGGAGAATTAGATCTTACAGTTATCACGGAAATTGAAATTGACAAATATTGGAATCTATTTACAAATACTCAATTAGTAGATTTCCAATGGATAGAGAAACCAGTTGTCAAAATGGGGTCGATTTCACTGCCAATAGAAACAATAATGAATCTTGTAATCGATCGTACCAAAACTAAGATTGTAAAGGAAATTGATCAAACCATTAAAGAAGAATTTGCATTAAAGTCTCAGATAATTTCTGTGATGGATCTTATTAGTGCTCCTTTTCTAATAGACGAATTATCAAATATTGAATTACAAATCGCAGTGGATAGTTTTTCCATGACAGGAACCTTCAATACATTTGATTGGACGGAAGGCATTATTTCTGTCAAAGGACTTGGAGAAATTGCTGGTGCCAAGAATATTGTAAATGCCCCAGATGATCTCCCTACTTTTTCTTGGTTGGACGCTGGCTATCAAAAAGATTCATCAGATTTATTTTTTAATATTGATCTAGAGTTGGATAGGATAAATCACTATGTATCTGATAAGTTTGTTGGCAAAAAATTTAGTGATAACGATAAAGAAATAACCATAGAGAAAATTGAGTTGAAAGGACTCGATGATAAGTTGGGTGTAGTTGTAGATGCAACAGGTTCTTACAATGGTCAGATTTTCTTATCAGCCAGACCAGAATACAACTCAGAGACCAAGAAGTTTAAATCCGAAGATATCAAAGTAAGTTTGTTGACGACAAATGTTCTGCACAAAGCATTGGGTTGGATGCTGCAGGGAAGAATCAAAAAAGAACTAGACAAGACATTACAATTCTCCCTAGAAGATTTTCTAGAACCCATCCAAGAGCAGATAAATAAACAAATCCAAGAAATAAACAAATCAGGAAAAATTGACCTAACTGCCAATCTAAAAGATTTAGATATCGATGAATTTCGTTTCTCAAAAACTAAAATTCATGCAGCCGTTCATGTGCCAATGCTCTTAGAATTGAAAGTTTTAGATTTTGAGAAATTGATGAAGCCGCCCAAAATTTAAGTTGATCAAAGATCAACTTAAATTTTACCTATATTCATCTATGGATTGACTTCAGAATTAGCTATGTTTAAAATGAAATCTATTTTATTAGCTAAATCAGTTTTACTTCAAAAAAAAATTGTTTACTTGAATGGATAAATTTTAACTATATGTTATGAACCCATTTCATAGAGCTAAAGAATTTCGAAAAAATATGACTAAGGCTGAGGTGTTACTATGGAAGCGATTATCAAGTAGAAAATTATATAATTATAAGTTTAGAAGACAAACATTCATTAAGGGAAAGTATATAGCAGACTTCTATTGTCCTGCTGAAAGGTTGATAATTGAAGTAGATGGATTAATTCATAAGCTTGATAGTGTCCAGAAGAATGATGTACTTAGAACAAAAGAATTGAACTCAAATGATTATCATGTAATACGTTCCAGTAACGAGGAAGTAGTTAAAAATCCAACTCATGTATTAACAGAAATACTTAGAGTATTACAGTCTCTATAATAAAGATGAATAATCTATTGGCGGAAGCCAATCCCTCCATAAATGGAAGAAAGAATTTTAAGTCCGCCGATAGGCGACGCAGTAAATTCCGTGCGGTCAAAAAGCGGCCAACAAAGCATTAATAAAAATTAACTATTTAGGAAGCCAATCCCTCCATTTATGGAGGGCAGATTTTAAATCTATCTCTGATAGATACTAAAATCAGGGAGGCATTAGCGCGAAACCATCAACCTCAAAACATGTAACTTATCCTGACTTGATCTAACACAAACAGAATAGTACCCGTTTTCTAAATAGTCAATCGGGAATTCTATTATTCGTGCATGATTTTCTTTAAAAATTGTTCTTGATAATTTAGAACCTACTAAGTTGTATATTTCGATGCTACCTTTTTGACCTTCTATTAAACTTAGGTCAATTGAAAGAATATCGTTGGCAGGATTAGGAAAAATTTTTATTGGTTCTGATGAGGCATTGTCATCTTTTTTGCTGGATGGCTTTAGCTCTTCTGTCAAAATGATTTTATTAGAGCTTGTACTTTTCTTACCTTCAAACAATTCGATTTGATCTAGATAAACGTGATCATTATTGCTAGATGCTTCACATCTGATTCTAAAAATCGTAGCATTCGTAAATTTATATTTTATAGATATTGTCTCCTTATAGAATTTTTGATTTTCAAAGTCAATTCCAGAAACGTATTGCTCCAAAATTTTAAAAGTTTCACCACCGTCAGTTGATATTTCAAGCATGAAACTTTCGTTGATTTCCATGCTGTAGCAATGGTACTTAAAATTAAAAGTTACCTCATCAACTCCTTCGAGTTTCATTGCATTTGAATAAATAGATGATGCCTGCTCTGAATTGTCTTTCAGTCTAACACTGTATACGCCAGAACTAGATAGACTTGCACTTATAGAGCAATCTAAACCACCATCATTCCAATTGCCAAATCCATTTTCAAATGAATCTGAGATGATTTCATTGTTGATTACTTTGCTTTGAGCAAATATTTGAAATGATAAAAGAAGTAGTACGATTGTGTTTAAAATCCCTTTCACGCTAACTGTTATATATTAAACTTTATTAGAAAGGGTGTTGAATTGAAAGGCGAAAATAGATTATCTAAACATCTAATGCAGGCTGAAAAGCCCATTGATGCAAGCTTTGACAGTTGTTTTACATTGTTAGTGTCTATCTGACAATAATTTTTGTTAAAAAGTCCAGTAAGTGACATTTTTTCGACTAATCTTGATACTATATAGTCTCAAATCATTAGTTTGCCACCCTAATGTATTGACTAATTTATGGAGCTTTATTTAAAACATGGGATTGAAAATCTGAAATTTGGTATGACCGAATTTCAATGTAGAGAGATTCTTGGTATTCCAGATAGGGAAGTGATTGATAGCGAAAACGAAGAAATCAATGTCCTAGAATATTTTGATTTAAAACTAAGGCTGTCTTTTTATCTCGGTGAAAATAATCGCCTTGGCTACTTGCGTAGCTCCAATCCTGGGCTAAGCTTTAATAACCAAATACTCATAAATTCTAAAATCCAATTCGTAAATGATGTCATCTTTAGAGATCATGAACTCACTTGGGAGCTAGAAGAGTATGACTTTTTTTATACTCAGTTTAATAAAGAAAACTGGATTACCATGCACATAGAGTATGGCGTGATTACAGAAGTAGAACTTGGAGTGCCCTTGGTGAATGAGCAGCATGTTTGGCCAGATTAAAAAACTATGAATAGATATATGCTTAATACTATTTTCTTCTTCACGAATATTCTTTCGCTTCATTTTCAATCAAGCGAAGAGCTCAAAAAATTAATGCTTCAAAATGAGGATTTCTTCGTTTCCATTGTATCCACTTATTATCCATTGACTAGGGATCAAATAGTAACTTTTCAAAATGAACTTAACTTTATTGATCTCTCAAATAATACTGTGATCGATTGGTCTGATGAATTTATAGAGTTTTACAAAAACAGATTACATCTCCATCGCTTACTATCAAATAGAGGAATAGTATGGGATGAAGAGAAAATAAGGAAATAAGCAATGAAACGTGGTTTGACTACCGTTCGTTTTCGCTAAATAATGAAGTGTACATTTCTGAAGAATTTTTTGAATTAGAAAAGGAAAAAATTGATACGGATTTACTAAACAATCTATCAGATTCATCAGGTTATGTACTTTTAAACTATAACTATGAACCTCGCAGATACACTAAACTTGAAGAATTTGTAGACATACCATATGAGAAGCGAGTTAATAATCACACTCATCCTGCAGAGTTTCAAAAACTAATGCAATCTGAATTTAGTAAGCTTGACTTTGACCTTTTAATAGAAAATAGAGATGTAAAAAATTGGAGCAAATATTTGGAATATGTTGATGTTGATTGGAGCTGGGATAAACTAACCCAATTGGAAGGATATACCAACCTCTTTTACATTAAGAAGAATGAAAAACTTGTCAATGACCTGATTCTTTCAAAACATAACAATAAAGATATCGAAGAGCTGATGTCTATTTTAAAAAATAGATATGAGAATAGACTTTGTAACAAACTATCTAGTATTTAGCGGATTTGTTCCGAACGTTGAATTTAATAATTCAGGATCAATGGATTTTCAAAAAGAAAACCAGCAAGAAAAATCTTTTCCCAGAGAGCTTCCAAACAATGATATTTTACTCAACTACCATATGGGCGAACCCCAAAATTATTTTGATTATTATCAGTTTTCTGCATGGACGCAAGTGCCAGCCAAAATTGTGTCACCTAAGTTGAAATCTATTTTGGAAAATTTCAATTTGCCGAGCATAGATTTTATCCATTTCAAATAAGTAGGGTTTCAGAAGATTGGGGTGAAGACACTAGGAATTACTATTTGTTTTTATGTGATACGCTTTCGCAAAATGAATTACAATTAGATAAAATCTTATTTATTAAAAATGGCTTAATGTCACATGACACCTTATCAAAATCAGAATTAAAACAATTAAGAATATTTAATCGTCGATTGGAAGTAATACCAAGGGCAAATGATGAATTCAGGGATTACAAATGGAAAGAAATCCACGTAAATCATGAATATGACCTATCTAACATTCACGGAAGTGGACTTTGAGTTTCTAGAAGTTTGTTTGATTGTATTCAAGAAAATGAAATTACTGGCTTTAGTAGAGCTACAAGTAATCCATATAAGGTGTATAATCGAACAAATATCGAATTAGAAAATTCCTGCGATAAATTTTTGTTTGCAGAAAATCACTCGTCTGAATCTAAGCTTGTAAAGAGGTTCCAGATTATTCGCGATTCTATAGAATCTCTCATTGCAAATGCGCCAAAAAATTATATCAAAAATCTTTATCGAAATAAAAAAGATTTGTCGGAAAAAGAAAAGGCAATCATTGAATTTGAGATTAAAAATGATATTGTTTTTCCTGCGATTTATAGAGACTATTTGATAAATCCAGAGAGCTATACCATTATCGCAAAATTTAAACATTTTAATTTTTTTACTTTAGATAGTATCCAGTTTACGGGTAGTGATGGATGGGATGCCAATCCTAAAGCTAAAAAGTCAATTGGTATAGCTGATGACGGCGTAGGGGATTACCTGGCTTTGTTTTTAGCAGAAGGTAGTCCACATCATTTGGGTACAGAAGTTTATTCCTTGATGTATGGTGGAGATATTATACGCATGGGTGATTTAGAAGCATTGCTTGTAAAAAAATAAATGCAAGAATTTTTATTTTTATTTTGATATCTCTTTTCAACCAATAATATATTTAAGTGAATGCCAATCGTGTTATAAGCTTACTAATCATTTTGATAGTCATAGCTTCCGCCTGTAAAGATAAAAAGCCAGCAACTAGTGATAAATCAGCAATCATTGATGTCAAAAAAGTATCTCCTTGGTGCATCACTGGATTTGATACCAAGGATCGTAGTCCACAAGAGCGGAGAACCATGCTGCAAGATCTAGGCTTATCAAGCTATGGTTTTAACAAAGGCAAAGGAGACTTCTCTACGATGCAAGAAGAATTCAAATTGGCCAAAGAAAATGACATTGATATTACATCCATCTTCATTTGGTTGAATGCTGATAGAGATACCATAGGTCAATTAAGTCCTTCCAATCAATTGATATTTGACAACCTAAAGGAGATAGAGCAGAAACCAACTTTGTGGTTGAGTTTTAGCAATAATTTCTATGAGGATCTCGATCGTGAAGCCTCGATTACCTTGTCAATGGAAATGATAAAATTCATCAAATCAAAGGCAGATGAACTTGGGTGCAAGCTTGCACTTTACAATCATCGTGGCTGGTTTGGAAATCCACACAACCAACTAGAAATTTTGGAAAGACTGAAGGATGAATCCATAACAATGGTTTACAATTTTCATCATGCTCACGAGTATGCAGAAGAGTTTGAGTTGGTTGCTAAGAAAATCTCCCCTTACCTTTCTTTTGTCAACTTGAATGGCGTAAAAATCGATGGACCAGAAATCATGGACATTGGGAAGGGCGATCATGAGTTGGCGATGATTCAATATTTGCTCAATGAAGCTTATGATGGGCCTTGGGGAATTTTGGGACATCTAAAAACGGAAGATGTAAGATTGGTTTTAGAGCGTAATTAGAAGGGCTTGGAATCGATAAACGCGGATCTTAGTATAGCTAGCAAGAAAAAATTCTAACTCTTGAAAGCTCCCAAATGATAAACGAGAGGTATATTATTGTCAAGTGAGCACAAGCTATAACAGATGAAAGCAAGGCTAGTCAAGGTGTTATAAATTTTTAATAAAAAATCAGGCAATATCTCTATCTTACACCTTATGTCACTATACCTAACATACATCAGTAAAACAGATCTCGAGCTAATCACAGTACTAGAGAATCCTCATGACTATACACAAGATGCCTTAGATGTCGTCAACGAGATTTTTGTAGAACGCAGCATTGAGCCTGATCAGTTACGAGAAATGGTATTGAAAGTAAATCGTCAAAGAGCAGAAGATACCATGCAAAGTCTTGATCCACTAAATGATGAGTTAGTATTTCATGAAAGTATTTTCTTGGATAGTGCGGAGATTAAGGAAATGTACGTGAAAGCACTCAAAGAACATATGGATCGCAAAGAGGGATTCAAATTTAATGTTTGGTTGTATGCTTTGGGAGGGTAGGCCTAAGAATTATAAATAAAATCAAAATAAAAAAGTTGGCAATTTAAATTGCCAACTTTTTTTATAAAAATATTAATCTGTAACCGAACACCAAACATCTATTCCAAACTGGGTTGATTCTGGATCGTCATGTGTAAATGCTGTATACTGTCCTGATCTTAATCTTCCGAATAGAAATTTCCCAACTCTAATTTGCCATCTTTGCACACCAGCTGTTTATAGTTCAGAACCAGATTGATATGCATAAATTTCTCGTAGCGATTTAATCGTAATGATAGAAATTGCACCTTCGTTAGGTTTTTCGATATCATCGGTGTTTACTTCTATTGCAATTTGTGTGTAGTAATTATTAAAGTCTATTATTTTTTCTTCTGCAATTTCAATATACATGTCTTGAAGAATTTGATATTCTCTCGGGCTAATAATTCATTTCGATAGTTATTTTGAAAATAAATTAACATAGTCCTCCATTAATTCTTCAGGTGACGAACTACATCTGTTTGTTAATTCATCAAATCAGAAAAATGCGGATTAAGGGTTGCATGAAATTTCCTCCATTTTCCATCCAGTACTACTGAGCAATAAGTAGATCACCACAATCACAAGATGCAAGAATGTCATTGTTAATGTCTTTCTCCATAGATTGAATAAATTCTGACATGAATCCGGTTTCAGGTAGATACTCAAAACCTAGGAATTCAATGGAGTTGTATACTACAGCAGATTCATGTTCTTTTTCGTTAAGTGTTAGTTCAACAATTTCTTCAGATCTTGGTTGAATATCTTGAAATTCATCTGTACAAGATGCAAAAGTCAAAACAGTAAAAATTAGAATTAAATATTTCATTGTTCATTTTTTTAATTAATCATTACTCTTAAGAACTCAGGTATTCATTTGTGACATATTTTACTCGGAAATTTTATGTAAACTAAACTGATTCAGACTTTTTCTAAGATAAGTTCTCAAAAAATGTTGAAGTTTTCGGAGTATACAAAAGGAAAGGGCTTGCAATTTGCAAGCCCTTTCCTTTTATATAATCTATGCTTTCTGATAACCTATTGGCCTCCCTCCTTTGGCTTATTCATAAAGGCCTTCGCTTTTGCAGATGACTCTCTCATATAATCTTGAAATTTTCTAAGCTCAATTGTGTCTGCATCGCTGTTAAGTATTTTTATCACGTCATCATAAAACCCTGTTACATTATAACTATCTTTATTTCCAACTTTTGATTTATAATAGGTAGCAATGTCATTGCTTTCTTTGGCCTTGTAGAAGGCCTCTCTGTCGTCTTCATATAAAGTTATCAATGAATCAATTTTCTCACTTTTAAAGTCTGGAATTGTGACACCAATATAATTTATCCCTTTGGTGGGATTACTCGAACTACCGCCATTTGCGCAAGCGGATAAAAGAAAAACTATAGAGATAAAAATATATAACTTGTTCATAGGTCTAGCTTAAATGATACATTACCATGGCCAGTCCAACTCCGCCTAATACAATTGTGTAAGGGAAAGCCATCTTGACCATTTTGAAATAACTAAGATTGATTAAAGGTGCTAATGCTGAAGTCAGCAAGAATAAAAATGCCGCCTGCCCATTTGGTGTGGCAACACTTGGTAAGTTGGTTCCTGTATTTACCGCGATCGCTAATTTCTCATATTGTAATCTTCCTGCATCAATTGCAGCTTGACTCATTCCTTCGGGTTCAAATACAGCCTGCAATTCGTTTATGTAAACGGTGGCTACAAAAACATTGTCACTGATCATAGATAGTACACCATTGGCTAGATAAAAAATAGCAGGTTGACTCGATGGATCCATTGCCAAAGCCCATTTAATAATTGGTTCGAATAAATGTTGATCGTGGATCATCGCAACAATAACAAAAAATACAACCAAAAGAGCAGTAAATGGAAGCGCTTCCTCAAAGGCTTTGCCAATTTGATGCTCATCGATGATACCCATAAATGCTGTCTGTAAAATAATCAATGCCAATCCTATGAATCCAACAGGTGCTAAGTGCAATGCTAGTCCAACAATCAAAAGAACGCCACACACACCTTGTACGATCAATCCATATTTTTCCTTGTCACTTCTATTTTTATCTGTCTCCTCAGTATAACTCTGTATAATATTTCTTGCCACAGCAGGCAGTTCCGCACCATATCCAAATATTTTGAATTTCTCTAGTAACAATGTGGTAATAATTCCACAAATGAAAACAGGAATGGTGATCGGCGCCATTTTTAAGAAAAACTCGATAAAGTCCCAACCAAGTCTTTCACCAATAAGAAGGTTTTGTGGTTCTCCTACAATTGTCATGACACCTCCTAAAGCTGTACCAACCACACCGTGCATAATCAAACTTCTCAAGAAACTTCTAAATTGATCCAAAGTCTCACCACTCAATTCTTCTCTATCTAAAGTTCCACTATCATCATAATCAGCACTACTAGAATGTATTTTATGATAGACGCCATAAAATCCAACAGCTACACTGATTAATACTGCAGTCACAGTCAAAGCATCCAAGAATGCAGAAAGTACTGCCGCTATGATTACAAACAAGGCAGACAAGATCATCTTTGATTTTACTTTCGTAAATACCTTTGAGAATATATACATGATCAAAGGCTTCATAAAATATATACCCGCAACCATAAATACCAAAAGCAAAATCACTTCTAAGTTGGCGGATACTTCTTGATAAGAATGTTTGGCTGTTGTAAGTCCCAAGACTATCGCCTGGATTGCAAGTAAACCTCCAGATTGAAGTGGGTAGCACTTAAGCGCCATTGCCAATGTAAAGATGAACTCTCCAATAAAGATCCAAGCAGTAATCTTTGGACCTAAAGTAAAAAGAGCAACAACATTGAAGACCAAAAAGGCCAACATCGTTAGTTTGAACCATCTTGGACTATTTCCTAAAAAGTATTTAAGCATGATTTTCGTCGTTTTATCTGGAGCTTTTGCTCCTTGGATGTTAGATTATCAGTGCGCAAATTTAAATTTTTTTGGGTAGAAATAGGTGATTTATTAGGTATTTCGTGTGTTTGTAGTGCAGTCGTGTTGACTCCTCCCTGATTCTAATACCATTTTCCTCCTAAAGTCGAAAAATGATTTATAATCTTCCCTCCATTTCATGGAAGGGATTGGCCTTCGATCATTTTTCTTACATCAAAAGATCATTCATTATCGCAAAATCAGACTTAGTTATTTATAGCCTGACGCCTATAATCAAGGAATAGTTTTTTACATAAGTAATAAAATTGTTTTACAGGATTTATACCTGTCCGCCTCAGGCGAAAGATGAATAGATAAACAAGATTATTTGATAGAAAGTAAAGTACCCCCTGTTATTAAATGCTTTGTCTGGAAGTCAGGAAGTCTGGAAGTCTGGCGTCTGGAAGTCTGGAAGTCTGCCTGCCGAAGAGGCAGGTCTAAACAACAACTTTCTTCCCATAAGGGACCCCCGCCACCTTCAAGGCCTTAGAATCAATGATCTTATAATCATCAGTCTTTTCCAATTTCCAAAGTTTTTCCAACATCGGATCTGGCGGTACGGCCAATTTCCTTGCACGGACATCCAACCAAACAAAAGTCAGATCTAGGAAACAAGAAAGCTCACCCTTATCATTGTAGAGATGTTGAGCAAATTGCATGTACTTTCCATCCTCAGAATTTCCTTTTAGAAAAAGATCGATGTATACTTCACCATCTGCTCTTACTTCTTGGATATAATAAAGGTGCTCATGGATAATCATCGGGCCAATACCAAGTTTTCTAAACTCTGACATGCCGTATCCCATATCAGCAAGTAAGGACAATCGGTATTGTATAAATAGATCGTTGTAAGCCGTATTCTTAATGTGCATATTAGCATCAACGTCACTCCACCTGAAACTAAATTTCTTTAAACTCATAACTACTTTAATGCGGAAACCTTGTCCCCGGTTTTTGAAACCCAAAATGGATGCCATACTAACAACACTTGATCTACCTTTACGTCAGTCTTGCGTGGCTTGACTTCCATCTCTGTTATGTTATTTGTAATCTCATCCCACTTCTCTGTTAGCTCCTCCATTTTTTCATGGTGCTCATCCTCAAGTTCTTGATAAGTTCCTTGCAATGCTTCTATATCTTCTTCAGCCTCTTCTAGTTTTTGCTTGGCTTTTCTTTTCATTCTACTTTTTGTTGCAGTCGAGCTGAAAGAACGGGATCTTCTTTTTACAAATACAGAAAAAATTGTTTCTGCCATTCCGATCATTTCTGCATTCCTTCTATCGCGTACATCCTGTTCTGCTTCCTCTAGGTCTTGCTCTTCTTTTCGCATCTTCTCCGTAATCTTATCGTACTTTTTATCAAAGCTTTCATTGAGCTTATCCATTGCCATATCTCGCATCTCTCTTGCTGCCGTCTGGACCCTCATTTTGAATGCTTCTACAGATTCACCGCCTTCTTGATAGAGTTCCAATTTCTCATGTTCTTGGATTATGTGTATTTGATTTTGGTACAACCAATCAGCAAAGTCTTTTTTTATTTTTACCATTTCCTTGGCTGTGTTTAAGCTACCAGGAACTGACTCATAACTTACTGCTACATTATCTGGATGGTCAGGCTCACGATTTAAAGCCTTTTCCCAATTTCTTATTTTTCTGCTTTCTGCCCAATCGGTTCTACCGAATTCATCTGGTGCTTCTGATAAGAAGGCAATATCTTTTACAATATCTACACTTCTTTTTTGATTGTAGAAACGGACCTTACCAGTAGTCAAAGTCATTGGGGTATACTGCAATTGATATCCTCCCGAAAGATTGATTTCTGTTCCCGCCTCAGATGCTGATTTCCAAACCCCAAAAAATCTTTGTTCGATAGATGGATCTAGAGAAGGTGGAACTGCTTTTTCTGGTCTTTGCAAGTTGATTTCTTCATCTTCAAAAATTGAGACTCCAGTATTTTTGGCTGCTCTTTTAGATGCCATCAATTCTTTGACCTGAGGTCTAGTCAAGGGTCCGCGCAGATATGACATGGCCCACCGTGTATGATACACCACTGGGCTTCCGTCGTGTACATTGTGCATTAAAAATACTCTTGAACTAAGAGAAGATATAATTTTGCTATAATCCACTTTAGCTTCTTGTCCAGCTTCCGCAATCGCTCCCTTCAATCCTTCCAATACTCTTTTCTTATCTCTTGCTGTTTGTAATTTCCCAATGAACCATGTTCCTGCATTGGACAATCCTTTGTAGTCAATGTCAACTGGATTCTGTGTCACCAAGACTGCACCTACACCATAAGCTCTAGCTTGCTTCAGGATAGTGAGCAATGGCTTTTTGGATGGTGGCTCTGCAGTAGGAGGGAAGTAGCCAAAGATCTCATCAAAATAGAGCATACTTCTTAGAGATGTAGTTCCAGATTTTGACCTCATCCAAGTGATCAAACTATTTAGCAACAACGTTACGAAAAACATTCTTTCACTTTCGGAAAGGTGTGCTATGTAGAAAATACTGTGACGTGGTTTCCCTTCTGCCGTAAAATATATCTTATCGATGTCCAGTGATTCTCCTTGCAACCAATATTGAAATTGTGGAGATGCCACCAAGGTATTGAAATCCATGGCAAGGTCAAATCTATCTTTTTGTGGGAAGAATGTTTCAATATCAAAAACACCCAATTGCGTAAAAGGAGGATTTTGTATCCCTTGAATTATTTTAGTCAAGTCCAGATCTTCACCTTTCTTCCAGTAGTGCTCAAACAGGTTTGCCAATAAAATTCCTTCTCTACTTCTCACTGGATCTTCCTTGCTTTGGATCATACCGAGTAAGGCTGCAACCATTCCTTGGATTCTTTCGCGCAACATCTCTGAGTCACTTTCGAAATCAATTCCTGGAAAAGCAAAAGAACCCATAATGTTGATCGGTACACCTGAGTCCGAACCTGGCGTAAAGATGGTATAGTCAACAGAATTTTTTAACGTGGATATTCTGTCTGTGCTCTGTCCCCAACTTGCCAAACCTTCTTTCCATTTTTTGGCAGTGGCTTTTGAATACTCTCCTGGAGTCATACCTTTTCTTCCTGCATCATCTGCATTGATCCACTTCTGAAAACTAGCTGCCTTCAATCCTTCAAATTGTAAGCAGAGATTGGTCATGTCACCTTTCGGATCAATGATGATGGCTGGTACTTTATCAATCGCCGCTTCTTCCAATAAGCCAATACACAATCCAGTCTTTCCGCTACCAGTCATACCAACACATATGGCATGCGTGGTTAGGTCTCGCGAATCATAGTTGATTGACTCTGGCAATATTTCTTGCGTACTCTGATCGTACTTGGCTCCGAGATAAAACGAACCCAATTTTTCAGGAGGTAATTGTACCATTTCTTCTAGATCTTTAATTCTTAAGTATTAAAATTTTTAATCATACAAAACTAATAAAATCTAAGTGGATGCTAATCGCCATATATGCGTATTTTAGCCAAATAAATATGTTTATTTCTTAACAAATAACCAGAAAGAGCGTATGCATTCTAAAAATTATTTAGAAAGTGTCCAAAAGCAATTTGAATACTACAAGTACCTAGGCGAAAAAACCTTCGATCAATTGGCGGAGAATGATCTTTTTTGGCAATACAATACTGAAAGTAATTCTATTGCAATTATCGTCAATCACCTTTCGGGAAATATGCTTTCTCGATGGACAAACTTTTTATCAGAAGATGGAGAGAAGTCATGGAGAAATAGAGATCAAGAATTTGAAGATGACATAAAGACCAAGGATGATTTGGTTGAGGCTTGGAATAAAGGATGGACTTGTTTATTTGATGCCCTCACTTCCGTAAATGAGGATAATTTTGAACAAATAATTTATATCAGAAATCAAGGTCACAGCATTACAGAAGCAATCAATCGACAGTTGGCACACTACAGTTATCACATTGGCCAGATAGTATTCATTGGCAGAATGATCAAAGGTGCAGAATGGGAAAGTCTATCCATTCCAAAAGGAGCATCTGTTGCATTCAATAAGGTAAAGTTTGATAAAGAAAAAAAGAAACAACATTTTACGGATGAGTATTTAGATACTGAGAAGTAATGATTAATAAACAAAATTAAATTATGGAAATTATATTTCAAAGTCTTGGTTGGATTGGGGCATTCGGTTTGTTGTCTGCTTATTATTTAAATTCTTCTAAAAGGTTGAGCGCAGATACAGCAACTTATCAATGGATAAATATGATCTGTGCCACCATGCTTGCTATCAATGCATTTCATATTGGCTCCATCCCATTTTTAATCATCAATGTATTTTGGGCTATTGTTGCAGTTATGAGTTTGGTTAAGTTATCGAAGATTAAGACTGTGGTATAGCCAATATGATGAACCGAAAAGCAACCATTGAAAATTAAATTATTGTATATTTAAAATAAAAAGAGGATGAGTATTCAAACAGATAAATTAAAATTAATACAACTTTTGCTAAAGACAGAAAACCATACAATAATTGAAAATATTAAGTCAATTTTTCAAACATCAAATGAACAAACAGATATTTGGGAAGAATTATCAGATGGGCAAAAAAATGAAATTGATAAAGCTTTAGAAGAAAGTATGAATAATCTTACTGTAGATTATGATTCTTTTATGGGTGATTTTAGAAAATGAGCCGGAGCGTCAAACTAACTCATACAGCTGAAGGTCAGCTTAAAAATTTACTTGAATACTTAGAAAGTTCTTGGCCTCAAAAGTAAAATCAGATTTCATTATTAAATTTTCCAAGGTCATTTATTAAAAACCGATTGCATAAATGTGTGGTAACAAAGCAAACTTCATTATTCTATATCCACGATGAAGCGACCATTACGATATTAGCAATTTTTGATTCCAGACAAAACCCTAAAAACCTTTTAGATCAAATTAAAGCAGAGGAGGGATAATAATTGTGGGAAAAAATGAGACAAAGTGGCCTCATAGAGTAAAATTTGACGTTTAGATTATTAACAATCAAAAATAAAACAACCAACGTATGAAATACCTTAGAGCAGCCTTCTTAGGAATAGCATTATTATTTTCTTTCTACGTTAGTGGTCAAGACATTCACTTCTCTCAGTTTAATACCTCTCCACTTAATCTCAATCCCGCCCTTACGGGTGCGATAAATGGAAAAGCCAGAGTTATTGCTAATTATAGAAATCAATGGCCACAGATTCTGCAAGATGATTCCTATAGAACTTATGCATTGTCATATGATCGTCGACAGAATTTAAAATCTGGTGACTATTTTGGTGTGGGTGCTTCATTCTTTGGTGATGTTGGAGGATCAACGCGTTTTGGTACCATACAAGTTAATCTCAGTTTGTCATTTGCAAAAACAATATCAAAATCAGGCTCTGTTTCCCACACCATTATTGGAGGTCTACAATCGGGAATTGCTCAGAGAAAAATAGATGTAAATACTTTGAGGTGGCCTTCTTCGGTTGATAACGATGGTATCGCCGTTTATTATAATCCTTTTGGATCTTTAGACCAAACAGATTTTTTATATTACAATATAGATGCTGGACTGCTCTGGGTGAGCAAATTTGGAGAAAGAAAAAGTTTTTTTGCTGGAGTAAGCGCATTCCACGTTAATGAACCAAATGTTTCTTTCCAAATTAATTCGGATCAGCCACTATCAATAAGGACTTCCATACATGCTGGGGCTGAGTTGCCACTGTCTTCCCGACTTACTTTATTACCTAATATTATGTATTTAACGCAAGGTATTCATGCTCAATTAAACATTGGCACCATGTTGAGTACTTCGATCTTAGCTGACTCTTTGTTTTCTAATTTTCAAGGAGGCATCTATTACAGAGCGGGCCGAGATCTAGCAGGTCGTATACATTCTGATGCAATTATCACAGTGCTATCAGCACAGGTACAAGGTATCCAATTGAGCTTTTCTTATGACTTTACAATTTCAGATTTAAATTATGATAATGTTGGAGGGATGGAAGTTTCAGTCGGATATGTTTTTGGGGCAAACAATAAAAAAGTGAAACCTTTTGAAGTGCCACAGTTTTAAAGCTCATTTATTTGATTTAAAAACAATTTTTAAAATGAAAATATCTTCATACTTTATCTTTTTACTTTTGATAGCAATGAGTTCAACTGGATGCGAAAAAGAAAACTTAGGTGGCATAGATGCATTCCTAGTTTACTTCCCCAATATTATCCTTCCTAATAATCAAGAAAATAATCTATTTTACCCTAAGATATTATCAAATAATCCTGATGCTGAATTCACAGCAGAAATAATGGAAATTTTTGATAGATATGGTAATCCAGTTTACAAGTCAGAACAATTTCCTACAAATGATCCTACCTATGGATGGGATGGAACCGTTGAAGGAGATCTAGTAGAAGCAGGCAATTATTCATATTCGATCAGAATAACTGATGGGACTGGTACAGCCCTTTATGTGGGTGACTTTTCAGTTATTAGATAAAATCTTCCTAATAATTCTTAATAAAGGAATCATTTTAATGGAACAATGAGAATGTGCCTTATCTTTTCAAAAGTCCATGTTTTCGTTCATCTACTTTTTTGTAACTTCCTTACTGAAGTGGAAGTCGAATATAAGCTCTGCCTAATCTAAAGTCCCTTAAAAGCTAAACCATGAAAATCGCCAACTTTATTTTGCCACTTTTATTAATCGGAGGCATAGCCTTATATTTTGTTTTAATGAAAGGCGACTCGACCCCCGATCCAATTCAAAATGATACGGATGGTCAAGCGGTAAGCACAGATAATATAAAGGAAGAACCAACTCCAAAGAATATTAAAACTGAATCTCCTAAGATGGTCCATTTGGTATTCTTTGACATCAAAGATGAAATGTCAGAAAATCAATTGGAGTTTTTGGAAAAGGAAATTAAAAAGCTATCAAAAATCGAATCAGTCAAAGAATTTCACCTTGGAGAATATGAAGATCTTGGAGATGATAGAGCCTTGACTGGGCGCGAAATGATGATCAGTATGAAGTTTAAAAACTTAGATGATTATTATTCTTATCAAAAAGATGAAAGACATTTTGAGGTCAAAAAAGTGATTGGACCTTATCTAGAAAAATTGCCAATGTCTTACGATTACATGATTCAATGATGAGGAAATATCTGCTCATTTGTTTTTCACTAATGCTTTTTTCCTGTAATCAAGAATCTCAAAAAGCTACTACACCCAATATACTGATGATCATTGCCGACGACCTAGGTTATACCGACTTGGGATGCTATGGTGGAGAAATCAATACGCCGACCATCGACTCTTTGGCAGCTACAGGAATGATGTTTACCAATTTTCATACAGGAGCTATGTGCGCTCCTTCTCGTTCGACCTTGTTCACGGGACAGGATCATCACTTGGCAGGATGGGGTAGACAACGCGATGTACGCGGAACATTTTACGAAGGAAAATGGGGTTATGAAAATGAGTTGTCCGATAGAGTTTTAGCCTTTCCAAGATTGCTTCAAGCCAATAATTTTGCAAGCTGTTTTGCCGGTAAGTGGCACCTAGGAAAAGCTGATGCATCCATGCCCGTCAATCAAGGTTTTGATCAGAGTTTTGTTTTGCTACAAGGAGCAGCCAATCATTGGAATGACATCGGCCTCGGCTTGAGTCAATTTGATGGCACAAAGTCATTGTACAATAGAAATGGCCAAGCAGCTGACTGGCCTTCCGGCAAATATTCTACCACAGTCTACACAGATGAAGTCCTACAATTTATAAATAACCTAGAGGATGAACAAGCATTCTTTGCTGTTGCTTCCTACACAGCACCACACTGGCCTCTGCAACCTCCAGAAGAATACAAAGACAGATATAAGGGCAGATACGATGATGGTTACAATAAACTGCGTGAAAAAAGACTAACAGCGGCAAAAGCCAAGTCTATCATTGATGAGAAAATTAACTTGCCGCCCGGTTTAGATCATATAAAAGATTGGGATAGCTTATCAGAAGAAGAGCAAAAAGTGGAGGCTAGAAAAATGGAGTTGTATGCTGCCATGTTGGAGCATTTGGATCACGATCTTGGAAGATTGCTCGATGGACTTAGAGCCAAGGGCGAACTTGAAAATACCATCATTATTTTTATGTCTGATAATGGAGCAGATTTTCTTGATTTTTACAATCATCCCATCGGCGGATTTTTAAGAGATACTTACGACAATTCATTTGAAAACATGGGAGACCCAAGCTCCTTTGTATCTTATGGTCCGCAGTGGGCGCAAGCATGCATGTCACCCTTTAGTTATTACAAAGGTTACCTCGCAGAAGGAGGAGTCAGAGCTCCTTTGATCATTTCTGGTCCAGGTGTCATGCACGGCATGAATAGAAATTTTCTACACATCCAAGATTTGGCTCCAACAATATTAGACATATTCGAAACAGAATACCCCGAGAAATTTGAAGGGAATACCAATCCTCCATTAATTGGAAAGTCATTTGCGGAAACGCTAAAAGGAGAACAAAAAGAAATACATGCAGCTTATGAATTTTTCTTCGACGATTTCCAAGGTATGGCAAGCATCATCCAAGGAGATTTTAAATTATTGAATACTGAAGATCCAACTGATAATGATAAATTTAAAATGTACAACATTAAAAATGATCCCGGCGAGAAGATTAATATCCGATCAAATTATCGGCAACAAACGAGATCAATGTTGGAAGCTTGGGAAGGATATAAGAAGGATTATCGCATCGTATATCCCAAAAATACAAAAGACCTAAATCCATACAAGGAAAAGAAATAGCTAAATGCTTACATTTATTCCATGCTAGAAATCATCGAAAAATTAAAGAAGGCAATCGGGCCAGAAAAGGTGCTGACGGGTGAGGATGTCAAGGAACGTCATTATCATATCTGGCATATGGGTGAGGGCTTAAATGCAAAAGCAGTAGTGCTTCCGACTTCAACAAAAGAGGTATCTGAAATTTGTAGAATTTGCTTTGAGCACGATCAAGAAGTAATTGTTTTTGGAGGTCTGACTAATTTGGTCGGGTCTACAGAAACCAAAGGCCATGAAATCATCATCAGCATGGAGCGCCTCAACAAGATCGAAGAAACGGATGCACTGAGCAGAACTATGACAGTGCAATCTGGAGTGATTTTGGAGAACATTCATGCTGCAGCAAAAGAGCACGACTTATTGTTTCCACTTAATTTTGGTGCGAGAGGAACGGCGCAAATCGGAGGTTGCATCTCGACAAATGCTGGGGGCCTAAGAGTTTTGAGATTTGGAATGACAAGAGCATTGATTTTGGGATTGGAAGCAGTGCTCATGGACGGTACCATCATCTCTTCCATGAAAAAAATTGTCAAGGATAATTCTGCTTATGATCTCAAACAAATGTTTATTGGTAGCGAAGGAACTTTGGGCGTTGTCACCAAGGCAGTTCTCAAATTGATTGAAGCACCAAAGAGTCGCAACAGTGCATTTTTAGCTTTTGAAAAATATGATAAAGTTGTTTCGTTTTTAAAACATATTGACAAAGAATTGGCGGGTGCATTATCTGGTTTTGAGGTAATTTGGAGAAAGTCATATGAGGCAATGACAGGATCAAATGCTCAAAACAAACCACCACTTCCACATAGGTATAAATATTATGTCCTAGTGGAATCTATGGGCGCTAATCAAGATAAGGATAGAGATCAATTGCAATCAATTGTTGAACAGACAATCATCAATGAAAATGCAATTGATGCCGTCATGGCTTTTACAGAATCTGATTTAAATTGGTTTTGGAATATTAGGGAAGATGTGAAAGTACTAGCTGAACAAGGTAGCTATGATCAGCATTTTGATGTGAGTGCACCGATTAGTGAAATGGGTGCTTATGTTGATTCAGTGGAAGAGAAAATCAATGCATTGGATAAGGTAGTTGCCGCTTTTCCATTTGGTCATCTTGCCGATGGAAACATTCATTTTATAGTGGCTAAAGAAAGCCAAGCTGATGAGTTGAAAAATGCAATCAATGATATTGTATATAATCCTCTGACGGCTCTAGGTGGATCGGTATCTGCAGAACACGGAATAGGTTTGCACAAAAAGAAGTACTTAGCATTGTGTAGAAATCCAGCTGAGATTGCACTGATGAAAACTTTGAAAAAATCATTCGATCCAAAGGCTTTGTTGAATCCAGGGAAAGTACTTGATATTTGAAAAAAGTATTATTCTATAGCATCATTTTCATCTGTTATTCTTGTTCTGATCAAAAGTTGAAGCAAATCACTACCGCTGATTTTCGAGAATTTGTAGCGGAGACTAACTATGTTACGGATGCCGAAAAATATGATTGGAGCATTGTGCAATTAGACGTGATCAATTATGAAATTCTGTATGGAATTGATTGGCGTTGTCCTACAGGAATGGCTCCTGCCAATGACAATGATCCAGTGACTCAAGTAAGTTATAATGATGCTTTGGCTTATGCTCAATGGAAAGGAGTAAGTCTTCCCAGTTATGAAGATTATTGGCTCTTAACAATTGCTGACAATCGACCCATCAATGCCGCAAGCCTTTCGATTCTCCCCGTTGACCAAGTAAACATGATTGGTAATGTTTGGGAAATTACTACGCCTGGAGTGTACGGCAATATTCGCCTTGCAGGTGGATCTTACCTTTGTGATAAAAATACTTGTGACGGTACATCCAAGGAAAGAGAATTGCTAGTAGATAAAATAACGGGCAATAGTCACATAGGATTTGCGATTATTGAATAATAAAAAGAGAGGGCAGAGAGGGTAGGGAAATGGTTAACTAGAAACTAATTTTCAACCCACCAGTAATTTGGTCTGTGCTACCACGTTGGTATTCGCCGCCTTGTTTACCCAACAAGCTTTTCGTACCACTTAACTCAAAGTCAATAAGTCTGGAAATTCTGTATCCAAATGCGATGGAAGTATAACCTCCCCAATGGTACTTGATGTCATCAATTGTATTCAACGATTTGTAAACCAACTCGTTTGAGTAGCTGTTTTGCATCAAGTTGACACCGGCTCCAAGATTTGAGTAAAATCTATATCCAAAATCTTGTTGTAAAACTAATCCAGCAGCATATCTAAATTGTCTTGAATTTTGAATTAATTCTTCGACCTTATCTCTACCGGTTGTTTCTTTTCCACCTCTTTCACCGCCTCGTTCAATAGTAGGCTCTTCTCCAAAGTTTAGAAATCCAAATTTATCTTCAGCAGCATAGATTAATTCAAGACCAATTGAATTATCCTTTCCTACTTTGTACATCCACTCAGATTTAAAAGAAGCAACTTTCGTGTTTCTTCCCGGATTGATTCCAGAACTAAGTCCTAATCCTAAAACCCAGTTAGTAGCTTTCTTAACTCTATTGTTACTTCTCGGAAGGTAACTTACAGCAAGAGCAGTACTTAACAGTTGGTCTGGACTAAGAAGCATTGCATGATCAAATGCAGTAATGTCATCTTTCGGTGATCCTTGGTCTGGAGTTTTAGGAAATTGTTCCTCCTGACTATATATTGTAAAGTTTTGTAAAGATGTTTTATTGGTTTCTAGGTTTGCTAACTCGCTACGCTCAATGATTTGATTATTGGAAGCAATAGTCGATGGAGAAACCTTGGTATTTTTTGTAGCCTTGGTGTTGATTGTTTTTGACAGAACTTTCTGATTAGGATTTTCTGTTTCTTTCGCAAATGTATAATCAACTTGATTTGATGTTGGATTTGCAGTAACAGCTTTTTGAGTAGGAATATTTTCTAAGTCTAAAGTCTGTTTATTATCAAGTCCAGAAGTTCCAGCCCAGTATCCTCCACTGAATGCAACAAATACCAAGAGAGCTAACAACAGAAAGTTGTAGTTCTTGCTTTTTTTCGGCATTTCTTCATTAAGAAGTGCTTCCATTGCATTCCATCCCTCATTCATCAAATCCTTCCTGTCTGCGTTCATATATATAACTCGGCTTTAAAGTTCTCTTGTAGTTTTTTTCTTGCCTCTGACAAATACCACTTACTTGTATTGACATTTATATTCAAGGCTTCACCTATTTCCTGGTGCTTATATCCTTCGATAGCATACATATAAAACACCTTATGATGCTTTTCAGGCAAAGTACTGACCATGTTCAAGAGATCTTGAAAATGTAATTTGTGATTGTTGCTGGTTGATTTACCTTCATTTTGGATTTCTCCAAAAACCAAAAAGCGAATATCTTTTTGATGCTTTTTAAAATAGTCGCACATAGAGTGGTAAACTATCTTTCTTATCCATCCTTCCAATGATCCTTGAAATCCGAAAGTATCTAATTTTTTAAATACTCTAAGAAATCCATTATTAAGGATATCAATTAGCTGATCTTTATCTGTAGTATGCTTTCTTATCATACGCTCCATCGTCGGAAAAAATTCTTTGTAGAACATTTCCTGGGACCTACGGTCATTGTCGATGCAACCTTGCACCAACGTCTTGTAGTCTTTATTTTTGCGTTTTAAGAATTTCATCTACATCTAAAATAGTATTCATTCCTGCAAAGTCAAACAAATTGTCGGTCTTTATTAACCTTAATGTCTCCTACGTCAAGAATCTTGATGATGGTACCATGTACTTTCTGTAATTAGGGAATACATAATGTCTTTGAAAAGGCTTAATAATTTATAAGTTTTCCCAGAAATATGGCACCATCAGTCAAGATTGACTGCATTTTGATTATTTTTTTTAGCAAACATTAGATGCATATTGGTTTGAGGATAAGCACTAAGCAAAATATTAAACAATCAAAAGCAGTAGAAAGCGGAATTTTCCATAATGTTTACAGAGGTCTCCGCTTGATTTTTGTGTTTTCACCTTTGTGAAACCAATGTTTTTTCATATATCTCTATAGACATCAATTAGAAACTATACCGTTGGTTCAATTTGTGTTTTTCTTCTAGTGGTAATGGTGGATTATAGTATCTTTCGGCCGCGAAAACACCAAGATCGCCTATATATGAAGGACTTTGCTGACTTGTTTGCTAGAATCTTTATAGCATTTATATTCCTATTTGAAGCTGTAGATAGTATTTTATACTTCAGAGAGACCAAAGAGACGCTTACAGCCTATGGATTGACATGGAGGCAAGATTTACTCTTGGGGACGGTCATATTTGTGCTTGTCCTAGGTGCCTTTTTTGTTGCCATCGGCTATTTTTCCAAATTCGGAGCATTTTTATTGCTTTTGTACTGGCTTCCCTTCACGTTTATAGTCTATTCCTTTTGGAATGATCCAGAATCTATCAAAAGATTGCATGCCCTTTACTTCATGAGGAATATGGGTGTTGCCTCGGCACTCCTGTTGCTTATCGCAAATGGTACTGGAAAGTATTCAGTAAAAAGATTGATTCACGTGATGCGACTTCCCAAATAATAGAAAGTATCCGATGACAAAAAGTAAATACTATAAATATCCAATCCTTTGGTTTGATCTCGACAACACTCTATTATCATTCAAAAATTCTTCCTTCGAAGCCTTCTCTGCTTTACTGAAAGAAATTGGCTTGGAGGAGAAAGAGGATAGTTATGAGGTTTTTCACAAGATCAATAAAGTAGAGTGGCGATTATTTGAGGATGGAAAGATCACTCAAGATCAATTAAAGCATTCCCGTTTTCAGAATTACTTTGATCATATCGGTTTTGATTTTGATGGCCTTACGGCAAATGGCATTTATCTAAAACACATTGTCCAATTTCCTTATTACGTAGAAGGTGCACAGGAACTTTTGAAAACATTACAAGAGCAAAAGTACAAGATGAGCATCATCACCAATGGCATGAAGGAGGTGCAAAGACCAAGAATAAAATTATGCAACTGGGATCACTACTTCGATCAAATTTTTGTTTCGGATGAAATAGGATTAGCCAAACCCAATGTAGAATTTTTTAATTACTGTCTTGAAAAAAGTGGACATCCTGACAAGTCAGAAATACTAGTTATTGGTGATACCCTAGAGTCAGATATTCTTGGCGCCAAAAATGCAAACATCAAATCTTGCTGGATAAATCCAAATGGAGATTATTGCCCACCAGATTTAAAGCCAGATTATGAAATCAATAAGCTAGCAGAACTGTACGAGATAGTATGAGAAGAGACACTTTGAAGAGAGACACGAAAAGCGAAACGCGAGAAAACAAAAATGCTATAAGCTGACCAAATTGGGAGAATTCTAAAAAGTGTGTCATACAAAATTCAACCATCGTGCCCATCTCACCTACATCTCAAAAATCCTGTCGAGACAATTTTAATCATTTCTCCAAAAACCCGGAGTCAATAAAATCAACACACTAAATAACTCAAGTCTACCAATAAGCATTAACAAACTCAAAAATACTTTTCCTGAATCTGGAACCGCTGCAAAATGATCAGTTGGACCTAAGTCACCAAAGGCTGGGCCGACGTTGCCTAAAGCAGTTGCAGTGGCACCAAGAGCACTTAATAAGGGTTGGTCAAAATCCGAAAAGATAAAGCTCATAACAATAGCGCCTATCAGGAAGGTGAAAATATAAAGGATTAAAAAAACCAAAATGTGAGTCAATATCCTAGGCCTCACTATCTCGTTATCTATCCTGATTCTTATCAATGCGTTAGGGTGCAGCAATCTCTTAAACTCTAAGAAAGAGTTTTTTGCTAAAACCAGATGCCTTATAAATTTGATGCCTCCTGAAGTTGATCCTGCACATGCCCCACAAAACAACAGAGCGAAAAAGAAAAGGGTAAGGAATGGATGCCAAGCAGTATAATCTGCCGACACAAAACCTGTCGTAGTAATTACTGAGATTAATTGAAAACTTGCCTGCCTAAAGGATTGCTCAAAACTTTGATCAATATTGAAATAAATACCAACCGAAACAAATATGATACAGAATAGAACGAAAAATATATAAGTCTTAAATTCATCACTCTGCCATATTCTCCTAAACTTTCCTTTAAAACCAAAATATAACAGCGTATAATTTGTACCCGCTATAAACATAAATAATATCAATGTATATTGAATCAATGGAACATCAAAATGGGCAATGCTATCATTCTTAGTAGAAAAACCACCTGTTGCCATTGTTGTCAATCCATGATTGAAAGCATCAAACCAACCCATACCTTCCAAGTATAAAATTACAATCAGTATACTTGTCAAGGCTACATAAATTAGCCACAATCTTTTTGCAGTCTCCTTTATTCGAGGATGAATTTTATTGGATGTTGGTCCTGGAGATTCTGCTACAAACAGCTCGACTCCACCAATCCCCAATAGTGGGAAAATTGCCACCGTAAGTACAATGATTCCCATCCCTCCTATCCATTGTGTCAAACTACGCCATATCAAAATATTATCTGGCAAAGCCTCTATGTCTCCGAAAATGGTAGCTCCAGTAGTTGTCAATCCAGAAAAACTTTCAAAAATGGCAGAAATAAAACCCAAGCTATCAATGGAGAAATAATAGGGAAGCGAAGCTAGAATTGCAATGGAAACCCAAGAGAAAACAACAATCAAATAACCTTCTCTCTTTCCTAAACTAGAATCTGATTTCCGAACTTTTAGAAATACCAAACTTGATATACCTATGGCACTTAATGAAGTTGCTATAAATGCTACAACATCTTCCCCATTTAAAAAACCATTGAGAATAGGAATTAACATTAAGGCAGCACTAAGAAATACAACTGCCGAAACTACTTTGATGATGATTCTAAAATTAATATCCATTAGCTAAATAAGCTTTCAAGTGCATTGATTGCTTCAGGTAAAGCAAAAACAATCACCTTGTCTTTGGACTTAAATATAAAGTCTCCTTTTGGAATTATACTCTTATTATCTCTAATCACTCCAGCTATAATAGAGGAAGCTGGTAGATTCAGGTCAATCAACGATTTTTTGGTTACTTCACTGTTTTCTTTAACGACAAATTCAATAATTTCTGCATCCACTCCATGCAAAGTAGCTATAGCTTCGACATTTCCTTTTCTTACAAATCTAAAAATATTATTGGCTGCAATGAGTTTGGTATTGATAATAGTATCCACACCAATATTTTGAGAAATATGAGTATAGACTTCATTGTTTACCAAAGCAATACTTTTGTACACTTTAGCATCGTCGGCAATTAAATTTGCTAGGATATTTATTTCAGAATTTTTTGTTAGCGCTATAAATGCATCTAAATTTTTGAGACCCTCTTGCTCTAACAACTCTCTATTGCCTGGGTCACCAATGATGATCATACAATTGTTGAGACAGTTTATAAATTGTTTGGCCTTACTTTCACTTTTTAAAATAATTTTGACCGAATAATCTTTCTGAAGTAATCTTGCAGTTTCCAATGCCAATGGACTATCACCAACAATCATAATCTTTTTTATCTTCTTTGATTGTTTGCCTAAAAATGGCATTACCTTATCGATTTGCTTTGAAATGATACTCAGATAAAGATGATCTCCCTTCTGCAATACTGTACCACTTTTTGGTATAAAGGTGCTATGATTTCTTAATAAAGCAACTCCTCTATAATCAAACTTTTCTTCCCCAGGATTGATGTCTGCAATTTGTTTTCCGACCAACCGAGAATTTGTATCTATTGCAAATCCAACCACACTAATTTTGCCATTCTCAAAATCGAAGATATCTGTCAGAGATGCTCTTTTGAGTAGTCGTAGAATCTCATTTGCAGCTAGTCGTTTTGGCGAGATAACTTCATCAATTCCGATTTCTTTAAAGTAATCTTTGGTATTGGGTTTTAAAAATTCTGAATTTTCAACACGGGCAATAGTCTTCTTAGCTCCTTTCTGCTTTGCAAGTATGGCTGTCAATAAATTTGTCTCTTCTGATGTCGTTACAGAAATAAATAGATCTGCCTGTGATACATTTGCTGCCGTTAATATATTTATAGAAGTTGCATTGCCATGCAGGGTCATCACATCCAACTTAGTCATGATTTGTTCAAGAATTTTTTCATCTTGATCAATAAGCGTAATATCTTGATTTTCTTTAGATAAGAGTTCTGCCAAATGATAACCGATCGAGCCTGCTCCGGCTATGATTATTTTCAATCGTCTGAGCTTATGTTATGAAGTGGATTCAATCGCTCTCCACAATACTTGCAATGAACCGCATCAGCCTCATGACCTTCTCTCATGCAATACATACATGATTCAGCAAGTACATCATCTACCTCATCTGGATCTTTTCTTCCAGAAACCATTTCAGAAGTTACAATTCCTGTTGGTACAGCGATGATTGCGTAACCAATTATCATCATAAATGATGCGATAAATTGGCCAAGACCTGTTTGTGGGCTTATATCTCCATATCCAACCGTAGTTATAGTAACAATCGCCCAATAAATACTAGTTGGGATACTATTAAAGGCCGGGTTATTACCTCCTTCCACCAAATACATGACAGATCCAAAAATGCAAACCATCAACAAGATGAAAAATAAGAAGAAAATGATTTTTGGAATACTATCCTTGATGGCCTTGACAAGAAAATTCCCCTGTCTTGTATAGGCAGCCAACTTAAAGATTCTAAATACTCTTAATAGTCTCAGCGCTCTGATGATCATCAGAGAATGACTATTGGCGAGTATAAAACTTAGGTAGGTTGGTATAATAGAAAGTAGATCAACTATACCATAAAAGCTAGTTGCATATTTCATTGGCCGATAGACACAATACAGACGGAGTATGTATTCCAAAGTGAAGAATATCGTCAGGATCCATTCTATTACAAGTAATACTTCCTTTGTCTTTACAGAAAGATTAGGCAAGGTCTCGATAGCCACAACCAAAACACTTACTACAATCAAGAACATCAGTACAATATCAAACCATTTTCCTAGAGGCGTTTCTGCCTCAAATATGATCTCATGTATTCTATTTCTCCTTGGTGAAAAGGATTTAATATGCTGACGGTATTTTTCTGACTCTTTACTCAATTAAATATCAAGTTTTGAAAATTTTCAAGTAACTCATTTCCACGTACCGAGAAATTATATTCTTGAACTTTATTTTTTGCAAAAATAGCGAACATAAAGTTATCAGCCATTATTTCATCGGGATGGATGATATATTGGGTGTTATCGTATATCTGCTCAAAAAAGCTAGGATAGTAGTAATCACCGATGTCTGGAGTAACTATTTCACCTTTATCATCACCAATATTTACTTTGTAGCCATCGCCTTCCTCAGTTATTCTAAACAAATCGAATTGGATATAGCCGAAAAACGCTGGTTTGCTCTCCATATAATTAGGGCTATTAGAATGAATAACAGGAATAGCTTGGATTGGTTTGTCATTTTCATTGTCTGTTTTGAGCGTAATAGCATATGACATATCAACACCATCAGGATTTAAAAATATTCGATCATCCAGTGATTTTGGAAAATTTAACTTCCCTTCTACCGGCTCAAATCCAATAAGTGAATAAGCTTCTCTCCTAAATTCTTGGCTATATCTACTCATGATATGAAATATCTCATGCAAGAACACAGACATCAAGCCCTCAACTGACGCACCTTGGAGTTGATCATATGGAATATATATCCCATTATCTCTTGTATAAAATACTCCATTACCATAACATTTAGCATTCAGTTTTACTAAATATATATCTGGATAAATCCATTTCTTGTTTACATTTTTTAGAAGCACATTGATTGTGTCCTCCATTGCCATCATCAACTTCTTTTCTGTTTCAGTAAAGCTTCCTACATCTTCCTGCAAGTAATCTAGATATTTGATAAAAACCTGTTCTCTTTCTCCATCGGGAACCCATTTTTCAGCCATCTGGATGCTCATTTCAAGCGCACGCACATCACTAAAATATGCTTCCTTACTATCAGTGATTATTTTAATCTTGGCCTCATCCCCCTCAAGAATTTTAAAATTTATAAGTTTATCTACTTTAACAGTTGATTTGGACGTATCAGTAGATTGTGATCTTTTGCAAGAGCAAAAAAGTAGTAGACACAAAAATAATACAAGGGAATTCCTCATTCTTAAGCTGTTTGGAATGTAATATTGCAAATATTTGAGGCTATTCTTGTTGGTAGGGGAGAAAAAAAAGAAAACTATAGACAAGAATTGGCACTCAATAAGTCGGAATTTTGGGATGGCCTCTTCCCATTTTATCTATAGTTTTCTTAAATCCAACTTAGTCAGCAAATTTATGTTTTATCCTAAAAATAAGGGCAGTATTAAAATGGTAAAATATACATTTTAAAAACTGTAATTTAATTACTACCTAAAATTCCTAGTTGCTTTTTGTTTAATGCGTATACCCTTGATTTATTGGGCTTCAACTTTCGTCCGCCGCATCCAATCGGTCGATACAGTGTCTTAAACTGCTTTCCCAATCAATAATTTCAATATCGTAGACGGATTCAATCGATGATTTGTCAAGTACACTCCATTTCGGTCTAGGCGCTGGAGCACCATATGCTTCAGTTGTAGTTTCACCAACTTTGCATTCGATTCCTTTAATTTCAAATATTTTTCGAGCAAAATCTGCCCAGTTTGTGGTTCCGCCATTGGAGTAGTTGTAGATACCTACAAGTTCTTCTGTTTTTTCGCTTCCGCAAATTTTGACAATCATCTTCAGAAGTGTATTCGCAATGTCTCTAGCGTAACTTGGTGTCCCAACTTGATCTGCCACTATAGTTAATTCATCTCGAGAACTACCCAACCGGATCATGGTTTTAACGAAGTTGTTGCCATAGAATGAATACACCCAAGAGGTTCGTAAAATGCAGTAGTTGATTTTAGAATGTAAGAGAATTTCATCTCCGTGTAATTTAGTTTTTGCATATACACCCTGTGCCTTTGTTTCATCACTCTCAAGCAACGGTCTATCTAGGTCCAAATGATAAACATAGTCAGAAGAAATATGCATCAACCAAACGTCATTTTTTTTACAGGCTTCCGCCAAATATTCGATTGCTTTTGCATTGATTAATTCAGCCTTTTCTTGATCTTCTTCTGCTTTATCTACAGCTGTATATGCGGCAGTATTTATAATGAAATCTGGTTTGTACTCATCGACAAAGTTCAAAATATTTTCCCTCGATCCAAGATCAAAGTTACTCCTATCTGTAAACTTGAATTCAAATTCCTTGTATCCTTTTTCTAACTCTCTTAATTCGCTTCCAACTTGTCCGTTAGATCCAGTAACCAATATTTTTTTCATGTATTCTCGTCTTATTTTTGTCTGAAGAAAATGCTCATAGGCACACCTTCAAAATCATACCTTTCTCTAATCTGATTTTCGAGATAGTTTTTATAGGAAACCTTGACAGCACCAGGATAATTACAAAATATTGCAAAGGCAGGATAGGGTAGTGGCAACTGATTTCCGTACTTTATTTTTACAAACTTTCCTCTATGTGATGGAGGTGGAACTTTTTGTAACACTTCCTGTAGAAAATCATTAAACTCACTTGTTTTTATTTTACGTGTTCGATTTTCATAGACTTTCATTGCCAAATCTAATGCTCTAGAAATTCGCTGTTTATTGAGTGCACTCACAAACACAATTGGCACATCTTTAAACGGAGATAATTTTTCTCTGATCTTGATTTCCATATCGCGTGCAGTATTGGTTTCCTTTTCTTTTATCAGATCCCATTTATTGACCAAAATTACAAGCCCTTTGTTTCTTTTTATCACCAATGATACTATACTTAAATCTTGTGACTCGATTCCCATCACCGCATCGATCATAAGAAGACATATATCAGCTTCTTCAATAGCTTTTATCGCTCTTAATACCGAATAGAATTCTAGATTCTCATGAACCTTGGCTTTTTTTCTAATACCGGCTGTATCAACAAGGATAAATTTCTTTCCAAATTTATTATATAAGCCATTGATAGAATCGCGAGTGGTTCCAGCCACATCTGTTACAATATTCCTATCTTCCCCTAGCAATGCGTTGGCCAAGGATGACTTTCCAGCATTTGGCTGTCCGATGATAGCAAATTTCGGTAAAACTTCACCATCATCCTCTACAGGTTCTGGAAGAAATTCACAAATAGCATCTAATAATTCCCCTGTGCCTGAGCCAGAAATTGCAGCAATAAAAAAGGTGTTTTCAAAGCCCAAACTCCAGAATTCATTGGCCAGCAACATCCTGTTGTTGTTGTCAACCTTGTTGACGGCAACAAACACTTTCTTCTGTGATTTTCTAAGCATGTCGGTAACTGCTTCATCATGATCTGTGATACCTGT
>ENA-ORXT01000306-ORXT01000306.1-marine-metagenome-genome-assembly--contig:-NODE-306-length-82065-cov-8.492011_pt1 | contig 82065 bp, 65 predicted proteins | sample MGYA00237868_ERZ511482 | MGnify/ENA metagenome assembly ERZ511482 | reverse complement strand
AAGTTACCAAATCACAGCATTCAAAATCTCGAAGAATTACTGCCTGGAGCTTAGGTTGCAGTTGCTCGGATGCTTACACTTGTGGAGTGTATTTTAGCTTGTTCCGGTTCCTTCTTTTGAATGTCTCCAGACATTCATTTTGATTTCATCAAAAATCAATCAGTCATGTCGTTTCACTTCTAGATTTCATGGTTTTTGCACCTATATTCTGTTGATAGGGACCTATAATTAAATACTGTATTTTCTCAGGATTGTATTCTTATCTATTGCTAATGTATGATAAAATAGTATGTATGAAGCAGTTAGTAAGATCTCTCTCGTTAGCATGTGGCGAGTAATTTTCGTCGCGGCTTCGAGCTCAGAGAGATCGGGGAAGCAGAAAATTGGGAGCTGAGGATAAGAGTATAGCAAAAATGCCTTAGAGGGAGTGCCCTTTTCTTTTGTTTCGTTTTCTTTTGGGCAAGCAAAAGAAAATGAAAAAAGCTATTGAAAATAATAGAATGCTTATTCTAAGATATAAATCTTTTGTATAATGTAAAGACATTATTCTACCACAGTAATATCCCCTGTAAACACTTTTTCTTTCCCATTGTAATACAAAACCTCAGCCATATATACATATACTCCTGGCTGGACATTCTCACCTTGGAATGTACCATCCCATCCTTGGATTGGCTCATTGGTGTCAAAGTTTTTACTTTCGTAAATGAGGTTGCCCCAACGGTCATAAATTCTCAATTTTAAAACATCTAGCCTGACGCTTTTTGAAAATACAGTAAAGTGGCTATTTCCACCTTCCACCCCTGGCGTAAATATATTTGGAATAAAGATGGATTCCTTTTCTCTAACTTCTATGAATACAGAATCACTCATTGTGCAACCAGTAAGTATATTGGTTGCTGTCAAAATATATTCTATTGAGTCTTGTGGTCTGGCTGTTGTTGTCAAACAATCATCACAATTTATCTCTTCAGGTGGAGACCAACTAAAAATGAGATCATCAGGATTACTTACACTTCCTTCTAGGTAAGCGGGATATCCAATTTCAATAATCTGATCTTCTCCTGCATCTATAAAATTGGGTGGCGCTTGATCAATTTGAAATTGTTCGGACCAGCTGCAGTCATTTGCATCAGTGACTATAAAGTTATGTGTGCCTGGATCTAACTCACCTATGAGTAAGCCATCTGTATGAGGGGCGCCATCAATAGTATATTCATAAGGCAGGACTCCACCTATGACTTCATCGATTTCAACCACTCCGATTGTTTCTCCATTGCAATCATGTGAAGAAATAGTTATATCTACCTCTAAAGGATCTTCTTCTTCAATCAGTATCGATTCTCTGAAGGTACAACCATTTTCATCTGTAAAATTTAAGATATATTCATCAGCACAAAGATTATTTAAATCTGAATCAGAACTGCCATTGCTCCAAACATACTCAGTAACATTTGCGGAAGCGCTAGATTGTATTGTTCCCGAACACTCATCGTGACAATCAATATTTTCTCCATCCAAGGTAATCGTGGTAATGTCAAAAAAGTTGACAGAAAAAGTATCTCTAAATTCACAGTGCTTTTCTATTACATGCACAGAATATTGACCGGCTTCATTTATATTAATAGTAGCTTCTGTACTACCATCTTGCCATATGAATTCTGAACCAATTACTGATAGGTCAATCTCCAAACTATCATTGTCACAGAGATCTAAATCTGGAAGAGCTGGATCGGGATATGGTTCCAAGAGCACTTCTATATTATCACTAGCTGTACATCCATGGATATCTATCACTTCCAACCAATATTCTCCCGATTCAAAAATCATGAGTTCATCGGTTGCACTTCCTTCACTCCATTCGTAAGTTTCTGGTTCACTATTTTGACTTAGGTTTGCGAGTCCAGCAATAAGAAATTCTGTCTCTCCACAAAAAACTTGATCATCTCCTAATTCTAATTCAAGTTCACTAAAATCTACCTCGATTTCTGCTTCATCTTCACAAATGCCGCTCCCTGCGCTCAATGTATATAAGCCAGGTTCTGTAACCTCAAAACTTGAGGCAGTAGAGCCATCTTGCCATTCATAAACAATATCACCTAAGTTTGGGTCTAGTAGTAAGGTTTCTCCTTGGCAGATAGTCGTGTCTGGACTAAAATTAATGTTAATTGTTTCCGTTAGATTAATGTCGATGGTATCAATGTAGTAACAACCTTCATAGTCTGTTACTGTGATGATATATTCTCCAGTTTCATCAATGTCAATTGCTGAAGTTGTAAGTCCATTATTCCATTGGTAACTTAAGACATTTGGATCAGTTGCATCTATTTCGTATACATCATCAGTACAGGTCGTTATATCTGGCCCCAAATTGAAATTGCTGGTTTGTAGTTCAACCACAAAGCTGTCTCTAGTGGAACATTCTGAAAGCGAAATATCTACCCAATACACTCCTGGCTCTGACACCTGAAGGGTAGGACCTGTCGATCCGTCACTCCACTCATAAGTTGCATTAATAATCGACGCATCTAGAAATGTAAATTCTGAATTTTTGCAAAGTTTTGTATTTTCCACTTTTCCATTTCCTCCTAGTACATCGATTGTCACAAATGAGGTATCAATCTGATTGCAAGTATTCAGATTCTGTGCTACAAGCATCACCTCGTAACTTCCGGGATTGTCAAATGTAAAGCTTGGATTTTGGACACTTGTATTTGCCATGCCATCAAAGTCCCAAAAGTAGCTTACTCCATCTTTTCCTGCATAGGTAAAGTCCACTTGATATGGTGCACAGCCGCTTCCAGACTGATCTAATAAAATATCAGAGGTTACGGTTTCAATTTCAAAATCTATTTTGAAAATTCCAGCGTTGCATCCAGCAGTTTGATTTTGAGCATAGGCTCCCGGTGTCGTATCTAGCTCTCCACTCCACATACATGAGCACACAGCTTGATAAACAATACCTGCTTTGTCAAATCTACTTGTTCCGCCATCTACATGACTTGCTTCACCAAAGTAAGATCCGAATATAAGTGACTCAGCATTTGGGCTTAAAACTCCAAGATAGAATATACCATCAGGATCACTCGATGCTTGATAAATGGCATCTGAGGTTAAAGGTAATCCTGCTGTTGCGTAGTACCCCGAAAAGTAAATACCATTGCATTTGTCAACCATAAAGGCTACTGGTACAAAATCAAAGTTACTGCCCGAAGACCCAGTTCCTATTGTGGTTGAATAAACAACTTGTGTAAGGTCACTTGTAAATCCTGTGATAAACTGGTTTGAGTTTTCGTTGAAAAAATAGGTATCTGGAGTAATCAACATGGGACCAGTTGTCTGACCATATATGTGCACATTATTTTCTTCATCAAGATCTATAAAGTAGGAGTGATCTATTGCTGTTGTTCCCCAGAAAGTACTTCTCAATAGGTTTTGACCATTGGCAGAAAGTACAGAAACAAATGCAGATTCCTGACCACCGGGCCAATCAGATTGAATCAACCCCTGCGTCGTAGGAAAATCATCGTCTCCAGCTGTTCCAGTAACATAAATTTCTCCACGATCATCAATTCTCAAACTTGAAACCACATCTGCATCGGACCCTCCCAAGTAGGTGGACCAAAACAGCACAGATAAGTCTGTGTTCATTTTGAAAATTATGCCATCCTGGCTAGAGTTGTATTGTGTTTGATAAGCATTGCTTGTTGTTGGAAAATTTGAGGATGAACTACACGATGCGATGAAAATATTTCCATAAGTATCGAGATTTATTTCGCCTCTATATTCTTCACCATAATTTGTATTTAGGCTAGATTGATTTTGTCCGTCCGAACCTGAGCCACCCATGTAAGTTGATCCTACTAGTTGAGATCCATTTTTACTTAATCTAGAAATAACAATTTCTGTATTTCCTTCAGATTGTCGTTGGAAGGCTGTGCTTGTTACTGGATAATTGTTTCCTATCGTTGTTCCTAGAACGCAGAGTTGTTGATTATTATCAACAATAATTGAATGTGCCCAATCTGTCGAAGATGAACCTAGGTAACTGGCATAAATTAAATCAGTTCCGTCTGGATTATATTTTGAAACTGCAATGTCTTGATTTCCTCCTGAGAAAGAAGTTTGGAATGCACCGAAGGTCACGGGATAGTCATCGCCAAACGATATTCCACCTAAGTACATATTTCCTTCATTATCGTAAGCTCCAGTATGCCCAAAACCACCAGCGGTTGGAGAGCCAGTCAGTGTTGAGCCAATTACGGTGGGGTCAATTATTAATTCGATAGAGGAGTCGTAGGAGTTTGGAAAATCATAACTAACAAATTTTCCATCTAATTTGTATTGGCACCGTACTTCAGTTTTCTTGCCATTTATTACTTGATAAGCGTAGGGTTTTGATTCTCTGATTAATTTGCCAGCTGCAGGAATGATCAATTCATTGTCGTGTATTCTGATTTGATCTACTCCTTCATATCTCAATTTTATATCATTAGGATCTGCACCTGGTTGGATGATAAAATCATATTTGAAATAACCATTCTTACTATAGCTTTTTAAATTTATACCTGAGTATAACTCATTGTATTCTGCGAGTTGGTATACTGATACATTGGAAGCCCACTTAGTTTTATCATTGCCGGTAAAATAATTTAGTTGATGTTTCATTTTATCTCCACCGACAGGGCTTGCTGAGTTGGCGCCTTCAAAGTGTACTTTATATGCATGAGCTAATATTCCTTCATCGTGATCATGGACACATTCATTTTCTGCATGTCCATCATGAAAATCTTGATGTTCATGAAAAACATAGGTAAATCCATTTTTTTCAAGGTAAACTCTATCCATTGCACCGAGCTTGCAGAGGAATTCTACATTTTCATGAAATTGATTTTGATTGGGAACAAATCTGAGATTTGTGTTGCTAATATTGAGCTCAGAAAGAGCCATTTGAGCTGAGGCTGGGGTATTGCTAATCATGCTGAAAAGCAATAGGCATAGGAGAATGTTCAGTCTACTCATGGTTGGATGTTGATTATACAGTATTTAAGCTACATATAAAATGCCTTAACTATGGTATATGTGACAAGAATTAATGGTTTTATAACAAAAGATTTGTCACAAGTAGACTTGAGGGTAATTTGGAGGGCGTATAGTAGTAAATTGATAGGCTACTTAGGAGCAAACAACTTTAATTCCACAATCTCGCAGATGATATGACCTACCAGAATGTGGGCTTCTTGAATCCTTGGGGTATCATCGCTTGGAACTTTAATTAGGTGGTCGCAATATTGATCCATTTCTCCGACTTTGGAGCCTGTAAATCCAATAACGGTTAGTCCGATTTCTTTTGCTTTTGCCACTGCTTTTACGATATTTTTTGAATTGCCCGAGGTGGAGATAGCGATAAGGACGTCATTTTTTCTGCCTTTGCTTTCAATCATTCTACTGTACACTTCTTCGTATCCAAAGTCATTGGCTATAGCTGTAACTGCTGAGCTGTTGACATGTAACGCTTCCGCAAATAGGGGTGATCGATTTAATTTAAAACGTCCGCTAAACTCTGCAGCTAGGTGTTGAGCATCTGCAGCAGATCCGCCGTTGCCACAAAGTAAAAGTTTATTGTCAGCTAAAAATCTTTCTTTTAGTAAGGTGTTGATCTCGCATATTTCGTGCATTAGTTTTTCATCGCCAAGAATATCTTGTTTGACTTTAATGCTCGCTGATATAAGTTCTTTAATTTTCTTCATGCTTGAAAAGATTCAATCTGTCTGTAAAAGGATTGCCAACTGTATTTTTCTTTCAGTGAAGATAACTCTTTGCTTAGTTCTTCTTTGTTATTTTCTTTAGAGAAAAATTCTAAGAGTGCTTCTGAAATTTTGGTGCTGTTCACTTCAGTAATATACCCATGCTTTTTATCTTTAATCATTTCGGCTAATCCTCCGACATTCGTCACCAACATAGGCTTTTCAAAATGAATAGCAATCTGCATAATGCCACTTTGTGTTGCCCGATGATATGTTTGAGCTACTAAGTCGCAAGCAGAAAAATAATATTTGACCTGATCGTTTGGAATAAAATAATCATGGATAATGACATCATCTTTAATCCCAAGCTTATCAATTTGATGCAAGTAGTTTTCTTGTTTGTCATAGAACTCGCCTGCCACTAGCAGTTTGACTTTTTTATTGGTCTTAGAGAAATTTGCGTAAGCGTCCAATAGTAAATCCAGTCCCTTGTACGCTCTAATCAAGCCAAAGAATAAAATGTAGTCATATCCATCGGAGAGATTTAGTTTTTTCAGAGCTTCGGATTGATCTACGGCCTCTCCATAATTATCAAATACGGGATGAGGAGATTGTAGTACATTTTTTGGATCTGTAAGCTCATGCAAATCTTGTTCTACTTTTTTGGAGAGTGCAATATATTTTTCTGTATTGAAAATAAATTTCTTGATCAAAGTATTATCTCCTGTCTTTCTTTCGTGAGGATACAGATTATGTACGATGCTTATATTTTTAGTTTTAGAATTTTTAAGCACGTTGCCAATGGCTGGTCCTAAATAAGGATGCCAAAAATGACTAATGACAAGGTCGGGTTTTAAACTTTTGATGAAAGATGCAGTTCGAAACCAACTAAAAGGATTAATAGAATTTAATTTGCGATAGATGACTAGATTTTTTGGAGCGGGTCCGTCATGTAATTGATCTTTGCCAGGAAAAAGAAAAGATGGATATTGAAGTGTAAATGTTACCAGCGTAACCTTCCATCCTTGGGTTTGAAATTCTTTAGCCATTCTTTCATTGAAAGAAGCTATGCCACCACGGTAGGGGTGAGCAGGGCCGACAATCACTAGGGACTTCAAATTATATTTCTGATTCTATTTTGTACTCGTTTCGACTATTAGAACTTCTGGATATCAGCTCTGCTAAAAAACCCGCAATGAACAATTGGACTCCAACAATTATCAATAGCATTCCTAAAAAGAAAGCAGGTCTGCTGCTAATTCCAGAGACACCAAGAATCAATTTTTCAAAACTAAGGTAGCATAAAATAAAGATTCCAACCAAGGTAAATATGACGCCAAATAATCCGAAAAAGTGCATAGGCTTTTTGCCAAATCGACCAATAAATGAAATGGTCATTAAGTCGAGCAAGCCATTTATAAATCTATTGATGCCATATTTGGATTTCCCATATTTTCGTGCTTGATGGGTCACAACTTTTTCTGTGATATTGTTGAAGCCAGCAGATTTTGCCATGATGGGAATGTAGCGATGCATATCTCCATAGACTTCAATATTTTTTATAACCTTTTGGTTGTATGCTTTGAGTCCACAATTGAAGTCATGTAATTTTATTCCAGATACCAATCTTGCTACACCATTAAATAATTTACTAGGAAGGTTTTTAGTCAAGACATTGTCATAACGTTTTTTCTTCCAACCTGAAACCAAATCATGACCACCTTCTTTGATCATCTGATATAGTTCTGGAATTTCATCCGGGCTATCTTGGAGATCGGCATCCATGGTGATAACTACTTCGCCATCTGAGTTTTCGAAAGCTACATTGAGAGCGGCAGACTTACCATAGTTTCTACGAAATTTTATGGCTCTGATACTTTCGTATTTTGATTGAAGTTCTTGTATGATTTCCCATGAGTTGTCAGTACTGCCATCATCAATGAAAAGAATCTCGTAGGTGAAATTATTTTCTTGCATAACTCTGTCTAACCAAGTAGTAAGCTCAGGCAGAGATTCTGCTTCATTAAGAAGTGGTATGACTACGGATATATCTTTCAGCGCGAAGGTCTTTATTAAGCGTTTTTACTTTTTGTTATTAGTGCCATGATCAATCCACCGATGAGACAAGGAAAGATTAAATTGGACATTAAACCCAACAATGTATTGCCAACATTTTTACTCACTTTATCAAGAGTTAATTCATTAGCTATTTCTTCTTTGGCGCGTACCATTGCTTCTTCATCTGCATCAGCAAAACCACTTATCCAATCCATTGCGCTATTTGCTGTTTCAAGAGCAGCTTCGTGAGCAACAATATTTAGATCTGGTTTAATATAGTTGTATAGTACAAACTCAAAGCCAGTAAAAATTAAATAGGCAACAACAGAGCCAATAAATATAGCTTTGAATGCCTCACCAAAATCCAATGAGCCTTCTTGTCGAATTTTTTCGTCCTTACCTATTTTATACATAAAGTAGAATACAGCTAGTACTAATGCTGTCCTTCCATACATGACAAAAGGTTTTGGAGCAATAAAAGCCATTGCCAATGCGGCAATACACATAATAACCCCAAGAATAGCACCATTTTTGATAGGAGAATTTACCATTTTATTGTGTTTTGGTTATGGATAGCAAGATAATAACAGGAAATTAGAAATAGGGTATTTACGGGGTATTTATCGTCGGATGAGTGTCTGTAGGCTATGAAAGATATGTAGGGTGGGACGCCTCCCTGATTAATTCCTTCGCCTTTCGGCAAAGGATATTAATCTGTCCCTCCATCCTGCGTCTGGAGCGGAAGTTAATTTCAAAATACCTTCGATTTTCAAATCAACTAACTTTTGTGTATTTAGCGATTACAATGGTCCTTTAGTGCAATGAGTAATTCGTGTATAACTTCCTATATTCAAATCCACTAACTTTTTGTATTCAGCGAGTATAATGGTTCTTATTTTGGATGAGTAATTCGTATACAAACTTCCGCTCCTGACGTAAGGAAGGAGGGAAGATAATAAACCATCGTTCGATTTTAAGAGAAGGATGGTATTATTATCAGGGAGGCATAAACAAATCTCTCTTCCTACAACAATCTTATTATGCATGCTTCTAAAAGTCTGACATATTACATCTCTCTTACCGTCTAAGCCAATACCAACTTATCCTGAGACACAATTCCCAGAACCTTATTGCTAAATGTCTTGTCGAAGAATGGTGAGTTTCTAGATAGCGATTTATTGTCCGCTCGAGTAAATTGGAATTCTGTTTTTGTGGCCCAGAGAGTCAATTCTGCTTTTGCTCCTTTTTCGATGGTGGCTTGTGGTAGATTGAAAATTTTTCTTGGATTTATAGCTAGCTTGGTTACAAAAACTTCTGGATCTAGAATTTCTAATAATGAAACGCCGCAGGTTTGTAATCCAAGAGCACCTTTTTCTGCGTAGATAAATTCTTTTTCTTTCCCTTCTATTTCTATAGGAACATGGTTGGAGCAAATGATATCTATTAGGTCAGACTGTACAGCTTTAATAAGTGCGGATTTATCTGAACTAGTTCGTAGGGGCGGAGATAGTTTTCTGTTGACATCAAAATCTGAAAGCGCTTCGTCGGTTTCTATTAGATTATGGTAGCTCACCGAAGCAAAAAGTTGGTTCTCTAGAGTTTTCTTTTCTTTTTTCAAATGCTGGATTCCTTTTTGAGAAGAAACCAAGTGGACCAACATCTTACTATCTGTATATTTTAAGATTTCAATATCTCTGTCAATCATGATTGACTCTGCAATATCTGGCATTCCTGGAACGCCCAAAGTAGTGCTTACTTCTCCTTCATGCATTTGACTGTGCAAAGAAAGGGTTTTGTCGTTGGGTCTGTGGATTACGATGCTATCCACAGCTTTGACATAATGTAATGCTCTTTCAAGTAAGCCTGCTTTTTGTATTGAGTGAAGACCATCACTGAAAGCGATGGCACCAGAGTGATGCATGTCTATCAGCTCAGTAATTTCTTCACCTTCTAAGTTTTGGCTCAAGGCACCTATTGCGTGACAATATACGGGTGAATTGCTGCTTCTATCTTTTATGAAACTAATGGTAGAAGATTGGTCAATTGGATGAGCGTCGTTTGAAAAAATCGATATTCTGGTAAAGCCGCCAGCACTAGCTGCATCCAAGGTAGTAGCTAAGATATCTCGATGCTCTAATCCTGGTTCTCCAGTATGTACACCTATGTCAACCCAACCGGGAGAGACATGTAGATTTTTGGCATCTACTGTTTTGGCTTTTTTAGAAGAGATACTGGATGCAATTTTGGTAATGATGCCTTTCTCAATCAAGATGTCTTGTCTCTTTCCATGGTACTTAGAAAGTGGATCGACGATTGTAGCTTTTTTAAGTAGTATTACCATTCTTTGTTTTGCTTGTTAAACATTCCAAAAACGTAAAAGCAATGTTTCAATAGCCAAAAATACTAAAGCTAGGATTAAGAACAAACGCCATAGACTTTTTCCTTTGTCCCTATCTTTTATCAATTGGCTAATATCTGCTTTCAGGAAGTCTTCGTATATATTGTAGCTATCGCCATACTTTGATTTTAAATCTTGTGTGCCCACAAAATCTAGTATGGACTCAGTTCTATCATAATTAAAGGCATATCGATCTACGATGGTGTCATTTACCGTAAGGTCATAATATCCAGCCTTTAAAATCATATCATTAAAATCTATGATGGTTTTATTACCAACCTTTGTCTGGCCTGGAATAAATTCTTGCTCTCCAGTAATTTTATAAATGGTTTCAACACCAAGACTTATGTTATTGGTTTCCGCAAGGTTGTCGTTGCCAATTGTATAAGCAATAGGTTTTGTTTCTCCTGTTGATAAAGCCATCTTGTAAACCATTGGTACAAAAACCTCTGCAATTTTTACCAAGTCATTGGTTTCCTCAGACAGAGGGGCGGAACATACATAGAGAATTCCTTTTCCTTTGGTATACTTTTGTAAAAATGGAGAACCGTCTCTATAGTTTAATAAAGTTTCTCCACCTCGACTTGTGAAATTTGAGAAAGTATAATTTCCAGAAGTTATAGGCAGTTTTAAATTTTTGTCAATGCGCTCGTATACATTTGAAAAGATAAATTCTCGACTATTGATCTTAAATACTTCTCTTTTTTCGCTGCTATATTCTGCTATACTATTACTTGCCAGTTTATTAAAGAAAAGATTGTAAGTTTCCTTGTTGGCAATTTTGTTTGGGAAGACAATCACCTTTCCTCCTGCTAGAATATAATTTTCTAATTCGGTTGCCAGTCCAGAACTTATTGTATTGAGGTCATTTAATATGATAAGATCGTGGTCATTGAATTTGTTGTACTGTATATTTGAAAGCGATTGATTTGTCAATTTGAAGTTGGGAAGACCATCCATCAAGGCAGTCAAATATTTGTTTCCACCTCCTTCATTCAGAGATAGGATTTTGACATTGTTATTAATGTTTAATGAAATCAAATACGAATCATCAAAAAGGATAGGAAAATCTTCTACTTGCACTTCTACATTCTGCCATCCATCTTGGGTAAATACCAAATCGACCGTATCTGTTACACTACTATTTGCATCAATATTAAAAGTTCCTACTGGTTTGGTCTGTCCATTTTCTTTTACAAAAAGCCTTACATCCTTTTTATCTTCATTGCCATAGTTTGCAATTTTTACAACCAATGGATTGGATTGGTTTTTAATGGCAACGGGACTATTCAACCAGACCGAATCAATGCTGATATTATTTTCTTGAATCGATTGAAAAGGCATCAATTGTACATTGAAACTTGTATCCACATTTACCGGAAGGTCAGAAATCACTTTTTGAAAATCAGAAAGAATATAAATAGAATTATTTCCTTCAACGCTATTCATCAAATTCATCTGTCGATTGAGAACACTTGACAACTTATTTACCTCTGGAGTGATGGTAATTTCATCAATCAAAACCAAAGCATCTTCTTTGTTGGTCCAACGTTGCTGCTTGGCCGAAAGATTGTGCGTAACGATTTGAAATTGATCGGTTTCAGAGAAAGCTTCGATTATGGATCTTGCGGTAGATTTCGCCTTGTCGATCAGAGGGACATCTTCACTCATCGAACGCATGCTGAATGAGTTGTCCACAAATAGACTTACATAATTATCTTTTTTCTGATTAATTTCTTTGTCAGAAAGGTAAGGCTGTGCAAAGGCTAGAATCAATGCGGCAAATGCCAATAGCCTAGACAGTAATACCAAGAAGTTTCTAAGCTTAGATCTGTTGCTCGTTTCATCTTTTACCTCCTTTAGAAATTTCACATTTGTGAAATATACCTTTTTGAATCTTCTAAAATAGAAAAGGTGAATGATGATGGGGATAGCAAGCAGTAACAGCGCCCACAAAAAATTTGGAAAAATAAACTGCATAGTGTCGCAAAAATAAGATTTACTAAGGATAATTAAACTTATTTAATTGTTTGCCTATTGCTAATTGCACATATTTATTTTTTCGACGCTTAAAACTCAAATTTTAGAGCTAATTGACCATATTTTACATAGTTTTTGCTTCCTGAGCTTAAAAATGATAGCAGATATTTTTTGGAATCAAGCCATTAATGGAAGAATTCAGAGAGTAAGGATATTTTTTATGCTGGAAATAGAGCTGGGCTGCGGTTTTTAATGTCACCCCGCCAAGGCAAGCAGGCCTATTATTTTAAGGGATAAGAATATGCTTGTCATTTCATTCACTACAAGCCAAACTCTACGGAATCGGCTGAATCTGTATAATTGGTAATTGAAAAATTGAATTTAGATGTAGAAATTTCCTTCATCAACTCGCCCAGGAAGTCGCACAGCAGTACTTAAAATTAAATATCTTTGTTGCATGAATATTCTGAAATACATCATACTACTTTTTAGCTTATCAATTTGTTTTTTTGCTTGTCAAGAAAGCAGTGACTTGAAGAGCCTAAAGAATCTCAAGCCAAAAAACAAGGAAGAAAAGAAAACTAGTAAGAAGGAGGTAGATGATGCGCCGGGCTCTCCCAAGATTTTTAAGTTGCCAGAGACGAGTGAGGAGATGAATCTTCCCAGTTATTTGAGAGAGGTTTCTGGTTTGAGTTTTGACGCTTCCGCAAATGGCTTGATTGCACATGATGATGAAGTTGCAATTTTGTATAATATCGATTTCGATAAAAAGGAAATTGTTTCAAAAGAAAAGATTGGGGGAAGTGGAGATTTTGAAGGTATAGAGAAGGTAGATGATAAAATTTACTTAGTAAAAAGCAATGGAGAAATGATTGCTTATGATATCACTGCTAAAGAGAGTCAGAAATTTTCTACTGGTTTAAGTTCAAGCAATAATGTTGAAGGCTTGGCTGAATATAATGGCAATTTATTACTTGCTTGTAAAGGGAAGCCAGAAAAGGAAAGTGGGCAAGATTTTGACAAAAGTCGAGCAGTATATTCTTTTAATTTACAATCGATGCACACTGCCAAATCTCCCTTTATGTTGATTAGTGAGGACAAGTTGAAAAACTATGCTACAGATGCAAGTAGTGGAGAAAAAGATAGGTTAGAAAAATTTGCTCCATCAGGGATTGCAGTTCATCCAAAGACAAACGCAGTTTATATTTTATCAAATAGAGGGCGAATGTTGTTAGTTACGAATGCACAAGCAGAAATTCAAAAGATATATTTCCTTGATTATCAGATTCACAAACATCCAGAAGGAATCTGTTTTGATGCTCAAAACAGAATGTACATTGCAAATGAAGCTGATGGAGGCACTGCTGTGATATACCGATATTCAAATTATTAGATTGTGCAGATTTTTAAAGACAAAGAATTTGATAATGATTGGACTTTATTTCTAGATCGAGATGGCACCATCAATAAAAGATTGATGGATGATTATGTCAAAACGATTGAGGAATTTGAGTTTTTACCAGGAGCTTTGGAGTCATTGCTTGTTTTTAATGATTATTTTAAATACTCTATTGTGGTGACCAATCAACAAGGAGTAGGGAAGGAGCTTATGTCTCATGATGATTTGCATAAGATTCACGAGGAAATGAATAAAAAAGTTAATGAATTTGGAGCAACCATAGATGAAATCCTATATTGTCCTCACTTAGCTGCTTTCGATCCCAGTTGCCGAAAACCTTTGCCTGGAATGGCATTTCAGGCCAAAGAAATCTTTCCAGATATAATGTTTAAAAAATCGGTGATGGTTGGTGATGCGGAATCAGATATCCAATTTGGCAAGAATTTAGGGATGTATACCGTTTTAATATCACCTGATAGGAAAGATGAGAACTATTTTGAAGCGGATCTTGTTGTTTTCAGCCTAAGGGAGTTTGCGGAATACCTGAATAATTATTAAAAAGAGAATTACTAAAATGAGAAATGTGAGAAAATCGATATTATTATTTGCGAGTCTATTTATCTGCTTTACGAGTTTTGCCCAAGATGATTATTTCTTGGTAGAACTAGAGCCAAGATCTCCAGAGGTTGAGGACCTTGTTCAGTCGTTTGAGAATACCAGTGTGGTACCTATTATGGCAGCTGATCTCGAAGGAAATCAAGTGAGTGTTCTAGATCAAAGGGATAAGGTAGTGTTGCTATGGTTTTGGAAATTGGATTGTGATCTCTGTATACAGAAAATTCCAATCCTAAATCAGTTGGAGCAAGATTTTCCAAATTTAAAGATCATATCTTATACTGCTAATTCCAAGGAAGAAATGCAAGCTTTTGCAGCAACCATGGATCTGAATTTTACAGTAATCCCCAATGCAAAAATGATTTCAGAAGGGCCTTATAGCGGCGAGCTGGGATATCCAAAAATGTTTTTTGTGGATAAGAAACAAATTATCAAATGGGTGTTTCCATCAAAAGATTTTTTATCTCCAAAGTTTGATTTGTATAAAATTGTGAAGACACTTTATATGCAGCTTGAACAATCATAAGGGAGACGAAAGACTAAATGAATAAGAAAGACTAAAGCTGATTTTCATTTGTAGAAAGACGACAGATTTATTCGCCAATTGATGAAACCCATCTGAAGTAAGATTTCAAGATTTTAAGGGGCCTTAGCTCAGTTGGCTAGAGCGCTTGACTGGCAGTCAAGAGGTCAGGGGTTCGACTCCCCTAGGCTCCACTTATTTATTATTGATCGAAGATGTTGCTTGTAATTTTCACCTCCTAATAGACTTTTCTAAATTTTCAAAACTTATATAAGTGTTATTGCACAGTAGATCTTGATACCAGTCAGAAGCTCCAAAATATAAACACCATTAATCTTGTAAACCAAGATTAATACTGTTTATATTTTGAACTTATTGTTATCACTTACTCTCGCCCCCCAAAACATACCGTGCTGCTAATCCACCATAACCGGCTCCAAATCCATTTCCGAATCCATTTACGAAAAATTTAGGCACCCAATCAATAGAGATACTCACTGGGGTATCTGTAAAGGTATATTCTAAGCCAATATATCCATCCACTGAGAAAGATGTACTGGAACTATTGGCTCCAACGAAACCAACATCATAGCTCCAAAAATATACTGATCCACCCACACCCCAATACCAATTTAAATTTTCAATGCTTTCAATTTCTAATGGCTTATGTTTTTGATAAGCAGCACTTGCTGAAACCCAGCTGTAAAGTCCATAAAAGCGAAGTCCACCATATGCCTCAATTGCTGCACTTTCTGATATGAATTTTTTATAAGTAACTGAAAAAGGAGAACCTAATCTAAGTCCAATTGCACTATTGTAACTTTGACCAAAAGCAAAAGTTCCTAATGTTGTAAAGAAGATAACTAGTATTGTTTTCATGATGATTTGATTTGATGAAAATAGTTGAAATGTGAATGTCAATTCTCTGATACCTAGATGTAGCTGAGAATTCGTATAATTTCCAATTTTCAAAAATAATTTATTATCAAAAGAATGCATTATTCTGACAGATATGAATAACACTAGTTGTTTACCCTGAATTTCTACTTAAAACATAGCATCCTAACAATGCGTCAGATATATCTGTTGCATCTCCAGATCTTTTTTCAGATCCATAACGATATACTATTTGTGTGTTAGAAAAAAATAGCATCTAGTTAACAGGAATGTTCAATAGAGTACCTTAATTAAATGGTCTAGGTGAATATATCACATAGACTTATGTCACATTGGGAATATCCTCCTTACTAAACTGATAAGCATCTTTCTCCTCTTCTTCTTTCAACTTTTTTACTAGATCAAGTGCATCTGGAACAACGTCGCTACAAAGAATAATGAGAGAACCTTTCTTGGCTGTATTGACAGCGTGAATTATGGCATCTTTTTCAGAGGGAATGATGGTTATTTTTTTGTCAGGATTATTCATTTTGATTCCATCATCCAACATCTTTATTAGCTCTTCTTCTGACTTCCCCCTTAGTCGTTTGTCTTGACGTATGATTATCTCATCAGCCATTTCAGCAGCTACACTTCCGATTTCATTGTTGTCTTCGATTCTGCGATCGCCAATACCCGCGATGATACAAACCTTGTGCGTAGCCTCGAGATTATCAGTAAACTGTTTTAGGGCTCTCATGCCTGCAGGATTGTGAGCATAATCCAGTATGATGCTGAAGTCTTTAAATTTAAAAAGATTAAGTCGGCCAGGTGTTTGCGATGGTGATGGCATAAACGTTTCAAGGGCCGCCCTAATGTCATCATTGGAAAACCCTTTGATGTAAGCAGTTAAAGCTGCAGGTAAAACATTTTGAATCATGAAGACTGCTTTGGCTCCATAAGTAAGTGGAACATTCACAGCTTTGATAATTCTCATTTTCCATTCTCCTTTGCACACTGTGATAAATCCATTTTCATAAATAGCACATAGTCCACCGACTTTCTGAATAGCTTTGATGTGGATATTATTTTCATCGAGTGAAAATAGTGCAACATTGCAATTTAAATTTTTCCTCATGTCGTACACGAGTGGGTCATCTGCATTGAGGATAGCATAGCCGTCTGGTAATACTGTTTCAGGAACAACTGCTTTCACTTTTGCTAGTTGCTCGATGGTATGAATCCCTTTGAGACCTAAGTGATCTGCGGCCACGTTGGTCACTATGCCAATATCACAATTTTTAAAACCTAATCCTGCTCTTAATAAACCACCTCTTGCACATTCCAACACGGCAAAATTTACGGTAGGGTCTTTCAAAACAAACTCTGCACTTACTGGGCCAGTGCAATCACCTGTCATGAGTAACCTATTCTGTATATACACACCATCTGTTGTAGTATATCCTACTTTGTAACCTTTCATTTTTGCCATGTGAGCTATTAGCCTAGTAGTGGTTGTCTTACCATTGGTACCAGAAACAGCGATAATTGGAATTCGAGAGGTAGAGCCAGGTGGAAACAATTTATCGATCACAGGTCCAGCTACATTTCTTGGTAGGCCTGAGGTTGGCGCGAGGTGCATTCTAAAACCAGGGCCAGCATTTACTTCTAGCACTGCTCCACCAACATCTTCCATGGGCTGACTTATATCAGTTGTCATGATATCAATGCCACAGATATCTAGGTCAATGATTTTAGAAATACGTTCTGCCATAAATACATTGGCTGGATGGATGATGTCTGTTACATCTTCTGCAGTACCACCTGTGCTCAGATTGGCTGTGTCTTTTAGGATGAGAATCTCTCCTTCTTTTAAGACAGACTCCAAAGTATATCCGGCTGCTTCAATAAGATTTAGCGAAAGCTCATTTATCTTGATTGCAGTGAGTACTTTTTCATGACCATATCCTCTTCTGGGATCTTCATTGACAATATCAACCAACTCTTGGATGCTATGCTTGCCATCTCCGACTACATGAGCAGGAGTTCTTTTGGCTCCAGCCACTAAAACATTATTGATGACCAATAACCTATGATCTTCACCAACAATAAATCGTTCTACGATCACAGAGTTGGAAACCTTTTTGGCAACATGATATGCTTCTAGCGCTTCTTCGTAACTATTTACATTTACTGTGATACCTCTGCCATGGTTTCCATTGATTGGTTTAATCACCAAAGGAAACTTGACATAATCGCAAGCGGATTGCAGGCTTCTTTCTCTCTTAATTATCTCTCCTCTCGGCACTGGAACTTCCGCTTGTTCGAGTAAGAACTTTGTATCTTCTTTATCACAGGCTATCTCTACGCCGATGTTACTTGTTTCACTTGTAACCGTTGCCTGAATCCTTTTTTGATTGGCACCATATCCTAGTTGGCAAAGAGAATATTTATTGAGCCTGATCCAAGGAATTCCTCGACTTTTTGCTTCATCAACTATTGATCCAGTACTTGGTCCTAGTCGTGATTCCTCTCTCATTTCACGCATCGTCTGAATGTCTTCAGACATATCATATTCTTCACCATTGATTAAGGCTTCGCAAATCGTAACCGATCTTTTGGCCGTGAATCTTCCTACACTTTCTTCTTTGTAAGCAAAAACAACATTGTAGACTCCTTCTTCTCCAAAGCCCCTAGTTCTACCAAAGCCTACATCCATTCCCGCAAGGGTCTGAAGTTCTAGAGCGATATGCTCGATAATGTGTCCCATCCATGTTCCTTCTTTGACACGCTCAAAAAAGCCACCAGCAGTTCCTACAGAACACCTATGCTCATACATAGAAGGAAACATTTTAACTAGTCTATCATAGAATCCATCTATTTTATTGGAAGGAAGTTCCTCCATTTCTTGAAGGTCAAGTACCATGACGATTAGTTTGTGTCTTCTGATAGACCAGTAATTTGGTCCCTTTAAGGCATTAATTGTCCTAATTTCCATAAGTTATTTTCTTGTACAGTTATATGGGTGAATATGATTGGAAATATATCTCTTTATTTCGTAATCTCAGATATTATTAAATGTTTGTTTTGAAAAAATCTACTGAAACCAAATATTACTAAAAGTTATAATAGGTAGATTTCGCTTCCGCAAATATTTTGATGACTTATTACTTTGTTATTTGCTTATTCATTTATCAGTTAGAAGTTTACTATATCAGGTTGGAAAAACTACTTTTGCAGTGGATTTTTATAATAGGAATGTAAAGTAAGATGAAAGAGCCAAAAGGTACATTAATACCAATAGGGGGGAATGAGGATAAAGGAAATGAGGTTTCCGAGATATATAATCTTGAATTCATAAGTGAGGGCATACTATTTCATGTTGTCCAAGAAAGTGGGGGAGTTGAAGGTCTCTTTGTTGTGATACCAACAGCCTCCAGTATCCCAGATGAAGTTGGAGAGAATTACCTTGCAGCATTTAAAAAATTGGGTTGTGAGAATGTTCAAGTATTAGATATTCGATCAAAGGAAGATGCTGAACTGAGTGAAAATTTAGATTTGATAAAGGAAGCAAATTGCATCATGTTTTCTGGAGGAGATCAGAGTAAAATTACCGATGCAGTAGAAGGAACTGTAATGCATGAAGTACTCATGGATCGTTATATGGATGATGATGGATTTGTCATAGCTGGCACAAGTGCAGGGGCAATGGCTATGTCAAAAGAGATGATTGCAGGTGGTAGTGCTAAAGATTCTTTCATTAAAGGTGCAGTGAGAATGTATTATGGTTTAGGGCTATTGCCTGATATTATGTTTGATACCCACTTTATCCAACGAGGAAGATTTGGCAGAGTCTCAGAAGCAGTAGCTATCCATCCTGATTTATTAGGAATTGGTCTTGCAGAAAATACCGGCCTTGTTATTAAGCGTGGAAATCAAATGGAAGTCATCGGTTCTGGAATGGCAATCATTTTTGACGGAAGTAAGCTAGTAGAAAATAATCATAAGAATTTGGAAGAAGATACACCTTTGACGCTCACTAATATGTGTGTTCATGTTTTATCCATGGGAGATATCTTCTTACTAAATGAAAGAAAAACAATAGCGGTAGCCTTGAGGCCTCAAACACTAGATTAACTTAATCTTGATAGATAGAAATTTCTTTTAATCCATCTGAAGACATTTTTGCTCGATACATACCTTCTGTATTAAATGGCATACTAATATTACCTATTTTGTCAATAGCGATAAGTCCACCATCACCACCGATTTTCAAAATGCGATTTTGGATTACTTCATTTGATGCTTGTTCAAGAGTTAGTCCTTTGTATTCCATCAAGGCAGAAACATCATAAGCTGCAAGACCACGAATAAAAAACTCTCCACTTCCAGTACAAGAAACAGCACAGGTTTGATTGTTGGCATAGGTTCCTGCACCAATCATAGGACTGTCACCAACCCTTCCATATTTTTTATTGGTCATACCGCCAGTAGATGTTGCGGCTCCAATATTTCCAGCTTGATCTAAAGCTACAGCTCCTACTGTTCCAAATTTGCTATCCTTCTGTTCTGAATGATCTAACTGAAAGTCGTCAGAATCTTTTAGCTTTTGCCATTGTTGAAATCGTAATTCATCGTAGAAATATTCTGGTCCATGCATTTTATATCCCTGAGCCTTTGCAAAATGCATTGCTCCTTGTCCTGCCAGAAATACATGTTCAGTATGTTTCATGACATCTCGTGCCAATGCTATTGGGTTTTTTATTCCTGCTATGAGTGCGACCGCACCAGCTTTAAGATCACTGCCGTCCATGATTGATGCATCCATTTCATGAGTGCCAGTCGCAGTAAACACACTACCACGTCCTGCATTAAAGAGGTGACTATCCTCAAGTGACATCACAGCTTTTTCAATAGCATCCATTGCAGAACCAGCTTGCGCTAATATTTCATATCCAGTTTCAAGTGCGATTTTCAGTGCAGATTTATAGGCACGTTCTTTCTCGGTAGTCATATTTCCTTTGATCAAGGTACCCGCTCCTCCATGGATGGCGATACTGTATTTTTTCATTACATCTATTTATTGGATGTAAAGGTACAGTAAGAATGAGAAAGGAAGTAGAACAATCTTAATAATTGATTTTCAATTTTCCATTTAGATGGATGACGCCAAATCCTAGACTGTTAGAATATCCGCCGTAAGATGACTACTTCTGTATAGAGGTACCAGACTTTTAAATCCTTAATTTATTTGTCAAGGCATGAAGCTATTTGAAAGAGATAGCTGCTTTCAAGCCCTATTTTTCAATAAGTAGAATTTCTTTATCTTCTCTTCCTAGTAAAAATTTATTGCAAGGCGAATCTTGGCCATAAGGATCATCTTCGCAGATATCTACACATTCCTCATTGTAAACATAGTTTCTTGATAAATCTGCACAGTGAGAGTTTAGGTATATATATTGATCACCTTCGTATTCTGCAAGTGTATAGTAGAATTGACATTCAATAAGTTCTCCGATATATTCTTTGTAGTTTTCTTTTATTTCTTCACAGTCTAAGAATGAAGTAAGTGGAGTTTCATTCTTAGAGCAAGAAATGATAATGAATGATATTGATAAGATTAGAAATTTTTTCATGATGGATTTGTTGAAATTTGTAGCTTTGATTTCTAGTACTCTGAGTATTCTTTAATTAGGCGTACCATAAGATCATTAAGGTATTCTACTTCATGTTCTCCAACTGTTGCTTCAATATGGTCGTTGCCAATTCCGCTGTCATTGGTGATAAAAACATAGGTGCTATTTGTTGATATGGAGAAGAACCTCATTAAGAATTCTGTTTTCTTGTCTATTCCGCTGGCAGAGATAGGGATTATTTTAATTCCTTTTCTTGCTGCTTCAGTAATAGTTTGTTGCAGTTGTAGGATCACATCTGGTTCGTAGTGCGGTGGTGCGTCTAATATCAGAAAGGCAATTCTTGCTCCTGCATTTTCTGACCATTGGAAATCTTCAATGGCAACTTTTAAACCTGTATGAACTGCTTCTGGGTAATCACCTCCTCCACCAGCTTGTTGGTCTTTTATAAAGTTAATTGTATTATTGGTATCAGTTGTAAAGTCTGAACTTCTAACTAGGTAATCATCTCCTTCATCTCGATAGAAAACAGTTGAGGTAGAAATATTTATGGAAGAATTTTCTGACTTTACTCTTTGTATTACATCATTTAAATCATCCTGTAAAAATTTTATTTCATCAGACATTGAGCCTGTTGCATCAACAATGAAACTTAATTCAACAGAGCTAGGTCTATTTTGATTTGATTCAAATTCAATCTCATTTATTCCTTCAGAAAATAATTTTAAGCTGAAGTCAATAGGTTCGTTATTAAGTTTTAGTGAGTATTCATTCATGTCGATTGAATTATTTTCATAGAATAAATCAATCCATAATTCTGCCTTTCCAAAATTGTCTGTTTTTGATTCCCATATAACTGCTTCATCTTTTATTAATTGCACCGACACATCAATGACTGGTTGGTTGTTGCTTTGCAATAATATCGAAACTCTGTTATTGTTATAAAATTTCCAATAGCTAGGTAATTCAGAGATTGTTTCATAAGTTATAACTTCTTTCCAATAGTCCCAATTTTCTAAATCTCTCCACTCTGCTGCTGTTATCAATCCAGATTGTTCATTTTCAAATTGTCCGCCCCCTTCATTGGTAAGTGTTGATTCAGTGCTAGAATCTGTCAAAAGGCTTTCAGTGCTGCAGCTTGTAAATAAAGAAATTGCTGCGATTAACATAAAGAAAATAAATTGTTTCATGAATTAAAAATTTTATAAATTTTTGATTGGCTAGTTGAAGTAGTCAATATGTTTAATAGAAAATACATTGTTTACAATCTTAAAACGGAGGAGCCTTAAGTTTGGTTGGATAAGTTGGTCTTTTATTTTCAGATAAGATTTTCAGATAAGATTTTCAGCTAAGAAATAAAACCTCTGTATTTATATATGTCGTCCTTTAATGACCCCCAACTTGCTTTTATTTAGATAAGATATAGAAAACCTTGCAATCCGTCCATCATCTCTATTTTCGATTAAAATCAATTTAATCCCTAAGTAGGAAATTTTTATTTGTTTACGATGCAGCGTTTCAAAAAAGCTAGGTAATAGTAGTAATGTATAGTGACAGTTATCCAATAATAAATAAAAATAGAATTATGAAATATTCAATATTTGCCTTGAGCTTTTGTTTCCTTGCTATTATTCAATTCACCTCTTGTGATAAGGATATTGAAAACCTAAGTGAAACAGTCGAGCCCAACGTCCAAACACCTCCTGTGCAAAGGATAAGTAGTATCAAACATGACGGCACTACAAAATATAGATACTACTATGAAAATGATAAGCTTGCAGAAGTTCAAAGTGACTTTTTAATTTATGATGAAGAAGCTGACTCAAGTATTTTGAGAACCCACACTCTAAATTTTGAATATGAAAATGACAAATTGGTAAGATGCATAAGTCCAACTTCTGTAATTGATATAAGTTACGCTGGTGATGACTTAATCGTAAGTAATTTTCACAGTGATTTTCCTGAGGCGACTTTGACCTATAAAAACTATGAAGATTCTCAAAACATGCGCTTAGAACATTATCTAACTGAAGGGATTGAAGTAGGCTTTAGTCCTTCATTTGATTCTAACAATAATTTTCTTTACGCCGAAAATGATATTGGCGTAGATCTCTATGAAGCACATCCTGGCTTTAATTATTTCAGCCAATATTATGGAGCCTATTCTTACAATGAAAATATAAACCCTGTAAGTGATTTTGATAGGGAGGTGCAGTTACTTTTATATCAAAAGATATTTAATAATTGTACCACCCTTATTGAAAGAGGTTATAAAAGGACTGAATATAATTATGAGTTCGATGAAAATATGTATCCGGTTTCTTCTTCAGGTCTGATCATTTATCCTGAATCAAATGATACCATCCCTCTAATAAAGAAAGAATACATTTACGAATAAAGTTAAATGAGACAGATGTTTTAATTATAAAATGGATATTTATAAAATCCAAATCTAGAATAATTGAATGGTTGACAAATCTATTATATCACAATGCATTGCAAAAGATCGTAAGGCTTATGAAAAGTTATACAATCAGACCTTGCCTTACATGATCGTATTGTGTAGACGATATAATGTAGCAGATAGTGATATGGAAGATACCTTACAAGATATTTATAGTGAAGTTTTTATTTCCCTCCACAATTATGATGAAAGCAAAGGTGATTTTAAACCTTGGTTTAGAAAAGTTGGTTTGTATAGAATATTAAAATCTTACAGAAGAAAGGGTGCTCAAATCGTTGATATAGAATCTTATTCCGAAGATTTTATTGAAGATGAAGAAGCTGTAGATGTATATAAGGATCATGATATTTTTGCTTTGGTAGAGTCATTACCTGAGGGGTACAAAACCGTTTTTAATCTTGCGCAAGATGGATTTGATCATGGGGAAATATCGAGCGTGCTAGGTATAACTAAGTCAGCGTCTCGTTCACAATTAGCAAGAGCAAAAAAAATACTTAGAAATCAAATCTTAAGTCTTAAAATGTAATTATTGATGAAAAAATTGGACGCAAAAGATATAGGTAGATACAGTTGGGAAAAAATGGCGCCTGGAATTGAAGGGAAAATAAAAGAGAAGAAAAGAAGATTCTATTTTTTTAGGTTTTTCAAATTCGGAGCCCTTCCTCTATTACTTTTAATCGGATTTGTTTTGTTTTCTGTTTATAATAACCCACATGTATTATCTGAATCAGTTATTTCGGAGGCTTTAAATAGTAAATCATTAGAGGTCAAAAAATTTGAAGAAAATATTTCGGATGCTACAACCAAATTACAATTTGAAGATAAAGATGCAGTGTCTTCTGAGCTAGCATCAATTACAAGTTCTTCCGACTTGAGTAAGCCCTCATTGAATCCTAGTACAAGTGCGAACTACAATAGCAGTTCTGCTCAAGATACAAGTGCGAATCAAATGTCAACATTTGCGGAAGCGCAAGAAATGAAAATTTTGCAAATACAAGAAACTAAATTTGCGGAAGCGCACCAAAGTAAATTTGTGAAAGCGGAAGAAACCAAATTATCATACCAGAGGACTCAAGCTGATGTCATCAACGATTCAAGCAATAACCTTGATTTAAAAAAATTCGTAGGTGATGAAATGAGAATTCAGAATGCTAAGACTAAAAGCAAAGAGGGTAGTGGAATAATGGAATCAATGACAAACTTGACTGATATAATGGAAGTCCAAAACCGTACAATCAAAACACTAGATGGTGTAGATGTTTCTAGTGCCGATTTGGTCTCAAAGATTCAGCGTTTATCAATAAATCTAAAATCGAAACCTCGTGCTCCATATGCAAACCAATCAATTACTATTGATACTTCAATAGAAAGAAGAACAAAGGCAATAGAATTTGCAGTAAATACAAATTCATTTATTAATTATCCTCATACTTCAAAGCTGGGGACGGGGATCACTTTTGGATACTGGGTGTCGATTCGTGGTCCGCATTATATTGGATTCGAGTATTCCTATCAAAAATATAGACATCGATTTATGTTCCCGGAAGAAATCTTTGAGCTAAATGGTAAGGTGTTTTCTGATAATAGTCACACATTTTATCAATTGCCAATATTTTATGGAATCCAAGTTGATTATTGTGAAACTGTTTTTTCTATAGAAGCAGGAATCAACCTCACGTTTTCAAGATTTGCTAAAGGCGAAATTAGTTCGCCAAGCAATCGTCTAGCTATAATTAAGTTGGAGGATGGTAATTATTTTGCTGACGAATTAGGTGCTTCAATTCTGTTGCGGGCAAAAGTTAGCCGTTCACTTGGTGGTTCATACAGAATGTTTGCTAGAGCGGGTACAAATTTCTCAGCTAGCAATTGGTATAAAAATGACTCGAATGAGCTTAAACCAATCATATTTAATGTAGACTTTGGGGTTGCTAAGTTATTTTAATTCTTATTCGATTTTGAATCAACTAAATCAAGTTAAAAGTTAACTGCTATGATCAATAATTCCTACAAGATTTTGCTTACGATTATTTCAATTTTTTTTATTAAGTCGATTTGTATTGCTCAGGAATATAAGGAATGGATGAACAATCCAAATATCAAAGTTTCTGAGACAATAAAAAATGCTGAAGAATATCTAAAGTTTCATCCAAATAAAGTAGAAAGAAAACTTTTTGAACGGTGGAAATATTTTGCTCTAAGGAATCAAGATAGTTTTGGTTATTTGGAAAGTATGGAAGATCGAAGCAATTCTTTGAAAAAACACTTACAAAATAATGCTGCCGAAAAGAGGAGTAATCTTAGCGGTTATTGGGAAGAGTTAGGGCCTTTCAGTGTGGAAAAAGCACCTGGGCTTGCGCCAGGCAATGGAAGAATAACATCCTTTGCTTATGATGACAATGATCATAATATAATTATAATCGGATCTGAAACAGGGGGTGTTTGGAAGTCCATAGATAGAGGAGAGAACTGGATTCCACTTTTGGATGATTTTGTTACAATGGATGTATATTCTGTTGCAATTGATCCGAATGATTCAAATACATTTTACTTTGGAAGTAATAGAGGTTTGGTGTATCGATCTTTAAACGCAGGCACAACATGGGAGTTGTTTTATGATTTTCAGGATCACAATTTAGTTAATAAGATTGTTGTACATCCTCTTGATCCGTCTAGACTTTTTGTGTCTATAGAAAGAGAAGGCTTGTTTGTGTCGTCTAATGGTGGTGGTGCATGGAGTAGAATATCATCAGCTGGTTTTGATTTTGAATTTAAGCCAGGAGATCCTACTACGGTATATGCTTCAGGTAGAAAAGTGTATCGCTCAAAAGATAGTGGAACTACTTGGGAAACCATAAACACAGGCTTAAGTAATATCGGTGAAAAAATGATTGCAGTATCGCCTGCAGCTCCAGAAAACCTTTATGTTTTGAGTGTAGTAAGTGATGAATTTAGAGGCTTAGGTATATCCACTAATTTAGGAGATAGTTTTACAATAAGAAACCCAAGTACAAATTTTAATTTCAGTCATTCTCCTCGAGATATGGCTATAGCTGTTTCTCCTTTAGATGCAAATGAAATTCATATTGCCGGTGTTGATACTTATCGCAGTCTTAACGGTGGCTATGATTTTGCTAAGTCTTCTCGAAATTATCAAAATCTAAATTTTCCATACTGTCACGCAGATATAGATGATCTGATGTTTTTCGATAGTACATTGGTGGCAGTGACTGATGGTGGAATATATTTTGCTGAAAATTCTGGTGGAATATTGAATAGTCAATTTTATGAAAATAAATCGCATGGATTAGGAATTCAACAATTATATAAACTAGGTATCACTCAAACGAATCCTGTTATTATCGCTGTGGGAGCTCAAGATAATGGATCTTCTAGATACGAAAATGGTGAATGGAGAACATGGGGTGGTGGAGACGGAATGGAATGCCTAATAAAGCAAAATAATACAAACGCAATGTTTGGCTCTTTTCAACATGGAGGTTTAATTATAACATTTGATGAAGGTCTAACATTTAGCTATGTTGCTACACCATTTGGTGCTAAAACAAACTGGCTGACACCTATAGAGCAAGATTTTACCGATGCAAGTACGCTATATGTAGGATTTGATAAAGTTTATAAATCTAAGTCATTCGGAATTAATTTAACGCCAATATCTCAAGACTTTGGTCTGATCTTACATAATCTTAAAGTATCACCCTCGGATAAAAATACAATGTTTGCTTCAGGATTTTTTGAGCTTTTTAAATCGAATACTGAAGGGACGGATTGGGAGAAGATTTATCTGCCGTATTCATCGGTTTATATTTCGGATATAGCTATTCATCCAACGGATAAAAATAAAGTTGCATTTGCCTTGTCTGGAGTCGGAGTTGTGGTAACAGAAGATGGAGGAAAAACCTTTAAAGAAGTAAATGATGGCTTACCTGCCTTGTATCCATTGTGTCTTGCTTGGCATGACAATGGTGTTAATGGATTGTATGTTGGTACTTATTCAACTGGAGTCTATTACAGGGATGAAATTACATCCTCATGGGTTTATTTTTCAGACAAACTACCTAATGTAAAAATTTCAGAAATGGAAATTAATTCTGCTGATAACAAATTGTATGCAGCAACTTATGGTAGAGGTGTGTGGAGAACAGATTTGTATTCAGACTCAACTAATCCGGTAGAACTAGGAGGATTTAATGCTGAGATAAATAATAGAAAAGTTTTGCTCTCTTGGCATACATTTGCTGAAAGGGATTTAGATTACTTTACGGTCAAAAAATCTGTGGATGGAATTACTTGGACAGACATTACCACAGTAGAAGCCAAAGGTAGTTCATTGGTTAGGACAGAATACGAGGTGTGGGATGAAAATCCTATTTATGGAATCAATTATTATATGCTCGAAAGTACAAGTCTGACAGGTGACGTGTTTTATTCGGCTGTTGTCGACGTTAATCTTAGTGGAGTCGACTTATTGAGTATTTATCCAAACCCCAATGATGGAAATTTTTCACTCTATGTAAATGCTATTCAAGATAATTTGGTAGAAGTATTTGTATATAATGTTGAAGGTAAATTGGTTTATACCGATAGCGAATATACCAGAGAAGGAGTTAATGAGATTTCTATTTTCCTAAATAAGAACCCAGGTGTGTATTTTGTTTCAATGAAAGTGGAGGGTCAGGTTATTTATGAAGGCAAAAAAATAATGATTAATAATTAATAGCTGATGTGATTAGATTTTCATTTTGAAATTAAAGACATAAAAGCCGCTGACGCATTTTTTCTTTTAAAACCTTGGCGGCTTTGGTGTATCCGCTATTACCTCCATCAACAAAATGGATATGTTTCGCATTTCTATTTCTCACATAACAAGACATGATGCTTTTTTCACTAACATAGGTACCATAAACAATTAGCTTCTTTTCTTCTAAATCATCTAGAAAATCAGTTAATAATTGTCTTTGTTTTGAAGTGCCAGAAATAACCATATTAATTCGACCATCCATTACCAAGATGTCAGATAATTGCTCTAATTCTTTTAAATATTTTCGACCCTCATTATTTGGTAAATAATAATACTTACCAAGGAGTCCAATTACCCATAACTTAAAAAAGTTTTTGACTCCAAATTTCTTATTGCCAGCCTTCAGTTCGGTTTTAATCTTGCGATAACTAATATTCAATTTTAATTTAGGCACAGATATAGGATTTCTAACTTTTAGTGGGCCATATATTTTATCTGTTTGATCCAAGATTATTTGAAAAATAGAAGCTTGTTTTGATTCGTTTACTGCGTTAATTAATAATGAAACAACCTCGTTTGAATTTGCTGGTGGTGAAATTTTGTTCCACCTACATTCCATACCATCCAAGTCTAAATTAGTCTGATCGTTATCTAATTTATCAAGAGATTTATCTCTAGATTTAATTATGTCTTCTGCAAATTGAAGGCCATTCCCTAAAATTACAGGAATCGTATGCAGTTTATTAATGCTCGCTTTGGCAATTTTTAATTCTCGGTTATTTTTGTAAATATCAGCGACGGGAATATTTCCAACTCTTAAATACAATTCAAATTCTGTTTGAATATTTTCTTTGTGTGCAATCAAAGCCTCCATGATTTCATCTAATAAATTGGATGGAATTAGCATCGTAGCACCATCCCCGCCAAAGAAAAATGGAATATGGATATTGTATTTTGAAGCGATATTTAGTGCAGCAATAATACTACCAGTCGCAATTAAATTTATGACTTCAGAAAATCCTTTATCTACTGATTTTGTTGAACCCTCAATATCTGTAACTATAATGTACCAATCAGAAGGAACTCGGTGAAAATGATTGGTTTTTGAAAGCAATTCATTAACAGAACCTTTGTGATTTTCAAGGTTGTCATAAAATAAAGTGTTGTTCATAATATTCTTATTTTTGAACCACTTACGAAATTGTATTCTTTCGATTTTTTAAGTTTAGCAGTCTAATGATATGAATAAAATGATTGCAAAAGGAATCGATAAATTCATTTCGAAGTTCGTCAAGTGTTCTATTATTCATGAAATAGCTGAGTCTTTTCGTTATTAAATTCAATGTAGCTCATTTAACCGAAAGAATTGCGTGTGCGAATTCAATAATTGATTTCATAAGTGTTAATTAATAGGCCATCATCATATTCTCCATTGTTAATTAGTTTTAGTTTGAAGTTCTTAATGGAATTTCCAAAAAGTTTACCCCCCTGTCCTAAAATAAGTGGATTCACTTTAAGAGTTAATAAATCGATTAATTCATTGTCCAATAACCACCCTGCGAAAATTCCACCACCACATAGATAAATATCTGTATTGGAATTATTTTTAATGTTAATAATTTCAGCAGTATCTATGTTCCTAATTATTTTTATTTTTTCATCTAGGTTTTCAAAAGCGAGTGTTTTAGAAAAAATATAATGTGTCATATGTGGATAAGCAGGTTTGCCTGGAATGAGTCCATATTTATAGCCGTATGTATAAGTATTTTTACCCATGATGACAGTTTCAAATTTTTTCAAATCATTCAAATATTTTTCCACGCCATTGCTAGAATCTACAAATCCGCTTGTGTCATCATTCGGACCTGAGATATATCCATCAATCGAACTTGCAACGTAATAATTTATTCTTTTCATTAAGGATTTTGATTTATATAACCTAAACAGCTATACTAATTGTGTGACATTAAACATTGAACTTAAAGTATCAAATATAAGCAAAGGAAATAGTGTGTAGTAATGCTTTCGGATCCTAACATATAGAGCAGGATTGGATTGCTATAAATAATCATCATATTTAAAAAGGAGGAATAGGGATATAACCTATATCTAAGGATATTTAATCTTTTTTCTAACCATCAAAATGCATATTGTAATATGTTTTGTCCTGCAAAATTTACTATTTAATATTAAAAGTAAAATGAATTGGTAGTTCGCTAAAATTAATCCACATTTGTAAAGTCTAATGTCAAAATTGCCAAAGCAATACCAATTTATTGATCTATCAGATTATGGTAGATTTATAGCTCGTCAAATTGCTTATGGCTTTAAGGATACCTCTGTTACGCCTATCCAAGTAACTTTCATGTTTATTATATCAGGCTTCTTTGCAATCGCCTGTATCGTTTACAAATTTCACATTGCAGCGGCTATTTTTCTTGTTCTCAAATCTATCTTAGATGCAGCTGATGGCGAGTTGGCTAGGCTGAAAGATTCCCCATCTTATGTTGGTCGATATTTTGATTCTATTGCCGACATTATCTTGAATTTCTTATTCTTATTTACTTTTTGGTATACTACTGATTACTCCATAGTTTATATGTTATTAGCATTTATCGGGATTCAGCTTCAAGGGACACTCTATAATTATTACTATGTTATCCTGCGTAATAGTGTAAATGGAGATACGACAAGTAGGGTTTTTGAAGATTCAGCTCCTAAGGCAATGAAAAACGAAAAACAAGAGACGGTTGATTTTTTTTACAAAATTTTTAATTTACTATATGGAGCATTTGACAAAGCAATATATCTTATGGATAAAAAGGCTATAAATTGTAAACCTTTTCCGAAGTGGTTCATGACCTTAGTATCTTCTCTTGGTCTTGGATTTCAATTGCTAATTATGAGTTTAATGTTGGTACTTAAGTTGGAGCAATATGTGATTCCTTTTTTCATTGCTTATTCGGCCTTAATTCTAATAATTATTGGGATACGACGAATGATTTTGAGATAGTGCAATATAATTGAAATCACATAGTCTCCTATGCTGCATTTGCATACTAGTCAAGCTAATTTTTTCCTTATTTTGCATCTACAATGACAAAAAAACTAATCACATCTGGGGCAAAATGGGAACCAATTGTTGGATACAGCCGGGCTGTTGTGGTAGATAATATCATGGAGATTGCTGGGACAACCGCTACCGAGGAAGGCATGGTTTTATTTCCTGGAGAGCCAGACAAGCAAACTGAATTTATCCTTGCATTATTTAAAAGAATCCTTGAGGAAAATAGCTTTGCCTTAGAGGACGTAGTCAGAACTAGAGTCTATCTCACCAATATGAATGATTGGGAGAAAGTTGGACCTATACACGGACAATTTTTTGGCAAAATAAGACCCGCTAGCACTATGTTAGAGGTCAGTGCATTGGTTGATAAAGAAATGTTGGTAGAAATTGAAGCAACTGCTATCCGTAGCGAAAAATAATTAGCTACCTTCGCCCGCGTATGGGAAAAATCTATGCCATTAAGGAAATATATTACACACTGCAGGGTGAAGGCTTTCACTCAGGCAGGCCAGCCGTTTTTTGCCGATTTAGCGGCTGTAATCTATGGACAGGTAGGGAAGAGGATCGCTATAAGGCCATTTGCCAGTTTTGTGATACGGAATTTGTAGGAACAGATGGCGTAAATGGCGGTAAGTTTAAAGCGGCCGAACTAGTGATTCAAATAAAATCATTGTTTCCAGGTCCAAATTGTTTCGTCGTATGCACAGGTGGCGAGCCAGGATTACAGATGGATGATGAATTAATCAAAGCCTTTCACGAAAGTGGGATAGAGGTTGCAATAGAAACAAATGGAACCGTTGAGCTACCTAAGGGTATCGACTGGATAACTATGAGCCCCAAAGCAAACACAGAGATTATAATCAAAGAAGGCAACGAACTAAAAATCGTGTATCCTCAACATGAAATAAGTCCTCTTGATTTTCATGAGTACAAGTATGATCATTTTTATGTACAACCAATGGATAGTCCTGAGTACAATGCCAATCTTAAAGCAAGCATCGAGTTTGCTAAGGAAAATCCAAAATGGAAGTTGAGTGTTCAGACTCATAAGCAGATTGGGATACTTTAGGACTGTGGTGCGAGTTTATAACGTCTTCACTTTGTAAACTGAATGCCTCCCTGATTCTAATACTGTCACTCTCCTTAAGTCGAGTGAAAGTTTATAATCTTCCCTCCTTCCTTACGTCAGGAGCGGAAGTTTATTTACGAATAAGTAATTTGGTAACAACTACTAATTGCCACGCTGAGGGCAACAGCATGTCTATAAAATAAAAGGCAATCTGAAGTGATTTCCACTCCTTCTTTACGTCAGGAGCGGAAGTTTATTTACAAATAAATAATTTGATAGTGACTACTATTTGCAACGTTGAATACAACAGTATTTCAATAAAATAAAAGTTAATCTGAAGTAATTTCCGCTCCTGACGAAGGAAGGAGGGAAGATAATAATCCATCGTTCGACTTTAGGAGAAGGATGGAATTAGTATCAGGGAGGCATTCTGTAGTTCTACTAAATCAGCCATCCAGCACAAGTCATCCTGTATCTCCCCTAAAACATCTCAAACCTAAAAGGATAAAATGTTGCGCCCAACATGAAAACTCTATTTTTTAAAGGAGTATCACCAATCGGATTTCCTGATTGGTCCGTATGTGTAAACTCCACTAAAGAAGAAAAGCTGTTATTGAACCTTGCATTAATCGCAAATTTGTCTTTAAAGCCAAATTCTAATCCGAGTAAATAACTGTAGTCTGATGTTTCAAACGAGTCTGGATCTATTCCGTTTCCATTGTCGGCAGATGTTGTTAGTAAAAGTGAGGCTTCAGAACCAAGAATCAATCTTATGTTTTGTGTGACATATAACTTTCCTTGAAGCTGCAAGCTTAGGTAGTCCATTTTGTATGAATTTGTTTCCATTGCATTGCTGATAACTTCAAAACCTTTCTGGCTAATAAGCAACGCGGACTCCAACGAAAATCTTTTTACCAAATGTAATTCTACAGATCCTCCAATGTAAAATGCATCTACATTTGAAAAATCAAAGTTATTAGATGAAATGTCTTTTGCGGTGGCATTGTTATATCCTGCCATCAAGCCTAATTTGATTTGTTGGCTAAAGCCAGAATCTTGGGCATTCAGTTGATTGATACAAAAGAATAAACAAGTGAGATAAATAGCAGTTTGAAGTTTCATAAGTTTGAATTGTTTTAATAGTATAACGAAGAAAGAATGAAACTATTTTGATTTTTTTCTAAAAGGGGTGTAGCTTATACCGAAGTACGTAAGTCTATTTTTACTGGAACTGTGCAAATCCACTAGCCATCCATAGTACTCCTGCGTCTGTATGAAAATTAAATCTTGCTTAAGGTGGAATTGAAGTTTGTGATTAAGGTTTGCTTTAATGCCTATCATTGTCACGATATCATTTTTGTCTACTTCTACAAATCCATTTATGGCTTGCACAAAATTTTCTGTTAGAAAAATACTTCCAAGCCTAAATCCGACTGTTGGTTCCCAAATTGGAGAAATTTTATAATTAAATAAAAACTGCATGCCAAAATAATGGTTAGCTTGGTTTTGATCAAAGTTACGAACGGAGGGAATCTGATTATCTCGGAAATGATAAGTGACCACTTGATCAACTGAGAGCTTTTCATTGATTTGGTAGATTACGCCCATTCCTAAAAATAATTCGCTTTGTTTTACTTGAGGATTGTTGTCTATGTCTTCGAGATATTTTGGAGTTTGTCCATAGACTCCAGAACTGATTATAAAATCTGCTTGTGCCACACCACTAAAGGCAATTAAGGAAAACAATTTGACAACAAAGATTCTCATTTAAATTTTTTCTAAGTTGGTGATATTGAATGGTGTTCCTGCTCTTCTTTCGTTTGGTTTTATTTCTAGAACCTGTCCCGAAACTTTTACTTTGAGTCCTTCCATTTGATATTCAAGGGGTACGGAGCAAGGTTGCCATCTTGTGTTTTCAAATGTAAACATATACATGCTCATTGCTTTTACCATAGTCGCTTCTTGTCCATTAATTTCCTTAGTAACAGCACGATTTTTAAAACAATCGTTATCATATTTTATCATATCCATAACTTGTGCTTCCTCAACTGGAGCTTTCTCAGTTTTTATGATGTTGGAACTGTTTGCAGATGTTATATTTTTCTTTTGCGTACAAGCGTTCATTGACAAAGCGATTATTGCGATTAGTAATATTCTCATTGATTTAAATATTTTGCATTTAATTGTTGAAAGTAATGAACTCCTTTTTCTCTTTTTGCAGAAAACCTTCCTGTGTTATAGAAACGAGAAGATATTCCTTTTTGTACCTCTTCAACAACAAATTCGTCTTCGCGTTCTGTTTTATCCGCTAATTTTGTCGCTTCCATAAAGTCAAATATCTCCTGATTCCAGATATAATAAATGAATTTTACCCGAGTACGTGTCGGTGTCACAGGTCTTACTATATTATATTGAACGCCCCAAGGATAGCAATTGATCATGAAATTAGGATAGGCCCAAATGTAATATGCAGTAACATCTTGCCCAAAGTCAGGATGGCCTTTCGGCAAATCAAACTTGATTGATCCCCCGGTAGAGTATCCTGTTTGAACAACGACATGGTCAAAAATTTCAGTTTTATAGCTACCATAATCTATAATGTTGCTCAAGTCAGAATGAACAAATGGAATATGAAAACCTTCTAAATAATTTTCGAGGTACAAAGCCCAATGTGCATTTACAATATAATCTTCATTATACTCCGAAGCATTCCTAAATTCGTTCATAGGAAGAAAACCCAAGTACTTGTCTAAAATGGAAGAGATTTTATCGAAGTCCGTCGCCGCATTTACGGAAGTGAAACATGTGTTGTTCCACGTCCTTATGTCGACCTCAGAAAGATGATCGCAGGGTCTAGGAAAATTTTCTACCTCCTTAAATTCTGGCATGAACTCTACTTCGCCATTTAGGTTAAATTTTCTGCCGTGATAAGCGCATACCATTTTATTGTATTTGCCTGGATTTTGTATCAATTTGAATCCGCGGTGCGTACAGATATTTGGATAGCACTGTATCTGATCGTCTTGGCGAACCAACATCAAGGGTTCGTCCAAATATTTTTCAAGTAAGGTGAATGGATATACATTATTGTCACCAGAGAGCATGGAAGTGTGATCGCCTACATAATTCCAGCTTTGCGCAAATATCTTTTCCTTAGCCAGTTCCCATGTTTGCTCATCCTTATAAAATGAAGAATCTATCGTTTCTGCATTCTTAATATCCTCATTTATCCTATATTCCTTCACAGTTTTATATTGTAAATTAAAAGTACAATTTGAAAGATTGTTTTCTCAATTTGTTACGTTATTTACTTAAAGTGTCACAAAAAGCTCTAAAGTTGCAATAATGAAAACCTTATCTAATTTCATTGAAGCATTTTGTAATAACTTTTGAAAGCTACATCGTACATTAGTAGCTAGAAATATGAATAAAGGAACTAATAGCCATCTGGAAAAGCTTCAAAACATCAGTGATGCCAAGGGATTTGATTTAAGTGATCATTTTGATGATGTATTTAATGCCATTCCTGATTTGGTTTTTTATAAGGATAGATACCTCAAAATCAAAGGGGCCAATAAATCTTTCCTCAAATTTCTAGGTGTTGATACTCAAGAGGAAATTGTAGGAAAGGATATTCCTGCTATTTTCAACGCAGTCGATGCCCTGCTTCTTGAAGAAGGAGATATGCAAGTTATCGGAACATCAGAGACCTTAAATCAAAGTGTCGCGATTGAGGACAAGAACAATGCAGTCAAATGGTTTCATATAAAAAAATCTCCCATTTTGTGTAAAGTGGAAGGTTGCATTGGACTATTGGTTATTATGTCTGATGTAACACTAGTAAAAAAAGTCCAAGAATCGCAGCAAGAGTTAATAGAAGAATTACAAGAGACCAATACCGAGTTGCAAAAAGTAAAGGGCCAACTGCTCAATGCGCAAGAAAATCAGCGCAAGAAAATCTCGAGCGAATTGCATGATGATTTAGGACAACATTTGACTGCAATCAAATATTCACTACAAAACAATAATATAGATCCTGCTATCATACAAATGGTTGATGATGGAATTAATAAGATAAGATTATTGTCAAGGAATATAAGTCCACTCTATCTTAAAAATAACAATCTTAGAAATCTAATTGAACTTCATGTCCAAAAAGTGAATGCTGCACAAAAGATTGATTTTGGTCTTGATTACAAACTTGAGCAAGATGAGATAGATCCCGTAAGTAAGCTGCATTTATTTAGAATAGTACAGGAGGTAAGCAATAATATTATAAAGCACTCTGGAGGTACAAGCTGTGTTATCAAACTATATAGTGAAAGAAATCAAATGGTTCTTGAGATTTTGGACAATGGAGATTCTTATAACTTCTTTGAGGAATTACAAAAAGCCACCTCATTTGGTCTGTTGACCATCAATGAAAGAATAAAAACACTGAAGGGAAGCATCATATATTTTGCTAAGGACGAAAACGATCCATACAATATCCTAAAGGTTGTAGTCTAAAAATTCCAAATGAATCGAGTTTTAAAACTTCAGAAAAAATTATCTAAGTATCCTTTTGGAAAGCTCATCTTTTCTAAAGCTGTTGCTAGGATGGCTCCTTACTTCACAACCATCAATCCATTTATTGAGGAGATAAAACACAACTACATTTGTGTTTCAATGAAAAAGAAACGCAAGGTTCATAATCATTTAAAAACGGTTCACGCCATCGCAATGTGCAACCTCTGTGAGTTCGCTGCCGGAATATGTATGGAAGCTTCCATCCCTAAACACCGCAGATGGATCCCCGCAGAAATGAATGTCAAATATCTCAAAAAAGCCAAAACAGATTTAACAGCAGAATGTGATTTGAGTTTTGTCGATTGGGAAAACTGTGATCATGTCCTTTGCCCAGTGAACGTAAAAAATAAAGACGGCATTGTTGTGATGACGGCAGAGATAAAGATGAAGGTAGGAGATAGAAACTAGCAAATTATTTTCAAGGAGTTTCACTCCCATGAGCTTCAAGTCCTGAAGGATTACATATATCAACATGGGGTTTCAAGCCCATGAGTTTCAAGTCCATAGGCTTCAAGTCCTGAAAGGACGACATATAACGTCATGGGGTTTCAACCCCATGATAACCCCACATGCTAAACCCCATGCTAAACCTAAAAAATCTCTTTAATACAACTCCTTACTTAATAGCATCTTACTACTCCTTCCTACTTTTTCACCACCTAAGAAATAGGCGACGCCTTTATGCACTTTGACTGTTTTGAAATTAGGAAAGTCTGTTTCTAGGTAGGCTACAAATTCACTTTCGCCCGTTTGAATATTAATTCTTCTAAGCTCAATTCCTTTTGTAGATCTTAGGAGGGTATACACCTCTTTAGTTTCTTGGTCGAGAACAATATGTTTGAGCCAATTTTCGGTTTTGTTATATTGGATCTCTATAGTGTTTTCAAGAACATCTTCTGAGTAAAATTCTATTTGATTATCTATGTGATTTATAATGATTAGATTTTGATCTACGCTATAAATAAAATTGGACACAACGGGTTTATAAAATACCTCAGTTAAGAAATCTCCTTTTTCTTGGATGTTTCTAATTTTCGAATTAGTATATTGATCATTTGTAGTTATGTTGTTGATATCTTGACTTTGTATCATGACTCCTAAATCTTCAAAATATCCATCTATTAATTCCTTTTCTGAAATAACCCTAAAATTATTCAAGGTTTCGTCCTTCAGATTGTATTTAACATAAATTGTTTGTAAGCCATTAAATTTTGCTCTGAGGTAGAATAGGTCATGTCCGTTTCTGAGCATGCACGGTTTCACAAACTGATTGAACTGCTTGATTGGAGTTTTACCTCCAAGAATTATTTTATCATTTATAATTGAAATTGAATAACTGTGGGTTTTACTTGTTAGATACATTCGTTGATTACAAGACCTATGTAAAACTTCTACATTTTTTATGGTATCCAACCATATTGATTTTTCAAGATTAGAACTTAAATTTTTAAATGAAAGTTTCCTTTTCAAAGTTCCATGATTTTCAATCCAAAAAACATAATCTTCTAATAACTCATAACTAGTCACCGAATATTGTTTTTGCTGTGAGATTGTATCCAAGGGACTCCTTGCAGAAATAGAAATCTCATCTATAATATTTGACTTGGGATATAATTTTACAGTGATAAATTTTAAATTCACATCAATAAATTCTATGTGTTTTTCATAATTAACATGCGTGAAAATGAGATTTGCAGAAGTGCTCTTTATGTCAATTGCAAACTGACCTTGTTCATTGGAGTTGGTCCCAAGATTTGAAAATTGTAATTGGATATTAGCATTAGGGATAGGAGCGTCGGTAATGCCATCAACAACAATGCCTTTTATGGATTGACCAAATGATATTTGAACCAAAAAAGAAAACAATATGATGTGTATAAATTTTTTCATCGCCTATGTTAAAGGTACTTGAGAATTTATCTAAGGATTTAAAACTTCTTGCTTATGCTTGATTTAGTATTGATAAATTGGATGTAATAAACTCCATTGTCTAATCCACTCACATCGATTTTGTCCCTTTGATTTATCTATTCAATTATATGGCCATTACTGTTTACAATTTTTACTTGAGAAATTTTTAGTTCTTCAAGTCCTTCTATGTTGAGTAGGTTGTTGCTAGGGTTTGGGAAAATATTTACGGAAGTGAAATCTAGCTTATCCGTGGAGCTAGGCTCGCAACTTGTGTCTTCTGTCAATTTTATCAAACCGACATTGCTATCAGTATAGCATCTGACATTGAGTTGAAAAATATCATCTGTCAATCCATCGCCATCATTTGCTGGCAATAGACCTCTCTCAAATCCGATGTACTGAATCAATTTTGCAGCCCCACTACTTTTATATTCTGAATCTGGATCATCCCACGTTTTGAAAAAGGTGGATAAATGTTGAACTCTGACAGAATCATTGTTTTCACTAAAAACGTAACTGATGGAATCAACTTCGTACTTGTGATTAAATTCTAAGCCAAAAGAAACATATTCATTTGATCTGTCGAAGGTTTCCCAAGACTCGCCAATCTCGGCTCCAAATCCATCGCTAGATTAAGGCTGTCCAACTCAGGGATGTAATGGAAAACAGAATCATTACTTTGGCACAGAGTGTATGTTCCAAAAATTTCATTATTTGTTGTACCATGCGATTTATAAATTAATTTGCAAGCCAATCCATGGATGCTTGTGTCGCCTACCGATTCATTTGTAAGTGTACCTTCCCACGAAGCAAATGGCTCTAGCATTTGTACATGCCACTTCGCACCTATAGGCGCAAATTCTTGACTAATTAATAAAGTTGAAAAAGTAAGAAAGAAAATTGCAGGTAGTAATGATTTCATGAAAGAATTTTGCAGTGCGTAAGGGTAGTTCCTTTTACATTTATCTAAAAATCGTCACAAGCATCAACATTTCAAAATTTTTATCCTTCTAAGTCTTGATGAAGCAATAATGAACTTATTTAGTTTAATTATTTATAGTCAATAAAACGTCATCTGCTTAAATATTTATTACCTTAACAATATCATTTTGGAGATATTTAAGTCTCTCTGATAAGCTTCTTTATTTTTTTAGATATTACTAAGATTAAAATAAGCATTGATCATAAGAACAAACTATATGTTTCGAAAACTTACATCAACCGCACTGCTAGTGACAGTAATCTTTTCAATTTGCTTTTCTCAAAAGCTAGATCAACCTGATACTTTAAAAAAGTATACACCAGAGCTGGAATATGAAATGGATACCATCACAAATCTATTCTTCGTGAGCTTTAAAGAAGGGATGGGTAAGGTCGTAGTAACTCATAATTTTGAAAGCAGCTCGTTGGGAGCAATGGATGTTACTCGAATGATGCAAAGCAAAAGTCCAGGACTTAATATAACTGCCAATTCTTACAGCCCTGGAGCTTCTTCAAGAATCACTTTCCGAGGCTTGCGGTCATTTTCAAATAGCAATCAACCACTTATCTTACTAGATGGTCTGCCTATTGATAATTCGGAATGGAATGCTTCTACTTTCGGTGTTGATCAATCAAATCGGCTGATAGATATTGATCCAAATATTGTGGAGTCAATTGACTTTGAAAGAAGTATGGTTGCAAGGGCTAAATATGGGATAGTTGGAACAAATGGCGTAATATCTATTCATACAAAAAAAGGTCAAAGCGGAAAGCCACGAATAACATTTTCTAGTACGGTTTCTAGGAGTCAAGTTTCAAATTTGCCTGCACTACAAAGTAACTATGCTCAAGGTAGAGTAACCAATGGCATGCAATTATACAGAGGCCCTGAAACATTTGAATCTTTTAGCTGGGGTCCATTGATTTCAAGTTTATCTTATCAAGCAGATCCCGATTACCCCTATGATCAAAATGGAAGATTGGTTGAAGGCGATACAGGAGTCCCAGCAAACAGTTATAATACACTGGATTTTTTTGAAACCCCTCTAAGTAATAATCAATCATTACAAGTCAGTGGGGGATTTGAAAAATTGAGTTATGCACTGACAGGAAGTTTGAACAATCAAAATGGAGTTATACCGACCAATCGCTACAATCGTAAAAATCTTGGAGTTAATCTCAACTATCAACCAATTGAAAAACTTGAATTACAACTTACAGGAAGTATAACAAGTAGTAAATCTCAAAGAAGTCAGCGTGGTTCTAACCTAAGTGGTATTATGTTAGGTCTATTACGAACTTCTCCATCTTTCGACAATACAAATGGTGTTGATGATCCACTCAATAATGTTCTTTCTTATCAACTAGATGACGGATCGCAAAGATCCTTTAGGGCGGGAATATATGATAATCCATATTGGAGTTTAAACAAGAACAAACATGAGGATTTTGTCAACCGTCAAATAGTCCAGCTTTCTGCAAAATATTCTTTATCTGATAAATTGGATTTATTAGTCGCTGCAGGTGTAGATAGTTATTTAGATTCACGAGTTGGAGGGTCAGACAAAGATAATTCTGGTACTTCTTTTGGAACTTCAGGTGCATACGACAGAGAGTTGTCTTTTAATTCTCAAAATATTGACCTAGCAGCAGAGTATAAATTACTTGAAACAGAAGAACTAAATCTTAAAGCAAGTTTGGGTTTTAATTATAATCAAAGGCAATCAACTTATAATTTAGCAGAAGGTAGAAATTTGATTTTAGATGATGATGTTTCTATTACAAACGTAGAGAATTTAGAATTCTTTAATTATTTGATTGACAACAAGAGAGCAGGCGGAATTTTTGAACTTGATTTTTCTTATTCCAACTTTCTTAAGATTACAGGAAATTTTAGACAAGATTATTCAAATAAATTTGGTAGCGAGACGAATGGGTTTTTCTCTTATGGATTAGGTGCAGATTTTTCAGTCTTAAATTGGATCAACAATGCGGACTATCCTTTCGAAGTAATATTGAATGGGTCTTATGGCAAGTTTGGCAACGATTTCTTGGTTGGAAATGAGCTTGGAATTTATACAGTACCCAATATTGATGGTGATGATTTTATCACTGGTAATTCAGAAATTGGTTTTGAATTAAATTCGACCGTACTAGATAAAAACTTTACGGCTGAGGAAACCACCGGTTTTGATATTGGTGGGACTTTTAGATCTCGAGAATATGGATTTAGTTTGGGTATACTTCTATATAATGAAAAGTCAGATGGGCTTGTTATGTCATCGCCAATCGCAGGAAGCTCAGGACATTCAGTTCAGTTAAATAATGTAGGATCTGTGGAGAATAATGGCTTTGAACTTTCGCTATTTTTAAAGCCTGTTGATAGTAGAAATTTTAGATGGCTACTAGAATTAAATTTCAATAAGAATAATAATAAGGTCACCGCTTTAGATGGAATTGCTGACGAGGTAATGCTAGCAGGATTTACTACAAGCTCTTCTGTTGCAAAGCTTGATCATTCTATAGGGTCAATTTTGGGTAGAGGATTTTTAAGGACAACGGGCGGAGATTTGATTATAGGTGATGAAGGCTATCCATTGCTATCTCCAGAAAGTATAATCCTTGGAGATCCTAATCCCGATTGGACAATGTTCATAAATAATAGTTTTAAAATTGGGCGAAATTTCAATCTTTCTGCCTTGATTGATATCAAGCAAGGAGGTGAAATGTGGTGTGGAACATGTGGTACCTTAGATTATTTTGGTCGGAGTCAATTGTCTGCAGACGAAAGAGAGGTTTCTTTTATTTTTGACGGTATAACTTTAAATGGAGATGTTAATTCAGTGCGTGTAGACCTCGTAGGAGATGACACAAATGAAAATTATCGAGTGAGATATGGTTTTGGTGGAATTACTGAAATGAGTATATATGATGCAAGCTGGATTAGAATGAGAAGTTTGTCAGTTAGCTATAATTTGAAGAGCCTCATTAAATGGAATGCCGTCAGAGAATTAAAATTTAGTCTGTTTGCAGAGAATTTATTTTTGATTACGGACTATCCTGGAATTGATCCCGAAACAAATTTGACAGGGAATGCTGGAGGTATAGGGTTGGAGTATTATAATAATCCCGGCACTAAAACATATGGTATAAACATTAAAGCAAGCTTTTAATTTAAATTAGAAACAATGAAAAAATATCTATTATATATAATCTTCCCCCTTTTGTTTTGCTTCAATGCCTGTGATCTGGAAGATGAATCTGAATTTTCAGCTCAGTCAAATTCTGTCCCGCTAAATGATCTAATTCCTGCAGCCATTTCTCAACTTGCATACAATCAATCGGCCTTGCATGGAAGGTCATGTGCTTTGATAATGCATTATTTGCAATCTAGTGAATCAAGAGTCTTTTTTGGTAATTTTAACTTGCCAAGAACTTGGTACGATGCTACATGGATTGATGGATTTTATGGAGGTAGTCTCGCTTCCGCAAATGAGATGAAGCGCTTAGCTACAGAGGAAGGTAATAATAATGTAATTGCAATTTCATTGATACTCATGGCAAATGAGTTTAGTTCACTGACAAATACTTTTGGGGATATACCATTTAGTGAAGCATTACAGGGTGCAGATAATATTACTCCGAAGTACGATAGTCAAGAAGACATTTACCAAGAAATTTTTAGAATGCTGGATGAGGCTGTTCAGCTCATTGGATCTACAGGAATTGCGTCTGGACTTGGTCAAAGTGATTTGGTTTATCGTGGAGACATGCAAGCCTGGAGGAGATTGGCAAATGGACTAAAGGCAAGAAATTTATTGAACCAAAGAAATCAAGTGCCTGGTATGGAATCAGAGATTTTAAGTTTGATTGATGCATCATTTAGTAGTAGCAATGAACAAGCTAATTTTAATTTTGATGGTGATTTAAATACCAACCCATTGGCAAAATTTGGAGACGAACGACCATCCACACTTCTCTTAAATCCATATTTTTCTAATATCTTAATTATAACTGACGATCCTAGATTTTCAAGCTATGCATTTTCTGACTTTCCTGCTTGGCAATATTATGGAGACCCGCAATTGACATGGTCGCAATTTGATAGTGCAATCCCCATACTTTCTTATACCGAACTTTTATTTATGAAAGCAGAAGTGCAATTCCATATGAGCGCATCCATGGATGAAGTAAGTTCATCCTTGCTAGACGCAATCTCTTCTAATATGGCTGATAATAATGTTGAAATAGACTCAGATGTTGAGTCATTTATGTCGGATGCAGCTGATCTTGATGGACTGAACAATGAGGAAGCTTTACAAAAGATAATTGAACAGACTTACGTTTCTTATTATGGTTATAATTTTGAGCAGGCTTGGAATAATTATCGTAGAACTGGATATCCTGATATTGTAGTTGAAGTAGATACTCCTAGTCCAAACAATCCATCCAATATTCTTCCTAGAAGATTGCTTTATCCGAAAAATGAAGTAGATTTCAATCAAGCAAATTTGGAAGAAGCAGCATCAAGACAAGGAGGAGCCTTGTTGGATGATGATATTTGGCTTTTTCAATAGAGACGAAGAAAGAGTGCTTCCTTCGTCTAAAAGGGTAGACTTCGGCACCAGGAAGACGAAAAACGAAAGATGACCTTACTTTGTGCAATTGACCGAAAAGATATCAGAAAAATTGTCTAGAAGTATGTGGCCAAATCCAACTTTGTCATTGTAAGAAGCTTCTAGAATGACGTATTTATAATTTTGTGTGGGAGTAAATTCTATATTGCTCTTCTCCCATTTTTTGTGACTAATTGGATCGCTTAAATATATCACTTCTTCCGGACCACATTCTGAATTCGATAGACTTATTTTCAATGAGATCGGATTATCAAAGAAAACGTATAAAAACGATGGATTTCCTTCTTCATCTTTGATGGCAGATTGAAATGTCTTTTCATATCTAGTATCAAAACTAAGTTTGTAGCATGAATCTTTTTTAAGCTGCCGCTCTAATTTTTGTGTCAACATTTCCCATGTTGAGTCTCTTCTTGTCGAAAGAGAAATACAATTTAATTTATCAGATGCAAGGCTATAGAAGCCAGTCCTCTTTGTTCCATTGGTATGCAATTCAGGAGGTGATGTACCAGGAAAAATTCTATGACTACAATCAATCCAGTCATTTTTAAACTCCCCTCCGAAATAAGAATATCTATAACTCTCGAAGGACTTATCCTTGATTGGAATTACATGATTCATTTTGTTGCAAAAAACAACTTGACAAAACTCTTCAGATTTATCAGGAATACTTATTTCCAAATAAGAGATGGTTCCTTTTTTCGAAGCTCTTTTATAGGTTACTTTGTTTTGATTTGGCGAGATATAAAGCTTTTCAAAACCATATTTTTCAGTCAATTCTTGAATGCTATTTTGAATTGTAATACGATCGTAAGCAGATAAAATTTTATCATTTTTTGTATTCAATAGATACATCTTATAGAATTCACCATCAATTTTCAGCTTTTTATTTTCGAGACTAAACTCATAGGTGCTAAATGGCTGAGTTTCTAGTTTTTCAAAAATAAAACTATAATTCTCAGACTTGGTAGACCCTACATAAAACTCGATGTCGTCAAACAATTGGGAGAAGGCCTCCGCCGGTATGCAAAGACATATAAGTATGAAGAACTTAGCTCCCAATTTCTTGTACATTAATTTTGTTTATTCATTTGTATTTTCTAAAATGATATGCTCAGAAGGATTTGCCTCGCCGGTCAGTTCATCGACTTCAATTAACACATCCTCCTCTAAGGTATAATACACTTTAGGTCTTTCAACTTTTTCAACTGGAATTTTTTCTGAATCTTCGTTTACATTCGTACAAGTGGTCAATGACATGGCGCCAAAAACAAAAAGAATAATTTTGAGATGTTTCATAACTAATGATTTATTGGTTGTTGATCAATATGATTTAATAATTATTAATTGTCATATAGTAGTGAGATTCAATTAATAAGGTAAACACATATTGACGGTATTAACCAATATTTGAGACTTATCCTGTGTTATTTGATGCTTGATTCTGGACGCCTGAATCTGGATGCTTGAACCTGGATGCTTGATTCTGGAATTATGAAAATTAAGGAACTGTAAAGTTATTAATCAACTAAAACAGCTTCTAACGCATTCTTACCGTTTAGAGGTTCCTATTAGTCAAGTCGATACGAGTCTGGTGCCTTCCTTCGGGACAGGTCAGTTAGGCAAATTGGAGTTGATGCGGTCTTTTCAATGAAAGAAAATATACCATACAATAAAAGTTACCGAGAAAACGACTAAAGCTGTAAACAGGTATTGTTTTACCCGCTCTGCCCAAATCTCTTGTCTTACCCCAGATCTAATTTTCTCAAGCTGCTGCTTTGATATATCTTTGGTAAACTCCTCATTATACTGAAGTGGATTGGAAGATTCCATTGTGTCTAACATATCCCTGTAGCGCTCACGATTCTTTGTTTGTAAACGTCTGTTCTGCTCTACAATTTTAAAATTCGAACTAAATGCCATGGGTAGTTGGTTGAAGTGAATAATAATTGACAGTATATTATTAGAAACAACAAAGTTCGATGTGGAATTCCTACAAGCAATATTTTAACACTTGATATATAATGATAAACCAAAGAATCACTGTTTTGCATTGAATTTTCTTTCAAACTCCAAATAATAGGTACTTTTACACAAATCAAGACAGACAATATGAAAGTCGCAATTCCTAAAGAAAGTTCTATTGAAGAACAGCGCGTGGGCGCTACACCTAAAACAGTGAAGCGCCTAATCAAACAAGGCTTTGAAGTGTATGTAGAAAGTGGAGCAGGGCAGCAAGCTAATTATTCTGATGATTCATATCAAGAAGTCGGGGCCAATATTGTTCCATCCGCAAAAGAATTATATAAACTTGCTGATATTATCTTGAAAGTGCAGCCAGTCAACGATTCAGAAATTGATTTGCTTAAAGCGGATCAGGTCATGTTAAGTTATCTTTACCCAGCGACCAATCAAGAACTATTAAAGAAGATTGCAGACAAGGGAGTTAATGCCATAGCTATGGATGCGATTCCTCGAATTTCAAGAGCGCAAAAAATGGATGTGCTTTCTTCCATGGCAAATATTGCTGGATACAGATCCGTCATTGAAGCAGCCAACTATTTTGGAAGATTTCTAAACGGGCAGATAACAGCGGCAGGAAAAGTTGATCCTGCAAAAGTATTGGTCATCGGTGCAGGAGTTGCAGGATTAGCAGCCATTGGTGCAGCAAATTCTCTAGGAGCTATTGTAAGAGCATTCGATACAAGAAGCGAAGTTGCAGAACAAATCGAAAGCATGGGAGCTAGTTTTCTGACTGTCGAAATAGATGAAGACGGATCAACCTCCTCTGGATACTCAAAAGTAATGAGTAAGGAATTTATTGAAGCTGAAATGAAATTATTTTCAGAACAAGCAAAAGAAGTTGATATAATAATCACAACTGCTCAAATACCAGGAAGAGAAGCACCAAAGTTAATCATGGACTACCATGTTGCTGCGATGAAGCCAGGTTCTGTCATTGTAGACTTAGCAGCTTCAACAGGAGGGAATTGTGTGCTTACGAAAAATGGTGAGATTTATACAACGGATAACGGTGTTACAATCATAGGGAAATTGAATCAGTTGCCTGCAGTAGCAAGTCAATTGTTTGGCAATAACTTATGCCATCTTTTGGATGACATGGGAAAGAATGATGGCTTTAAAATTGATATGGACGACGCAGTTGTCTCAAGAGCGATGGTGACTCATAATGGTAAAGTCAAATGGCCACCAGAACCGCTCCCAGTTAGTCCACAAAAGCCTAAACAAGAAGAAGAGCAAGCAGCAACTGCTCCCAAAATATCTGAAGAAGCGATAGCCAAGAAGAAAACGAAAAGCCTATTTCTCACCTTAGGGTTCATCGGTTTGGTTCTTTATCTTTTGGGAATGGTAGCGCCTGCAGAATTTATGCAGCACTTGACCGTTTTTGTTTTGTCTGTATTTATTGGATGGCAAGTGATTTGGAATGTATCGCATTCTCTACACACTCCATTGATGGCAGTGACAAATGCAATCAGTGGAATAATAATAATTGGAGGACTTTTGTTGACTACAAATGATCTTTCAAATCCATTGACGATAATAGCCTTTATAGCAATTCTAGTAGCAAGTATAAATATTGTTGGTGGATTTGTAGTTACTCACCGCATGTTGAAAATGTTTAAAAAGTAGGAAGATGATATCAGCACAAGTACAATTAGCATCCTACCTTTTTGCAAGTATCCTTTTTATACTCAGCTTAGGTGGTTTATCCTCACAGTCATCAGCTCAAAGAGGAGTTTTGTTTGGAATTGCAGGAATGATCATTGCCATTTTATCTACGGTATTGGGAGAAGGCGTGCAAGGACATATCTATATCATAGCAGCCATTGCAATTGCCTCATTGATTGGAATCATAGTGGCTAGAAAAGTTGAGATGACCTCAATGCCTCAACTAGTTGCCATCCTCCATAGTTTTGTTGGGCTTGCGGCAGTCTTAGTTGGATTTGGGTCATACATGGATCCCAAGACTCTAGCCTTAACAGGTGTAGAACACAACATTCATTTAGTAGAAATATTCATCGGAGTATTTATTGGAGCTATAACTTTCACTGGGTCTATTATAGCCTGGGGTAAACTCGAGGGGAAAATACGAAGCAAACCTTTGGTATACCCTGGAAGGCATATGGTAAACATTTCTTTGGTCATTATTTGTATAGTTTTATGCTGGATGTTCCTAGGTGCAACTGGAACAGGTGGAATGATTTATCTGTACATCATGACAGCCATTGCATCATTTATTGGAGTCATGCTTGTGATGGCAATCGGTGGAGCTGACATGCCAGTGGTAGTTTCAATGCTTAATTCTTATTCTGGATGGGCGGCTGCAGCAGCTGGCTTTATGTTGGGTAATGATTTGTTGATTGTAACTGGTGCTCTAGTAGGATCTTCTGGAGCAATACTTTCTATTATCATGTGTGAGGCCATGAATAGATCATTTTGGTCGGTCATTTTTGGAGGTTTTGGTGCAGGGCCAACAGGTCCAGCAAAAGAAGTTACTGGAGAAGTAACTTCTGTAGATCACGAAGAAGCAGCTCAGCTAGTAAAGGATGCAAAAACTGTGGTTATCGTTCCTGGTTATGGGATGGCGGTTGCCAAAGCTCAATTTCCTGTGCATGAAATGATTCAAAAGCTTAAGAAAGATGGTAAGCAGGTAAGGTTTGGAATCCATCCTGTGGCAGGTAGACTTCCAGGACATATGAATGTACTTTTGGCGGAAGCCAATGTCCCTTATGACATAGTCCTAGAGATGGAAGAAATAAATGATGACCTTCCGGAAACTGATCTAGTAATGGTCATAGGCGCAAACGATATAGTTAACCCAAGCGCTCAAGATGATGAGAATAGCCCAATTTATGGGATGCCTGTCATTGAAGCTTGGAAAGCTAAAAATGTAATTGTCATGAAACGTTCAATGGCAACCGGTTATGCTGGAGTGCAGAATCCACTGTTCTTTAAGGAGAACACAGAAATGCTTTACGGGGATGCCAAAGATAGTGTGTCAAAAATCAATGGATTTCTTTCTGAGAACTAGTGAAATATTTACGGAAGTAAAATAACAACGCCCTTATACAGCCGCTTTTTATATAAGTAACAAATATTATTTTTAAATGTCAGTTAGCTGACCAATCCCGCCTCAACTATAACTCAAAAGCAAATTAGTTTACAGTTAAGATTTAATTTTTCGATTTCAAAACCATTGTGGTATATCTTTCGCATTGGATGTAAGAGGCGCTACTTATTCTCGATAAAAAGTATTTCCTACTTACTTTAACCTCAAAAAACGAAGTACAAAATGGTTGATTTTTACAACGCGCTAAAAAGCGCAAGTAATAATTGTCCGCACCCCAATTTTTTTCACAACAAAACCTTAAAGTCTAAGCATTAATCCAATTTTGGATTGAGTATCGAATGCCATGGTATGAATTTAATTTCATGCTGTTTGACTCGAAGCTTCAGGAGCGTGAAAAGAATGAGACAATTATTAGGTAACAAGCCGATAAATAATAACAGGAATTACATTCTAAAATGTGTTCTAGCACTTCTATTATTGTTTGTAATGCAGACTCAAGGTTCTGCACAATACACAATAAGTTATAGTGATATTAATGGAGTTAAACTCCCAAGTAATGATATCCACTCGTGTCAAGAAGTTTTAGATTCAATACAAGCAGTTAGAATTGTTGTCGATGACGATACTGCGGATAATGCAATTATAAATATTGCTTTTCCAACCGGAATGAGTTATTTAAACGGATCAATTACACTGCTCAATCAAGTAGGTGGAATTACCTTTACGACCATCTCATCGGGGAATAGTATACAAGTGCATCTTGAACCATCTGATCTAAATGCAGGAGATGAATTAACAATCGGTTACTCCCATTATGCAAATTGTACTGCCATCAATCACCAATCCTCTGGTGGAACTTTTAAAGATAATATAACAGTAAGTGGAGATGCAGGAACGGTCGTTGAAAACAATCCTGCCTTGGCCAATTATGATTTATTGGTGCCTGCCATTAGCTTGTTTAATGAAGGACCAATTACAACAACTGTCGGATCTACAGTTGAAAGAGAAATAAGTATAGTCAACGGTGGACTGGGATTTTTAAAAACTGCTTCTTTTACTATTGATGATAAAACAGGTACAAATACTCTTAGCCTGAAAACGGCAAATGGAACAACGATTTCTCCCTCCACGAGTGGAGTAAATCACACTTATGTCATTGATGCAAGTGTGATATCGCAATATGGAAACGGAGATGATCATTTGGATAATGGGGAAGAGATAATATTAACAAGATCATACGAGGTTTTATCTTGTAACTGCCCTTCATCATATGGAGTTGCCTGGGATTGTGAAGGTTCATGTCAAGAGTCACATATTCTTCCTCAAGAAACTATAGTAGCCAATACAGTTCCGAACCTAAAAGTGACAATGCCAGATGTTGATGAAGATGTATGTTATGATGGATCAAATGCAATGATAGGAGGCACTGCTGTCATACAAGTAGTGAAAGTTGAAAATATTGGAACAGGTGCTGCAGTAAATTTCAATCTGACAATGCATAATTATAATCCGGGAAGTGGAAGAGGGCGGCATTATTTTAGTGATGAAAATTGGGTTGTCAAAGATGCATCAGGGGCAGTCCTTACAACCATGAGTAATAAAGTTTCACTTGGTGCACTAAACTATTATCAAGCAAATTGTTCAACCTCATTTGGTATTTCAGATATGAGACAAGATGCAGTTGGTTTGGTCATTGAGCCCGGAGAATCTGTATTCATCGAAATTCCAAATTATTATAATAACCTGCTTTGCCCAAATTGCCCTAAGGGAGTCTCTTGGCACATGTTTAATGGTGAATACCAATATGAAGATATTTGTGAAAACCATTCTTACGTTGTACCACGGTACAAACTTTTCCATGGTGGACACAACTTCCAAAGATATGATGTTGAGATGCCTACGGATTTACACGACGATGAGTGTTTTGAAATTGATATAAATTATAATCGAAACCATAATACAGTTGGAAAAGATGAGGCTTCAGGAGGGACAGTCACTGCAGTGGTTGATTTAAATAATACTGGCCTTAGTTATCAAGGCGGACCTACTTTAGATTGGGAAGGACAAACTGTGTATGTGACTGAAGTCGGCGGAACCTTACGAATTGAATTACCAATAAACATAGCTCACGAAGGTCAGGTCATTATTCCTGTTTGTTTTGATTGTGATCCTATAGGAGGAGGCACTCATTCGGTAGATTTCTGGCATGAGATCCACTATTCAAATAGTTGTTCTTCTGACCCAATTGTACAAGAATGCAAAACTGAATTGTTTGTTGCACATTGTCCTTGGCCTTGTCCAGAAGGAGGTGCAACACCTTTAAATTTTGATTTGGAGCGGATAACTTTAGGTTTAGAGGATTTAGATAATAATGGGATTCCAGATAATAATAATACTTCAGATCCAGATGATATTGAAATCCATAGAGCAGTACATGGTGATGAGCTTAAAGGAACTTGGGACATTCATGTCTACCCAAATACAGTAGGACCAAATGCAGGTCTACCTTTTGAATATGTGTATGTGAAGTTTGATACCTATAAGGTTAATCAAAGTTGTAATCCAGCAGAACCTGCACGTACAAGTTATTTTGATGCACTCCCAAATGCAGTTGCAACAATAACTCCGGGAGATGGCAGTGCTGTAATTACATGTACTGTTTCACCAACGGTGGACGGAAACGGAATTGCTACCTATAATTTATCTAATTGTAAATCCTCTTGGGAAGGAGGAGATAAGATATGGCTAGAGGCATTATTTACAGTCAATGGTTTTGTGAGTAAGACTGGTGAAAGTTTGTATGTTGCAGACAATGAATGTTATAGTAGTTATATTCCTAATCCTGGTCCCGAAGATCAGCATTATTGTGATTTCTATAATGATTACATGAATATCTACAACATTTGGCATTCTCCTTATATGCCTGCAACGCAACAAATTTTAGGTTGTAACAACAACTCCAGAGCATACTTAAGACAATATATTAATATCCAAGCGCAACCAGTTTGGTTCCCAAGAGAATATAGAAATTTTGTGATGTTTGATGAATACATTGTCGAATGGCCTTCTTATATGGTGTATAGACCTGGGAGTGCAACTTTTGCAGGTTTTTCTGTTCCTGATGCGAATGTTACTCAGACAGCAACTCAATTAATTTTCAAAAATCTAAGACAGTTTTACCAACCTTATGGAGGGAGTATTTTGCCTCCTGATGAAATGACAAACAATGGATTGGTAAGATGGAAGGTAGATCCAACTTGTGATGCTGAGCCAGTTTTTACCTCAAGATTTACAGCAATATCTATAGGTAATGGAATGAATACTCCAGGTAGTAATTGGAATTCTCATGTGGGCTGCTCTCAAAAGTATTCTGGTTGGGCAACATTTACCTATGATGCTCCGATTCCTTTTATCAATGGAGGAGGTGAGACTCAACCTACTACAAATGAAACTTGTTGGGAAATAAATCTTAACAATAGCAGTAATTCTCAAGATGCAGAAAACAGTTGGTTTTATTTTGAAGATTTAAATAATACCTTAGGTAACATCACATTGTTCCAAGGCTCTAATCAGATTAATGCTAATGCAAATGGCTTTTTCCAACTAGGAACCAATGCAAATAGTAGCGCGACAAACTATACGATTTGTGCAGACATCGAAAGTTGTGGAGATATTGAATTAGAATTAAGTATGGGTTTTCATTGTACCTCTTATCCTACATCTTTGGCAAGTTCAGGGTGCTCTGATTCAATTATTTTAGAGGGAGATCCTGAAGATTCAGAAGTTCAAGTCGTTTTAGATTCATATCCGCTCGACCCTAATAATGTTTGTGAAGAACAAGTGGTAGTTCTAGGATTGACGAGCGCGCAAGCAGCTTTCTTAGATAATGCTCAGGTAGAAATTACTTTGCCAGCAGGAGTAAGTTTTGTTGGAGACTTAGAAATTGAATATCCTTCAGGAAGTGGAAACTGGCAATCGGTAAGTTATACTATTTCTGGTGGAAATTATATTGTAAACATAGAAGATCATACTGGGATTGGTGCAGGTGGATTACCTGGGACTCTTGATGATCCAAATGAATTAAACAGGGAAATCAATCTACGTTTTGTGGTAACATATCCAGATACAGGGGAGGGAATCATACTAAGTTCATTTGGGGAAAACCCATGTGGAAATGACGCACTCAACAGTGGTGTCACTGTTAATACTGCAGATTTGGATCCATTATTTCCTGATGATGTAACCGATGCTTCTATTTGTCCTGGGACAAGTTTTGCTTGGAGAGATTCAAGTTATGCCATAGCAGGTACCTATGAAGAAATTGATTACAATGCATTGGGTTGTGCCTATTTTCATATTTTAAATTTAGAGGTTTTTGAAACTAGCTCCGATATAATTGGAGATACTCTGTTAAATTGTAACATACCTAGTGTTGATCTTACCGCTTTACCAGATGACTTTTCTTATAGTTGGTCAAATGGTGGATCAAGTCAAACAATAAGTGTTACAACTCCGGATAAATATTATGTATCAATAACGGATGACAATGGATGTGTAACAATTGACACCATAGTAGTTGTACAGGATATTGTAGGACCTACTATTGAAGTTGTCGATGATGATATTTGTATTGGAGATGATGGGATTATATCTGCAACTGGTGGAGGAACCTATGAATGGCCAAATGGTGAGACAACCGAAAGCATAACTGTCACTCCTGCTTCTACAACCAGTTATGTTGTTACCGTAACTTCAGAAAATGGATGTACGAGCACTGGTGAAGCTACCGTAACAGTCAATCCATTGCCTAATGCATCAATACTTAAAAGTAGAGATATAACTTGTAGTCCAACCAGCGGATATATTTATGCTTTTGTATATTACCCTGGAGTATCTGCATATCTAAATGGCTCAGAATTTATTTCTGGGGGTGCGCCATGCGAAGATCAATATTTAGAAATTACTGGTTATGATCCCTACGCTGTTGTTGCAGACAATGTTGTAGGAGTAGCAACACCAGGACAAACATTTGATTTAAATTTTAAGTACAAACATTTGGGTACAGGAGTAGTAACAGTTAGAATCAATTACTATAATTCTTCTTGGGTTTACATCAATAATAAAACTGTTTCTTTGCCAGTTGCCAATGTTTGGACAGATTTTACCGTTACGGCTTTAGCGCCTGCCGAAGCAGCAAATGTTCATATAGGACTATTGGTTAGAGATGGAAGTACAGTATCTTATGATTGTGTTGAGTTTGTAAATTCTAGTGGAGGTGCAGCACTTTTTGAAAATAGTTTTGAAACTACAAGTCCATATTATTGGGAAGGACCAGATGGACTTGCAGGCTCAAGTAGGGGAGTTTATGCCTTTGTTCCTGGCACCTACAATTTGACAATTACTGACCCCAATACGGGATGTCAAAATACAGGAAGCATAGAAGTATATGAATACACGACACCTCCAGATGGTGAAATAAGCCAAGATGGTCCTTTGACCTGCTCACAAACCGAGGTTAACTTAACAGTAACATCTATGGTTACTGATGCAACTTTCCTATGGAGTACAGATGCTACGACTGCCACAGAAACTGTGACCGAGCCTGGAATCTATACAGTGACAATTACAGATCCTTTTAATAAATGTACTACTACAGTAGATGTCGAAGTATTAGAAGATTTGACCGAACCAACAGTTACTGCCTCTAATAATGGTCCTATAACTTGTACAAATCCAAACGTTGTTTTAACAGCAACCCCATCTGGATTGATTTACACTTGGTCAAATGGTTCTACAGATGAAAATCCAATTGTCAATGCTGGTGATACTTATACTGTTACGGTCACTGATGTAAATGGTTGTACTGCAACCGCGAGTTCGATTGTGGAAGAGGACTTGGATCCACCTACGGCTGATGCTGGAGCGGATGCTTCTCAGTGTGATGGAGAAAGCAGTCAGTTACAAGCTAGTGGTGGTGTATCCTATCAATGGTCACCTGCTGCAAATTTGGATAATCCAAACATTAGTAATCCTTTAGCAACTACTCAGACTACGACTACTTATGTTGTGACTGTCACTTCCGTAAATGGCTGTACTGCCACAGATGAAGTTGTCATTTCAATTGACGAAGTTAGCTTATCCGTAGATTCTGATGCAACAACTTGTGAGTCAGAATGTACCGGGTCAATAACAATAGAAGTTGATCATTCAGTCATTGGAGATTTTAATTTGAGTTATATATATCAAGGAAGCAGTGTTAATCTCGGTCCATTTACTTCAAGTACTGTGATCATAACTGATTTATGTGCAGGTGATTATTCTGATTTCACCGTTGATGGAATCAATAATGGTTGTGATGCTTTTTGGGCGGGACCAATTTCAATAAGCGAGGAAACAGTAGAGTGGGAACACGTGACCCATACCGATGATGTAAGTGATTGTTCTGGAGTGTGTGATGGTGCATTTACTGTGGATGCCAACTTTGGAATGTCTGGTGAGTTTATGGTTTCGTATACCTACAATGGAACAGTGGTAGAACATGGCCCATACAATTTCGCAGGAGATATTTTGTTTGATGATTTATGCGCTGGTACTTATTCTGATATTACAATTACCTCAACTGAGACAGGATGCTTTTCTGTTTGGCCAACAAACATAGAAATTGCTGAGCCATTCCCAATGGCAGAAATCATTCAAACTGAAAACGACCAATGTCAAGAAGAAGAAGGCAGTACCATTGTATCAGTTACAGGTGGAACGGCTCCTTACACTATCTCATGGAGTAATGAAGACGGTTCTCACTCAGAAACAACCATACTAAACAATGCCGGAAATATCGAACTGGAAGGTTTGATTGGTGGTAATACTTATTGTATTGAAGTTGAGGATTCCAATGGATGTAGCCCGCCGTAAGGGAAATGGGAACCGTGAGCCGCGAGCCGAGATTACTTCTATATGCAACCAATAGACGCTTCTCAAGTTGAATTTGAGCTTGCCTGCCTCCGGTAGGTTTGAGCTTAATTCTTAAAGATGATGGCAAGTATCACAGCATTAAATTTGTAAAAAGCTAGTAAGTAGTAGGTAATCATTTACGGAAGTGATATCCTTCTGATTTATTTAAGACTTTCAAGAGAATATAAGTTGCAATTTAAAGTTATATACCAAAGGTAATTTATGAAACGAAGGCATTTTGTTAAAGTAGGAGGTATGTTGGCGTATGCAATGTCTACCTCCGGATTTACACTTATCAATACTGATGGCGTCACAGTTGGAAATTGTCCAACGACCACAGATATGTTAGGTCCATTCTTTAGAGACAATGCTCCATTTCGGACGGATCTCAGAATCGATAAAAATTTGGAAGAAGTTTCTGTAAATGTGATAGGTCAAGTTTTTGCCTCTGATTGCAAAACTCTAGTTGCCAATGCTTTGGTTGATATCTGGCATTGTGATGAGAAGAAGAAATACGACATGGATGGCGATGACTATAAATGTAGAGGAAGATTCTATACAGATGACAATGGCAACTATGAATTCCAAACCTTCATTCCACCTCCTTATGGTGGTAGACCCAAACATATTCATTACTTGGTTCATGCAATAGATGGCCACCAAGACTTGGTAACACAATTATATTTCAAAGGCGACAAAAGGATTAAGCCGAATAATTGGGTAAAATATAAATGGGATGAAAGACGAATCCTCGAAGTTTATGAAAATGAAAAGCAAAATCTTGAAGTAAAATTAGATCTTTACTTAACAGCGAAGGACGCAGATTAAATTCTTTTTCAGTACTGCAGTCTTTTTGCATTTATTTTTCTTACTTTTCTAAAATGAAAAATATAGCAATCTTTCTTTTATTATCTCTATTGTTTTCTTCTTGCGGATTATTTACCTACGCACCTGTGTCAAGTTCTCCATCTCGGGGTCCTCAAGCTGGTATGCCTTCCGAACCAGGTAAGTGTTACGCTAAATCAGTAATCCAAGATAAGTATATAAATACCTCCAACGAGTTTGCAGTATACACTGGCACAAAGCCAGATGATGGAGTTGTGCTAGATACCGTAAAATATGAAGTGGCGGCTGAAGGTACAAAGTGGGTAAAGAAGAAAGAAGATAAGAATTGCCTAAGCTATAACCCTGAGGATTGTCTTGTTTGGTGTTTGATAGAAATACCACCCCAATATCAAATAATTGTGGTTGTAAAGGATACCACACTTACTGATGATTTTGAAGTGCGGTCATTTGACAAGAAAGTGATTGGAAAGCAAGGTGGCTTCACTGAATGGCGTGAAGTCATTTGTGAAACAAATAGAAATGAGGCGTTTAAAACTCAAGTTCAAGAAAAATTGAAATCACTAGGGTATTATAATGGCGCCATATTTGGCGAAATTGATAGAGCAACACTTGACGCATTGATTAAATATCAAAATGATAATTATCTGCCTGTAGGATAATTAGATATTGAGACATTGGATGCATTAGAAATAGACTATGAGTAGTCAAACTAATCTATTTCTAGGTCGAAATGATTCAGAACATACCATATCCTCAAAGGCCTCAAGATTTGCAGCTTTTTTATTGAACACGTCTTTATGACTGTGATAATGATGTCTTTATTTCCTATTTTATGGAGTCATTTTTTATAGAGGAAAATCATCGCTCCGCTGGTTCAAACAAATTTTTATGGGCGATTGGCTTAGCTACTATTTTATATTCTGCAAAAAATTGCTTTAGAGGAGTAAGTTTTGGAAAATGTGTATTGGGAATACGAGTAGGTGATTTAGACAATCCCAATCGGGCACCTGCATTATGGCGATTGTTTTTGAGAAATTTACCTCTATTTATATAGCCTATTGATGTTTTTATAAGTTGTGATGATAAAGAAAAAAGAAGCCTGGGTGATAAGCTGACCAATTCTACGGTATATTATAGTCAACACAAACCTCATACTGTCATACGAATCTTAACCTTTCTTTGCTTGCTTTCATATTTGGTTTTCTTTTTTATAAATCAGGCTAGTGATGCAATGAAAAACACTGAAGCTTACAAAGTAGCTATTGAAGCAATAGAGGAAAGCCCTGATATAAAACAGAAAACCGGAGGAATAAAATCTTATGGTTTTTTTGTTGACGGATCAGTTGATAGATCATCTAATGATAAACTTACAGAAGTTAACATAAAAGTGAAGGGTCATCAGAATGATGTCAAGGTTTTTGTTAAGTTGCGTAAACCTGCAAGAGGCAACTGGGTAGTGATAGAGATGGAGAAATAGATTTTTGGGAATTGTAAATATGTGAATTTGAGTATTTAAAGGCAGTATCCCGGCTCCCGGTTCCTTTTTTTTCTAATATCTAGCTCCCATGGCGTCCAAAGTTTCAAAATCCAACTGTCCAATTGGAAGATCATTTAATCTTTGATATTCTGTTAAGGCATTTCGGGTTGGACCATCAAGTTTTCCTGTAGGCTCACCAAACAGATAATTTTCCTCTATTAAAAAGACTTGGACGTCTTCAATTAGTCCTCTTGTAATTTTTGTATCACAGACTATTTCTCTCCATTCTGTCAGACCCCCATATTGTTCTGATTCATCTTCTCTGTATATTTCAGTCATTTCAAATTGGTCCGTTTCACTCGTGTCTTTTACTACAATATATGACTCAACAACTCTTTCTGTTTCAACCATACACCATACCAAGCAATCTTCGGGATTCGCTGATAAACAATTCCGGTCTGCTTTTTTCTTGACCCATTTTGTTCCACTAGCTTGCATTTCAATTTCAATCGTATCTAATACAACGTTATTGTTTGTGGGGTCACCAATATAAATTGGTAGAAGTGCCAGAAAATTACCAGAATTCTTAGTAGCAGGAATCAAACATTTTGCATAACAAGAACCAGGTTTCGATGGCATTCCTTCTGATGGTCCAGATTTTGTATTTAATGGACCTGGTCGAGGTACTGGAGGTCTAGGTGTGCCATAAGCAGAGCTATCACCTTGCCAAACCGTCTGATTCGGTACATAGCATCCGGTAAAGAAAAGAGATGCTAAAAGGATTATAAAAGTGAAGATTTTCATCTGTGGAATATTGATTTATTCTTTAAGCTATCAAAATTTGTTGGAAAAAGCCAATAAGAAGATGGATTTTATTTTGATTGGTATTGCAGGATATCTAATTAACATAATCATTATAAAATTAGAGTGAGGCGCTTTTTAATTTTTTCAAGTCGCTTTTTTCATATTCTTTTAGGCCTGTTTTTCTTGGGCAGGCAAAAAAAAACTGATCTTTAAGGTTTTTTGCGAAAGGAAATGTCCCTCATGGAAATCACTAGCTATATCAGCGCAAATAACTAGTTGCCTAAATTAGACATATATAAAATGTAAGGTTGAACTTTTTTTTTCAAAAAAATTATGTTTAAAAAAATACCTACGCCCCATACATCTCTCTCCCTACCAAAAAATACCTCACAACCTTCAAGGTAGTTATCATCACCAACAAATAGGAAGCCGTATGTATCGCCTGAAACTGTGCAGGAAATTTTACTAAGGTGAGAAGATTAAATAGCAATGCGCTAAGCAAGACCAATCTTAAAAATGACCAAGTACTTTTTCTTAATGCAAAAAGTAAAACTAAATATACTGGATTTAGCCAGAATAGATTCCAGTTGGATTTAGTGGAGATGTGATCGGTGCCAAACCACATAAATACTAGGATCAAACTTCCGATACCTAAAAGTAAGAACCAGATGTTGTCATATATTTTCATAGCTTTTAATCCTTTTTTCCATTTTGCAAAAAAGCTTCCTAGCAAAAGTATTTCTAAAAAGAGCAATACCATGAATAGGTTGAATGGTGTGAAGATTCCTTTGTAAGGTTGATTGCGTTCGGCAATAAAATCAACCAATAGATTCTCTTCAGTGATCAAAGGTTTTCCGTCTATAAATGATTTTTGTAGAATGTCATGAACATAAAGAGGGAGAAAGAGTTGTTCGTTTATAGTTGTGGTATCGTCTGCAATGCTTCCAATGATCAGATCAATACCAAAGTCTGCCCAAGGCCAATTCTCCTGATATTCATCAAGCATATTTCTGAAAGTCTTTGGTGGAAGATTTGTTGGATATTGAATCTCTCCAATTTTGGTTTCGATTCTGTCACCTATTATTGTGGCGCAATTGTCAAAAAAGAAGTCGTACAAATACTCGCGATTTTCTGGTTCGTAATTTTCAATCAAAGCTTCATAGAAAACTTGCTTTTGACTTTGATCCAGATTTAAAACTTGCTCGTATACTGTTCTTTTTCGTCTTGTATAATTATTAATGAAGCCATCATATTTTTGGCCACCCATACTATAAAGCAATTTTCCACGCAAAAACTTCATAACAAAGCCTGGTGTATTAAAATCATAGAGGCCATAATGAAAAACTACATCTAAATTTTGTGAAAGATCCTTGATTCTGATTCCTGTGTGACCATAAATATCGGATATATTATCTCCAGGCCCACAAGTCAATATTGATATGCTGGACTCGTCACTTAGCCTTTTCTGCGAATAAACATTTGCCGTAAGGCTTATAAATAATAAGAGGGAAAATAAAGATCTAAATTTCATGCTGACTTAAAAGTAATAAAAGTTTTTGGAGATACAGTTATATCAATTATTGACATTAACCGAGACTCTTATTAATAAGTTCTATGTCATCAAAACGAAAGACTTATTAATAGATTAGTTTTCCAAATTCTAATCTAAAGTTGAGTTTGACGTTTGAATTTAGGTCAAGTTGTATTAAGACCAAAGGTCTCCTAGCCTTGCCAGCCAACAGGCGCACTCTTAGGATTATCAAAAGAGGGTAGACTATCGGACAATCATGCCGCTGTCCCAGCCTTTATCTGGAGCAACAAAACTTAACTTTCCGTTGCTGCTTTCTGCCATCAGTATCATTCCTTGTGATTCTACTCCCCTGATTTTTCTCGGTGCAAGATTAGCAACAAGTGTTACCTCTCTTCCAATAACTTCTTCGGGGGTATAATACTCAGCGATACCTGATACAACTGTTCTTTGTTCAAAGCCTAAGTCCACTTTCAGTTTTAAAAGCTTGTCCGCCTTGGGTACTTTTTCTGCTTCAAGAACTTTCGCTGTTCGAAAATCAATTTTTACAAAATCATCAAAGACAATATTTTCTTTGACTGGCGATTCTTTTTGTGGTGCATCTGCAACTCCAGGAACTAGTTTTGCTTTTTGAGTTGTAATCACTTCGTCGTCTATTCTTGAAAACAAATGTGATGCATCGTTGATCTTATGTCCTGATTCGATTAGCAAATCGCCAAAGGCAAGTTTATCCATCATGGCTACAAAATCACCATCTTCAGCTATGAGAGGAATGTTGATCAGCTTGCAAAGCTTGTCGCTTGCAGTTGGTAGAAAAGGTCGAGTTATACAAGCAATGGCAGCTACATATTGCAAGGAAAGATTCATCACCGACTTAACTTTTTCTTCATCCTCTTTGATCGTTTTCCATGGTTCATTGAACTGGAGAATTTGATTTCCTTTGGTGCTGATTTCCATCAGTTTTGTCATCGCAGCTCTAAACTCAAAAGCTCTGATAGCATCTGCAACTTCGTTGAGGTCATCATAAAGTCTGAGAAGTTCACTGTCGTGAAAAGCTATTTCTTCTTCACCTCCAGGCCCAAAGATTTCTTGATCTTCGTCAAACTCGGGTACGACACCCTCATAATACTTGTTGGTAAGCACAACCACTCGGTTGACATAATTGGCGAGGTTATTAACCAATTCGTTGTTGATAGCATCCTGATATCCACTCCAAGTGAATTCAGAATCCTTCTGCTCTGGCATTGTTTTGATCATAAAATATCGGAGTTCATCTTCCTTGCCAGGAAGATCTTTTAAATAATCATTAACCCAAATTGCCCAATTTCTTGACGTTGAAATTTTGTCACCTTCCAAATTCATAAATTGGTTGGCGGGCACATTGGTTGGCAAATTATAGTTGCCGTGAGCTTTTAGGATGGATGGGAATATAATGCAGTGAAAGACAATATTGTCTTTCCCAATAAAATGTAATAGTGATGTTTCTTCGTCTTGCCAATAATCCTTCCAGTCTTTGCCGTTTTCTGCAGCCCAAGCTTTGGTGGCTGAAATATACCCAATGGGTGCATCCATCCAGACGTAAAGCTTTTTACCTGCTGATCCTTCAATCTCCTGTGGAACATCAACTCCCCAATCGAGATCTCTTGTCATAGCTCTTGGTTGCAAGCCACCGTCAAGCCAAGATTTGCATTGTCCGATAACATGATTTTTCCAGCTTTTAGGATCGTGATGTTCTTTCCCATCTAATAGGCCATTTTCAATCCAATCCCTCAACCACTCTTCATCTTCATTTAGGGGTAGGTACCAGTGTGTTGTCTCTTTTTTAACTGGAGTTTCTCCTGTTAAGGTACTGACAGGGTTGATTAGGTCAGTGGGACTAAGTGTTGAGCCACAATTCTCACATTGATCGCCATACGCACTATCGTCATTACATTTTGGACAGATGCCTTTAATGTATCTGTCGGCAAGAAACTGATTTGCCTTGGCGTCATAATATTGCTCTGAAGTCCTTTCTTCAAATTTTCCATCGGCATATAGCTTTCTGAAAAATTCTTGTGAGGTCTCATGGTGAAGAGGATCTGAAGTTCTATGGTAGTAATCAAACGAAATACCTATTCCCTTGAATGCTTCCTTAAACTCCTCATGAAATTTATCTACTATGAGCTTGGGAGTTGTTTCTTTCTTGAGAGCCTTGATGGTGATAGCTGCTCCATTCTCATCAGATCCACATATAAATGTGATGTCTTTACCCATCATTCTCTGGAAACGAACATACACATCCGCGGACAGGTAGGCACCAGCCAAATGTCCTATATGGAGAGGACCGTTGGCATATGGCAATGCGGAGGTTACCAAAATTCGTTTCGCGTTTATCATTTAGTGTTTGCTTGCATGTCAAAATTAAATTAATATATCTTATATATTACTTTTTTCTATGTTTTTATTGATTCTGGGCACATTGTATTAACAAATAATAGTTCTAAACAAATAATAGTCTAAACTTAAGATTTGTATTCTATACCTTGTATTCCTAATTTTGTCAGCTTGGAACATAACTAAAGAAATACTCATATGAAAAATATATTGATATTCGGTTTGATCACTTTAACTATTGGTTGCAAACCGCTGATGACCGCGATAAATGAAAACTATGTACCGCCTTATGCAAAAAAGTACGATAAGCTAATACCTGAAGGCGAACAAAAGATTATTAGTGATTATACGAGCATTATTTCAACTACCCCTGATGGTAAGTATATCAAGAGGGTCTATTATCCCGATAATGAAACTTTAATCTTATATAAAGCATATTCTGATAAATCGATGATGACTCAGGTCGGTGAGCAAAAGACTTGGAGCGACTTTGGAGTTCTTACTAATCAAAGTAATTACAGTGATGGCAAGAAAACTGGATTGGAACAGAATTTCCATTTTAAGACAGGCAAGCCTACTTCATCAGGTAGTTACATCAATGGGGAAAAAAATGGCCCTTGGAAATTTTACTCAGAAGGAAAATTAAAGGAAGAGATTATTTATGATGCTGGGTCCAAAGAGGGTGACTACAAAATTTATAATCCTGACGGAGATATAGTTGTCCAAGGCATCTACAAACAAGATAGTCTGATTGAAACAAAGGTGATGATTGAACAAGATTGGGCAAAGTTAAAGTCCGCTCCAGGCAAAGGTGGACAAATGCCACTCTTTGGTGATGGATGTCCAGATTTACAAACTTATGAAGAGAAGCAAAAATGCTCCCAAGAGAAAATGCTTCGATTTATCTATTCCAATTTAAAATATCCTGGAGTTGCAAGAGAAAACAATGTAGAAGGTATAGCCATCGCACAATTTGTCGTTGATAAAGAAGGAAGAGTAACGGATATAGAAGTAGTAAAAGGAATCTGCAGCCAGATCAGAACAGAGGTAACTAGGGTTCTGGTGAAAATGCCTAGATGGATTCCAGGAGTACAAGATGGAGAAAACGCAAAGGTCTTATACACTTTGCCCGTAAGCTTTAAGTTGGAGTAATTTTCTGTTAATCGATACGCACAAAAGGAATCCAAATTTCCATTTACATATCTGAGGGTGAAGGATTATTTTTGTAAGCTAGTGGACATATCAATAGCCTGAGGTGCAGATTTCGAATTGTATTTACAAAGTAGCTTACTTTTCTACTTGTTAAAAATAAGATTTAGTAATAAAAGCATGCTTGACAAGATTTTCTTGTATAATTTAGAAGGGAATACTTTTTACTTTTTGACATTTGTATAACACCTTTTACAATGAAAACACCTCCACTAGTTGTTGTCCTCCTATCTTTTACAATATATATTCATGCACAAGTTGATACCGTCTTTTTTGAAGATTTTCAAATCGATGTTTTTCAAATAATGGACAATGATCCCACTGGCTCAAATTTAAATTGGGTCAATTTTGACGAAGATGGTCTAGCTACCAATCTTGGTACAGAGGAATCTCTTCAATGGTATGGTGGAGAAGCAAATACAAATACAGTTGATACTGTAACAGGCATTACAAATTTTGTTGCCATCTCAAGTTCATTTCTAGAAAATTTTTTACCAGGGAATAGAAATTGGATGATTCTTCCTCCTCAAGAAATTACAAACGATAGTTATGTGTTTTCATGGAAATCTGCTCCAGGGCAGTTGCCAAGATATATGGATGGATATCAAGTTTTGATTTCAACGATAGGCAACGACTTAACTTCATTTACCGATACCTTATTTACGGCTGCTTCTATGGATCAAATCGTAGGTGATGGTGACAGTACAGATTTTAGTAATTTTACTTTTACGCCTGGCTACATTCACGCAAGTGGAGGTACAGATGCTAATTATTACCTTGAAGGAACGACAGTAAATTTTGGAGTATTAGAACCTCATTCAGTTGACCTTTCTGCTTATGAAGGACAGACAGTATATCTTGCATTTCTACATGACAGTGATGATGATGAGAGAATTCAGATTGATGATATTTTGCTTACCAAAGCACCTGGTTCAACAGGAATAGGTGAAGTTGAAGATAAATACAGCATGGAGGTTTATCCTAACCCTGCTGATCAATTTGTCAACTTAGATTTTGAGTTGGAGCAGAGTAAGGTTGTATCTTATGCAGTTTATAACACTCTAGGTAAATTAGTTTTTGCCTCAGACATAAAAATATATCTCCCTGGAATTCACAATATCAGAGCAAACCTTCGGTATGTACCAGCTGGACTATACGTTATTCAGTTAAATGTTGAAGATGAAGTGTACAATAGAGGGATCTTGAAGAGATAAAATGTTTTTGATTACCTACTAAATAATAGAGCCATATAACTCTTGACTGAACTGGCACTCCTAGATGATGAATAGGTTTTGTATTTTTATAATTGTGATAAGCTCTATTTCTTGTATGGGAAAGTCAGAAGCTAGCAAGACAAACGAAAATGTCGATGGAGTCGTTTGCACAGATAGTATTTGTAAAGGAACATATAATGGAGCTGAATTTATAAAAGGCTCAGACATAGCTCATCAATTCTCAAACACCATGTCAAAACATGTTGGAGATAAACTCAAAGAGCTTTACGATAGAGAAATCTATTCTAAGGTTGACATGAGTAAAATTAAAATGTCTACAAAAGGAATGGGCACTGGTACAGTTATTTTTAAATTAGAAATTCCGTTTCAAAAAGTTGAAGAAAAATGTGATGCCTATACTTCCTTTGATCACGTTGGTGGTTGGAATCATTCTCCAGAATTAGAAAAGCGGAAGATGCAATTACACTCAGCACTATTAAAAAATGATAAACTTTTTATTAGTGATTTAAAGCGCACAAAAGAAGGCTTACAAGAATACTGGATACAATGGCGAAACAAAGTGACGCAGTCTGAATGTAAAGAGTAAATATCTTTGTCTTAATACTGTTCGATTTTGAGTTCTTTGTTTTTCTCCCTCGATCCTTTATTTGCAAAATTGACCTATTTACCTTGAGTACAATTATATCCTAGAGTCAGTTCGGGTTCATTGATTATTGCTTCTTATAGGCTTTATCTACCAAAATAAAAGATAATTAAATCAATTTATATTCCAACGTTTTGCTTACTCTATGCATAGCATCCATGTAGAGCAACGATATTATATGATTCTCTACATTTTTACTCAAAAATAAATTAAGATGAACAACTTAAATATCAAAGGAATTGGGCAATTGGTTTTTGGACTCAGTTTGGTTCTATTTCTTACCAACTGTACTAATATTGATCAAACAATTGTTACGGAAGTAGATGAGAATGGTCAAGTAGTAGAGGCGGCAGATGCTTGGATCTGTGAAATGAAATCATTTAGTGAAGATAGATGGCGTTACGAATTATATATGCAAGACAATGGAGATTATGTTGCAGTTTCTGATGCCAGGATCCTAAGGGTTAGCAAGGATGGCCTACTAAATTCAAATAGAGAAATTGGCTTAGACGATGATGATAGAGAAGTTTATAAGATTTACAATGAAAAGATATATCGATTTTATTATGATAATGATTTTCAAGATTTTGATCCAGAAAAGAAAATAAAACTTCAAATTTATGATCTTGCTTTCAACTTACTGAGCGATGTTGTTTTGGATTCAAATGGATTGATCTATGATGTCGAAATTGAAAATGAGAATCAATTTGGCTTCTTGATTTACAATCCTAATCAAAGTCAGATGAAGCTAAAGAAAATTCACTTGGATAATGGCTTGGTTGCAGAAGTCGTTTTAAGTACAAGTGGAACAAAGCCGAGAGATTTGCATATCTCTGAAAGTGGAGAATACTATTGTACCGATTCTTCCAATCAAACCAATCTATATTATTTTGATGATGACCTAAATCTACGTTGGGAACAACGATTTGGTGATTATGTGATAAGTGACGCAAAACTTATAGAGGGTCGAGGATTTTATATTACTGGAAGTATAGCGGAATTCGGGAGTGAAGAATTTTTTGTAGCCTTAGTAGACTTTAATGGGGACTTGACCAATTCTGTTATTTTTGATGGTGGTGATCGTTGGTCTCCAAAAATGCAAATCAATGACGAAAAAATATGCTTGATGCAGTCTGAGCCAGAGAGTAGTAAAAATTTGCTACTCACAATTTTAGATTTAGATTTCAATATAGAAAGTAAAATAGATATTCCAGGTAATATCGTTCAAAGTAAAATGATCATCAACGATAACAATAGCTTTTCATTTGTATATGGAATTGCCTTTGATGATTTAATCCCAGATTTTTTCCCAGAGGAATATTTTACAAGAATATTCAAATTCGATAGAACATATACATTACCTACTCATATTATAGAACAATAAATAAAGGGTGCAAAATAATTAGATAACCAAGCAAAGATCTTTGATTAACAATTGAAAGATAACACCAAAGAAAAGCAAGTCATAGAAGCTTGTAAAAGGCAGGAATGGGCAGCTCAAAAAGAGCTCTATCTCCTCTATGCCGATGAAATGATGTCTATTGCAATCCGATATGCAAAAGACATCGCTTCAGCAAAGGATTTGGTGCAGGAAACTTTCATCACAGGCCTCAAAAAAATTGAACAGTTTGATGAGGATAAAGGAACGATCGGAGGATGGTTGAGAAAGATTTTAATAAATAAATCTTACGCGCAATATCGGAAGAATAAACGAATGCTTTTCGAAGGTGAAGAAATATTGATTGATCAAGTCTCTAACGAAACCTCAGTCATTGAATCCTTAGAGGCAGAAGATATTTTGAAACTATTAGAAAAGCTGCCTGACGGTTGCAGCATGATTTTTAACCTCAAAGTTGTCGAAGGATACAGTCATGTAGAAATAGGAGAAATGCTAGGTATATCGCAAGGTACTTCTCGATCACAATTATCGCGAGCAAAGAAATTGCTGAGAGATATGATTAATAGACTAGAAGGAAAAGAGCGTCATATAAATCAGAAGTATCAAGCTGGTCAAGCTTAAAGGCTTGAAAAATTAAAGACAATGGAAGAACATTTTAAAAATAAACTAAATAATCATAAAGTCGATTGGGACAAGGAGGAACTGTTGGGAAACATTCAACAGGAACTCACTTCCAATGACAATAGCTCAAATTGGAAGTGGTTGTTATTGCTCCCTATTCTACTGTTATCTACTTGTTATGGATGGAATTATCTTCAACAACCAACAAGTGACTCTAGTCTTGGACAAGCAGATAGCAAACCGGTAACGAATGAGGTCAGAGGCACGGTAAATGAAAATTCAATTATTCAAAAAGATATTCAGGGTGAAATAAAAACAAAGGATAACAGTAACTCTACGGTTGAAAACACAACCAAGCAAGTAGACAAAATAATTGCTAAATCAAAGCCATCTGATTTAGGAATAAATAAAGAAGTAAACACAAACGCTTCTTCAAATTCCTATACTCAAAATGCAAAACCTAGCCCATCACATATCAATAGTAGTTCACAAAACAGAACTGGTACCTTAGGAGAACAGACTTCCACACTTCCTCCTGTCAACGAAAATACAACTGATAAGCCTAAAAGTAGTCTTAGTGATGTTGTTGCTGATGATGTAGCAAGTATTGTTTCAAATACTAATATTAGGAATGCAGAATCAATCAGTAAGAATGTGGCCAAAAGGAATGATGAAATCACTTCGACCATCGCTCCACTTGAACCTCTAGGCTTGACATTTATCGAGCTAAATCCTAAAGAAGGAAGTAGGCATTCGACACTAGTCCCTATGATGGATGACTATTCTTTGGAAGATAATTTAGACAAAGAAATCGATGAGCTCCTAAAAAGTAATTTTTATTTTTCTGCCTCAGCAGATATTGGTTTGGTGTACAGGAACAGAAAATTCTCAGTACAGGGTGAGGAGCTTCTCAGAAAACTAGAAGCAAATGAAGAAACGGAAAAATCTCTCTATATTTTCTCTAACAATATATTTTTTGGATATCAGCATGATACAAGTTGGTCCTTGCAAGTTGGATTAGAATACAATCATGTAAAGGAAGTTTTCGATTTCTATGAGATTTCGGTCGATACCTTATTGCGTGATGATTTAAAAGTGTTCCGAACTGAAGAGAGAACTATTAAGCACTACAATGATTATAAATTTTATACGCTTCCTTTCCAGCTAGGCTATCAATTTGATTTGAAAAAAGCAAAACTGACAACTCGGCTAGGAGCTAGTTACACCTTTGCCCATAACTTTCAGGGGAGAAGGAATCAGATCGATTTAATTGGATCTGGTGAAATTGATATAGTTGATATTCATGAGGGTGGCTATTATAATTTTAATCTAATAGATAGAATCGGTATCCAAGCTGGTCTTACTTTGGAATATCCATTTATGGATAAACATCAGTTTTTTACTTCAGCAACTTATAGAAGAAGCCCTACATTAGGTATGAGGAATTTTGAAGAATTGCGTCCGCTTATAGAACAGAATTTTCATTCGATATCTATTGGTGCAGGGTTTAAGTTTGCTATCGGTGGTAAAGATTAAATATGGTTACCTGCAAGCAGATTCTAGCAGCAATCTGCCTCATCGCTACTGCCCTCAGCACTAAATGGCATTGCGCCACCACAGCCTTCAAAGATTCCATAGTGGGTATCCCAAGTTCCGTAGAATTCAAAGTGATCGCGATATCTTGTTTCATGTATCATCTTATAAGTATTGCCACACACAGGCATGACTTTTCCTTTAAGAAATTCATGATGTCCATCTAGGTGAAAGGATTGGCCAATATACTCAATGCCTCCCTTGTACATTAAGGCTTGACCGTAGTCTTCACAATCTTTCTCAAGTCCTTCTATTTTAAACAGACGATAGGTGACAGAAAAGAATTTAATATTACCAAGTAGTTCTTCTAGTTCGGGATTCTCCACTGTGATTGGTCGACTTTCCATCGATCTTGGATCAGTAAAGCCTGCTTTTTGGGCAAAATTTAAGAAATCATTCCAATACAAAGCACCACTCAGACATTCTCCCCATAAGACTGGATGATCTTGCAATTCTTGTGGAATTCTTCTGTCAGAATAAACATCACTAAAATACATCTCACCTCCTGGCTTCAAAAGGTCATATACGTCATTAAGAACTTTCTGTTTGTCCTTGACAAGATTGATTACACAGTTTGAGATGATTAAATCAAAGCTGCCTTTATCTAATCCTAAGGTATCTAGCTCGTCAAGATTCCCTTTTATAAATTTGACATTGCTTGTTTTGAACCCGAACGCTTCAGTATGATAATCGATATGCTTGTGGGCCACATCTAATTGTTCTTCAGTCATATCAACACCGATTACTTGTCCTGACTCGCCAACCAACTTAGAAGCAATATATACATCCCTTCCACTCCCTGAGCCTAAATCCAATACCTTTAAGCCTTCAAGTTTATTGGGTATGGTTAGACCACAGCCATAATACTTAGACATTACTTCGTCATGTATTTTAGAGAGAATATTCTTTATATATTTTGGTGGCTCAACTAAAGTACAGCAAGCATTGGTTTTTAAATCTTCTGACTTTTCTAGTTCCTTTCCGTAATAGTCTTTTACAGACTCATGTATATCTGACATAGTAGGTTTATTTGAAGCAAATTTACGGTAAAACTTAACGCCTATGTAGTCTATATTGTTACAATTTTCTGATAAAAATGTATAAAAATTCCTTGTAGTTATTGAGTGACAATGGCTTACGATTTTTTTTGGCTTAAATGCTGGTAGGTTTTGCCAACCAATCAAATCGATGATTTTACTTTAGCATTTAGTAAGTCTGCAATCTTCCTCCCATCTTCTTTTAGATATTTAGCGTTTTTCCCGTATACCATTAAGGCAACTGACTTTTCAATATTCGAGTTAACTATGATTTGTATAAATGGAAAGAGGGAATTTTTATTACCAGTTGAGTTAAATTGTAAAACCTTTGATTTTTCAAAAGTTGAAAAATTTGATTTGTATCCAACTTCAACTTTATGTTGATGAATTGCTAGATGATTGTTATTGAATTTTATAAAGTCTAATGTGTTTTTAATTCCTAGATAGATCAGAGCGGTACCAGTACTAAATAAAGCCATGCCTATGAGTGATGTTGTAAATTTGAAAACACATAGAGCCAACAGAGGAAAACCGAATAATATTAATAGGATTGGTAAGATTGGAGTTTTTTTCTTTGAAGTAATCTTAAACACACCGTCTGATTCATCTACTTTCAAATTATAGTGCATAAGTTTAGTTTTTAGTATGTTTTGGTTTTGCATGTATAGGGTTTTGTTCTTAAAGTAAGTAATTTGAAATTATGATAATATTATTGGCTGTGGTAAATTCCTTTTGAGTGATTCAAGAAATTTGTTGTAATATTTTACTGTATTCTATCTTACTAAAGTGTCTCGGGTCTCTTGGTATTTGTTCAACAAAATGTATTTCATCTTGACCAAGCTTTAGTTTTGTTATTTCTTCCATGATATTATTTTTATTTGACCCAACTTCTGCTTCAACAACGATCCATTTTTTATCATTTGCCTTGAGCAAGGTGCCTATAGAAACTCCAGTAATCGAACTTAATTGATTTTCAATAATAAATGGTGAAATAATTTTATTTACGTCTCTAATAAATTGATTACATCTTCCCAATAAAAATAGGGTAGAGTCTATTATTCTACCTCCATCACCTGTTCGATGCCAAATCGTTTCGTCATCTTTAATTTTATTCAACTTAAATGCCTCATCGCTATTGAAGTATGAAGTTAAGACATGAGGTCCAGCAACGATGATTTCTCCAACTTCACCATTCTCCAGTTCCCATATTGTCCAGCCCATTTTATCAAGTTCAATTTGACCATCTGCTATTTTTATTATTTTAATTTTTATGTCGGGATGAATATCACCGACAGCCAGTCCGTTTTCCATGGATGAATGCTTAGTAACTAATTCTTCCATCATCATAATGCTTATTGGTTCAGCTTCTGTTGAGCCATATGCGATCATGTTTTTTGACTTAGGAAAAGCCATATTGATCTTTTGAGCAAGCTTAGGAAAGACAGGTGCCCCACCAGTCAATATCTTTCTAAGGGCTGGCAATTTTGTATTCTTTTTCTCTGTAATTTTTTCTATAAAAAAGGGTGAAGCAATCAATAGCTGAACTTGGGCCACTTTCAGAAATTTCAGCATGCTCTCAACATCTAGCTTATGCGGTTTTTTTTGATTGAAATCAGCAATGACAGCAGTGGCGCCTGTCCCTAAAATGCATAGTAAAACAATTGGTAAGGTACTCAAGCATTTTTCTGAAGGCTTAGAGCCAATTTCATCTTTTAAAATTCTAAACTGTTGCCATAAAAATTGGTGCGTTCTATTTGCGGCTTTTGGTAGGCCTGTGCTGCCTGTTGTAAATGTTATCAGAGCAGTATCTTCAGGCTGTACTTTTATGAAATCAAATGGATTAGATTCTAATTTAATTGGAATGGAAAGTTTGGTTTTTATTTTTCTAAAAGGATTTAGAATGTATCCCAGCCAGAGTAATTTTCTTGGAGCTATTATGCATTCAACGTCCACAACTTGAAGTGCTTTATTTAATCTTCTTTTATCTGCCCATTCATCCACAAAGACTACAATAGCGCCAATTGAAAACAATGCTAAAACAGTTTGATATAATTTTATGGACATCGGTATAAATACCAAAACTTTGGTCGATTTTCTTATTCCTTTTTTACTCAGATAATTGGCAGTTGCCTGGACTTTCTTTTGCAGAAGCTTGTAAGAAATACTTTCATTCTTATGTATAATAGCTGTATGATCTGGAAATCGTTTGGCTTGATCAAAGAATATTTCAACTAAGTTGTTTTCCATTTTAATTTTTTCGATTCCTATGCTTAATCGTTAAGATAGTTTTTTAGAAAATAAGCAATACTCACGAAACTTCTTTCCATGAAATTTGTCAGAAATGTGAGTAGAGAGATTTGTGTCAATCATCAATGCATGAATGCAAGCTTCAAAGCCCTTCCTAATAGCTCTTTTCATCACGATTGAACTAAGTATAGATCCAATTCCTTTAAAGCTGGCCTCTGGTTTTCTAGCTAAAGTCTTTACGACTAAGGTTTTCTTCTTCGTATTTAATAAATCTTCGTAAGCAAAAATGAAACCTACTATTTCACCTTGCTTGCTTCTGGCCAATAGTGTTAGTTCAGGATCAATAATTGGTAAGACAGGCATCATTAACTCTACAAATTTTGGCAACTCTATAGGACTAAATAAAAAATTATTTGAAAATGATTCATTGCAGAAAAGTCCTAGTTCGGAGAAAATCGATTTAGCATTTGATGTGTCAAAATTTTCGAATGTAATACCATGGTCAATGAATCCTTCGTATCTAGAGTTTAGTTTTTCCCAATTATCCACCATTGTGTCTGTATGATGTGAGAAATAATTGACCATTGGATTCCAACCAGTTTGCTTAAAGTAATTGACCAAGTAAGGATGAGTTACTGGTTCTAATAAAAAAGGATTTTCTTGCTTAGAGCTTACTAGGCGATAAGCGTTCCAGGTATTTCCATCCATGGGCCCTAAGAGGTAATGGTAATTGTTATCTAAGGCAATTTGATTGACTGCATCCATTAGAGCCTTGAAATGTGTGAAGTTTTCCTCTAGCTGCAAATAGCCAACGGCCATAAATTTTTTCCCTTCAATTTTGTGATGGGGATTTGTATAGCATAAAACCCTTGCCTTGTATGCGCCACTATCTTCCAGAAGTATTCCGCATTTTAAAAACTCCTTAACTGGATCTATTGGTTGGTTGTTCTTAGTGCCCACAGCAATAAGTTTAGGCCACAATAAGCTATCCTGTGTTATAAAATGGATTTTCATAAGTTTATTTTATATGCCAAACATTAATAGAACAGCTATACAACAGAGGGGAACTACTAAATTATCATAGCCCCTTATGCTGACTGCTTCACCAATGGTAGCAGCCAAGGCGATGGTCAAACTTATAATTAGGCCTATTGCTGTAAATGCATTTTCAAATAGGTACATTGAATAGATTCCGATTACAAGAGCGGTTACGAAGAATCCCATACAACCACTAAATGTTTTTTGATTCCCTAATATACTGAATTTCCCTTTTGGATATTTTTTTCCGATAAAGGCTGCAGCAGGGTCTGCAAGAGCTAAGGTTAAGATTGGAATAAAGAAATAAACATACGTGTTATGATAATATTGAAATAAGTATGATACAATCACTACAATTGGAAATAGAATTGAACCTCTAGAAGTTCGTTTTATTGCGTTTACAGAATGCAATAAATTAAGTTTTATCGAAAGGCCAACAATGAGCGCAAAGCTGACACATAAGATGAGTAAGTCCAAGGGGTTTTTTAAATAAATTGGAAACGCTAAAGAGATTAAACCAGTAAAAATATGTACAAATTTACGAGTGTATTCTACATCTATCTTAAAGATATGATATGCAATTTCGGCTATAGCAAATAGTAATAAAAAGATTCCAGAAAAAATCAATAGAATCGGGAAATCAATTTTTGATAAAAATTCACTTGAAAGCATGTACATAGTTATCTTTTTAATTGATCAATAACAAATTGTTTATAAAAAAATCCTTGATCTCTTTTGGCCCAATCCTTACAATCTTTGATTCTTGATAAACGTGGATCGATCTCGGACATAACTCTTGGAACCATTAAATTCCAGTAAGCAAAACGAGCGTCTTTAGCTGCAGCTTCTATCATTGATTCAGTAGTTAACTTAAACACCTCAGAATTCATATATTCAAAAATATTAGATAAATTGAATGAGTTAAATTTTCCATATTTAGCGGAGGCTTCTTGTGCGTAACCAAAGTGTAATTGAAGGCTATCAATATTATTCTTTATACTTTCGTAATTTTCAGCCATTAGATATCTAGGTAAATTTTTACCAAAGTTTCCTTGAAGGCAATAATATAAGAAGGGGTTTGTCTGAGCATGGTTTGTGCTAAGATGTCTTGCTGCATTTTCCATGATGGTTGAACCAACATTGACATCAACTTGCTCCAAAAAGGCAGGGTCTCTTCCAAAAATACCCATCACCCTTTTGCTGAAAAATAGCTTGAATAACAAACGCCATCTCCAAGTATTCCATTTTTTATCAAAAAAAATCTTCTGTTCTGCGTTTGATTTTGATTTGAATAATTCATTCACCTTTTTATTGCCATGTATGAATGGTAAGATCTTATTTGCAAAACTTGCTAAATACTTCTCAAATTTTCCTTGAGTAATAATTCCTTTTTCAATGATTTCTTTTTGATTGTTCCAATAACTTTGAGTTTCCTTTTTAAGTTTAGGAGCTATTGATTGATAGATATTCCACCTATTTGCGGAAGCAGAAAATCCTAAAAACTTGATCATCTCTTCTCTATCTAAAACCTTAATTGCTTCCTTCTTAAGCTCCGTTAAATACAGTTGGGTTTTGTTCAAGTCAATGGCTACAATAATTGATGGCTTGTCCAAAAGTAAGGAGAATGCATTGTCACCGGCAGAAGCAATGGAAAGTGTTTTTCCACCCTTAGGTGCTTCAAGACCTTCGCTCAACAGATAGGGGTCCTCCCAAACATTTGCATATCGAATGTACGAATGATCAACTTCTTCTAAATGAAATTCTTCATTATTTTCCATTAGTAATAATTTTTATTTTGCCAGTGGAGCCATCCATTCTTACTACGTCCCCAGTCTTTAATCGCTTTAATAATCCATTAACAGCTACGATGCATGGAATACCTAGTTCACGTGCAACGATTGCTGAGTGGCTTAATAAACTACCACGTTCTACTAGTATGGCTGACGAAGTTGGAAATAAGGAAACCCAGCCTGGGTCTGTGCTTGATGTGACCATAATCTTACCACCAATGTCACTAACTTGATCCGGCGAATGTACGATGATGACTTCTGATTCTATAATCCCAGGGCAACACGCAATTCCCTCCAAGTCACCTTCTTCTATATTTTCCTCTTCCTCTTCAAATTCTAAATTCTCGTAAACCACCCCATGCGTTATTATTCTTTCCGGTACATACTCATCGGCTTCGTATTCTTTGTATTTTTCTTTTCTGTAAGTTATGGTTTCTTTTAAATTAGGTAAGATAGATGTGCCTTTGATGTAGTCAAAAATTTCCTCTTTGGTCAGATAGAAAATATCTCTATCGTTATCTATCAAATTTCGTTGATGAAATATCAATCCCATAGAACTAAATATTTCTCTTACAATTCCAAATCCTCTCGTTCTTTCAAACCTAAGATTTTCTCTATTACTAACTAGTTCTCTTGTTTTTCGAGTAAAGTAATTGAATATCCATTTCTTTATAAAGTTAGAACCAATCTTATCCTTGACGATAGCTTGTGCATTATTTCTAAGTTTATTTGATTGACTATTATTGAGAGCGTCTAGGGCTGAAGGATTTTTGATATAAGATTGTAGAATTTTAATAAACTTGTCGGGCGCCTGATTATAAGAAATCGTTTCAAGTTTTAATTCGCCCAAACACCTTTCTCCAAATTTATTTAAATATGTGTTGATTTCACTAAGTAATTTTGGAAACATGCCTTGCTGCAAGTTTCTCCAAACTTCTTTACTGTCTTTGTAGTAAAATAATTCTTTTTGTTCTTTATTTTTAATAATACCTTTTGCTATTGTCAAAGACTGAATCATCGGCTGCACTGAGATAATGTCATTGCTATCTGCAAGTAGGTCGTTGTGGATGTGAGGATAGTCTTCGCCAAGATATTTGACAATTAATTTTTTAAAAATGCCAAAATATATCATGGCAAAAAAATCATTGACCAAAGGGGGCTCCCATTTTTTAGTTAATACATGTTCAAATTCTTTATAATGATTCATTAATTCTTCTGGCGTAGAACCATCGAAGTCAATGGCTTTGTATTTGGCTATGGTTGTGTCTAGAAATGCTAAAAATTTATCTCTATCTCTTGGTAGATTGATGAAAGATTTGATCATTTTGAAAACAGTTACAATCATCTGCCACTTTGCACCTGCTTTGCTTAGCGTATACTGTCCTTCTAGTTCAAATTTTTCTTTTACTCCCATCATGGTTTCCATGAAGTCAGCATTTAATTTGTAGCCTGGTAACAAAGCCAATGCTCTATACCAACTTCTCAGATTGTAATATACACGTCCTCTCAACATACCCAACATATTGGCATACACCTCTTCGTTATCAGCTAAAACGCTATCTCTAAGACCTAAAAGTTGACTGAATTGTATGTACACGACTCTGTACATTTCTCTGATAAATGAGAATGTTAGAGGTGTTGTTACTCCTGGGTAGGATTCAATAATATTACTGTTATCCCAGACCACTTTTGTTCCACCAGAAATATTTAAGTGAGTTATTGGGCGTGATTGTAAAATATATAATTGGTTATTTTCAATAGCCCATTCCACGTCTTGAGGGAATTCATAAAAGCTGTTTAACGCTACAAGCTTTGCAACCAATTTCTCAATTTGAATTTCTGTAAGACTAGGTTTTTTAATTTTGGCTTCGGGCACCTTAGTCATTATAACTCCTGGCTTACTATTATTTTGGAGCATCTGTTCTGACTTAATTGCTATTTCAGATTTCACCAATTTTTCATCTGTGAGATAAAAGTTGTCTGCGTTTAGAGCGCCGGACACCAAGCCTTCGCCCAATCCATAAACGGCGGAAATCAACATTTCATTTTCATTTTGGGAAACTGGGTTTACTCCAAACATGACTCCAGAAACTTCTGCGTTGACCATCTGCTGAATAACTACAGCCATTCTGATTGGCTCAGAAATATTATTTTGCTCTCTATAAAATTTGATTCGATCAGAAAAAGCGGAAGCCCACACCTCCTTTATTTCTTTGAATAAATTTTCTCTGTCGACATATAATGAAGTTTCAAATTGGCCAGCAAAACTGTGTTCCTTGCCGTCTTCTCCAACTGCTGAAGAGCGTACACTAAAATATTTGCATCTTGGATCTAAGCTTTCTACTATTTTATCCTGATCGGCTTTAGAAAAAATATAATTCTCAATTGCCTTTTTCGGATCTTTTTGTTCTTGTATAATTGTATCGAGGTACTCAGCAGGAATGACTTTAAATATTGGAACCATAAATTTTTGCTCCGTCATTCTAATCAATTGCTCAGCCTTTCCGCCAACTGCATTGCCTGGAAAAATTAGATGATGGCTGTCTATATTTAATTTATTTAATTTCATAAAATACTATTTTGCTTAACTCAAATAGTTTATTAAGCCAGGAATACCACCTAGTGTGCCATACATCAAAAGTGTCCATATGCCTGACATGATTTCGATCGCTTTAGAGTTTTTCTTAGAAGGATTATTCTTGTATTTGATTGCAAAAAATACACATATACTAAATGCAACAGCCAGCACATAATATGAGATATTAGATAGTTGAGCATAGTAGCAAGCTGCCACTGCAATACCTGCTGTTATCAAAAGAATTACAATCCAAAGTTGACTTCCTTTTGAATAGCCTAACATACCACTATAGGTTATTACACCTTCTTTTTCTGCATTAGGAGTTTTTAATTTCCTACCAATCTCTAATACAATTCCATTGAAATAGGATACGCCAAAGAAGAATAATAAACCAATATGTGGTGAGGCGCCTTCTTTAAACCAGTCCAATCCACTTGCGTAAATATCAACCAATGGAATAATAATCATGTGCGATCCAACATAAGCCCACATGTGATTGTTGAGCCAATCGTGTGCAAAAAATTCAACAGTCATCAATGCTAGGTATGCGATAACTATCAAATAAAATATAAACATAGAAGGCTGCACTAATAGGATAGCAGCAACTTGAATTATTACTGTGACAATACCTACCCATTTTAATTCTCCCAAGGTGACTAGCCCCCTTGGGACAGGAAGCTCCTTTCTATATTTTGCATCGATTTCCTTGTCCTTAAATTCGTCTAATATTCTAACGAGCAGGAATAAACACAGAGTTGTGATGAAGCCGACTATAAAATCCTTTGTGTCTATAAAGCCTTCTTGATGTCGACAAATCCTACTATAGGATATTGCCGAAAAGGTAAACATTAGGATTAGTGGTCCGTGTAGTAGGAACGGGAAACGTTCTTTTTGATAAACCAGAAAACGTTTCCAAAATGGAGATTCGTTTGTGATCATTATCTTCCTAAATTTTGGTGAGCAGCTACGAAGTGGCCTGATGCAATTGCAGCTGCAATAGATAGTTCTCCGGCCAGTGCCAATGCACAACAAATTTCAGCAAACTTTTTTGCTTTGCCAGCACCATAACAATCCATCATTTCTAGGCACTCTCTTTGTGTAGGTAGGGAAGTACCTCCTCCTACAGTTCCGACGATAAGGTTAGGCATCGTCAAACTGACATACAAACTTCCTGATTCGGTGACGTCAAATCTGTTGACGGCAACTGATGCTTCAGATATACAAGCTACATCTTGACCAGCTGCGATGAATAAGGCAGTTAGACCATTTGCAATGTGCCCTTGTGCTCCAATACTCCCCAGTTGAACCAAGGAGACAGTGGAGGTCTTCCAGTAATCTTCCATTTCTTTTGGTGTAGATTTTAAAACTCCTGTTACAATTTCTTCTGGAAGTTCAACTTCGGCAATTACTTTTTTACCTTCAATGGCGTGGAATTTAAAATTAGGAAAATGGTCAAGGTTTAAATCAATAACCACTCCAACCGACTTAGTGAAATCTGAAGGCGAAACAACTTTTTCTTCTGCTTTTTTTAAGTGGTCCGGCACGACACGTTCCGTTTGATTTACTTTTTTAATGGTCTTGTCAAGAACTTTTAAAAACGGTTTCCCTTCTTTATAGTAAAACTCAAATTTTTCACTGAGATCATCCTCCAGGGAGTAGCCGTACAAACCTAATAAAAGGTTTTTTTGCTTGTCCCAATTTCGAATGGTGTCGAAATAATTGGTGCCGTAATTATTGAGCAACTGTAAAAACAGTGCCGTCTTATGCACGCACAAAGGATAGTGTTTTTCTTCGCAGGTACAGGATGTATTAATAGTACCATTATCATTACGCTTTAATTTAAGTTCAAAGGTTTGACCTTTGTAAGGCAAGTCTGCTTCAACAAATTCATTAGCAGCTGTAAATATTTTAGCCTTATTGAGTTTCGCAATATTACCTGCTTCTGTAAATAATTCGTCAGAGGTGTATAGGCGAAATAATTTTAATTCTAAATTCCGCATTTTAATTACGGTATTTTTTTGGTCGAAGGAGTTGTCCTTGTTGTCCAGCGAATTAGTAATGATTAATTCATTCAAAAAATAAAGCGCTGCCGCTTCATGCCTACAAACATCGCCCATATTGTACGGGCACTTGCATTCGACTTCCATTCGTTCCTCATCAGTGTAATTACTGATGCTCACATTAAAGTAATTTTTATAAATATCGTTGCGCACGCGAAACGTTAATTTCTTTACGACATCGTCATTATGAATGAGACGAACCCCCTCAGTTAGAAAAATTTTCTTGCCACGAATGATGGCTTCTTCGCTTCCGGTCTTATAGATATACTTGGTAATATGTGGTAATGACATAGGCTTAAAAATGGCTATCAAAATTAACGGAAAAAGAGCGCTCGAACTAATTTGAGTGGACGCTAATTTGTTGGTTTTAGAATGTTTAGCGTTTTAATTGGAAATATGAAAATAGATATTGCGAAACGAAGAGAGAGAAGTAATTTCTACCTATTTTTGTCCTTGTGAAAAAGTATCTTTTTGCATTATTAGCCATTCTCTTTCAATTAAACACCTTTGCCCAATGTGCCATGTGTACAAAAACGGCAGCTGGTCTTGGAGACGAAGCAGCGGAAGGGTTAAATAATGGAATTATTTTTTTAGCATTTACGCCTCTGGCCATTCTCCTGACCCTTGGGTATTTATGGTACAGAAAAAATAAGCACGAATTTGTAAGCTAGTGTTTAATTAAGATTTTCTTTCTTTAGTTACTTAATAAGATGGTTAAATTTCATTATGATTTTTAAAACTTGTGATTACACCACCGTTATTAATTTTATCTGAGATCTTGAAGCATAGCCTCAATCTGCTTGTTTTGAGGAAAAATATTTTTGGCTTCTAAGAGAACTTTTTTAACTGCCGAGAAGTTCT